>Ga0070697_100004011_pt1 | contig 11290 bp, 8 predicted proteins | sample KBSK1501metaG_FD_65475 | JGI IMG/M metagenome (GOLD analysis project Ga0070697, IMG submission 65475) | Corn, switchgrass and miscanthus rhizosphere microbial communities from Kellogg Biological Station, Michigan, USA - KBS K1-50-1 metaG | ecosystem: Host-associated > Plants > Roots >... | reverse complement strand
GTGTTCGTGGGGGGATGCTCGCTCGAAGCGGCGGAAGCCGCCAGCGACGCTGGCCGCGATCTGGGCCTCGACGTGTTTGACGGTATGGCCTCGATGGTGGACAAGAGTCTGGTCCAGCAGCTGGAGAAGACGGAGGGCGAGTCTCGCTTCGTGATGCTCGAAACGATTCGCGAATACGCGCTGGAGCGCCTCGCGGAGAGCGGTGAGGAGCATTCCACCCGGCGGGCCCACGCGGCCTATTGCCTCGTCCTGGCAGAGGAGGGGGCTTCCGGAACCGCGGACGACGAGACCGAGTGGCTCGACCGTCTGGAGACGGAGCACGAGAACATCCGCGCGGCTCTGGAATGGTTGACTCGCACGAGCGATTCCGACTGGGGCCTTCGGCTCGGGGGAGCTCTGTTTCGTTTCTGGGAGACCCGCGAATACTTCAAGGAGGGTCGGGAACGCCTGGCGAAGCTTCTGGCGCTGGGCACGGCAGGAGCCGGAACCAAAGCCAGGGCAAGAGCGCTCTTTTCGGCCGGAGTCCTGGCGGGGGGGCAGGGAGACTACGACGGCGCGATTTCCTTAGTCGGCCAGAGCCTGGAAATCACGCGGGAGCTCAAGGATCAGTCGGGTCAGGCCGTCTCGCTGAATGCTGTCGCGGTTCTTCTCCGAGATCGAGGCGACTTCGAAGCGGCTCGGCCTCCATTCGAGGAAAGCCTGGCCTTGTGGAGAAGCCTCGGAGACCGTACCGCGGTCGCGCGCTCGCTGTCCAACCTCGCCAACCTTGCCAAGGTCCAGGGGGACTATCCCCGGTCTCGGTCGCTCTACGAGGAGTGCCGGTCCATCTTCCGGGAACTCGGCGACCGCGGCGGAGTGGCGTGGTCTCTCAACCATGAGGGTGACGTGGCTCGGGAACAGAGGGACCTGGCGACCGCGCGCGCCCTCTATGAGGAGAGCCTCGTCTCATTCCGGGAGCTGGACGACCGATGGGGAATCGCGGCCTCGCTCGCGGACCTGGGGAATCTTGCTCGCGACGAAAAGGATTTCGGCAAGGCCCACTCGTTCTACGAGGAAAGCATCCGGCTCTTCCAGGAGCTTGGTCACAAGAGAGGCATCGCTCGCGTGCTGGAAGCCTTCGCTGGCGCCGCTGTGGCGCAGTCTCAGTCGGAGCGGGCGCTGCGGCTGGCCGGAGCCGCGGCAGCACTCCGCAAGACTCTTGGAGCGCGCATCCCGGCCGCAGAGCAGGACGCCTTGGAGAACCGCCTGGAGCCCGCCCGGCAGGCGCTCGCCGGCCAGGCCGGAGCGGCCGCCTGGATGGAGGGATGGGAGATGACGGTCGAGCAGGCGGTCGGGGAGGCGGTGAGCGCCCCTCGGATCTGAGAAGGACTGGCTCGGACGGGAGACTCTATTGCGCAGAGTTGGGATCGACGAGACGACGCACCGCGGAGACCCGGTTGGCGGGAAAGCCTCCCCTTTTCGCGTGCTCCCGAACCGTCTGCTCGTCCGGGGCGATGTAGACGCAATACATCTTGTCGCCGGTGACGTAGCTGTGAAGCCATTGGATAGCGGGGCCCATACTCTCGAGGATGGCGTTGGACTTGCGGGCGATCTCGCGGATCTCGGCGTCGGAGAGCTGCCCGAGTCCGGGGATCTCTCGCTCGATCACGAACTTAGGCATGGTCACGATCTCCTGACGGGATCCTAGCAAGAGACCGCGACGTGCCTCAAGAACGAATCCGGAAGTCCGATGCGCGCGGTCGTCTTGGACGAGGGCGGGGAGCGGCGCTCGGCCGTTGCCGGCGAAGAGGTAGGCAGGGGGGCGATTTGCGATTTGTGTCCGGTGATTGGGTTGCCGGAAGTCGTCATCTCGAAGGACAATCGTCGGGCCCCTCCTTCGCGGATGGAGGCCAAAAGGATGTTGGGATGAGAATCCTGGAATGACGGAATGATCGCGTTCTTTCGGACGGTGAATGCCATCCTCGGGCAGGTCCGCCGCGCTTCGTCTGTCGGCAAGTCGGATTTGAAGAGCGGAGACGAAGTCCTCGTGACCACCGAGAACTCCGTCTATTCGATCCGCGTCCACGAAGACGCCACTTACAGCGTCCGCGGCGGTTGGTTCGACCGCCAGGGTCTGTCGCCGGTTCGGATCTCGATCTCGGGATGCACCTGGGGCGGCAGCGTGATCCGGACCAACGTCGTTGCCGCCTGTGGTCTGCACCTGGAGTTCGGCAATCGTGTCCTCACCACCCGCATCCGGGAGGTCCGCGTGATCCGTGAGGAAGCGGGCGGTCGGCGCCGGCTCCGGCGCGTCGAGAGCCGCGAGCTCCTCCGCGCCTGTTACGGCTCTCGCCCCGAGGTCTCGAATTCCTGAGCCGCGATCGCAAATGGTCAGGCTGTCGATTCAGTGAGAGAATCGGAAGCCGTTCCGCTCTGGAAACGAGGATGCTGATGAAACCAAGCCGCTTCCTTCTCTGCATCGGCGCCTTGCTTGCCGTCTCCGCCGCCAGCGATCAGCCGTACGAAACTCTGCCGGTCTTGAAGGCAGAGGACTTTCTCGACGCCGCTCTTCTCAAGGGGCCGCACCACCAAGTCGAGGACAGGGTCGTCAGCGACGGTGTTTTCAACACATACACGATCACGTCGGAGTACGGCACCTTCCGGGTCGAAGGCACGTCGCTGGCCGCGCTGCGCGTTCATGAGATCGGCGTCATCGCTCAGTTAAAGGAAGTGGACAAAATCGCGGTGGCGGCGGGCGCCATCGCCGGTTCGGTGGTGGATGTGGGTAAAGGCGTCGTCCACGTGGTGACCAATCCCGTCGCAACGGTCTCCGGGATCGGTAACGGCGTCGCGCGGCTCTTTGGGCGAATCGGTCGCGGCGCCAAGCGGACCGCCGAAACGATGGGGAGCGAAGAGAAAGAGAAGGTCGAGGCGGACAACCTGGGCGACCGCAGCCACGTCGAGAAGGCACGGGAGAAGTCAAATCCGGAAAAGGTGGCGGTGGCGTCCGGGGAATTCGCGAAGGAAATCATCGGCGTCAATTCCGCAATGCGGTCCTGGGCCCAGAAGCTCCGAGCAGACCCTTACACGAGAAATGCCGTGCTTCACAACGAGCTCCGGGACGTTGCTCAGTACGACGCGGGCGGCCGCTTCAGCACGAAGCTCCTTCCGCTCGGAGCCGTGGGCCTGGCGCTCGGCGCCACGGTCACCGCCGATGACCTCATTTGGATGAAAGAGCCCGACGAGCTCGTGAGCCTGAACGAGACGAGGTTGAAGGCGATGGGCGTCAAGCTCTCCATCAGCCGCGCCTTCCGTTTGAACCGCCAGTACAACCTGACACGCCAGGTTCGTCTCGTGGCCGCACTCGACGCCCTGGACGGGGTCCCCGGCCGGCCCGAGTTCGTGGCACGGGCGGCGGGCGCTCAGGTGGACGCGGACGCTCAGTTCTACACGGAGAGCGCCTTGCTGGCGGAACTGTTCCACCGCACGCAGGAGCCGGTGATGGAAATCGTCGCCGACCTGCCAGGGGCTTGCGTCCTCGCCGCAGACGACCGCTTCGCTTGCCTCTTTCCTCTCGATTACATTGCCTGGACCCAAGGCGTGGCCGGCCACTTCAACCGCATCACCAAACGGATCGAGCTCGACTTCCCCAAGGCGAGGCGCGAGCTCTGGCTCACCGGGCGGGTCTCGCCTCGAACGGCAATCGAGCTGCAGGCCCGAGGCTGGTCGGTGCGGGAGAAAAGCCTGAGTCTCCTGTCGGAAGTGCCGCCGGAGCCCACGCCGGTTCCGGAGAAGACTCCCGTCTCCCAGTAGCCATCCGATCCCGCCGGAATCTCTTCTCACTCAATCGAGCCGGTCCACGCCCGCATGTTCGCGGACCGATTCGATGCTGCGCTCCCCGCTCCATCAGTACAATCCCCGGAGAATTCCCATGACACTTTCCGCCGGCTCGCGTCTGGGCCCCTACGAAGTCCTCTCGCCGATTGGAGCAGGAGGAATGGGAGAGGTCTACCGTGCGCGAGACACGAGACTCGGGCGCGAGGTGGCCATCAAGGTTCTGCCCGAGGCACTGGCTTGCGATTCCGAGCGGCTCTCGCGTTTCGAACATGAGGCGCGCGCGGCCTCCTCCCTCAATCACCCCAGCATCGTGACGATTTACGAGGTCGGCCGCGCGGACTCGGTCTCCTACATCTCGATGGAGCTCGTGGAAGGAAAGACCCTGCGGGATCTTCTCGCGGAGGGGCCGCTCCCGACCAAGCGCCTTCTCGCCGTCGCCATGCAGACCGCGGACGCGCTCGCGAAGGCGCACGAGGCGGGGATCGTTCACCGCGACTTGAAGCCCGAGAACCTGATGGTCACTCGGGACGGCCACGTCAAGATCCTCGACTTCGGTCTGGCCAAGCTGATTGCGACCGAAGGGCCGGAAGTCTCGACGCTTCCGACTGCCGCCGTGCCCACGAGGCCGGGCGTGGTGCTCGGCACGGTCGGCTACATGTCTCCCGAGCAGGCGAGTGGAAGGCCGGTGGACTTTCGCTCGGATCAGTTTGCTTTTGGCTCGATTCTTTACGAGCTCGCCACCGGAAAACGCGCCTTCTCACGAGGGACGGCAGCCGAATCGCTCGTGGCGATCATCCGCGAAGAGCCGGAGCCGATCGGAGCCCTTTCCCCGGGGATTCCGATCCCGCTGCGCTGGGTGATCGAGCGCTGTCTCGCCAAGGACCCCGAGGAGCGTTACGCATCGACTCGGGATCTCGCACGCGACCTGAACCACCTGCGCGACCATATGTCAGAGGTCTCTTCGGAGACAGCCCCCGTGATCCTTGCGCGGCGGCTCGGTTGGTTCGGTCCGGCGTTGGTCACGGGACTCCTTCTCGCCGCGGCTCTTGGCATCTTCCTTGTCTTTCGCTCGCGCCACGAGCCTGCCCTCGTCCAGGCAGTGCGATTCGCGGTCCCCGTTCCGACGGGAACGACGTATGCCCCGTCGGAGGTCTCCAGGGCGTTTTCGGTCTCCCCGGACGGGACGCGACTCGTCATCGAGGCGCTCTCCAAGGGGCACCGGCGGCTCTTCTCCCGCCCTCTCGATTCGGAGGAGGCTGTCGAGTTAGAAGGCTCCCTCGACGCCACGTCCCACTTCTGGTCGCCGGACAGCCGTTTCATCGCTTTCTACGCGGACGGGAAACTGAAAAAGATTCCGGCAACCGGCGGGCAGCCGCAAGAGCTCTGCGACGCTCCCTTCGCCGTCGTGGGGACGTGGAACCAGGAGGGCACGATCCTTTTTGCGCGGATCGATCCGCCGGGAATCTATCGCGTCTCCGACACGGGCGGACGCTCCGACCGTGTTCTCTCGCCCGATCCTTCACGGCACGAAGCGAATCTCCTCTGGCCATACTTCCTGCCCGACGGCCGGCGATTCCTCTATCTCGCGAATCAGGCGCCGGGCACGAGAGCGCGGGATCTGCGTCTGACTTCGCTCGACTCGAAAGGAAGCCGCTCCCTTGGCCACGTGGACTCCCGGGTCGAGTACCTCTCACCGGGTTACCTCCTCTCTGTGCGCGACAGCACTCTCTTCGCCCAGCCTTTCGACCCTCGGAAAGCGCTGCTTCATGGTGAGGCAATTCAGCTGGCCTCGAGCGTCCATTACTTCTTCGGGCCTTCCCATGCGACTTTCTCCACGTCGCGGACGGGAGTCGTTGCCTACCAGACGGCGGCGCCTTCCTCGCGGCTCGCCTGGTTCGATCGCGCGGGGAAGGAGACAGGTGCGCTCGGGGAGCCTTCCGTCATGAAGGGGTTGCGGATCTCGCCGGACGGGAGCCGGGCCGCGGTGGACATCGAGAATCCCAAAACCGGAAGCTCCGACATCTGGGTCTTCGAGATTGGCCGCGGAGTCTCGACGCGGCTCCATTCGGATCCCGTGGACGAGATCATGCCGGTCTGGTCGGCCGACGGCGCGAAGCTTCTCTACCGCTCTGACCGCCGCGGTCCTCCGGACATCTACCAGATCGCTGTCGGGATCCCCGGCAGCGAACAGCCCCTGCTCGAGCTGCCGGGCGTGCAGCAGCCCGAGGACGTCTCTCGCGACGGCCGGCTGCTCGCCTTCCTCAACGAAGTGGCGAGCACGGTCTGGAACATCTGGCTGCTCCCGCTCGCCGGGGACCGCAAGCCCTCGCCCTGGCGGCAGACGCGCTTTAGCGAGTCGAGCCCGCGGTTCTCCCCGGACGGGCGCTGGATCGCCTACGAATCGGACGAATCGGGAGACTTCGAAGTCTACGTGGCGTTGACGGAGGGCGGCGGAGAAAAGAGGCGCATCTCTCCCGGCGGAGGAAGGCGGCCGCGGTGGCGGCGGGACGGTAAGGAGCTCTATTACATCGCTCCCGGGAACCTCGTGATGGCGGTTCCGATGACTCTCGGCGCACAAGTGGAGGCCGGCGCGCCGGCTCCGCTCTTTCGCGTCGAGATGGAGATCGAGAACTACGACGTCATTCCAGACGGATCCCGATTCCTGATGGGTCTGCCATCGGAAAAGGTCCGCACCTCCCCGCTGCGCGTGATCCTCAACTGTCCGACCGTGCTAAAAGGCGGGAGATGACGCCATCTGCCGGCATGCGCCTCGGCCCCTACGGGATCCGTTCTCCTCTCGGAGCCTGCAGCATGGGAGAGGTCCAACGATTTCTGATTTGTGATTTGCGATTGGATGTTTTGAGATGTGACGGCAAGAGCCACGCCTACGCCTACCGCCGCATGGCCTCGCACCTCTTCCTCGCGGAAGGGGCGCGGTGACGCGAGCGCTTCTCGCGCTGATCGTTTTTTCCTCCTTCTCGATCCCAGGGTTCGCGGCGCCGGCGGACCCGATGCACTGCGACCTTCTCTTTGCGGGAGGCCGCGTCGTGGACGGCACCGGCTCGCCTGCGTTTCGCGCCGATGTCTGCGTCGCGGGAGACCGGATTGCCGCCGTAGGAGACCTCTCGGGAGCGGAGACGAAGAGGAAGATCGACGCCAAGGAGTTGATCGTCGCCCCGGGATTCATCGACATGCTCGGGCAGTCGGAGTACTTCCTGCTCGTGGACAACCGGGCGGCGAGCAAGGTCACTCAGGGCATCACGACCGAGCTGACGGGCGAGGGAACCTCGATCGCGCCTGTCAATGCGCGGATGATCGCGGAGCGGCGCGACTTCTGGGAGCACTACGGCGTCACACCGGACTGGACGACGCTCGCCGGCTACTTCCAGGCTCTCGAGCGCGCGCGTCCGGCCATCAACCTGGGCACGTTCGTCGGGGCGGGTAGCGTGCGCGATCTCGTGATCGGGAAAGACAACCGGCCCGCAACATCCGAGGAGTTGAAAGCCATGGAGGCCGCGGTCGCCCAGGCCATCGAGGAGGGCGCGTTCGGCCTCTCGACCTCGCTCGCCTACGTGCCGGACCGGTTCGCGTCGACAGAGGAGATCCTCGCGCTTGCTCGCGTCGCGGCCCGGTACGGCGGCATCTACATCACGCACCAGCGCTCGGAAGGCAACGGGATCGACCGGAGCCTGGACGAGGTCTTTCGAATCGCGCGGGAAGCCCGGATCCCGACGGAGATCTACCACTTGAAAACAGCCGGACGGAAGATCCACATGCCCGCTGTCTTGAAGCGGCTGGAGAATGCTCGAGCGGACGGGCTCGAAATCTGGGCGGACCAGTATCCCTACACCGCAAGCGCGAACGGTCTCGACGCGAGCCTGCCGATCTGGACGCGGGAAGGCGGAACGGAAAAGCTTCTCGAGCGCTTAAAGGATCCGGCCACAAGAGCGCGCGTGAAGGCGGACCTGCTCAAACGCAATGCCGGATGGGGCTCCGGGCATGCCGGCCGGATCCTCGTCGTGCAGGTTCTTCGTCCGGACCTGAAGAAGTACGAAGGCAAGACCCTCGCGGCGATCGCCCGCGAAGAAGGGAAACATCCGATCGACGCGCTGATCGACCTCGTCATCGCCGATCGCGCCAATGCCGGTAAGATCGAGTTCATCACGAGCGAGCGCGACGTCCGCGCCGCGCTCGCCCATCCACTCGTCTCCTTCTGCACCGACGCGGGGGCGCGAGCGATCGACGGGCCGCTGTCACAGGAGAAGTCTCACCCCCGCGCATGGGGGACAACGGCGCGGATCCTGGGCAAATACGTCCGCGAAGAAAAACTCCTGCCGCTCGAGGAGGCGATTCGCAAGATGACCTCTCTGCCGGCATCGCGCATGAAGCTTCGGGATCGCGGAGTCCTGAAGGCGGGCATGATGGCGGACCTCGTCGCCTTCGATCCCGAGACGGTCCGGGAGCGCTCGACCTACGCCGACCCTGCCCATTACAGCCAAGGCATTCCCTTCGTCGCCGTCAACGGTCAACTCGTGGTCGATGAGGGTCGGATCACCGCAGCTCGTCCGGGCCGAATCCTGCTAGGCCCGGGCTACAAGGCGGAGCGCTGAGCCTGAGAACCTCCGCCTCCTCGGTACAATCCTCACTAGCTCCATGACGCTCTCAACCGGTTCTCGTCTCGGCCCCTATGAGGTTCTCGCCCCGCTTGGCGCCGGCGGAATGGGCGAGGTGTATCGGGCAAGGGATCCCCGGCTCGGCCGCGACGTGGCGATCAAGGTGCTGCCCGCCTCCTTCTCCAGGAGTCCGGACCGGTTGAAGCGCTTCGAGCAGGAAGCCCGCGCGGCCGGGGTTCTCAACCACCCCAACGTCACCATCGTTTACGACATCGGCCAGCATGAGGGCGCGCCCTACGTCGTTCAGGAGCTGCTGGAAGGCGAGACGCTGCGGGAGGAGCTGGCCGGGGGGCGCTTCTCCCCGCGAAAGGCGATCGACTATGCGATCCAGATCGCCCATGGTTTAGCCGCCGCTCACGAGAAAGGAATCGTCCACCGGGACTTGAAGCCCGAGAACGTCTTCGTGACGAAAGAGGGACGGGTCAAAATCCTGGACTTCGGCCTGGCCAAGCTCACCCAGGCCGAGGGCTCCGGGAGAGCGTCCAGTCTCCCGACGGCGACCGAGCCGGGCGTGGTCATGGGAACGCTCGGCTACATGTCGCCCGAGCAGATCAAGGCAGAAGCCGCCGATGCCCGAAGCGACATCTTCGCTCTCGGCGTGATCCTCTACGAGATGCTCTCGGGCCAGCGCCCGTTCAAGGGCGACTCGGCCGGTGAGACCATGGCTGCGATCCTGAAAGAAGATCCGCCCGAACTCTCCGTCACCAACCGGAACATCAGCCCCGGCCTCGAGCGGCTCGTCCGCCACTGCCTCGAGAAGAATCCCGAGCGGCGGTTCCAGTCCGCCCGCGACCTCGCGTTCGACCTGGAGTCGCTGACCGGTTTCTCAGGGGCTGCCGCTGCGATCAAGGCTCCTTCGGCGCCCTGGCAGATCTGGCGCAAGCCGCTGCTGGCAGCGGCCTTGCTCGGGCTCGGTCTCCTCGCCGGGTGGGGTACGGCCGCGATCGTGCGACCGAAGCCCTCGGCGCCCTCCTACAGGCGTCTGACCTTCCGGCGCGGCACGGTTTATACGGCGCGGTTCGCTCCCGACGGGCAGACGATCGTCTATTCGGCCGCCTGGGAAGGAGAGCCGGCAAGGATCTTTGCGACGCGCGCAGGCAGCGTCGAGTCACGCGGCCTCCAACTTCCGGAAGCCCGCGTTCTGGCCGTATCCCCGACCGGGGAGCTCGCCGTCTGTATTGGCCGCGAGACGGTCTGGACGCCGACGGGCACTCTCGCTCGCGTGCCGCTCGAGGGAGGAGCGCCGCGCGAAGTTCTCGAAAACGTCTCGGTGGCGGACTGGTCACCCGACGGCCGCGAGCTCGCCGTCGTGCACAAGGTCGGCGGAAACAACCGCCTCGAATTTCCCATCGGAAAGGTCCTCTATGAGTCTCCGTCAGAGATCGAATCGGTGCGCTTCTCCCCCCGCGGCGACCGGCTGGCCTTCAGCCTGGACGACTGGACCATCATGACCGTCGATCTGTCGGGGAAAGCGACGACCGTTTCGAAAGGGTGGAGCTCTATCGGGAACGTGGCCTGGCGGCCCGACGGCAGTGAGATCTGGTTCGGAGGTCAGAAGGGTACCGAGAAGTTCGCTGTCTACGCCGTCACGGCTTCGGGTCGCCTGCGGACCGTGCGGCGGGAGGCGGGCGGTCTCTACCTCCACGACATCGCGAAAGACGGCCGGGTTTTGATGAACGAGTACTTCTGGAATTCGAGCCTGATTGCCCTGCCGGCCGGCGAGAGCGCGGAACGTGAGGTTTCCTGGATGGATCGGCCCAACGTCGATGCGATCTCGAAGGACGGGCGCACCGTCGTGTTCGACGAGTGGGGAGAGGGGGGAGGAAACAACGGCTCGATCTACCTGAGGGCGACCGACGGTTCCGCCGCGGTGCGCCTCGGCGACGGCGGCGGACTCGGCCTTTCCGCCGACGGACGCTGGGTTCTCTCGCAGACCTCGACGTTGGCCGAGACTTTCGTGTTGCTCCCGACAGGCTCAGGCCAGCCGAGGTCGCTCGAGCACAAAGGGATCACATCGATTGGCTCGGCCCGGCTTCTTCCGGATGGGAAACGTGTCGTGTTTCTGGGATTCGCGGGAACGGGTTCGCTGCGTCTTTACGTGCAGAATCTCGACGGGGGGCAAGCGCGGCCCATTTCTCCCGAGGGGATGGCGCCCGGATTTCTGGCGATCTCTCCCGACGGGCACTTCGTCGCCGCGCGCGCGCCTGACTGGAAGATCACGCTCTACCCGATCGATGGCGGTGCGCCGCGCCTGCTTGCCGGTGCCGAGGCTCGCGAAAACCCCATCCTCTGGAGCGCCGACGGCGAGTCGCTCTATGCGTATACGAGTCGCGAGACGCCCGCCCGGGTCTTCAAGATCGATATCGCGACCGGCCATCGGGAGCTCTGGAAGACGATCGCGCCCGCGGATCGCTCCGGACTGGTTTCGATCGACAACATCGTGATGACGCCCGACGCCCGCAGCTACGCCTACGCCTACCAGCGAATCCTCACGAGCCTGGAACTGGTGGAAGGCCTGCGCTGACCTCTCTGCCGGCCGCCTCGGTCCCTGCGAGATTCGCTGCGGACGGTTCTTCGAAGAACTGAAGTGAGAACGGACTATTTGTGATCTGCGATTTGTGATTTGCGATTGAGATGACCATCGGTCGCGGGATACACGCCTCGACCGGACAGTCGCAAGTGCTGCCACAACATCCCTCGTTTTCTCCGGACGTCCGTCAGCGCTTCGAGCGGAAGGCGAAGACAATCTCGCAGCCTTCGCCTCCGCGCATCTTCACGCGGGAGAAAAAGAGAACGACGCC
>Ga0070697_100004009_pt1 | contig 11292 bp, 10 predicted proteins | sample KBSK1501metaG_FD_65475 | JGI IMG/M metagenome (GOLD analysis project Ga0070697, IMG submission 65475) | Corn, switchgrass and miscanthus rhizosphere microbial communities from Kellogg Biological Station, Michigan, USA - KBS K1-50-1 metaG | ecosystem: Host-associated > Plants > Roots >... | reverse complement strand
GCGGCGGGCGCCTCGGTCTTCACGTTCCACCCCGAGGCGACGACACACGTGCAGCGGCACCTCGCCGCGGCACGCGGCCGGGGGATGCTGGCGGGCCTCGCGCTCAACCCCGGCTCCCCCCTGGCGCTCGCCGCGGAGGTGATCGCGGACCTCGACCTGTTGCTCGTCATGACGGTGAACCCGGGGTTCGGCGGCCAGACCTATCTCCCCGCCTCCGATGACAAGATCCGCCGGGCCCGCGAGCTGATCGTCGCCCACGGCTCGCGCGCCTTCCTCGAGGTGGATGGCGGCATCACGCGTCAGACGATCGCGGCCGCGCACGCCGCCGGCGCCGACACGTTCGTCACGGGCAACGCCGTATTCACGAGCGCGGACCCCGGCCGCGAAGTTCAGGAGCTGCGGCGCCGCTGTCTGGTGACGGTATGACGAACGGGCGGCAGTGGAGCGTCGCCCTCGGCGTCGTGATGGCCGTCGTGTTCGGCGTCGCGCTTGCGATCAAGATCCGCCCGCAGGTGGACCTGGTCGCGGTGGGCTCCCGCGCCCCGCACTTCACCGCTACGGACCTGGCGTCCGGACGGGTCACGACGCTCGCGGATTACCGCGGCACGGTCGTACTCCTCAACGTGTGGGCGACGTGGTGCCAGCCGTGCCGCGTCGAGATGCCGTCGCTGGAGCGGCTGTACCGGCGCCTCGGGGGCGCGGACTTCCGGGTCGTGGCGGTGAGCGTGGACGAGCAGGGTCCGGACGTCGTGGCGAAGTTCGCCCGGGACCTCGGGCTCAGCTTCGAGATTCTGCACGATCGCTCGGGCGCGATCCAGCGGCTCTACCAGACGACCGGCGTCCCCGAGAGCTTCGTGATCGACCGCGACGGCGTGATCATCAAGAAGGTGATCGGCGCGGCGGAGTGGGACGGGCCCGTGAACGAGACTCTCATCCGGCGGCTCATCGATGCCCGGTAGCGTGGGGCAGTTCTTCCTGCGGAACTGGCCGCTCAAGCTCGCCGCGCTGTTCTTCGCCGTGATGCTGTACGTGGCGGTGGCGGCGCAGCAGCCGCTCAGCGAGACCTTCGCCCTGCGGCTGTCTGTCGCCCCGCCGCCGGGCCGCGCGCTGCGGCAGGCGCCCCCCAGCATCGCCGTCACGGTCCAGGGCAAGGGCAGCGAGATCCTCAAGCTGCGCAACATCCCGCGCACGATCTCCAAGACCGTGCCCGACACGCTCACCGGCTCGCTGTGGCGGCTGCACCTCTCGCCAGCGGACGTCGCGCTGCCGAAGGGCGTGGAGGGGGTGCAGGTGAGCGACATCTCGCCCCGGGACGTGGACATCGTCGTCGACTCCGCCGCGCGGCGGGACGTGCGCATCGTGCCGCGCGTCACGCTCGAAAAGGACTCGGGCTTCGCCCTGCTCGGCATCACCGCCGTCCCCCCCACCGCCCGCCTCATCGGCCCGCCGAAGAGCCTCGCCGGCGTCGAGTCCGTGACCACGCAGCCGACGCAGATCCCGAGCGTCCCCGGCCCGGTCTACCGCACGGTCGTCCTCGACACCCTGCCGCTCGGCGTCGCCCGCGTCACGCCGCGGGAAGTACGGCTCGTGGGGGAGGTGGCCGCGCTCGCCCAGCGCGTGTTCGCGGGTGTCACCGTCGCGACCGCGGCCTCGGGCTTCGCCGGCTGGGAGCTCGTCTCCGAGCGCGTCCAGGTGAGCGTCGGCGGCCCCGCCCCACGGGTCGAGCGCCTCACCCGCGACAGCCTGCGCGTGGTGGCGCACCTCGTGCGCCCCGGCGGCCCGGGCGGCTACGCCCGGCTCTCCGTCCAGGCGCCCAACGGAATCACGGCTCACGCGATCCCCGACTCCGTGGCCTTGAAACGCAAGGGCGGGCGCCGTGGCTGAGGTCCTTCTCGGCATCGAAACCTCGTGCGACGAGACGTCGGCGGCAGTGCTCGTGGGCGAGCGCGGCCGGCCCGAGCTCGCGAGCCTCGTCATCCTGTCACAGGACGTGCACAAGGTGTTTGGCGGCGTCGTGCCGGAGCTGGCGAGCCGCGCCCACCTCGCCGCCCTGCCCGCCGTGGTGGAGCGCGCGCTCGACGAGGCGGGTGTGAGCTGGGGCGCGTTGGACACCGTCGCCGTGACCGCCGGGCCGGGCCTCGTGGGCGCGCTGCTCGTGGGGGTCGTATACGCCAAGGCCCTGGCCTATGCCGGCGACCGGGCGCTCATCGGCGTGCACCACATGGAGGGGCACCTCTTCGCCCCGGCGGTAGAGGATCCCGAGCTGGCTCCACCATTCGTGGCCTTGCTCGTCTCCGGAGGCCACACCCTGCTGCTCGACGTCCCCGCCTGGGGCCGCTACCGCCTGCTCGGCCAGACGCGCGACGACGCGGCCGGCGAGGCCTTCGACAAGGTCGCGACGCTCCTCGGGCTCGGCTATCCCGGCGGGCCGGCGATCGAGCGGCTCGCGATCCAGGGTGATGCCGCGCGGTTCTCATTCCCGCGCCCGCTGCTCGAGGACGGCTTCGAGTTCTCGTTCTCGGGTCTCAAGACGGCCGTGCTGCGCGCCGTGCGCGCCAGCACGGACCTGGAGCGCGACCGGCCGCACCTCGCCCGGGCGTTCCAGGATGCCGTGCTCGACGTGCTCGTGACGAAGCTCGAGCGCGCCGTGCGGCTCACAGGCCACCGCACCGCGGTCCTGGGCGGGGGCGTGGCCTGCAGCCGCGCCCTCGCGACGCTCGCCAGCCAGCGGCTCACGGGTCTCGCGCGCGTGGCCGTCGCGAGCCCCCGGCTCAACGCCGACAACGCCGCCATGATCGCGCGCGCCGGCTGGTGGCACCTCGGTCAAGGCGAGCGGAGCGAGTGGACGCTCGACGCGCGTGCGGATCTCCCCCTCCCGGGGCTCGAACCGGCGGCACCCCCCACCCCCCACGCCCCACGCCCCACGACCCCGTGACCATTTACCCCCTGGTGCTGCACCTCGGCCCGCTCAACCTCACGGGCTACGGGATCATGATGATGGTGGCGTTCCTGATGGCGGGCTGGACCATCCAGCTCGACCTGCGGCAGCGCGGGCTCGACGAGGAGTACGCCGCCGACATCATCCTCGCCGCGGTGGTGGGGGGGCTCGTCGGCGCGAAGCTCTGGTATGTGCTGCTCACGGGTGAGTGGGACGCGCTGTTCCGCCGCGGCGGGTTCGTGTGGTACGGCGGCTTCCTGGGCGGGGTCGCGGCGGTGCTCTTGAACGGGTGGCGCCGCCGCGTGCCGCCGCGCTGGACCATGGAGCTCACCGCCGCTCCCCTCGCCGTGGGATACGCGCTCGGGCGGGTGGGGTGCTTCCTCGTGAACGACGACTACGGCATCCCGAGCTCGCTCCCGTGGGCGATGAAGTTCCCGCGTGGCCTCCCACCGTCGACCGTGGGGGAGCTCGCGAACATGCACGTGTCGTTCCCGCCGGGGACCGACCCGCTGCAGCTCGTGGCCGTGCACCCGACGCAGATCTACGAGACGGCGCTGATGCTCGCCGCGTTCTGGCTGCTGTGGCGACTCCGCGGGCACCACCACGCGATCGGCTGGCGCTTCGGCCTCTATCTCGTGCTCGCCGGGGTGGAGCGCTTCGTCATCGAGTTCGTGCGCGCCAAGGACGACCGGCTGCTCGGCCCCTTCACCCTGGCCCAGGCGACGAGCGCGCTGCTCGTCCTCGTCGGGATCGTGCTCCTGAGATGGCTCGACGCTCCAGAGCCCGCCGGAGCGGTGGCTCCCGCCTACCTGCGCCCGCGAGCGGGCCTAGTGCCGTCCAACTGAAGGAGTGGCGCCATGGCAAGCAGGACTGGGCAGCGTTCTAGGGGAGGGAGGGACGGCGGGGGTCGGGGGCCGCGGTGACGACGCGGTTGCGCTGCAGCCAGATGACGGCGACGACGAGGAGCAGCACGAGCACGCCCTGTAGGGCGAGCGATTGCACGGTGGGATAGATCCCGAACACCGGCAGGCGCGGTGCCCACTCGACCACGGTCGTCGTCACGATGCCCGCCTCCTGCAGGCCCGCGATCCCCTTCCCTGCGAACACGAAGGCCATGTAGTAGAGCATCGCGCTCGTGACCCCGAAGAAGGGCTTGAGCGGCACCTTCACCCCGAAGCGCGTGATCGCCACGTAGACGGCGACGAGCGCGACCGCGCCCGCGAGCATGCCGGCGAGCACGGCGGAGGTCCCGCCGCTCGCCCCCGTCGAAGTGAACAGCGCCTGGTAGAACAGGATCGTCTCGAAACCCTCGCGGTACACGGCGAGGAAGGCCACCGACGCGAGGGCCAAGCCCGAGCCAGCCCGCAGCGCCTCCTCCATGCGGCCCTTCACGAAGGCGGTCCATTTCGCCGCCTCGATCTTGGAGAGCAGCCAGTAGCTCACGTAGAACAGCACCGCGGCGGCGAGGAGCATCGTCACGCCCTCGAGGGCCTCGCGTTGGACGGGCGTGATCTGGAACAGCACCTCAACGAGCACGGCGGTGAGAACGCTCGCCGCGACGGCCGCGAGCGCCCCCTTCGCCACGTCGCGCCGGCGCTCCGTGGCGCCCGCTTTCGCGAGGAACGCCATCAGCGCGGCCACGACGAGGATCGCCTCGAACCCCTCCCGCAACAGCAGCACGAAGGACTGCATCACGAGGTTGGCGCCCGAGCTCTTGTCGGCGACGAGCCGCTCGGCCCGCTCCAGCGCTGATAGCAGCCGGGCGTGGATGGCGTCCAGCTCGCGCGCGTCGCCCGACGGCGCCCGCGCCCGCAGCGCCGCGAAGGCATCCTCCAGCTCGCCCGCGAGCGCGGCGTTGCGCGCCCGCACGTCGGTCTCCACCTGCTCAAACGTCAGATAGCCGTCGAACGCGATCTTGTCGGAGCGCAAGGCGACGGCGGAGTCGAGCTGGCGCCGCACCGTCGAGAAGACCGCCGCCGCGGGAGACGGTTGGAACCGCTGCCGTTCGGCCGTGGGAAGCACGCGCACGAAGGCGACGAGCTTGCGCGCGGCCTCGGCATCGAGCGCGCGCGCGAAGCCGGGCATCGGCGTCCCGGGGCGCCCCCGGAGCACGAGCTGCACCAGTTCGTCGTCGGAGAAGCGACCCTGCACCGCCAGGTCGCGCAGCGCCGGGGGTCGCACCGACAGCGTCGCCGCGAGCGGCCCGTCGCCGCCGCCCGCTGCGCCGTGGCAGGACGCGCACAGCGCCGTGTAGAGGCCCTCACCCTCCCGCACGTCGCCCTCGTCCGCGCGCAGGGTCGCCACGTAGGTCGCGACTGCCCAGCGGTCCTCGGGAGACAGCGTCTCCTCGAACTGCGCCATCGCGGTGCCCGCCACGCCGATCGTGATCTTGCGATACGCGTCCACGGGCGACACCCCGGAGAGCGCCCGGCGGTCCGTCAGGTCGGCCGGCGGCGGACCCTCGAGGTGCTTCGCCTTGGGCCCGTCCCCGCGGCCGCGCTCGCCGTGACATTGGACGCACTGCTCCCGGTAGACGGCCGCCCCGCGCGCCAGGGAAGGCGGCCGCAGCGGGAAGGGGTCGAGCGCCCCGCCGGCTGCCGCGGCGATGCGCTGCACCAGCGCCGCCGAACGGCGGGCCACGGTGTCCGGCGGCGCCAAACGCTCGACCATGCCGCGGAGCACCTTCAGCTCGGACGCCGCGAGCTCCCGCACCGCGACGGGCAAAGCCGCAGCGTCGAGCTGCGCCGCGTCGAGGAACTGCTTCGCCTCCTCGACTTCGGCAGGGACCGTCACCCGCCGCCCCTGCGGCGCCACGCCCGTGGCGTACTCCTTCGCGGCGAGCGACGCGGCTGCCACGATGCGTCGCGCCACGGCGAGCGAGTCCGTCCCTTGCGCAGCGAGCGAGGTCGCGACGCAGAGGCTCAACAGCGCGCCCAGTAAGAGCTTACGAGGGATGAGAATGATTCTCGGAAACCAGGTTTCAAATACTAGAGTGAATTACTCGGGAATGCAAGCTGCCGTGCTCAGTCCGTCTCAAGCACCACCACGGCGACTGCGGCGAGGTGCGTGTGCGACAGCGACAAGAGCACGCGTCTCACCCCGAGCTCGCGTGCCCGCGCCTGGGCCAGCCCCGACAACGCCAGGTCGGGCCGGCCGTCCGGCGCCCGGATCACCTCCATGTCGCGCCACCCGATGCCGCGCGCGACCTCGCTCCCCTGCAGCGCCTTGTACGCGGCCTCCTTCGCCGCGAGTCGCACGGCCACGTGGGTCGCCGGGTCGGGCCGGCTCTCGCAGTAGGCCCGTTCGGCGGGCGTGAGTAGTCGCTCGAACACCCGCGCGCCCTTGTCCGCGATGATCGCGCCCACCCGGGAGACCTCCACCAGGTCCACCCCCACGCCGACGGCGCTCACGGTCGGGATATCGTCACGACTAGTGGCGTTCCCACTCGATTCGCCGAGCGATCTGGAGCGCTGGTGCGAGCTGCAGACCGGCGGGCTGGGCCGCTCGTCGTGGCGCAAACGGTGGCAACGGCACTAGAAGCCCAAACGCCGGGCCAGCCATGCGGGCGCGGCGAGGTAGCCGCCCAGGACGAGGCCGAGCCAGACGAGCAGCAGTGTGAGGGGGACCCACACGGTGAAGAGCGGCCACAGCGACGGCCGCCAGGCCGCGACCGCGTCGATTTCCGGCGTCCAGCGCCGCCGCTCGTCCGCCACCACGGCCTCGAGCGCCAGCCAGGCGGCTTCGAGCCGCCGCGCCGCGGTGCGTAGCGCCTCCTGCCATTCCGCGTGGATCTCCTTGTCGAGCACACTCGCGTCGCGGGCGCGGGCCGCCTCCTGCTCGAGCGCGTCGAGGGCGGCGACGAACTGCTCCCCGCCGGTCGCGAGGCGGGCCGCGATCGCTCGCTTCTCCGGCCCCGACAGCAGTCGGCGCCGCCAGCGCCGGCGGGCCATGCGCACCTGCTTGCCGGCGCGCTCGATCTCGCCGTCCAGCGCCCGCGCCACCCGCTCCGCCGCGCGCCGCACCGCCCGCTCCCACGCGCCGAGCCAGGCGCGGCGGCTCACCGCGTCGAGCACCCGCTCGCGCTCCTCCCGCACCGCCGCGGCGCGCGCCTCGCCGCCCAGCTCGAGAACGCGGGTCGCCAGCTCCTCCCGGATGTCGTCGAGCGGCACCCACGGGTCCGCGAGGCGGCGCGGCACGAGCACCCGGCCGAGCGAGGGTGCGAGCTCCGGCACCCGGAGCGGCATCGGGATCCTGAGGGAAGCGCTCACGCCGGCACCGTGAGCCGGGCCCGCCGTCCGGTCCGGGCCTCGTAGGCCTCGACGAAGTGCGTCAGCGACTCGGGAAGGAAGCGCTCGCGCGCGAGCCCCGTGGCGGCGATCGCCCGCTCGATCGCGGCCGGCTCGCCTTCCACTTCGAGCAGCACGTCCATCCGCGGATACGACTCGAGCCGCAGCACCGCGTCTCCCAGCCGGTAGATCTCGACCGTGCGGTCGATGCGGAGCGTCACCTCGAACCCCAGACGCTCCAGGATCGTGAGCGCCGCGTCGGGGTCCGCGATGCGGGCCTCGGACTCCTCCCGATGACGGTACCTCCCGCGTTTCGAGTGCGGCCCCTTCCAGCCGAGCACGCCGTAGGAGGGCGAGCCGTCCGCGGGGCGGTAGATCCGCAGCCGCAGCACCTCGTCGCGGCGCTCCAACCTGCCTTTCCGGTCGAACCGCCGGTCCAACATGGCGCCACGGAATGCAGCGACCGCGCCGGCCCGTCCCAGGGCCCGCCGCAGCGCCTCGGGGTCCTCCACCCGGGCTTTGACCTCCAACTCGTCGGCGGACGAGGGCCGGCTCAAGCGAAGATCGCGTCCAGCACCGCCGCCGTGTCGGCGAGCGTCGCGAACACGTGCGCTGCGCCGGCGGCGCGCAGCGCCGCGACGTCGTAGAACCCCGTCGCGACGGCGACCGCGCGCGCCCCGATCGGCCGCGCGCAGGCGACGTCGTCCGGCGTGTCGCCGACGATCACGATGTCCTCGCCCGCGAACGCCCGGCCGGCGAGCGCGGCCGCGCGCCGCGCCGCGACGGCCGGGAGGTCCGGGCGCCGGTGGGAGTCCGACCCGTAGGCGCCGACCCGGAAGCGTCCCGGCTCGAGCCCGGCCGACCGCAGCTTCAGCGCCGCGCCCCGCTCGAGATTCCCCGTGAGCAGGCCGACGAGCGCGCGCCCCGTGGCCTCCTCGTCCCCGAGCGCCGCGAGCAGCTCGCCGATCCCGGGCATCAGCGTAGTCCGCTGCGTGGGCCGGGCCAGCTCTGCCGCGAGCAGATCGAGGTAGCGGCCGCACACCGTCTGCACCCGCGCCTCGTCCTGCGCTGCGGGGTGGGCCGCCAGGGCCAGCAGCTCGCGCACGATCTGCGGGTCGGTCTTGCCGTCGAAGCGGTAGCTCTCGATCGGTCCCGCCGTTCCCGCCTCGTCCAGCAGTGCCTGGCGGATCGCCCGCCGGCCGGCGCCGTCGGTCCAGAGCAGTGTGCCGTCGATGTCGAAGAGGACGAGCTTCATGGGATAAAAATAGGTGACCAGCGGCGGCGCCGCCCGAGCCGTATAATTCCCGAGCCACTGCCGCTCCGGGAGACTCCCCATGTGTCGCGTCACGCCGCTCCTCATCGCCGCCGTCCTGGCTGTTCCCCGCCCCGGGCGCGCCCAAGCGGCGGACCTGCCGCCGGCGGATAACCTCGTGATTAAGGGGATCCCGCCGATTCCGGCCAGGATCGCCGAGAACGCGCGCCGCTACGGCGAGTTCCGCGCCGCCGCGTTCTGGAACTGGCACCCCACTCGGCGCGCGATGCTGATCGGCACGCGGTTCGCGGACGCGCAGCAGATGCACCTCGTAATGTTTCCGGGCGGCGCCCGCACCCAGCTCACCTTCTTCCCCGACCCCGTCTCGGGCGCGTCCTATCAGCCGACGCGGGGCGAGTACATCGTGTTCTCCAAAGACGTGGGCGGCGCCGAGTTCTTCCAGAAATACCGCTACGACGTGGCGACGGGCGAGATCACCCTGCTCACCGACGGCAAGTCGCGGAACGTGGGCGGCGTCTGGTCGCACGGGGGCGACCGCTACGCCTACATGTCCACACGCCGCGACGGGCGGGACCTCGACCTCTGGGTGATGAACCCGGTGGACCCGCACAGCGACCGCATGGTGGCCCAGCTCGAGGGCGGCGGCTGGGGGGCGACCGATTGGTCTCCGGACGACAAGACGCTCCTCCTCACAGAGGACGTCTCCGTGAACGAGAGCTACCTCTGGCTCGTGGACGTGGCGAGCGGCGAGAAGACATTGCTCACCCCCAAGGGCGAGGGCGAGCCGGTTGCCTACGGGAGCGCGAAGTTCAGCCGGGATGGCAAGGGGGTCTATCTCACCACCGATCGCGAGTCGGAGTTCCAGCGGCTCGCCTATCTCGACCTCGCGACGAAGCGCTATCGGTACCTCACGAGCCGCATCCCTTGGGACGTGGAAGAGTTCGCGCTGTCGAGCGACGGCCAGCTGATGGCGTTCGTCGTGAACGAGGGCGGCGTCGGAGTGCTGCGTGTACTGCGTACCGACACGGGCGTGGAGGTCGCTCTGCCCAAGCTGCCGCTAGGACTCACCAGCGGCGTACGGTGGCGCGGCCAGAGCCACGAGGTCGGGTTCACCTTCTCCGCGGCCCGCTCGAGCGGCGACGCCTACTCTCTCGACGTCGCGACCGGGAAACTCGCGCGCTGGACCGAAAGCGAAACGGGCGGGGTGAGCACTGTGACCTTCGCCGAGCCGGAGCTCGTGCACTGGACGAGCTTCGACGGCCGGGTGATCTCCGGGTTCCTGTACGCGCCGCCGGCGCGGTTTGCGGGGCGCCACCCCGTGATCATCAACATCCACGGCGGGCCGGAGGGACAATCTCGCCCCGGGTTCATCGGCCGCAACAGCTACTACGTGAACGAGCTGGGCGTCGCGATCCTGTATCCCAACATCCGGGGATCGACGGGCTACGGCAAGACATTCGTCAAGCTCGACAACGGCGTGCGGCGCGAGGACGCCTACAAGGACATCGGCGCCCTGTTCGACTGGATCCGGACCCGGCCCGATCTCGACGCCGATAGGGTGCTCGTCACGGGCGGGAGCTACGGCGGGCACATGACGCTCGTGACAGCGACCAGATACGACGAGCGCATCTGCTGCTCGGTCGACATCGTCGGGATCTCGAACCTCGCCACCTTCCTGCAGCACACGTCCGGCTACCGTCAGGACCTGCGGCGCGCGGAGTACGGCGACGAGCGCGACTCCACCGGCCGCGCCTGGATGGAGCGGAGCGCGCCCCTCAACAACGCCGACCGCGTGACCAAGCCGCTGTTCGTCGTCCAGGGGATGAACGACCCGCGCGTGCCGCGCAGCGAGGCGGAGCAGATGGTGGCGGCGCTGGAGCGGCGCAACGTCCCCGTGTGGTACCTCATGGCCAAGGACGAGGGCCACGGCTTCCGGAAGAAGTCCAACGTGGACTTCCAGTTCTACGCGACGATCCTGTTCGTGAAGAAGTACCTGCTGGGACAGTCGGACAGTCGCACGGTCGGACAGTGACTAGGGCTTGAGCCGCCGCACGGCCACCAGCCGCTCCCGCAGCGACACCATCCGCGCGGCGTCCGCGAACAGATCCTCCGATGCCACGCCCCCGCACGCGAGCGCCGCGTGCACGATGCGCCCAGCCCCCGCCCACAGCGCCACGTGCGCAACCCGCAGCCCGTCCGCGAAACACAGCAGGTCGCCCGCCTCGTAGCCCGCCCCCTCTTCCGAGATCGGCACGCCGCGCCCCGCGAGCGCCTGCTGATCGCCATCCCGCGGCAGCTCCACGCCGCGGGCGGCGTAGCTCGCCTGCACGAAGCCCGAGCAGTCGATCCCCCACTCGGTGCGCCCGCCCCACCGGTACGGCGCTCCGCCGAACCAGCGCCACGCCCACTCGGGCACGGCCACGAGCCGCGCCTCGGCCGCGAGCTCGGCGACCGAGCGCACCGTGCCCGACGCCACGACCCCGATCCGCCCGTCCGCCGCCTCCAAGCGACGATCGCGCCGCACCGCCAGGCGCGCGCCGATGGGCAGGCGCAGCCGCCCGTCGTCGAAGCGCAGCTCCGCGCCGTGCGAGCGGGCGCCCGCCCGCTCGATCCAGTCGGCCGCCCAGTCCTCGGGTCCCGTGGCGACGTAGCCGGCGTGGGTCCAGGCGTGGTAGCCGTCCGCCGCGCGGACGCGCAGCCAGCCGGCCCCGCCTCCCCCGCCCCCCCCGCCCCCCCCCGCCTCAAGGACGGCCAGCGCCTCGCCATGCAGCGCCTCACTCACGCGATCGGCCCGG
>Ga0070697_100004008_pt1 | contig 11293 bp, 14 predicted proteins | sample KBSK1501metaG_FD_65475 | JGI IMG/M metagenome (GOLD analysis project Ga0070697, IMG submission 65475) | Corn, switchgrass and miscanthus rhizosphere microbial communities from Kellogg Biological Station, Michigan, USA - KBS K1-50-1 metaG | ecosystem: Host-associated > Plants > Roots >... | reverse complement strand
TTTGGTCTTCGCCATCAGAGCTCCTTCCTCATCACGTGGTGCTCGCGGCCTCGGCGCCGCTCACGATCTCCATCAGCTCGGTGGTGATGCCGGCCTGGCGGACCTTGTTCGCGAAGAGCGTCAGCGCGTCGATCAGGTCGCCGGCTGCGTTCGTCGCGTTCTGCATCGCGATCATCTTGGCCGAGTACTCGCTGGCCTTGTTCTCGAGCACGGCCTGGAAGACCTGCGTCTCGACGTAGCGCGGTAGGAGCCCGTCCAGCACGGCCTCCGGCTCAGGCTCATAGATGTAGTCCGCGCTCGGTCCGTGCTTTCCCGCCTCGCGTTTGGGGATCTCCGCCGGGATCAGGACCCGCACGGTCGGCTCCTGGCGGAGGGTGGAGATCCACTTCGCGTAGCAGAGAAGGACGGCGTCGGTGTTGCCCTTCGTGTACTCCTCGAGCGCGACGGTCACCGCGGGCAGGACCTGGCCCGGGCTCGGCCGGTCGGGCAGGTTGCTGACCTCGGCGACCACCTCGCGGCGGTACCGGAGCAGGAAGTCGCGGCCCTTCCTCCCCAGGGTCACGTACTGCGGGTGGTCCGGATAGTTCTCCTGCATGTACCGCGTCGCCGCGCGGATGTTGTTGACGTTGATCGCGCCGGCGAGGCCCTTGTCGGTCGTGACCAGGATCATCACCGCGCGCTTGCCCTCACGGCGGACGAGGAACGGGTGCTTGTACTCGGTCGCCCGCTCGCCCACGGTCTGGAGGACCTCGATCATCTTGTCCGCGTACGGCCGAGTCGCCTGCACCGCGGCCTGCGCTTTGCGCAGTCGCGTCGCCGCCACGACCTGCATCGCCTTGGTGATCTTCTGCGTGTTCCTGATCGAGTCGATGCGGCGGACGATGTCCCGGAATGAAGGCAACTACTTTTCCTTCTTGCCCGTCGCGCCCGCGGCGGCGGGCTCGCCCTTCGGGTCGGGCTCGTCCTTGTAGCCCTCGATCCCGAACTGGTGGTTGAAGGTGGAGATCGCGGCGTTGAGGCGGCCGAAGAGACCATCGTCCAGCGCCTTCTGGCGCTCGATCTCGGCGAGAAGCGTGGGCCGGTCCGCCTTCAAGAAGCGGACGAAGCCGGCCTCCCACTCCCGGACCCTGGCCACGGGCACCTTGTCCAGGTGACCCTGGGTGCCTGCGTACAGGACGGCGACCTGCTCGGACAGGGGCGCCGGCTGGTACTTGTCCTGCTTGAGCAGCTCAGTCAGGCGCGCGCCTCGCTCGAGCTGGTTGCGGGTGGCGGTGTCGAGGTCGGACGCGAACTGCGCGAACGCGGCGAGCTCGCGGTACTGAGCGAGGTCGAGGCGCAGCTTGCCCGCGACCTGGCGCATCGCCTTGGTCTGGGCGTCTCCGCCGACCCTGGAGACCGAGATGCCGACGTTCAGGGCAGGCCTCTGGCCGGCGTTGAACAGGTCAGCCTGGAGGTAGATCTGTCCGTCCGTGATCGAGATGACGTTCGTCGGGATGAAGGCGGAGACGTCGTTCGCCTGCGTCTCGATCACCGGGAGCGCGGTGAGCGAGCCGCCGCCCCGGCCAGCGTTCATCTTCGCCGCCCGCTCCAGGAGTCGCGAGTGCAGATAAAAGACGTCCCCCGGGTAGGCCTCGCGCCCAGGTGGGCGGCGCAGCGTCAGCGACAGCTGGCGGTACGCCCACGCCTGCTTGGTCAGGTCGTCGTAGCAGCAGAGCGCCTCCTTGCCCTGCTCCATGAAGTACTCGCCCATCGCGCATCCCGCGTAGGGGGCGATGTACTGGAGCGACGCGGGGTCCGCGGCGGAGGCAGCGACGATGATCGTGTAGTCCATCGCGCCGTTCTCCTCCAGCGTCGCGGCGACGCGTGCGATCGACGCGGCGTTCTGTCCGATCGCCACGTAGACGCAGTAGAGGTCCTTGCCCTTCTGGTTGATGATCGTGTCGAGCAGGACGGTGGTCTTGCCCGTGAAGCGGTCCCCGATGATCAGCTCGCGCTGGCCGCGGCCGATGGGGATCATCGCGTCGATGGCCTTGATGCCGGTCTGGACAGGGCTGTCGACGCGCTTGCGGGTGATCACGCCGGGGGCGATCTTCTCGACCGGCAGCGTCTTGCTGGTCTTGATGGGGCCCTTGTCGTCGAGCGGAACGCCGAGCGGGCTGACGATGCGCCCGAGCAGCTCATCGCCGACGGGGACCTCGAGCAGGCGGCCCGTGGTCCGCACCTCATCGCCCTCGTGGAGGTGACCGAACTCGCCGAGGATGACCGACCGCACCTGGTCTTCCTCGAGGTTGAGGGCCAGGCCGAAGGTGTCGCGGGGGAACTCGAGCAACTCGCCCGCCATCGCGTTCTGCAGGCCATAGATCTGGGCGATGCCGTCGCCGACGGCGACGATCCGCCCTACGTCCGCCGACACGAGGGCCGCATCGAAGTCCTTCAGCCGCTCCTTGATGACCTCTGAGATCTCCCTGGTGCTGATGCCCACCTCTATCTCCCTTGCTAAGAGGCCGCCAGCCGGCGGCGCAGCTGCTCCAACCTCGTGGCCACGCTCGCGTCGACGATGCGGTCTCCGTACTGCAGCTTCATCCCACCGAGGATGTGGGGATCGACGACGAGGCTGAGACGGACCTCCTTATCGAGCCTCCTCGAGAGCTCGCGCGCGACGCGGTCGCGGTCATTCGCTTCGAGCTCGATCGCGGTGGTAACCGTCGCGCGCACGCGTCCCGCGGCCACGTCGGCCAGCCGCTGGAACTCCTCGTCGATGTCCACGGCCTCGCCGATTCGGCCGGCCTCGATGAGAAGGCGGGCGAGGTTGGTGCCTTCCTCGTCGAGGACGTGCGGCGCGCCCGCGACCAGCGCCTCGCGCTGCTCGGTGGCGATGGTTGGGTTGCTCAGGACCGCGGCCACGGCGGGGTCGGCGAACAGCTCGCGCACCCGCGCGACCCGACCCGCCCATTCCTCGACGTGGCCTTCGGCCTGGGCGAGTTCGAAGACGGCCCTGGCGTACCTCTTAGCGGCGGCCGTCGCCACTCGTGACCTCTTCCCACTCCACGAAATCTGCGATTTCGTGGGGACCCCGGGTCAATCTAATTTTGGTCTCACAGCTACCTGTCGCCACTGGTGACCTCCTCGATCGCCCTTTCGATCAGCTGGCGGTGCCTGCGGTCGTCGAGAGTCTCGCCGATGACCTTCTCGGTCGCGGACACGACCATGCCTGCGACCTCGTTGCGTGCCTCCTGCAGGGCCCGATCGCGCTCGGCGGCGATGTCGCGCTGCGCGCTCTCGACGATGCGGTGGTGCTCGGCCTCGGCCTTCTGCCGGAGGTCCGCGCGCAGCTGCTCGCCGGAGCGGTTGGCGCCCTCGACGATCGTGTCCGCCGTCTTGCGGGCCTCGACCAGCTTGGCTTCCGCCTCACCGAGCTTGGCCTCCGCCTGCTGCCGCGCCTGCTCGGCTTCTTCTAGCTTGGCGGTGATGTCGCGCTGCCGCGACTCGGCGATGCCGATGATCCAGGGGAAGACCGGTTTGGGGATGCCGAGGAAAGGCAGCGGGACGTAGGACAGGAAGAGCAGCATCAGGAGAAACCCGACCGTCTCGACGATGAACGTGCCATTGATCGTCAGCGGCCCCAGGTCGACCAGGTACAGATGCGTCACTGACGCCCCAAGGCGAACACAAACAGGGCGCCGAAGGCGAGGTTGATGAAGTACATGCCTTCGACGAGGCCGATGATGATGAACATGATGCCCTGCAGCTGACCGCGCGCCTCAGGCTGCCGGGCGACGCCGTTGATGGTCGCGTTGCCGGCGAGGCCGTCGCCGATGGCGGCGCCGATCGCGCCTCCTCCCAGGGCGAGTCCGAACGCGATCATTGCCGCGGCCAAGTGGTCCATGAATCCCTCCTTAGTGTGAATGCTCTTCTTCAAAGCCCTCGCGGGCGAGACCGAAGTAGACGAGCGTCAGCAGCATGAAGATGAAGGCCTGGATCAGGCCGATGAACAGGACGTCAAACAGCTTCCAGATCGCAATCACCGGCGCCTGGAGGACAGCGGGCAGCAAGATGCCGATCACATAGATCATCAGCAGTCCGGCGAGCAGGTTGCCGAAGAGTCGCAGCGAGAGCGTGACCGGCTTGACGATCTCCTCGATGATGTTCAGGAACACGAAGATCGCCCGCGCCCACACGGGCAGCTCGTGAGGGCGCGTGTAGTAAGCGAGGTAGCCGCGAAAGCCGCGGAGGCGGATGTTGTACCAGTGCAAGAGGATGAAGACGACAGCCGCCATCGACAATGTCTGGTTGACATCGGTGTTGGCCGGGTGCAGATTCGGGATCAGCGTTATCGGCAGAAAGTCCAGGTAGTTGGCGACAAGGATGTAGAAGCCGATCGTGGCCGCCAGCGGGACGACGAAGCCCGAGGCATCGGGCGCGCTCTCGTTGCTCGTCGAGCGGACGTACGAAAAAGCCCATTCGGCCAGGGCCTGCACCCGATTCGGACGCGCGCTGCTCATGGAGCGGGCAATCAAGACCGCGGCGACGATCGTGACCACCATGGCGACCGCGCTCGAGATGATGCTGTCGTAGTTGATCGTGCACCAGTAGCCGCATCCAAGGTCGACCGTCGGATGCGTGACCGGCGGTTGCTCCTCCTGGAAGAGAATCCTCATCGCCGCAGCAGGCTCCGGGCCGCGACGGCGACGAGCACGCCCTGCGCCGCGGCCACGCCGACGATCACCAGCCATGCGTAGTCGAGCCCGATCAAGAGCCCTGCCCCGATCGCCGCGGCCGACAGCAGGGCCAGGCGCGGGAGGCTGGACAGACGCAGGCTCATCCCGGCGTTCACGGCCCGCTCGGCCAGGGCGCCGTTGAACGAGCCGAGGGCCAGCCCGATCGCGACCGCGACGCCGGCCCGCGCGTTACCTGCGAGCGCAAGCACCACGAGGGCGACGCCGGCAGCCAGCAGACAGCCGATGACCGCCCGGCCGGTGACCCCTTGCAACCTCACCAATAGCGCTTGACGTACCTCACGTACACGACCCAGACGGAGGCGAGGATCCCGAGCACCAGGCCCGCGAACAAGAACCAAGGCGAGGTGCGAAGGGCTCCATCGAGGACGATGCCCAGCACGATCGGCGCGACTACCGCGCCGGCCAGGAGAGCACCGAGTCCCATGAGCTCGGCGCCGGTCGGCCCTGGGCTCCGGCTGGACGCCATACCCGGGCTAAATCCTACCGGGAGGCGGGTTCGCCCAGCAGGCGGCGCAGCCACGGCGCGGGCACACGCCAGCGCCCGTGCTGGAGCAGGTCGGCCACCACGGTCGACGTGAGGATCGCGGCCGCGATCAGGACCACGGCCAGGATGCGGCCGTGCCCGAAGAGGGTGAGGCCGAGGCCGCCCAGCAACGCGCTCGCGGCGTAGAAGACGAAACAGGTCTGGCGCGCGTCCAGGCCGAAGGACTGCAGCCGGTGGTGGATGTGCAGCGTGTCGGGCGCCGCCACCGACCTGCCCTGCCGGCCCCGGCGCAAGATGGCCCAGCCGGTGTCGGCGATCGGAAGCGCCAGCGCCAGCACCGGCGCAGCGAGGGCGAAGGCGACCGCGACCTTGGCGATGCCGACGATCGAGATCATGCCCAGGGCGATGCCGAGGAAATGCGCACCGGAGTCGCCCATGAAGATGCGTGCGGGCGGGAAGTTGAAGAGGAGAAATCCCGCGCAGCACCCTGCCAGGGCGCCGCTGAGCTGCACGACCTCGAGCTGGCCGAGCTGGCCCGCGGCAAGCATGAGGACGAGGGCCACGATCGCCACCACGCCCGCGGCCAGACCGTCGGCGCCGTCGAGGAAGTTGACCGTGTTCTGCATGCCCACGAGCCAGAACACGCTGACCGGGGCGACCAGGAGGCCCAGCTGGACGATGTGGCCGCCTGGCAGGCTGAAGAACTTGATCTCGATGCCGAAACCGACCACGGCCAGGAGCGCGAGCCCGACCTGCACGCCGAGCTTGACCAGCGGCCTCATGCCGCGCTTGTCGTCGATGACGAGCAGCGCCATGGCCAGCCCCGACACGACCAGCACGGCCACGGTCTCGAGGTTGAGATGCGCGAACAGCAGTGTCCCGGCGGCGAAGCCCGCCCACATCGCGAGCCCGCCGAGCATCGGCGTCGGGTTGGCGTGGGCGTGGCGGCCCCCCGGTTGCGCCAGCACGCCGAAGCGACGCGACAGCCACAGCGCCACCGGCACCATGGCGATCGAGACCAGCAGTGCGACGAGCAGAGTCCAGAGCCCGGGGAGCAGATGCTCGCTGATGCTCTCCAGCGCGGCGGGGCTGAAGAAGTCGGTCAACTAATCGAAGTCGTAGGGGATCGGGAACTTCCGGCACAGCTCCAGGGCGCGCTCGTGCACCGAGTCGAGCGTGGCGGGGTCGTCGATGCGCTCGACTAGGTCGGCGATGCAGTCCGCGATGACGGCCATCTCCGCCTCCTTCATCCCGCGCGTGGTCACCAGGGGAGTGCCGACGCGGACGCCGCTGGGGTTGAACTTCGACGCGTCGTCGAACGGGATCGAGTTGCGGTTGAGCGTGATGCCAGCGCCATCCGCGATGTCCTGCACCTGCTTCCCGGTCCGCTTCTGCGGCCGCAGGTCGATGAGCATCAGGTGGTTGTCGGTGCCGCCGCTGACCAGGCGGAGGCCGCGCTCCGTCAGGCGATCCGCCATCGCCTTGGCGTTGGCGACGACCTGTCGGGCGTAGATCTTGAACTCAGGCTTGAGCGCCTCGCCGAAGCACACCGCCTTGGCGGCGATCGCGTGCATCAGCGGCCCACCCTGGGTGCCCGGGAAGACGGCGGAGTCGATCGCCTTCTGCCAGTCGCTCTTGCAGAGGATGATCGCCCCCCAGGCCCCGCGCAGCGTTTTCTGCGTCGTGGTCGAGGTCACGTCGGCATGCGGGATAGGCGACGGATACACGCCGCCGGCGACAAGCCCGGCGACATGCGCCATGTCGACGAAGTACGTCGCCCCGACCGACTCCGCGATCTGGCGCATGCGCTCCCAGTCGACGATGCGCGAGTAGGCGGAGAATCCGGCGAGCAACATCTTCGGCCGCACCTCTTCGGCGAGCTTCTGGACCGAGTCGTAGTCGATGCGCTCGGTCTCGCGGTCGACGCCATACGAATGGATCTCGTAGAGCTTGCCGGAGAAGTTCGCGGGGCTCCCGTGCGTGAGGTGGCCCCCGGCGGAGAGGTCCATGCCCATCACGCGGTCGCCGGGCTTGCACACCGCCATGTAGACGGCGGCGTTCGCCTGCGATCCGGCGTGCGGCTGGACGTTGACATAGTCGGCGCCGAAGAGCTGCTTGGCGCGCTCGACCGCGAGGGTCTCGATCTTGTCGATCACCTCTCCCGTGCCTCCGTAGTAGCGCCGGCCCGGGTAGCCCTCGGCGTACTTGTTGGTGAGCAGCGTGCCAAGCGCCTCCAGGATGGCGGGGCTGGTCAGGTTCTCGGACGCGATCAGCTCCAGGGTCTCCGACTGGCGCCGGAACTCGTTGCGGATGAGCTGCGCGATCTCCGGGTCCTGCTTGTCGAGCGCCCGGAAGGTCATGGTCGTGATGTTGGAGCTCACGTTCGAATCCTAACCGGGGGCCGAGGAGACGCCAGGGGAGCGCCCGGCTCCCCTGGCAATCTCCCTGTCGGTTACGGAGCGACTGTGATCTGCACCTGGACGCCGTTGGCCAGCTTCTGCCCGTAGTGACCCGTTGTCGTCGGGATCAGCCATGTCGAGCCGTCCGTGATGGTGACGGCGTAGTACCGGTCGTGGGGGTCGAACGTACCGACGAAGATGGCGCCGGGCGGCGCCGTCTCGAGCGTCGTGTACTGCCAGGTCGCGGTCCCCTTGATCGACCCTGCACCTGCACCCCCTGGCCCGCCAACACCGCCAACCGTGTGACCGCAAGCGGCGCCGCTCAGGTCACCGGTGCCGTCTGCGTCCAGCTCGACCCAGAACCAGATGCCGCCGGTGCCGACTCCAGCCGGAAATGGCTGGCAGAGCGGAAAGGACGGATTGTCGCAGTTGGCCGAAACCTCGACCTGGGCCAGAGGGTGGTCGGCGCGGCCATAGGCGAACGCGGTGCCTGCTGAAGTTGCGACCGCGGCCAGGGCCAGCGTCGCGGCCAGCCCGACGAGCGAAAGCGAACGACGAAGTCCTGTCATGACGTGCTCCCTCTTCATCGCGCTTCAGCGGTGGCACCGGGCCGCGACGCGCGCCATCACACCTCAATATCCCGTGGGGTGCCAGCGACGTAGGTTGGCACCCGACCGGGCGAGATTCAATGAGGCAAACGTCCCATGTCTCAGCCGCTCTTCAAGGGAGGAGGCCCAAGGACCTCCGCCGTCGGGATGGCCCCTTCACGGAGCACATGAGGCTCGGGCCCGGTCAAGTCGACCACCGTCGAGGCCGACCCGCCCGGCGCGACCCCGCCGTCGAGCACGGCCATCACGCCGGACAGCGCCCCAGCCTCGGCCGCGTTCATCGCCGGATCCTGGCCGTGGAGGTTGGCGCTGGTCGTCATCAACGGGCCCGCGTGTCGGAGCAGCTCGAGCGCGACCTTGTGCTTCGGGATGCGCACCCCGAGCGTGCCGCCGCCGATCGCGTAGAGGATGAGGGTCAGCGGCCCCGGCCACCACTTGCGCATCATCGCCTCGGCCCGCGAGTCGACGTGGACAAGTCCCTCCAGCTGGGACTCCGCGGCGACCATGAGGATCAGCGGTAGTCCGACCGGGCGGCCTTTGATCTGGTAGATCCGCTTCTGCGCCACCTCGTCGTCGGCGCTGGCGCCGAGCCCGTAGACCGTGTCGGTCGGAAAGGCGATCACGGCCCCGCTCCGCACCAGCCGCGCGGCGCGCTGCAGCCCGGCCTTGGTGGGCTTCAGGACCACGCTTCGAGGACCCGCTCGCGGCCCCCGGCGTCGCGGTGAAGGCGCCGGCCGGCGAAGGAGCGGCCGGCGACGTCGCTCACGGCGGACGCAATGGCGGGGTCGATCTCCGCCAGCACCTTGCCTCCGGGGCTGAGCCTCGCCGGCACGTCGGCGAGAAGGCGCACGAGCAGCGCGGATCCCCCGTCGCCGGCATAGAGCGCGCGCGCCGGCTGCGCCGTCACCTCGGCGGGGAGCTTCGCCTCCGCGGCCACGTAGGGCAGGTTGGCGCAGACCAGGTCGAACTCGCCGGCGAGACCCTGCATCAGGTCGCCCTCGACGAAATGCACGCGCTCCTCCACGTGATGGCGGGCGGCGTTGCGCCCCGCGACCGCGAGGGCCGCGGGGCTGACGTCGGTCGCCCAGACCTCGGCGTTGGCGGCGTAGTGGGTGATCGCGATCGCGATGCAGCCGCTGCCCGTGCCGACGTCGGCCACGCGCATGGGGCCAGCGGCCTCGCGCGCGATCGCGACCGCGCGCTGCACGAGCACCTCGGTGTCGGGGTTGGGCACGAGCACATCGGGCGTGACCTCGAAGTCCAGGCCCATGAACTCGCGATGCCCGACCAGGTACGCGACCGGCTCCCCTTTCGCGCGTCGCGCGACGAGCCCGCGGTACGCGGTCAGCTCCGCCTCCGCGAGCGTCCTGTCGAACTTCAGATAGAGGTCGAGCCGCCGGAGCTTCAAGGCGTGCGCCAGCAGCAGCTCGGCGTCGAGCCGGGCGGAGTCGGATCCGTGCTTCTGGAGGTAGTCGGCGGAGAGCTTCAGGACCTCGACGATGGTCAAGAGGCTGCGGCTTCGCTGCCGCCGTTCAGCTGCGCGGCCCGCTCCGCGCCGGCCAGGGCCGACACGAGCTCGTCCAGGTCCCCGTTCAAAACCTGATCGAGCTTGTGCAGGGTCAGGTTGATGCGGTGGTCCGTGACTCGGTTCTGCTTGAAGTTGTAGGTACGGATCTTCTCCGAGCGGTTGCCGGTCCGGACCATGCCCCGCCGCTGGGCGCCGATCGCCTCCTGCTGCTCCGCGAGCTTCATCTCGTAGAGGCGTGCGCGCAGCACGCGTAGAGCCTTCTCTCGGTTCTGTAGCTGCGACTTCTCGTCCTGGATGCTGACCACGAGCCCGGTCGGCTTGTGGGTGATGCGAATCGCCGAGTAGGTCGTGTTCACGCTCTGACCGCCCGGGCCGGTCGACGTCGAGGCCTTGATCTCCAGGTCCTCCGGCTTGAGCTCGACCTCGACGGGGTCCGCCTCGGGCAGCACCGCCACCGTGGCCGCCGACGTGTGGAGGCGTCCCTGCGCCTCGGTTTTGGGCACGCGCTGCACGCGGTGCACGCCGCCTTCGTACTTCAGCTGCGAGTAGGCGCCGTGACCGTGGACCTCGAACTCGATCTTGTCGTAGCCGCCCATCCCCGTTGGCGATGCGTCGACCACGTCGACCTTCCAGCCCTTCTTCTCCGCCCAGCGCGTGTACATGCGAAAAAGGTCGGCCGCGAACAGCGCCGCCTCCTCCCCTCCCTCCGCTCCCTGGATCTCGACGACCACGTCGCGCTCGTCGTTGGGGTCCTTCGGGAGGAGGAGGATCTTCAACTTCTCCTCGAGCTCCGCGACCTGCTCGGCCGCGCGGCGTTCTTCCGAGCGCAGGTACTCCTGCATCTCGGAGTCCTTCTCATGGCGCACGAGCTCTCGCGCCGACTCCACCTCGCTGCGCGCGCGTCGGAACGCGTCGTAGGCGGCGACGATCTCGCGCATGGTGCGCTGCTCTCGGGCCAGGCGCGTGAGCTTCTCGTGGTCCGTGGCCACGTCAGGCCGCGCCATCTCGGAATCGATCTCGCGATAGCGCTTCGCTATCGCCTCCAGGCGGTCAATCATCCGCTGCCTGGAGCGGGATCATTACGCGGCCGCTCCCGCGGTCTCCTCCTCACCTTCGCGGGCGGCGTTGAAGGCGCAGATCGCGACTTCGAGCATGTCATCGGTGGGCTGGCGTGTGGTGAACTTCTGCGTGCCCAGCACCGGCAGGAGCGCGACCTTCACCACCGGGTTGGTGCGATGCCTGGCCATGTAGCGGATGAGCTCGAAGCCCACCCCCGCGATCAGCGGGATGGCCAGCACGCGACTGGCGATCAGCCAGAAGAGGTTGGGGTGGAAGAGGGCGACGATGCTGAAGACGACCACGCTCACCACCAGCACGACGAGAAGGAACCCCGTCCCGCAGCGTGGGTGAAGCGTGCTCGCGCGGCGCACCGACGGTACGTCCAGCGCCCAGCCCGACTCGAAGGCGTTGATCGTCTTGTGCTCGGCGCCGTGATACATGAACACGCGCCGGACGTCCGGCAGCAGCGAGATGGC
>Ga0070697_100004007_pt1 | contig 11297 bp, 14 predicted proteins | sample KBSK1501metaG_FD_65475 | JGI IMG/M metagenome (GOLD analysis project Ga0070697, IMG submission 65475) | Corn, switchgrass and miscanthus rhizosphere microbial communities from Kellogg Biological Station, Michigan, USA - KBS K1-50-1 metaG | ecosystem: Host-associated > Plants > Roots >... | reverse complement strand
AACGTGTACGGCCTCTCGCGCCATCTCAACCGCGCCAAGGCGCACGAGCTGCACGTCGACAACGAGGTCAACACGGGACTCGGCTTGCGCTACCGCATGGCGCGGGACGAGCGGCTCGACTGGATTTTCGACAGCGGCTTCTACCGCGACTCAGGCCGCAACACCGCCTTCTTCGCCGGCGCTGGAGCGTCCTGGCACGCGGGCGAGCACCTGCGCCTCGCCGGCGCGCTCACCTTCTTCAAGAGCGACACCTACAACCGCGGCCGGGCCGGCATCGCGCCGCTGCCGGTCGCGGTGTGGGACACGCGCCGGGTGAGCTTCAACCTGGTCTTCTTCCCGAAGGTGGCCGAGACCAACAGCATCGCGACGCTCGGCTTCTGGCTGACGCTCTGGCCGGGCGGCTGGTAAGTCGGCGGCTACTTCTCTCCGCCGCCGATCGATACGTTGAAGTTCAGCGCCTCTTCCCTGAATGAAGACGGAATGTAGGACAGCTCGAGGCGGATTTCCTTCAGCCTCTTCGCCCCCAGGGCGGCGGCGGGAAAGTCCGCGTCGAGCGTCTGCGTGCTGTCCTGCCCGGGATCGAGCCGCTCCTGGCTGCCGTACGAGGAGGCGATCCTGAGCATCGGCTCGGTCCGGTTCTCTTCCAGCTTGATCGGCTTGCCCTGCAGGTCGATGTAGAGCACCTTGCCGCCGATCAGGCGCAGCGACTGGTCCGCGGACACGTTCTTGAGAACCAGCTTGCCGCTGAGCTTGGCGGGGGACGTGATGCGTCCCGAGCCTTCCTCGATGCGCTCCGTGACCTTCATCTCGGTGAGCTCGCCGCTGACGATGCCGGCCTTCACCTTCATCCGGTCGGGCGTCACGCTGTAGATCTTGTCCTTCACCACCGCGAGCGTCGCGCCCGGCTGCGGGGAGCAGCCGAATACCATCGCCGCCAGCGCTGCGCTTACCGCCATCACCCCTGTCCGCATCAACATTGCCTTCTCCTTTATTCAGGTTCCTGCTGGCGAGCCTGCCAGTCGGCAAGCTGCCGCTCGGTGTCTTCCCTGGTCATGGCGTAGGTTTCCTGGATCCGGCCCGCGAGCACGGTACGCCGGCCGGCGATGGCATCGAGCTGCTGCTCGCTCAGCTTGTCCCAGCGCTGCTTGGCGTTGACCTTGAATCGCCGCCAGTTCTTCTCGATACGGTCCCAGTTCAACTCATTCTCCCTTCGGCTCGGGAGATTGTCGTCCTGCTACGACGGGCCGGCTGTGCGCTACCGAACATTGAGGCGTGCCTTACCCCTTAAGGATGCCTGCCACCAGCTTCAGCAGCTCGCCCTCGACCAGCTCGGTGTCGATCTGCGCAAGTTCGTAAGCCCCCCTGGAGCCCGCGAGGCCGCCCGCCACGGCGGCCTCGCCGCCGACGATGGACACGGTCTTGTTGTAGTGCCGCGTGGTGAGGGAGAGCGACAGAAGCGGGTCATTGGCCTGCAAAGACGGCTCCCTTCCTGCCGGAACGATATGGATCGCGATGCCGGCCTCGGTGCTGCGGCCGCTCGCGTCCACGGCATAGTCCTCCTCGGAAATGCTGAAGCCATGGCCGCGTTCCTGCAGGATGGCGCCGACGGCCTCGAAGACCGGCCTCACGACGCCACGCCTCAGGTCGGCAAAGCGCTGCAGGAACAGGGCATCGTCGGCCTTGGCCTGTCGCTGCCTGTCCTGCGCGAGGCGGCGCGCTTCGTCGTACCGATCGAGCATCTTGCCCAGCTCGAGACGCAGAGCCTCCGTCATGGGATCCCCGACTATCAGTTCCGGGTGCTGAACAGCACCTCGACGCGGCGCTCGCGCCGCAGCAGCGGGTCGCCGAACCTGCCGGTGTAGATCTTGTAGGCCGGCACTCCCGCCGCGATCAGCGCCTCGCGCACCGAGTCGATGCGGCGGTCGCTGAGATCCGCGTCGCCCGCGGGCAGGGCGCCGTCGATGGCGAGCCGCAACGAAGGGTTCTGCTTCAGGTAGCCGGCGATGTCGGTCACCTTGCTCGCATCGGTGACGTCGATCAGGAAGCTGTTGTAATCGAACCAGAAGTCCCGGTACGAGCTCCAGCGCTCACCGTCGGCAGCCTGGCCTTGCGAGCGGCCCAGGGGGTTCTGCGCTCCCGGCATTCCGGCCTCTCCGGTGAATGCGCCGGCCGCGGACTGGCCGAGGGCTTCGCCCGCGCTGCTGCCGGCGGCGAAAAACGCGATCAGCGCAAGCGCGCCGGACCGCGTCATGCCGCCGCCGCGCGGAGATAGCCGAGGTCCGTCACCCAGCGGCGCTCGGCAGGATCGCCGTGCTCGAAGCGGCGGGCTGCTTCCTTCCAGTTCACCACCTCCCACCAGCCGGCGAGGTAGTCGTCGCGCCGGTTCTCGTGCTTCAGGTAGTACGCATGCTCCCAGAGATCGTTCACCAGGATCGGATAGTTTCCCTGCGTCACCGGAGTCTCGTGCCCCGCGGTGCTGTAGAGCCGCAGCTCGCCGTCCTGCTGCGCTCGCGCGAGCCACACCCAGCCGCAGCCGAAGAGCTTCGCGCCCGCATCAGTGAAGCGCGCCTTGAACTGGCTGAGATCGCCGAAGGCGCGCGCGATCGCGTCGGCAAGCACTCCCTCGGGCTCGCCGCCCGCCGCCGGAGCCATCGCCCGCCAGAACAGGCTGTGATTGAAATGCCCGCCGGCATTGTTGCGCACCGCGGTGCGGATGTTGCCCGGCAGCTTGTTCGGGTTGAGCAGCAGCCAGAGCGCCGAGCGATGCTGCAGCTCGGGGAACGGCTCGAGGGCCGCATTGAGGCGTGCCACGTATCCGGCGTGGTGGCAGCCGTGATGCAGCGCCATCGTGCGCGCGTCGATGTGCGGCTCGAGCGCCGCATAGTCGTAAGGCAAGTCTGGCAGCTCGTGCTTCATGGCAACCTGGCCTGATATCCGGAAGCCTCAGTGTGTTCCCCGAGGAGTCTTCGCTCCGTGCGATAGCGAACATACCTTGCAGAGATATCGGCCTAACCTTGTGGCCCCATGCCGACGACGCGCAGTGCCAGGCCGCAACCGATCGCGAACAACGTGCTGGCTGCGCTGCCGCGCAAGACGTACCAGGACCTGCTCTCCGGCCTCGAGCCGGTCACGCTCGCGTTCGGCGAGGTGCTGTATGAGCCCGGCGAGCCGATTCGCGATGTGTACTTTCCGACCGGATGCCTGGTGTCGCTGTTGACGCTGGTGGAGGGCCGGCTTGCGCTCGAGGTCGGCCTGGTCGGCCGTGAAGGCATGGTCGGCGTTGCGCTGGCGCTCGGCATCGGCGTATCCCCGGTGCGCGCGCTGGTGCAGGGCAGCGGCACGGCCCTGCGCATGGGCGCGGCCCGCTTTCGCAAGGAACTGCAGCGCAGCGCTGCATTGCAGCGGGAGCTCTATCGCTATACGCACTCGCTGATGGCGCAGATCACCCAGACCGCCGCGTGCAACCGCTTCCACATGGTGCCGGCGCGGCTCGCGCGCTGGCTGCTGATGACGCGCGACCGGGTGCGCTCGGGCCAGTTCCATCTGACTCACGAGTTCCTCGCGCACATGCTCGGCGTGCGGCGCGTCGGCGTCACACAGGCGGCGTCGGCGCTGCAGCGGCGCAAGCTGATCGCCTACCGCCGCGGCAACATCACCATCCTCGATCATGGCGCGCTCGAAACGGCGTCCTGCGCGTGCTACGCGATCGTCAAGCACATGCGCGACGGAAAATACAAGGCGCGCAGCGCGGCCTTCGCCGCCCGCGCCTGAATCATGCGCGAACGGCTCGGCTCGGGGCCGCGCATCGTGCGGACGTTGTTCGCCGCCATCCTGGTGCTCGGCTTTCCGATCGCCATCGCCCTGCCGCAGGACTTGAACGGCAAGGTCTATGCATCGGGCGCCGTGGTGCTCATCGCCGCGGCCGCCGGGATCCTGGCGGCGGCGCTCGTGCGGCGGCGGAAGGGCCCGGCCGACGCGAGCCGCGCCGCCGCGCCGCGCTGGAGCCTCGAGCTGCTGCGGCGGCTCGAATGGCGCCGCTTCGAGGAGCTGTGCGCGGCCTATCGCGAAGTTGCCGGAACGGCGGACAAACCCTCCAGCGTCGTCCAGTGCAAGCCCTGGAGCGTCTATACGGTCGGCATCAAGGCGGTGCGCGAGCTGCGCGCGGCCATGGCGGCGGCCGGCGTGCCGCGGGGCGTGCTGCTCGCCTGCGGCACGTTTACCTCCGAGGCGAAGGAATTCTCCCGCGGCGAGAACATCGAGCTGATCGACGGGGCCGGGCTGCTGCGCAAAATCGGCGCGCTCGCCCCGGAGCAGGGACAGGCGCTGCTCCAGCTCGCCACGGAGGGCGATTTTTCCACGCCGACCTGCCCCGCCTGCGGCATCAAGATGGCCGCGCGCACGAGCAGCACCGAGGGCAGGAAGTTCTGGGGATGCCTGAATTACCCGCGCTGCAAGCACACGTTTTTCGGCGCCTCCAACGCGCCGGCGTGAAGCCGCGAGCCGATTAGCGGGCCACCCGGGTGCCGGAAACCTCGACCAGCACACGGCGATCGGGCCGCAGGCTGGCGCTGGTGCGTACGCGGTCCGCCGCGATTCCCTTCATGACCAGGTAGGCCTTCACCGCGCTGGCGCGTTCCTCGGCAAGGATCTGGTTGGAGGCCTCGGAGCCGATACGGTCGGCGAACCCGACCACGCGCACCGTCTGCGATTCGAGGCCGTGCATCCTGAGGACAAAATCGTCGAGCGCGTCGCGGCTGGCCGGGTGCAGCGACCATCGCTCGGAATCGAAAAGCACGTTCGCGTCGAGCGCCACCTTTTCGTACGCAGGGATCGACTGCGCGCTTGCCGCAGCGGGCAAAAGTCCCAGCGCCAGAGCGAGGGCGTAATTTCTCATTGCAGCATTTTGCGCTGTCTCCGGCGCGCTCTCTGTCTGCTGGCACACAGACAGGCTTTGCCGTATAACAAACTCATGCTATGGACGCGCGAATCGATTCGCCGGCTCACCGATGGTGAGCTCAGGCAGCTGCGCAAGAACGCGGGCGGGCTCGGCGACACGGCGATCGTTGCGCTTTGCGACAGCGCGCTGCTCGACTCGACACGCCACGTCGCCAGGACTGGCCAGCGCGAGGCGAAGAAGCCGCGCCTGATTCCGCGCCGCGACGCTTTCGAGAAGCGCGGCGTATTCAGCGACTGCCTGACGAACTGGGGCGGCATCCGCTCCTCCGACGAGACCATCGTCCTGTCGCTCTGGGCCGACGACATCCGCTGCGAGAACGGCGCCTGCAGCTACCTGCTCTGGGCGCCCAACCAGAACGGCTCGCGGCCATGGTCGGACAAGCCGGGCGGCAAGGAGCGCCTCAAGCACTGCGTGCTCGCCGAGGAAAGGGGAGGCGCGGAAGGCCTGCTCGTCTACGGCGAGCGGCTGGAGGGGCGCTTCCCCGAGGACAAGGCCACGACGGTTTCAGGGGTCGACCCGGCCGTGGTACTGGAATTTCGCGTGGAGCATCGCGGGCAGGAGTACTGGGCGGTATGGGGCAGCCGCCCTGCGCGCGCGCCCGTGAGCTGGTAGCGAGCGGCAAGACCGCATTTGCCGACCCTCCGCGTTGCAGGCACACTTGCACGCGCTGCACCGACCAACAACGACAGGGAGACTTTGAATGATTGCGCAACTTCGCAGGCTTATTGCCAGCCTTCTCATCGTGTCCATCGCCGGGATCGGATTGCCGCTGCCCGCGCAGGCCGGGATCGTGTCGACCGGCGCGGCGCTCGCCTCCGCGGAGCGCGATCGCATTGCCGCGGTGCTCGAGCGCGCCGACGTGCGTGCGCAATTGGAGGCCCATGGAGTGCGCGCGGCGGACGTCAATGCGCGCGTGGCCGCGCTGACGGACGAAGAAGCAGCCCAGCTCGCGGGCAAGCTCGACAGCCTGCCCGCCGGCGGTGACGGCATCATCGGCGCGCTGCTGCTGATCTTCGTGGTGCTGCTCATCACCGACATCCTGGGATTGACGAAGGTCTTCCCCTTCACCAAGCCGATCAAGTAGCTCGGCGGCAGCCTCACAGACCCCCGCTGCGGCGGGGGTTTTCAACGCTTTACGTCCGCTAGCGCACAGAACGTCCCGCAGCAAGGGCGGACGATGCCGTTACATCATGATGGAGTCAGCGTTGTTTTCCGGCGTTTTCGATCTTCCGTGGTGGGGTTACGCGCTCGCGGCGCTCGCGCTGACGCACGTCACCATCGCTTCGGTGACGATATTTCTTCACCGCTGCCAGGCCCATCGCGCGCTCGAGCTGCATCCGGCGGCAAGCCACTTTTTCCGTTTCTGGCTGTGGCTCACGACCGGGATGGTGACCAAGGAATGGGCCGCCATCCACCGCAAGCATCACGCCAAGTGCGAGACCGCTGAGGACCCGCATAGCCCGCAGCAGCTTGGCATCAATCGCGTCCTGTGGGGCGGGGTGTTCCTGTACGTGAAGGAGTCGCACAACCGGGAGACGCTGGAGCGCTACGGGCATGGCACGCCGGACGACTGGCTCGAGCGCAATCTTTACGCGCGCTTCTCGATCCTCGGGATCACGCTCATGGGCGCGGTCGACTTACTGCTGTTCGGCCTGGTGCCGGGCGCGCTGATCCTGCTCACGCAAATCGTCTGGATCCCGTTCTGGGCGGCGGGAGTCATCAACGGCATCGGCCATTTCTGGGGTTACCGCAGCTGGTCCACCGCAGACGTGAGCACGAATATCGTTCCGTGGGGCATCCTGATCGGCGGCGAGGAGCTGCACAACAATCACCATGCGTATGTGACCTCGGCCAAGCTGTCGAACAAATGGTACGAGCTTGACATCGGCTGGCTGTACATCCGGGTTCTCGCAGCGCTCGGCCTGGCCCAGGTCAAGAAGATCGCCCCGACGCCCAGGTTTGCCGAAGCCAAGCCGGCCGTGGACCTCGAAACACTGCAGGCGGTCATCACGCACCGCTATGACGTGCTGGCAAGGTACGCGAAGTCCCTTCGCGCGACCTATGCGGAAGAAGTGAAGAAGCTGCGGCGTCTCGCGCCAAAAGACGCGCACCTGCTGCAAGGTTTGAAGCGCTGGCTGCAGCGCGACGAAAAGACCCTCCTGGAGACCGAGCGCCTGAAGCTGGCCGAGGTGCTGAAGAAATCGAGCGCGCTGCGCACCGTCTATTCCATGCGCGCCGAGCTTGCCGCCTTGTGGGAGCGCTCCAGCGCCTCCCGCGAGCAGCTCGTGCGGCAATTGCAGGACTGGTGCCACCGCGCCGAGGCGAGCGGCATCCGACCGCTCGTGGAATTTTCGCAGCGCCTGCGCCGCTACGCCTTGCCGACATAGGGCGAAAAAAAGGACCCGGGTCGGGTCCTTTTTTCATTTCCTGCGGGAAGGGTTCTTCGGCTACTTCGGGAAGTCGAAGATGATGTTGACCCTGCGGTTTTCCTGCTGTCCCTCTGCGCTCGTGTTGTAGGCGAAACGTCGGGTACCGCCGAACCCTTCCACGGACAGCCGGGCGCGGTCGACGCCGAATTGAGTCGCCAAGTAGTTCACCACACTCTCCGCCCGGCGCTGGGAGAGTTGCATGGCCTGCGCGCGCGTCCCCTGCTGGTTGCTGGTGTGTCCCTCCACCGTGGCGGTGACGCCGGGGTTCGCCTTCAGGAAATTCGCCACCTTGCGCAGCTCCTCACGGTACTGCGGCCGAACGTCGGCCTGGTTGGTGTCGAACTCCATTTCCAGGGCCATGGTGATCCTGGCGGGGATCGGCGTGAGCCCCTCGATATCCGTCGCGCACGCGACGATGGCGTTAATCCGCCGGTTCAGCCGTTTCCCAATCTCGGTCCGGTTGTCCGCTATGGGGCGTCTCTCTCCGTACCCCACGGCCCTCATACGGGATCGGGCGATGCCGCGACTCGCCAGGTAGTTCACCACACTGTCCGCCCGGCGCTGAGACAGTTTCATATTGTCGGCGTCCGTCCCCACCTCGTCGGTGTGGCCCTCGATCACAACCGTGGTGTCGGGGTATTTCTTCAAGAAGGTTTCCAGCACAGCGAGCTTCTCCTGCTCTTCGCGCTGAATGACGTCCCGGTTAATCTCGAACTGGATGTCGAGAATGCCGCAGTATTGCTGAGTCCGCGCCACTGGCACGACGACCAGCACCGGCGCTGCCGCGACCGGAGCCACATACGCCGGCGGCGGTGCTGCCCGCGGAGCGGGCTTCTCGGCGCCGAACGTGTAAACCAGGCCGATCAGCAACATGTCAATGTCGCCTTTGTTGCCGACCGCATCGTTCACGCGATAGCGTTCCCACTCCCCGCGCAGTCCGAGCGAGTCAGTGAAATCATATTGAACGCCGAAGCCGAACTTGTAGTTTCCTTCCCTCTTCTTGGGGTTGGGGTTGATCGCTGCGATGCCGACGGCGCCGCCGGTGCCCGTGAACGTGTCTTTGGTCTCGGTGTAGATCAAGCCCGCTCGAGCAAAACCGGAGAACTTCTCCGTAAACGGCAGAATGCCGACCGCATCGAGATTCAGGCCCTGGAACTTGGCGGTTCCGGTCAACGATCCGGCCGGCGTGGTATTCGCCGTGAACCCGAACTTTCCGAGATTGAAGTAACCGCCTTCAACGGCAAAGTTCCTGTCGAACTTGTAGCCGCCAAACAGCTTGTACCCGGTGTCGCGGTTGTCGTCGTCGATCGAGGTCATTGTGAGACCCGATCCCAGCAACTGGCTCCTGATCCGGTCGTCGGCGATCTTGGCTCTCGATTGGCCGATGCTAATCCCGCCGTACCAGCCTGAATCAGCCGCCACTGCGAATGGGCCGGCGATTGCAGCGAGTGCCGCCAGACCCAGCGTCCCTGAGGCTCTTGCTAATTTCATGTTCTTCTCCACGAGGATTCTTACTGGCAACCGGCAGGTGCACTCGGATTACCCGGCACTGAAACGACGTTGGAGTCAAATACAAACGCGCCACCACCACCCACCCACGCCCCGGCCCACAATCTGCCACACGAGGTTGCGCCGGTGTTCATCGTGATATCTGCAGAGGCAAGGATGTTGCCCTGCCATACAGTGTTCGCTCCAAGCGTCGCTGAACTGGCGGCCTGCCAAAAGACGTTGGAAGCCTTGGCGCCGTTGGCCAGCAGGATACGGGCGCCGGCTGCGGTGCCGACTGTGCTCGATGACTGAAAGATGAAGACGGCATTCGGGTTGCCCTGGGCGTCGATCGTGAGATCACCCGTTATCAAAATCGACGTGAGGGATTGATAGACGCCGGGAACGAACCAGTTGTCGTTCGCCACCAGCGCGCTCCCGGTCGGGGCTCCCAAAGTAGTGCCAGCCGGTAAATTGGTGGCCCCTCCTCGTGAACCGGCGGCGGGGGGCCCGGCAGGCGGAGTGATGCTGAGAAACGCCGCATTCACGTCGGCCTTGACAGTGGCTAAAGGGGTTCCTGGATTAAACAAGCCACTGATTACCTGCCCGCTGCTGATTGTCGGGGCAGAGCCTCCGCAAGGACCAAAACCTCCGGCATTATCAATGGCCGCAGCGTTACACGTCTGATTTGGATCCAGCAGCACACTCCCATTGATGTGACTAAGAGGAGCAGTAGGGGTGTTGGTTACCCCGGCCGTAGCCGTAATCCCGAAGGGGGCGGCCGTACCAAGGTTGGGCGCTGCACCGGCCGGCCCGGGGCCGCCGCCGGCACCGGCAGGGGTGCCGAGGATTGGATCGCGGTTACCGCATCCAGCCATGAAGGCGGCGAGGACCGCCGCCATAAACCACATCCATGCCCTGGATCCGCTCCCGAACGTGTCCATTGACTTACCTTTCTTTGAAATTAGGCTGACGGCGAAAGGAGCCATCTTTACCGCAGGGATTAGGCGCCTTCTGTACGGTAGCGCACAGATAGCGCGAGGACCGCTCTGTCCGTTGACGGACACAACAAAAAGGCCGTCTCGCGACGGCCTTCTTGTCTTGCTTTCGCAACCAATAGCGTGGTGGCTTACTGGGGCACAGTTACACCCGGACTGCCGCTCCATTGGCAATTACGGTTCCGTTGAAGGTAGGACTCACTCCACCAGCTCCACCGTCACCGCATCCGAACACAAAACCGACAAGGACCAACGCCATCAACCACAGCAGTAAGTTGGATTCGTTTGCGTGCTCGTTCATATGCTTGTCCTTTCTTTCAACTCGGACCCACGGCCTGCAGGCCATCTGTCGGATAACAGTTATCTTCCTTTCGCTCAGCGCGCACCGTGCGCTGTCGTACATTTCCGGTAATTACAAAAGAAAAAGGACCCTCGCGGGTCCTTTCTCCTTTATGCCGGGAAGAAGTTCTTTCCCGGTCGAGTTCTCAGCTCAGTTCAGTCGTCTTTCTTATTCCGCTCATGGTCACGGTCCTTGTCATGGTCGCCGTGATCGTCATCGTCATCATCGTCGTCCCTATCGCCGTGGTGCTTATGCTTTTTCTTGCAGGACACCGGGGTGCTCGACAGCGCGCCGCAGCCAATCACGTTGGCGCCAGTCATCGTCACAGCGACGTTCGCCAAGGCTCGACCGGCCAGCGTTCCACCGGTGAAGGTGATGGACCCGGCACCCGCGACAATGTTTCCTTTGAGCGCCGAAGTCGTCATGGTCACATCGGCGGTTGGCACCCAGAACACGTTGCACGGCTGTCCGCCACCTGCCATAACCACCGACAGGTTGGTGCCCGTCAGAGCTGCTCCGATCTTGAAAATCCAGACCGCGTTGGCGTTGCCGCCGGCGTCGAGGGTCAACGTGGCGGTCGTCGCCGTCAATGCCGCACCGGTGCAGTAGACACCGGGGGCCAGCGTCGAGGTGCCGATCGTGCTAAGCAAGGTACCGGTGCAGGGCGTGGACTGGAGCGCAGTGTAGGCGATGAGGAGGTCATTATGCGCCGTGGCTGCGGCCACGTCGGTCGCAGGGGGCGTCGCGCCCGCAATCGTGCAGCCGGTGTTCGTGAACGGAACAGCGCTGCCGGGGGAGACGCCTACGTCTCCGGTGACCACGCCGGGGGCGGTACAGGTTACGTTCGTGCCACCCAGGACCGAGAATGCCGACGCCCCACCGAGTGTTGGCGCCTGCGCGAATGCTGCCTGGCTGAGCAGCGCTAGCAAGCAAACGGAGAAATACTTCTGAGATGAATTCATTGCGTCACCTCTCTGGTTTGTTCGTCCACGACGGGAGCAGCCCTTGGAGGGTTGCGGATCCCATCACCCGCGCCACTTATGCACCGTTCGCGGCCGGTCCACTGTACGTTAGCGCACATACCGCGT
>Ga0070697_100004006_pt1 | contig 11298 bp, 9 predicted proteins | sample KBSK1501metaG_FD_65475 | JGI IMG/M metagenome (GOLD analysis project Ga0070697, IMG submission 65475) | Corn, switchgrass and miscanthus rhizosphere microbial communities from Kellogg Biological Station, Michigan, USA - KBS K1-50-1 metaG | ecosystem: Host-associated > Plants > Roots >... | reverse complement strand
GATCGCCCGATCGATGGCCAGCCGGAGGGTGGTCGGTCGCGTCGTCGTGGCCGGACAGAGCTTGATCGTACGCACGTGGATGGCTCCAGGGCTCGCGTCCGAGTGGGTTCGGGCGTTGGCACCATCTTCGACCCGTCCGGCGTGCGGCGGCATCCTCCCGGAGCGCTAATTCGGCGCGACGTTTGGTCCATCGCGAGGCGGGTCATCCGACGTAGATGACCGGCGGGCCGCAGGCATGCGGAGGCCCCGGTGGGAGCCACCGCATCGTGGATCCGCCGGGGCCTTGAAGACGGGTCGGGCGCCGTCGCCCGACCTGGGGGACCCGTGCTCGGCCCGGGGCCGGGCCGTCGTCCGGGCGCGCCTACGAGGGCCGGCCGAGGGCTCCGACCGTCGACCGACCAGATCCGGACCGGGTCGCCGTCCCGCCGTCCGTCATCGGGAACGGCGCCGCCTCGACGGCGATCTCCTCCATCTTCGTTGCGTAGAACCCGTACCGACGACGGGCCTCGCCATGCCGCCCCGCCGAGATCAGCGCCTCGACCAGCCCGAGGTGGGCGCCCTCGTCGAACGGATCCCGCTCGAGGATCCGCAGGTAGAACCGGGTGGCGCCGTCGGCGTCGCCCTCCGACGCGGCGGTCTCGGCGAGCGTTCGGGCCAGCGCGATGTACGTCGCCTGGACTTCCTCGCGGAGACTGACCGCCCAGTCCTCGTAGGGGTCCTCCTCGAGGAAGTCGCCGCCGTACAGGATCTCGGCCGTCTCGCGTCGCGCCCGCGCGCCGGCTGCGTCCCCGCTCCGGGCCAGCCGCACGGCCGCCGCGGCCGCGTCGAGGAACTGCTCCACGTCCAGCCCCACGGAGTCGAGGTCGAGCGCGATCGCGCTCTTGTCGGCGGGGACGAACTGGTCGGGCGGATAGCGCTTGTCCGGGTCGAGCACGGATCGGACCGTGGCGAGGGCGACCGACAGGCGATTGCCGAGCGGCTCCGGGTCCTCGTCCGGCCAGAGCAGCTCGAAGAACGTGTCGCGGGTCGTCGGCCGGCCGCGCCGGGCGACGAGGATCTTCAGCAGGTCGCGTGCCTTCTTCGACTGCCAGGCCGTGGTCGGCACGACCTCGCCGTCGCGGATCACGCGGAACCGACCCAGGGACTGGATCCGGATCGGCGGCCGGGCCGCCCGATCGATCGCCTCGAGGATCTCCCCCGCATCCGCCGCCGGCCCGCGCGCGCCCATCGACCGGAACGCCCGCTCGGACTCCACGGCCGCTGACCGGCCGGTCTCGCCGCCCGCGATCCGGGCGTAGACCAGGCGGTTGCGGGCGACTCCGTAGGGCGCCGGCGAGCGCATCCAGATCGTCGCGGCCTCGTCGACGAGCGCGATCGCCCGGCCCGCGTCGAGGGTCGTCAGCGCGGTCAGCTCGAGGCCGGCGGCCATCCCCGGATCGTCTCGACGGGCGCGGGCCGCGGCGGTCGCCTCGATCGCCATCGTCTCGGCCGCCGCCCGGTCGCCGGTCGCGAGGGCGACCCGTCCCGCGCCGAGGAGGATCGTCACCGGCGCGACCTCGCGCCCGAGCTCCAGCGCCTCGGCGGAGAGAGCGGATGCCTGCTCGGGGTCGTCGAGGACGACGGCCTGGGCGAGCCCGATCAGGGCGGGTGCGAGAGCCTGGTTGTCGCCGCTGCTGCGGGCCGAGCGAACCGCCGATTCGAACGCCGATCGAGCAAGGTACGAGTCGCCGCGCAAGGCGTGCATCGAGCCTTCACGAGTGAGGGCGTAGGCGACGGATGGTGAGCCGATCCGCTCGTACATGTCGCGGGCGGCGGTGTAGTCGGCCATGGCCTCCTCGAACCGGCCGACGCCCTGCTTCGCGCGGCCGCGGTTGACGAGGGCCCGCGCGTGGAACGACGCGAAGCCGACGGCGTCGCCCAGGCGAACGGCTTCGTCGAGGACCTCGAGGGCCGGCTCGAACCGGCCGAGCTCGAGGTCGAGCACGCCGCGCGCGTTGAGGATGCGGACGACCTGGAGCGAGTCGCCGGCGCGCTCGGCCGCGGCGAGGGCGAGGCCGTACTGGGCGGCGGCGTCGGTGGGGTTGTTCGTCAGCTCGTGGCTCATCCCGAGGGCCGTGAGCGCGGCAGCCTGGGCCCGATGATCACCGGCGGCCTGGCTCCGGGCCAGCGCATCGAGCGCCGCCGACCGAGCCGCCTCGACGTGGCCGCCGTGGGCATGCGCCGAGGCCGACCACGCGAGGAGGAGCGCCTCGTCGGCCGGCTGGCTGCCATCGAGCTCGGCCTGGCCATAGATCACGAGGGCGTCGTCGTAGGCCCCGCGGAGGCCGTGGACCAGGCCCATCCGCCAGGCGGTCGCCGCGTCGAGCCGGCCGCTCTGTCCCGCGGCGCGCCGGAAGTTCTCCATGGCCTCCCGCCACTCGCCGCGGACGAGCGACGCCTCTCCGCAGGCCCGTTCGATCCGCGCGTCGCGCAGCTCGAGCGGCAGGGGAGCGGCGGCCTCGACGACCTGCCGCGTCGCGCCGCCGAGGACGAGGCGTGCGGCATGGTCGCTCAGGAACCGTGCCAGCGACGGCGGATCGTCCGCGGCGACCCAGGAGGCAAGGGCCGCCTCGAGCATCCCCTGCGCCTCGAACCACGCGCCCGCCGCTCGATGCAGCGCCCGGATCTCGTCGGTCGAGAGGGGCAGGCGGGACATCGTGTATTCGCGGATCAGGCCGTGGAGCGCGTACCATCCCGGCTCCCCGGGGAGCGGCTGGAGGAAGAGGGCCCGCTTCGCCAGCTCCGCGATCGTCGGGCCGGGATCGGCGACACCGACGGCCTCGAGCAAGGCCGCGTTGAACCGGTCGAAGTGGACCGCGTGCCGGACCATCGCCCGGGTCGCCGGCGGGGCGGCCGCGACGACCTCCTCGGCGAGGTACGAGAACAGCGGGCCTTCCGGTCGCTGCAGCCGGTCGAGGGCCGCCTCGACGTCGCCCGGACTCGAGGCCCGGACGGCCTCGATCGCCAGTCGGACGGCGGCCGGCCAGCCACCGGTGGCGGCGTGGATCCGCTGGGCGGCGTGGTCGCGGATCGCGGCGGCCGGCAGCTCGTCGGCCAGGAGGATGCCCACCAGCGACGCCACCTCGTGCTCGCTGAATGCGAGCGTCGTCCCGCCGAGGTCGGTCACCTGGCCCTGACCGCGCAACCGCTCGATCCCGAACGGCACTTCCGAGCGTGAGGTGACGAGGATCCGGAGGTTGGGTGGCGCCAGGCGGACCAGGGACTCGACGAGCCGCCACGCGACCGGGGCCCCGGCCAGGACGTGGAGGTCGTCGAGGACGAGGAGGAGCGGCGCGTCGATCACCGACTCGACCGCATCGGCGACGAGCGCAGCCGCGGCGTTCGCCCGGCCCAGGATCTCCGCGTCGTCGGTCGCCTCGATCGAGCCTTCGATCGGCGCCGCGAGGTCGGCCGGCAGGTCGGGCAGCGGGACGCGGAGCGCCGCCACGATCCCGGCGGTGAGCGCGCCGAGATGGCGATCCGTGGCGTCGAGGGTGTACCAGGCCGAGCGGCGGGTGGCGGCGATCCGGGCCGCGAGGGTGGACTTGCCGAACCCGGCACCGCCGATGACGATCGTCAGGCGGCCGTCGGCGCCGCCCGCGAGACGCTGCTCGAGGAGCGGCCGGCGAAGCGTGCCGGCGGGATCTCCCGGTGGCAGGACCTTCGCGGATCGGCCCGGGCCGGCCGTCATCTCGCCTCGCCCTCCGAGATCCGCATCGGCGGAGCTCGCGGCGCCCGTCGCGGCGGTCGGGTCCGACGGCGGCGATGACGGTTCGGCGATGGGCTCGCCCCCGGCAGTTCGATCCGGTGACGGGGTCACGGGGGTCCCTCCGATGCTAGCTCCATCGTAGCCGGAGTCGCGGCGAGCAGCGATCCGGTGCGAGTCCGGTCGTTGCCGAGGCCGTCACGCCGGCCTACCATCCGCCCATGCCGACGACCACGATCGACCGCCTCCCGTTCACCGGCGACGACGCCGCCGACCGCCTCCTCGTCAGCGATCCGCTGGCGCTCCTGATCGGCTTCGTCCTCGACCAGCAGGTCCCGCTCCAGAAGGCCTTCTCCGGCCCGATCGAGCTGCGCCGGCGGATCGGTCGGCTCGACGCGAAGGAGATCGCGACGATGGACCCGGAGAAGCTCGACACGGCCTTCCGCGAGCGGCCGGCGCTCCACCGCTTCCCCGGCAACATGGCCAAACGGACGCGGGAGCTGATGGCGTACCTCGTCGAGCACTACGACGGCGACGCGTCGCGGATCTGGCGTGAGGCTCGCGACGGGGCCGACCTCCACGCCAGGCTCCTGGCGCTCCCCGGTTTCGGCCCGATGAAGGCGGAGACGCTCCTCGCGATCCTCGGCAAGCGGCTCGGCGTGGCTCCGGCCGGCTGGGAGGCGTTCGTCCCGGACCACATGACCCTCGCCGACGTGGACGGCGCCGAGGCCCTCGGCCGATACCAGGCGGGGAAGCGCGCCTGGAAGGCGGTGCAACGGGCGGCCGGCAAAGGCTGAGAACGGCCCGTCGACGCACGCCGACCGAGGGCTGACGGGGGCTGGCGTTCCAAGGGCCGATCGGGTATCGTTGCGTATGCAATGACTTACGCCGAGACCCCCGCCATGACCGATCCCATCCAGACCGCCCTCTCACGAGGCGGGACCATCGACATCACCACCACCGGGCGCACGAGCGGCGAGCCCCGCCGGATCGAGATCGTGTTCCACCGCATCGACGGTCGGATCTGGATCTCCGGCATGCCGTCCCCCCGCCGCCGGTCCTGGCTCGCCAACCTCGCCGACGACCCGCGGCTGACGTTCCACCTCAAGGGCCCGATTGCGGTTGCCGATCTCCCGGCCACGGCCCGGATCGTCGACGACGCGGCCGAGCGTCGGACGATCCTGGAGCGCGTCGCCCGCGCCTGGCGCCGGACCGATGTCGACCGGATGGTCGTTGAGAGCCCGCTGATCGAGGTGATCCTGGACGATCGGGCCGCCTGAGGCCCGGCGCCGCGCGCCAGCGGCTCGGTCGGGCTGTCTCCGGGAGCGTCGCTACGCGCCCCGGTCCGTCGTCTGCGGTTCGCGCAGGCCCGCATCGGGCACGATCCGGCCGCCCCGCACGGTCGACCCGACGACGATCGCCGCTCCGATCAGGACCAGGTTCTTGATGATGTACTGGCCCTCGAGGGTCGGCGCGTAGGGGAACTGGGTGAACGTCTCGCTCGGATAGAAGACGAGCGGCAGGAACGTCCCGATCATCTGGACCGCGAGCAGGAACAGCATCGCCCGCAGGAACCGCCCGGCGATGAGGCCGATGCCGATCAGGCTCTCCCAGGCCGCGAGCACCGGGAGCGAGACCGACGGGCCGACGATCCCGAACGTCAGGTCGTGGATCGTCCGTTCCGCGAGATCCTGGGCCGGGCTGAGGCCGGGAAAGAACTTCAGGAACCCGAACCAGAGGAAGACGATCCCCAGGCCGATCCGGAGGACGGGAATGCCGATCCGGGCGAGGGTCGTCGTGATCGCGGCATCGACTCGATCGAGGCGAGTGCCCGGCCGGATCGTCGGGAGGTTGAGCCGAGGCTCGGTGGAAGAGGCCATCCTCCGCTCATCGTAATCCGGAACCCGCTCAGAGCTGCTGGGCGTGGAACGTGTCGCAGTCGTCGGGATTGCCGGAGTCGTAGCCGGCCGTGAACCAGTGCACCCGCTGCTCCGAGGTGCCGTGGGTGAAGCTGTCGGGATCGACCTGGCCCTGGGTCGCCTGCTGGATGTGGTCGTCGCCGACGGCCTTGGCGGCGCTGTCGGCTGCCGCGATCTGGTCCTGGGTCAGCGGCTTGATGAACCCGGTCGACGCCGCGTTGTGGGCCCAGACGCCGGCGTAGCAGTCGGCCTGCAGCTCCGTCCGGACGGAGCGGCCCGTCGCGCCGGTGTCGTTGCCACCGGGCTGCAGGTCGCCGAGCAGGTCCTGGACGTGGTGGCCGTATTCGTGGGCCACGACGTAGGCGCGGGCGAACGGGGCGTCCTTCGCGCCGAACCGATCCTGGAGCTCCTGGAAGAATCCGAGATCGAGGTAGACGTTCTTGTCGACCGGGCAATAGAACGGGCCGGTCGACGAGCTCGCCTGGCCGCAGCCAGTCGAGACCGCGTCGCTGAAGATCACCGTCTCCGCCTTCTGATAGGTCTGGCCGGACTCCTGGAACTCCGTCTGCCAGAAGGCCTGGATGCTGTTGACATAGCCGACGATCTGGCAGTCCTCGCGCTGGTTGGCCACTGCGCCCGTCGTGCACTCCGCGAGCGCCGAGGAGTTCGGGCCGTTCGTGTCGACCCCCGTCCCCGTGCCGCCACCGCCGTTGAGCAGGACGCTGGGGTCGCCGCCGAGCAGCAAATAGACGATCGCGATCACGATCCCGATGCCGCCGCCGCCGATCGCGAGACCGCCGCCTCGGCCGCCCAGGCGTGAGCCGCCGCGGGCATCGGTGACCTGTGATGGGTCGAGCTGGGCGTTCGGGTCGAATGTCATCCTGCCTGTCCTCCGGGGCCGCGACGCGTGCGGGCTCGTTGTAGCCGACCGGAGGGGACGGGGCGGGCGTGCCGCGCGATCGATCCGTGGCAAACGCGTTGCGAGCGGCCCTGTGAACGCCCCGGATGTGCCCTTGAACGCGGTCTGAATCGGTCCTTCGTCGTGACTCATGACAGGTTCTGGCATGTATGTCTGTCAGGATCGCGGAGCGAGTGAAGCGGTCAGCCGGATCGCCGCAAGGACGAGGTGCGGGATGTTCCATTCGATGGAGTTGGTGAAGGCGATTCATGCCGATCGGATGCGGGAGATCGAGCGCGTCCTCCGCGTCCGACGGCTCCTCGAGACCGCGATCGGAGCGGACAAGACGACGACGATCACGTCGAGCGCGGACCGCCCGATCCCGGTTGCCGGGCCGGCCAGCCGCGGTGGGTCCGCGTGCGAGCCCGCCTAGCGAGTGGCGCCGACGGGCGCCTCGGAGCGACGCTCGGCCGCCGGCTGGTCCGGCGGTCGCTCCGCGTAATGGCCGGCCACGCGACCGGCCTGGGCGCCGATCTGCGAGCGGAGGTCGGCGGGCTCGAGGAGCTCGCATTCGGGACCGATCGCAAGGATCTGCGACACGACCTCGTTCGGCCAGTCGAGCTTGATGCGGATCCGCAGCCAGCCATCCGGATCCGGCTCGTCGAGCCGGACCATCGTGTCGAAGGGCCGGTCGCCGATGACGCCGTGGAGACGGCCGAGCCGCTCGCGGGCGATCCGGAGCAGGACCTCGGTCCGGGGCGTGTCGCGCTCGTACGCGGCGCTCGATTCCGTCCAGAACGCGGCCAGGTCGAAATCCGCGGGACGCTCGAACCGGTCCTCGCGGACGTTCACCCGGGTGACCCGCGATACGCGGTACGTCCGGGGCTGACCGTCGGCGCCGGCGACGAGATACCAGACGCCCGCCTTCAGGACGAGACCGATCGGCTCGAGGACCCGATCGACCGTCTTGTCGCCGCGGTCATAGCCGATCTCGACCCGCTGCGCCTCCCACACGGCCTCGGACAGTGCGCCGAGATGCGGCACCGGCTCGTCCGCGTGATACCAGGCGGCCGCGTCCAGGTGGAACCGCTCGACGAGGCGTGAGGCGCGAGCCCGCAGCTCGACCGGCAGGGACGCGAGGACCTTGAGGCGCGCCGCGGCGACAACGGTCCCGAGCCCAAGCTCCGCCGCTGGTCCGGGCAACCCGGAAAGGAAGAGTGCCTCGGCCTCGTCGGCGGTCATGCCGGTCAGCCGGGTCCGGTACCCGTCGACGAGGCGGACCCCGCCGTGCGGCCCGCGCTCCGCGTAGATCGGGACACCAGACGCGCTCAGGGCATCGACGTCGCGGTGAATCGTGCGGACCGACACCTCGAGCTCGCGGGCCAGCTCGGCCGCCGTCTGGCCACCGCGGGACTGGAGGAGCAGCAGGAGCGAAACGAGGCGAGAGGCGCGCATCGCCGGGAGGATACCGCATTGGTGACAGATTGTGTCGCCTATCGAGATCGCGGACCCGCGTCAGGGTCGCGGCCGGCCCTCGCTTCCCTGGTCCCGGAGGAACTGCTCGATCTCGCTGATCAGGTCCTCGCCCGCGGGGAGTCGCTCCTCGTCGACCATCGCCTCGAGGCGGACCACGTAGGAGCGGGTGTTCTCGTCGCCCTGCGTCGCGGCATCGAGCCGGGTCCGCAGCTGGTCGGACTCCTCCGCCAGCGGACCGCCGTCGAGCTCGAGACCGAGATGCCGCCCCACCGACGTCAGCAAGGCCAGGGCCGCGGCCGGGTACGGGCCGCTGACGTAATGTGGTACCTGGGCGAAATAGCCGACGGCGGCGATGCCCGCATCGGTCGCCCGCATCTCGAGCACCGACACGAGGGCTGCCGGAACCCGGAGGAGGCCCATCGGGCCGGCCTGGACGTTGCCGCGGAGGAGGCCCGGGCGCGATTCGGTTCCGAGGATCGGCACGGGACGGGTATGGGGAACCGCAGCCGGGATCGCCCCGATGCTGATCCACTCCGTGACGCCAAGGGTCGTCGCGACCTCGACGACCGCATCCGCGAGGCTGGGCCAGCGGTAATCGGGCTCCGGCCCCGTGAGGACGAGGACGTCCCGCTCGTCGACCCGCACGTGGCGGATCTCGAACTCGGGCCAGGTCAGCTCGGAGAGCCGGCCGTCGGCGATCTCGAGGGTCGGCCGCCGAGCCCGGTAGTCGAACAGGCGGTCCGCATCGAACGTCGCGACCGCCCTGCCGTCCCCGGCGAGCAGGCCCGCGGCCGTGGTCGCTGCCGATCCGGCGTCCACCCAGCCGTCCAGGGCGACGACCAGCGACGGCGCCGCAAGCGGGCCGGGATCGTCGAGACGGTAGAGCGCCACGGCCACAGGATAGGGTCAAGCGTCTCGTTCACCCATCCGGACGTCGGCCATCGCCAGCCGGCCCATCGTACGGGACGGGGGATGCATCACGCGGGACGACGGCGTCCGCTGCCACCCCGATGCGCGACCGTCAGCGAGCCGTCGAGACGACGCGAGGAAGCCGCCCGAGGTGACGGCCTGCGATCGGTCCGCGGCCGCATCGGAGGGCTCGATGATCCGGACGACGCCCTTCCACGAGCGCACCAGCGTCGCGAACACGACGGGCCTCTGGGAGCACTGGTCCGGCTATCTCGTCGCCCAGCGGTACCAGCTGAGCGAGAAGTTCGAGTACTTCGCGATCCGCAACAGCGCCGGTCTCTTCGACTCGTCGCCGCTCTACAAGTACCGGATCCACGGCCCCGACACCGAGGCCTTCCTCGCCGGCGTCCTCGCCCGCGACATCCGGACGTGCCCTGTCGGTCATGGCCAGTACACCGCGTGGCTCGACGATCGCGGCTTCGTCGTCGAGGACGGCGTCGTGTTCCGCCACACCGTCGACGACTACCTCCTGACCTCCGCCGAGCCGAACTTCGCCTACTTCGATGCCCTGCTCGGCCGGCAGCGGGTCACGATCGAGGACGTGAGCGAGGCCTCGGGCGTGCTCGCGATCCAGGGCCCAACGTCCCGCGAGGTCCTCAGCTGCCTCGCGCCGGAGGTGGCAACGCTGCCGTACTTCGGGCTCACCTCGGCCACCATCGGCGGCGCTCCCGTGACCGTCTCGCGCACGGGCTACACCGGCGACCTCGGCTACGAGATCTGGGCACCGGCCGACCGGGCCCTCGACGTCTGGGACGCGGTCGAGGCGGCCGCGGCCGGCCGGGGCGTCATCCCCTTCGGGACGACCGCCCTCTACATGGCCCGGATCGAGGCCGGGCTCCTGCTCCTCGACGTCGACTTCGACTCCAGCCGCTATGCCTGGACCGACGCCCACCGCTCCACGCTCGTCGAGCTCGGGCTGGGCTGGATGGTGCGCGATCTCGCATCCGACGATCGGTCGTTCATCGGCCGAGCCGCCCTCGAGCGCGAGCTCCGCGACAAGACGTCGCGCTGGAAGCTGACTGGCCTCGTCCTCGATTGGCAGAACTACGATCGACACTTCGATGCCGCCGGTCTCATCCCGCCCAAGGACCACACCCCGATCCAGGACGAGTACTACGTCTATGACGACCACGGCTCCCAGGTCGGGTACGCGACGAGCCTGATGTACTCGCCGATGCTCCAGCGCCACATCGCCCTCGCCCGCGTGCCGCTCGAGCTGTCAACGGCCGGGTCGCGCGTGAAGCTCGAGCTCCCCGTCAACCATCGCTACGAGTACTTCGACGCCGCGGTCAGCCGGCTCCCGCTCTACAACCCCGATCGGAGGACCGCCTGATGGCGAAGACCAGCGGTCCGGCCGCCGGCAACGGCACGGATCCCGCGACGAACCTGCCGGACCGCCGCGCCGACGCGCGGACGTACGACGCGATCGTCATCGGCGGCGGCCACAACGGCCTCGTGAACGGCGCCTATCTCGCGAAGAGCGGCCTCAAGACGCTGATCCTCGAGCGACGCCATCTCGTCGGCGGCGCGGCGATCACCGAGGAGCTCCGGCCGGGCTTCTGGTTCACGACGTTCTCCTACGCCCTGAGCCTCCTCCGGCCCGACATCATCCACGACCTCGAGCTCACGAAGCACGGCTTCATGCCGTTGCTCATGCCCTCGACATTCGCCCCGATGGAGAACGGCGACTACCTGTTGCTCGGCCAGGATCACGGCGAGAACCTCCGGGAGATCGCCCGCCACGACCAGCACGACGCCGACGCCTACGAGGCCTACAACCACGATGTGCTCCGGGTCTGCCGGGCGATCAAGCCGCTCCTCGACCAGGTCCCGCCCGACATCTTCAGCGACGATCCCGAGGAACTGGTGGCGCTCGCCGCCCTCGGCTCGCGGTTCCGGACGCTCGACAAGAAGGTCCTCCACGACGCCGTCCGGCTCCTGACCGGCTCGGCCGCCGACTTCCTCGACGACTACTTCGACTCGGAGATCCTCAAGGGCTATCTCGCGTCGACGTCGATCATCGGGACAAAGGTCGGGCCGTACTCTCAGGGATCGGGGCTCGTCCTCCTCTATCACCTGCTCGGCGAGCACGACGGCGAGTTCGGCGCCTGGGCATTCCACAAGCAGGGCAACGGCGGGTTCACCAAGGTGCTGGCGCGGGCGGCCCAGGCGTTCGGCGCCGAGATCGCCCTCGAGTCGCCGGTGGAGCGGGTGATCACCCGCGACGGCCGGGCGACCGGCGTGGCCCTCGTCGACGGGACGGAGTTCCACGCCCCCATCGTCGTCTCCGC
>Ga0070697_100004004_pt1 | contig 11299 bp, 14 predicted proteins | sample KBSK1501metaG_FD_65475 | JGI IMG/M metagenome (GOLD analysis project Ga0070697, IMG submission 65475) | Corn, switchgrass and miscanthus rhizosphere microbial communities from Kellogg Biological Station, Michigan, USA - KBS K1-50-1 metaG | ecosystem: Host-associated > Plants > Roots >... | reverse complement strand
ACATCGCCAAGGATGCCGACCAGCGGTTTTGAAGACCGTGGAGCCCACCTGAGCCCATGCACCCCCGTCCCGGGAATGAGGCTACAGGACGGCGTCGATCTTCTGTTTGAGGTAGGCCTTGGGTTTGTAGCCGACGATCCGATCGGCCGGTTTGCCGTCGCGGAACAGGATCAGGCTGGGAATACTGAGCACGCTGTACCTCGACGCCGTCTGCGGGTTGGCGTCGACGTCGAGCTCAGCCACTGTGACCCGGCCGGCGTACTCGACGGCCAGCTCCTCGACCACCGGCCGCAGCATCTTGCAGGGCGCGCACCAGGTTGCCCAGAAGTCGAGGAGCACGAGCTGCTCGGCCGCGCCGATAGTCGCCTCGAAATTCTGATCGGTGACCTGGACGATGTTCTTGCTTGTCACGCTTCCTCCTCGACTACGTGCCCGTCTTCTCTTCTGTTTTAGCAGGCGGCGTCACAGAAGGGGTCGAGCTGCCGCCGTCGGGGACGACCTTCGCCTTGGTAGCAGCTTTCCCGTCGGGTTTTGCGTCGACCTTCGGGGCATCCGCCGGGGTGATGCTCCCGTCACCCGATGCTCCCCTCGAGTCGGTCTTGTAGAAGCCGCCGCCCTTGAAAATGATGCCGACCGGGTAGAAGACGCGGGTTACCGGCGCGCCACATTCGGGGCAGTCGGCCAACGGCGCGTCGGTGATTCGCTGCTGCACCTCGAAATGGTGGCCGCGGCTGCATCGATATCCATAGACGGGCATTTCGACTTAACTTATACCCGGATTGTGGGCGGCAGAAAACGCCGAGCTCGAGCCCGCCCTCAGTTGATCCAGAGCTTGCTTTTCGGCCTGGGCTCCTCGGACGCCGCGTCGCTGAAGTCGCCCGGCTGCAGCAAGCCGCTCTGCATCATCTCGGCCACCCGATCGAAAAAGGCCTCGTCTGGGCTCGCCGGCTCCGCCGCCGGGTTGGCTGCCTCCGCGAGGTACCGCTCGACCGCCGCACTGATGATCTCGCTCCGACTCCGTGGAGATACGGCGGTGAGGCGATTGAGCGCGTCGACAAGAGCGTCCGGCATGTAGATCACGATGCGCTTCACGCTCATCAGTCCCAGCATAGTAGCCAACGGCTGGGAGCCGGGCAAGCCGAATCGACTCACGAAAATGAAACAAAGCAACCGACCGAATGCATTAGCCCCCCACCCTGCCCTCCCCCAGAGGGGGAGGGGTTTATTCTGCCTCCCCCAGAGGGGGAGGGGTTTGTTCTGCGTCCCCCAAAGGGGAAGGGAATGATGAAACTCGAATGGCGGCGTCGAGGGGGTTAAAGACGATCCCGGATGCCGGCTTGGGGAAGAAATAGGTCGATTTCTGGGGCATCACCTGGCCCGCCTGAGCGACCTCGACCACATCCTGAACCGCTGGTGGCCGAAGCAGGAAAGCGGCCTGGGCAGTTCCGGTCTCGACACGCTCGAGGACGACGTCGACATCGCGCGAGTAGCTCAGGTAGCGCTCCTGCTGGAGCTCCGCCGGCGCCAGACCTAGCTCGCGTTGGAGGATCTCCGCGTGGAGGACTGACACATCGAGCCCGGAGACGGGATCGGGGGCAGTGGCACGCTCGATGTCGATCGTGTGCCAGGATCCCCCAAAGGCCATGCCGATGCGGTGGCCCCCACCCTGCCCTCCCCCGGCGGGTGAGGGCACATCATGTTGCATCGCCGCGAGAAGGTCGTCCCGGCTGGACCGAGACACCACGCGGTGGCGCTCGGCGAGCCGGCGTACAAGCTCGCCGGCGTCGAAACCTTCGAGGTCGTGTAGGACCCGGTGGGTAGCCAGGATGCTCAGGCCCGGGTCACGGACATCGACCAGAAGCATCAGGACGTAGTTGAAGGCCGCGTCCGGCGGCGCTTCTGGATGTTGTTGCCGCTGATAGTTGCGGAAATTTAGCGCCGTCTCGTAACGATGATGGCCGTCAGCCATATAGAGGGTCGAGGTATTGAATACCTCGGCCAGCTGGGCGAAACGCTCGCCACCCTCCATGGACCAGATCGTGTGTTGATCCCCATCCTCAGTCGTGATCGACATCAGCGGCGGACCCGCCATGGCCGCCGCGGCGATGGGGCCAACCGCCGCTTGAGGGTCTTCATACAGAGCAAACACCGGGCTGAGGTTGGCGACTACGGCGCGGGTCAGCGACAGCCGGTCTGCCTTGGCGCGCGCATGCGTTTGCTCGTGGGGCAAGACCGCGCGGCCAAAGGGTTCGAGCTCGACGACACCCATGATGCCCAGCCGCGAGCGCGACTCCCCGCTGATCGGATCGACGAACTTGTGGCGGTAGACGTAGAGACGAGGGCTTGCCTCACGACGCAGGATCCCGTGGGCCAGCCACTCGCGGAAGAAGGCCGCCGCGCGCGTGTACTTGTTGTCCTCGGGCGTATCTGACGGACGCACCTCTCCTGCGATCAGGCGCACGACATTGTGCGGATCCTGCTCGTAATAGCGCTTCTGGTCAGTAGGGCTGATGACGTCGTAGGGCGGTGCGACGACCCGCGAGAGGTCGACCCGCTGCGGGTCATAGAGAACCCCTTGAAACGGTCGCAGCGTGGCCAATGGGGTCTAGAGCGTGACGGACAGCACGTCGGCCATCCCGGGGATCCGGCGAATGTCGGCCAGGATCGACTCGGGGACCGGATCGTCGACCGAGACGATCATGACCGCGTCACCGCGTGGACGATCGCGGCCCACCTGCATGCTCGCGATATTGATGTTCTTTTGACCGAGCAGGGTGCCGATGGCGCCGATGATCCCCGGCCGATCGGCATGCCAGCTCATTAGGAAGGTGCCCTGGGGCACCAGGTCGATGCGGAAATCGTTGAACGTGACAATGTGCGGCTCGTTGAGCAGCAGCGTGCCGCCTACCCGGCTGGTGCCGTGGTCACTAACCGCTTGCAGACTGATCAGGTTCGCAAACTCGCTGGCCCTGGCTCCGCGCTGCTCCACGACCGTAATGCCGGCGGCGACCGCGACCGCCCGGGCGTTGACCGGATTGACGCGCTCCGCGCTGAACCGACTGAGGAATGCGGTCAACAGGGCGGCGGTGAGAACCGAGCAATCGTAGTCCGCGATCTCGCCGGCGTAGTCGACCTGGAGGCGCGTCGTCGGTTGCCGGCCGACCTGAGCGTAGAAGTGGCCGATGCCCTCGGCAACCGGGATGAAGGGTCGCAGGAACGCCATCGCTTCGGGCAGCGCCACAGGCGCGTTGAGGGCAAAGCGGGGATGGCCGCCCTCGAGCACGGCGACCACCTGGTCGGCGATCTCGAGCGCCACGCTGATCTGCGCTTCCTCCGTCGAGGCACCCAGGTGCGGCGTCACGACCACCTGCGGCAGGGACAACAACGGATTCTCACCAGGAGGTTCCTGCTCAAAGACGTCGAGGGCCGCACCGGCGACGTGACCGTCACGCAACGCATTCCACAGTGCCGACTCGTCAACGATGCCGCCACGGGCGACATTGATGATGCGAACGCCGGGCTTGGCCGTGGCGAGCGCCCTCGCATCGACCAGGTGATGGGTTTCTTTGGTCAGCGGCACATGCAACGTGACGAGGTCCGCCTCCGCCATCAACTGTTCGAACGGCATCAGCTTGACGTCGAGCTGGGAGGCGCGTTCCTCGGAGAGCATCGGGTCGCTCGCGATCACCCGCATGCCAAACGCCTGCGCGCGGTGCGCGACCTCGCGACCGATGCTGCCGAGGCCGACCACACCCAGGACCTTGTCTTTCAGCTCGTTGCCGAGGAAGCGCGACCGCTCCCAGCGGCCCGCCTTGACCTCCTGGTCGGCCTGGGGAAGATGTCGAGTCAGGGCCAGCATCATCGCCATCGTGTGCTCGGCCGCCGCGATGGTGTTGCCGGAGGGCGCGTTGACCACCAGGATCCCGGCCCGGGTGGCGGCCGGGACGTCGATGTTGTCGACGCCGGCGCCGGCGCGCCCAATCACCTTGAGACGGCTGCCGGCCTGGATGACCGCCGTATCGACGCGCGTTTCGCTGCGGACGATCAGAGCGTCATAGTCCGGGATGCGGGCAACGAGGGCGGCCTGACTCAGTTTCAGCTCGACGTCGACAGCCGCGTGGTTGCGCAACCGGGCGAGACCCGCCTCCGCGATCGGGTCGGCGACGAGGACACGGGGCACCGGCTCAGGCGACGAGGCTGGGCTCGGACGACTCCAACGCACGCTGCGCGGCGGTCAATGCCGCACCGCGCGTCACCGGGTGCCCATTGGCCTCGAGGCCCCGCTCCAGCACCTCGACGGTCGCTACGACGTCGTCCTCGTGCACGGCGCCGAGATGGCCAATGCGAAAGATCTTGCCTGCAAGCTTTCCCTGGCCCTCGCCGACGACCAGGCCCTGGTCGCGCCAGGTCTTGAACACCGTCTCGGACTTCTCGCCGCTCAACGCGGCCGGGAAATAGAGCGCGGTCACCGTGGGCGAGGCGGTCTCGGGGTCGGCGGCCAGCAAGCGCAGCCCCAGCGCGCGCCCCGCGGCGCGGAACCCGGCGGCGATGCGCAGATGCCGCTGGAAAATCGTGGACAGCCCTTCCTCGCGCATCATCGTCAGCGATTCACGCAATCCGAAGAGAATGCTCATCGCCGGCGTGGTGAACGTCATGCCCTTGGCTTGCAGCTTTTGCGCGCGCTCCCAGTCGAAATAGAATCGGGGCGCGCGAGCCTTCGCCTGCCGCTGCCAGGCGGCCTTGCTGACGCTCAGCATGGTGACGCCGGGCGGGAGCATCCATCCTTTTTGCGAAGCCGTGATGGCAACATCCACGCCCCAGCGATCGACCGGCAGATCGATCGACCCGATCGAGCTGACCCCGTCGACCACCAGTAATCGTTGACGGCGCTTCACCACCTCGGCCAGCGCTTGCAGACGATTGGTGACGCCCGTCGAGGTCTCGTTGTGGGTGATCAGGACGGTCGCGACCTCGGGCTCTTTGCTCAGAAGGTCGTCGAGGTCCTGAGGATCGGCGGCTTCGCCCCAGGGCGGCGCGTAGCGGATCACCTGGGCGCCAAAGGCCTCGGCCAGATCGGCGAAGCGGTCACCGAAAGCGCCGATCGTGACCGCGAGCACCCGCTCGCCCGGCGAGACTAGGTTGGCCACCGCGCTTTCGAGGCCGCCGGTCCCGCTGGCCGGAAAAATCAGCATGTCATTCTCGGTCTGGAAGGCCCACTTCAGGCCCGCCTCGAGCTCGGGCAGGAGCGCTTTGAACTCGGGACCACGGTGGTTGATCATGGGGGCAGCCATCGCGCGGTTGACGCGGTCAGGGACCGGCGTCGGGCCGGGAATACGCAGCTGGGAAGTCTGTGCCATGGGTTCTATAGCTTACCGTTCGACCGGCGCCGGCGATAAGTTCGGCGGCGATAGGGCGGCGGCTGTGGTGTTCGCACCGCACGCCGGATCGCCGTGCGCATCACGACCCAGAGGACCATGATGCCGCCGATGATGAGACCCCAGCGCGTGGCGGTCGCGGTGCGGGCCGCATCCGCAGCGGAGGCCGCGTCGGCCTGGCGCTGGGCGGCCGCCGCAGCCTCGGCGTGCGCGATCTGGATCCTGGTCTGCTCGATCTGCGGGTCGGCGGCCAGCATCCCCTGGAAGATGCCCGTCACGATCGCATCCCGGAAGTCGTTCTGCAGCAGCAGGCTCCGCTCACGTGGATTTGTCAGGTAGGCGGGCTCGACGGTGGCGGTCGGAATGTCGGAATGTACCCAGAGCTCCGGCTTGGTGACCACCCCGTCATCCTGGATCTGAAAGCGGTTCAGCGCTTGGGCGAGGCCAGCGTCGATCGCTTGCGCGAACGGAAGGCTGTCCGGCTTGGGGTAGAGGACGGCGGCACCGTTGATCGACGGGTCACCATCGTAGGCGTTGACATGCAAGCTGACGAACATGCGGGCGCCCGACGCATGTACCCGGTTCCAGCGCTCCGAGATCTCGACGTATTCGTCAGTGCTCCGCGTGAGGACGACCTTGACCCTCTCTCTTCGGAGCAGCGTCCGCAGCCGGAAGGCCAGGTCGAGCGTGATTTCCTTCTCCATCACGGCGCCGACCACGACGCCCGGGTCCCAGAGTTGGGTCGGATCGCTGGTCGGGCTCCCTCCGTGCCCAGGGTCGATGGCGACCACGTAGGGCGAGGGCATGACGAACGAGGGCTCTAGAGCTGCTGCCCGAGCCGGTAACAGGGACGTAAGCAAGACGACCCCGGCCGCGAGCACGACCGGGAGGCGCGGCAGTCGCAACTACTGCGAGTATACGGCGCCAAAATAAGAAGTCCTTAGAGCCCTCAGCCGATACGCTCGCCTTTCCACACCGGGGCTCGCTGATCGCTCGCCTTTCCACACCGGGGCTCGCTGATCTGCCCTTCCACCAGAGGGAAGGAAATTTATCGAGTTAGCGCTGGTCGGCGGTGTAGGGCAGCAGCGCGACGTGGCGCGCGCGCTTGAGCGCAACGGCGAGACGTCGCTGGTGGCGCGCGCAGGTACCGGTCACGCGGCGGGGCAAAATCTTGCCCCGCTCGCTGACGAAGCGGCGCAGACGCGAGACCTCTTTGTAGTCGATGAAGTGGACCTTCTCCACACAGAAGTTGCAGACCTTCTTATGCGGCTTGCGGTCGCGCTTTTCAGTCGGTGGCGGCATGGGGTGCTGTCAGGTGCTCCTTAAAAGGGGATGTCTTCCGGGTCGACGTCGCGCGACGGTTCCTCGCTATGAGCGGCCGGCGTGGCGACCGCCGCCTCGACGGGCTCGGTCGCGGACGGCTGCGATTGGCCGCGAGGCTCGAGGAACTGGACCTCGGTGGCGTTGATTTCGGTGGTCTTGCGCTTCTGGCCATCCTGGCCTTCCCAGGAACGGGTCTGGAGCCGCCCCTCGAGATAGACGAGGCTGCCCTTGTGCAGGTACTGCCCGCAGATTTCCGCGAGGTTGCGCTTGCCGATGTTCCACACGACGATGTTGTGGTAGTCGGTGTACTCCTTCTTCTCGCCATCGGGGCCCTGGCCATAGCGGTTCGTGGCAAGCGAGAACGTCGTCACCGGCGCGCCGCTCGGCGTGTAGCGCATCTCCGGATCGCGGGTCAAGCGGCCGATCAGCATGGCTTTGTTCAGGTTCATGACTTCCCCTCGTCTTGGCGAACCAATAAATGACGGAAGACGGTGTCGGAGATCTTCAGGACGCGGTCGACCTCCTGCACTTTGGTGCGGTCGAGGTCGAACTCTTCGACGACGTAGTGCCCTTCCCGCTGATCGTTGACGGTATACGCGAGCCGACGCTTACCCCACGGGGTGACCTTCTTCACTTGGCCCCCATTCGTCTGGATCAGCTGGCCGACCTTTTCGATCTCCTGCTGGACCTGCTGGTCATCAAGCTCCGGCTTGACGATATACATCAACTCGTACGCCGACACACGCTACCTCCTTCCTATGGATTTGCTCCGACTATGGCCTTAAGGCGGCAGCGGAGCAGGAAAGCGTTTGTAGTCTACCAAACCACTGGGCTCTGAGCCCAAAAGGTAGCGGCCACCCGAAGCCGACCGCTCGCGGAGGGAATCGAAGCGATACCTCAGCAGTATCAGGATCGGCAGAGCCGCGGGGTTGCAGCTTTAACCCGGGTTAGACTGGCAAGCCTGCGAGGTGTTGCTCCCCACGCCAATCAGCCGAACGTCGATTGGTGATGTGCCGGTCTTCTTTGTTGAAGGGCCCGGTCCAATTCGCGCGGCGTTGATCTTTCGTGTCGGCCGTGTCGATGAGAGCCTTCCGATTGCGGGCTATACGCATCTCGTCGAGCATCTCGCGCTGTTTCCATTTAGGAATCAGTCCTACGGCTATGGCGGCACGGTCGAGGGTTTGCGTACCGTCTTTCCGGTCTCCGGCACAGCGGAACAGGTCGCCAGGCATTTCGATCAGTTGACTGTATCGCTCAGGCGCCTGCCCCTCGATCGGCTCTGGACAGAGGCCCGCATCCTTCGGACAGAGGCAGCCTCGCGCAAGATAGGGCCCGTCGACTGGCTTCTCCGGTTACGCTTCGGACCCAGGCACTGGGGATTGCTCTGCGATGAGGAGCGCGGTTTGAACACTCCTAGCCATATCGCGGTTCAGCAGTGGGCCGATCGGTGGTTCACGGCCGGGAACGCGGCCCTTTGGATCAGCGGGAACGACCTGCCGCCCATAACGCTTGACCTTCCCGCGGGTCCACGCATAGAGGTCCCCGAGCTTCCGCGCACGACCCTGCCACTCCCCGCCTGGTTGAGCGTGCCATTGGGGGGCGTCGCCCTTTCAATGATCGCGCCACCATCGAGTTCTCTGCTCCTTTTACAGCGTCTGATCGCCAGGCGGGCTCGGACCCGCCTTCGTGACGAGGAGGGCGTTTCGTATGACGTAACAACCGGTTACCAGCGCCTATCTCGCGACCTCGGTCATTTAGGTGTGTGGGCCGACGCGCTGCCAGAGTTTGCCGAATCGGTGACGAACGGCCTGCTTCAGGTGATCGACGAGCTGGCTTCGACCGGTCCCGATGAGGATGAACTGCTAACAGAGATCGCGCAGATGACGAGCTCCCTGGAGCACCCCGGGGCGATGCTCACTTTTCTCGACGCGGCTGTAACCCACGAGTTGATGGGATCCGAGCACACCGATCCCGGTCAAATTGCGCGGGAACTCCAGGCCGCGACCAGCCTGGAGATGACCAAGCTTCTCGCCACTTCCTGGGGGACAGCAATTGCCCTGGTGCAGCCCCATGTCAAGATTTCGGAGCGGGGGTTCAAACCCGTTTCGGCGTCGTACCGAAGCTGGATCACCGTGAGACCGTAATTGTGTCGACGATCCATTCGACCTGCTTGACGTGTGGCCGTTCATGGCCAGCCAGCCACCGCCCATAAAACAGGACCGTCCGCTCGAGTACCGCTCCGGCCCCCGTCACGGTCGCCGTACATGACCAGCCTTTAAGCGGCAACGGGTCAAGGACTGCCAACAGATCCGCACGCTGCTTGGCAAAGGCGCGCAACGATGGCCGGAATTCCAGTTCGAGGTAGTTCGTGCTGTTAATCCAGGTCCGGGGATTGACCGCCCGCAGCGTCGGCCGGTCCTTCGCGATCATGGTCACCATGCAGTTGCCCCAGACATCGGCGCACGCACGGAGATGGGCCAACACATCGTTTGCGGACCACTCGTCGCGGGCGGGAGTGGTATGCAATTGAGCCGGCGTCAGGTCGGCGGTCAGCGCGTCGATCCGCCGCGGCGTTTCGACGAGCAGGCTGAGGACCTGCTCAATCGTGAGCGTTTTGTTGGGCATATGACGGGTGGTGGTCGGCGGGGGACTCGAACCCTCGACCTCTTGGATGTGAACCAAGCGCTCTAACCAGCTGAGCTAGCCGACCGGTGCGGTGATTTTAAGCCCCCCAGCGTGGGCCCCCCACCCTACCCTCCCCGCGCACGCGGGGAAGGGGCTAATGTTTTGCGGCTTTCGCGAGGGCACGCGTGACCGCCTCGGCAGCTTCCAACGGCAGGTACTGGATCGCCTCGGTCACCACTCGCTCGGCTTCCTCGGGCGGCAGTTTGCGCCGGACGACCTCTAATTGCTGATCGACCAGGTCGGCCAGGATCTGCGCCATCTCCTGACGTCGACGCCGCTTGAAGAGCTCCTGCTGCGCCGGGTAGCCGTTGCCGAAGGTGACCGGGAAGCCGAGCCGCTGCAACTCGGCCAGATCGCGGAAAACGGTCCGTTCGCTCACCTTCAAGACCTCGGCAAGGTCGAGCGCCCGGATGCCCGGTCGGGCGGTTGCCATCGACAGGATCACCAGGAGGCGATGCAAGCGACCGGCTCGGTTCACGTTGCTGAACGTAGCACTGCCTACATGGGTCTGCAATTCGGCGACGCTCCCTACAATCGGCCTCTAAGTGCCGTGGCGGGCGAGCCACGCCGATTCCGAGGCCGGATTCCGGGTGCCGCCTGGCTCGGGGTCGCCATCGTCGTGGCACTAGGGATCCTTTACCTGGCTCGCCAAATCATCCTTCCATTCGTCCTTGCGATCTTCCTCACCTATCTGCTGCTTCCACTGGTGAACGCCATGAGCGCTCCGACGGGTGGACGGCGCGGAACCCCGCGCGTGATTGCAACTTTCCTCGCGCTGGCTGCCTTCATCGGCGTCCTGGTGGTCGCCATCCTGCTACTCGCGCCACTGGTTGCCGGAGAAGCCACTCGCCTCGGTAGGGCGATGTTCAGTACCGGAGGCAACGAGCCCGCGCTGGCTCACCGGCTCGCCGCTACCTTCCAGGCCTGGCGGGACACGATCTACGGCACCGGGGTCTTCTCCCCGGACGTTGAACGCCAGCTCGACCAGGAGGTGCGCGACGTCGTCGCCGGACTTGACGAGGCGGTGGGCAATATGGTGCAGGGGTCCTTGGCGCTCTTTCCCAAGCTCCTCGAGCTGATCGCGGTCCCGCTTCTGACCTTTTACATGCTGCTCGATGGACCGCGGCTCGTACGGGAAGCGCGGGGCTTTCTCCCGCCCGGCCGTCAAGATGACGCGCGCGAGCTCATGAAGCGGTTGAGTCGGACCTTGCAGGAATACGTTCGTGGCCAGCTCCTGACCAGCCTGTTCATCGGCGTGGTGGCGACCGTCGGCCTCTTTGTGATCGGGCTGAAGATGGCCCTGCTGGTGGGGGTCATCGCCTTTTTCCTCGAGGCCGTGCCGTTTTTCGGCCCGCTGATCTGGGGCGCCTTGGCGGTCGTCCTCGCACTGGCCCAGGCGGGCCCCGGCAACCCGCTCCCGATCTTCGTTGGTGTCTTTGCGCTCCTCGCCCAGCAAGTCGACAGCCACGTGTTCGCTCCCTGGATCCTGGGCCGGTTCACGCGGGTCCATCCGCTGCTCTTGATCTTCAGCACCCTGCTCGGCGCCTCGCTCTTTGGATTGATCGGCATGTTCCTGGCCGCGCCCATCACCGCCCTCGCCAAGGAGACGTTTCTGTTCGCGATGGAACGGGTAAAAGCTAGACGCGGGACGGGCAGTTTGAGCGTGTCTGCCTGATCGCGATTCCAGTTGGTAAGGTGAGGAATTCCATGGCCAAAGAGACGAAAGACGGGAAGGCGAAGGCGCCCAAGGAACCTGTGGCAGAGGTACCCTCGGAGGTCGCCGCCGAGAACGGCGCTGCCGGCGGGGCCAAGGCTCGCACCGCGATCGACGATGTGATCGCCGCCATCGAAGGCGCCCGTGACAAGGTCATGGCCGATGAGGTCAAGGCCCTCACCAAGCTCGGCATTCCGCGTGC
>Ga0070697_100004003_pt1 | contig 11299 bp, 6 predicted proteins | sample KBSK1501metaG_FD_65475 | JGI IMG/M metagenome (GOLD analysis project Ga0070697, IMG submission 65475) | Corn, switchgrass and miscanthus rhizosphere microbial communities from Kellogg Biological Station, Michigan, USA - KBS K1-50-1 metaG | ecosystem: Host-associated > Plants > Roots >... | reverse complement strand
AGCCGAAGTACTTCTGGCCGATGAGCACCTGCACCTTCCCCGACCTCAGCAGATCGGGGGCGGGAGGCACGGTGTCGAAGCACACGAACTTTGTTTTCGCGGGGTCGATGGGGTCGAGGGCGTTGCGGACGAACACCGGCCAGCCTCCGACCGAGATCCAGACCGCGAGGTCGGGGTAGCGGCTCATGCCGGTCGCGATGATCTCCGCCGAGCGCGTCGGGTCCTCCTTGATGTCGTAGGTCTCCACGACCTTCATGTCCGGGTGCTTCTTCAGGCTCTCCTTCACCCCGTCGAGCCGGCGGGCCAGGTTCTCCGCCCCCAGGCTGGTCATGAGCGCCACCTTGCCCTTGCCGCCGACGAGCTTGGCCGCCTCCTCCCCCATGATCCGGCCCGAGGCCATGTCGTCCACGCCCCAGAACGCGATGCGCTTCGAGCGCGGCGCATCGGAGTCCCAGGTGACGACGGGGATGCCGGCGTCCATCGCCTTGTTGATCGGATCGTTGAGCAGGTCCGCGCTGGTGCAGGAGATCGCGATGCCGTCGACGCCCTGCGTGATGAACGACTCCAGGATCTCCTTCTGCTTGAGCGGATCGGCGCTCTCGGGAGCGCGCCACAGCACGTCGACGTTGCCCAGGTCCTTGGCCGCCCGCTCCGCGCCGGTGCGCGCGTAGGTGAAGACGGGCAGGTTGAGGGCCTTCGGCATCACCGCGAAGCGGTACTTCCTCGCGGCGGGGCTCTCGGCGGCGGCGCTCGCCGCGGGCGCCCCGGCCTCCTCCTTCTTCCCGCACGCCCCCGACGCCAGGGCCACCGCCGCCGCCACGAAGAGGAAACGCGCCCCCGTTCGGTGCATTCTCATGCTCCTTTCCGCGCGATGAACTGGTCGACGACGACGATCACCACCACCACCACCCCCACGATGAGCCGGTCGTAGAAGGTCGCCCCCGGGATCTGGGGCAGCGCGTTGCGCAGCACGCCGAAGATCAGCGTGCCGAGCACCGCTCCCACCACCGACCCCCGGCCGCCGGTCAGGCTGGCCCCGCCCACGACCGAAGACGCGATGATGTCCAGCTCGTACCCGGTGGCCAGGTCCGCCCGGCCCTGCCCCTGGATCACGACGAGGATCACTCCCGAGAGCGAGGCGAGCACGGCGGCGACAATGTACACCGAAGCCTTCATCTTACCGACACGGATCCCGGAAAAGAGCGCGGCCGTCTCGTTTCCGCCGATGGCGAAGATGGCCCTTCCCCACTGGAAGCGCTGCATCAGGTACTGGAAGACGGCGGCCAGGACCACGAGCACGATCGGCGCCAGCCAGTCGGCGGGCAGGCCGAAGGGCTTCCAGCCCGCGGGCAGCCGGCTCGACAGGTCGAAGAAGCGCCCTTCGGTGATGATGAACGCGATGCCGCGGGCGATTCCCATCACGCCCAGCGTGGCGATGAACGGAGGCAGGTTCACGGTCACCACGAGCAGCGCGCTCAGGATGCCGCAGAGGAGCCCGGCCAGGATCCCCGCCGTCACCGCCACCGACAACGCGTGGCCCTGGATGACGAAGAGGTGGCCGGTGACGACGCCGGCCAGCGCCATCACCGCGCCCGGCGCGAGGTCGACGCCGCCCGAGATGATGACCATGGCCGCGCCGATGGCGGCGATGCCGTAGAGCGAGGAGTACTTCAGGATCAGGACGAAGTTGCCGAGGTTGAAGAACGGATGGCTGCGCCCGCTCTCCGGCCAGAGGTACCAGGCGAAGAACGCGACCTCGAGGGCGAGGACGAAGAGCGTGCTCAGCTCGCGGGTCTTCCAGAGCGACCTGAGCCGTGCGTTCATGCCGGGCTCAGTGCCTCACCGCCGTGGCCAGCCGCATCACCGACTCCTCGTCCGCGCCCGTCCCCGCCAGCTCGCCCTGCACGCGCCCCTCCCGCAGCACGACGATGCGGTCGGCGAGCGACAGTATCTCGGGAAGCTCGCTCGAGACCACCAGGCAGCCCATGCCCTGGTCGGCCTGGCGCCGGATGAGGTCGTGGATCTCCCACTTCGCCCCCACGTCGACGCCCTTCGTCGGCTCGTCGAGCAGCAGCAGCCGGGGTGAGGCCTGGAGCCATTTGGCCATGACCACCTTCTGCTGGTTGCCCCCGCTGAGGCTGTCGGGCGGCGCCTCCACTCCGGCCGTCTTGATGCGCCACTGCTCGACGAGGCGGTGCGCGTCGCCCCGCTCGCGTCGCTCGTCGATGCGCCACGCGGCGGAGGCGTTCTCCGCAGGGATGAGGAGGTTGTGCCGCACCGTGAGGTTGAAGAAGAGGCCCTGGCGGTGGCGCTCTTCGGGGACGAGACCCAGGCCCGCTCGGATGGCCTGGACCGGCGAGGCGAAGCGCGCCGGGCGGCCGGCGAACGAGACGGTGCCGGCGTCGGGCCGGTAGAGGCCGAAGAGCGTCTCGAGCAGCTCGGAGCGGCCCGAGCCGACGAGGCCGAACAGGCCCACGATCTCGCCCGCCCGCACGCCGAGGCTGACGTCCTCGAACCACGGCTCCCGCGTGAGGTGCTCGACGGCCAGGACGATCGGCGCATCGGGCGGCACCGTGCGCGGGACGCGGGCGGCGGGATCGATGTCGCGTCCCACCATCGAGCGCACGACCTCCCGCGGCGTCGTGCTCGCCGTCTCGAAGGTGCCCACGTGCTCGCCGTCGCGCAGCACGGTGATGCGCTGGCAGAGCCGGAACACCTCGTCCAGCTTGTGGGAGACGTAGATCACGGTGACGCCGCGCCGCTGTAGCTTGTCGAGGATCGCAAAGAGGTGAGCGGTCTCCGCGTCGGTGAGGCACGTCGTCGGCTCGTCGAGGATGAGGATGCGGCACTCGAAGGCCAGGGCGCGCGCGATCTGGACGAGCTGCTGGTGGGCGGTGCTGAGGGAAGCGACCTGAGCGTCGGGGGAGACGGAGAGGTGCAGCTCCTCCAGCAGGCGCGCGGTGCGTGCGCGCATGTCGGGCTCGCGCAGCCGACCGCCGGCGCCCATCACCTCCCGCCCGGCGAAGATGTTGCCGCTGACGGTGAGGTTCGGGAACAGCAGCATCTCCTGGTAGACCATCCCGATGCCTTGATCGAGGGCGGCGCGCGGGCTGTGCAGCTCGAGCTTGCGTCCGTCCCAGACGAGCTGACCGCCGTCGGGACGGACGATCCCGGCGAGCACGCGCATCAGGGTCGACTTGCCGGCGCCGTTTTCGCCGACGAGCGCGTGCGCTTCGCCCTCTTCCACGGGGAAGGTCACGCCCTTCAGGGCGCGGACGGCGCCGAAGGATTTCGTGACGCCCTGGAAGGCAAGCCCGGGCATTGCGGCGTGATTGTACCCGACGGCCCCAAATGCCAAGATTCTTCCTGCGGTGTCCACGCTCCTGTTCTTCTTCTTCGCGGCCGGCATCCTCCCTCCGATGGGACCGGCGACGGCCGCGGACCCCGTCTTCACGACCTACGCCGCTCCCCTCCACCGCTCCGAGTACCTCGTCGACGAGGGGTATCACCTGCGCTTCTACTCGCCGAAGGAACCGCTGGCCCTCACCACCGACACGGCCGGAGAGTGGGGGTTGAGCTTCCGCTTCGGGGAGCAGGTCGCCCACGCCGTCGGCGACTACGCGGTGCCACCTCGCATCGAGTCCTCGCTCTCCAGCCTCGCCCGCCTCTCCTTCCAGCCCGTCGCCGGCCTCGATACGACGGCGACATTCGCGGTCTGGTCCTCGCGGGCGGCCGTCCTCCACCTGACGGTCGGAAACGCTTCGGACCGTCCGATCCGCGGCTTCGTGACCCTGTGGTGTCGCCGCCCGGCGGACGCACGGGGGCGATTCGATCTCGAGCACGGGGGCTTGACGTTCACGCACGTCGAGCCGCCCGACAAGCTCTCCGAGACGCCACCGGCCGGCTTCACCGGCCGCTTCCGCGACTGGCTCGCCGGTGACGCCGAGCCCGAGGCCGCCGGCGTGTTCTCCGACGAGGCGGAGATGCTGGCGGCGGCTCCCGGCGCCGGCTTCGGCGCTCCGGCGCCGGCCGAAGGCAGCTTCGCGGCTCTTCGTTTCGCGCTCGACCTCCGTCCCGGGGCGAGGGGGCGCTTCCGCTTCGTGCGGGCCGTGGCGCGCGAAGAGGATTCCGCGGAAAGGCTGGCGTCGGCGGCGAAGGAAGCGCTTCGCAAGAGCGAAGAAGACGTGATCGAGGATGCCGCGCGGCCCTACCGGGCGGCCTACGACCCCGGGCTCTCCGACCCGGCGCGGCGGACGATCTATTGGAGCGCCCTCAACCTCGCCCGGCAGTGCATGCTGCCCGGTGAGGGCCGCGTCCGCTACAACTACTACGTCTTCTCGCGCGAGCCGACCTGGGGCTGGGGACACGACGGCCAGGTCTTCCACGAGAGCCTGTCGATGCTGGCCTACGCGCTCTTCGACCCGCGCAGCGCCATGGACTCACAGCGGGTCTTCATGGAGGCCCAGGACGGCGACGGCTACATCCCCTACCGCATCGGCCCCTACGCCGTGCGGACGTTCCCGGTGAACGGCGAGCGGACCAGCTCCGCGCCCTTCCTGTCCTGGACGAACTGGGAGATCTACCGCACCGCCCGCGACCTCGCGCGGAAGGGAATCGGCAACGTCAACCGCGAAGAGGCGCGCCGGTTCCTGAAGCAGGCGCTGGGCGCCGGCGAGAGCTTCGCGCACTTCTGGATCGAGCACCGCGACGCCGACCACGACGGCCTCCTCGAGTGGGGCGGCAATGCCGTGCTCGAATCGGTGCGCGACTCGCAGGTGCCGATCTGGGACCTGCTCGGGAAGGACGACCCGACGGCGCCGTCGCTCGTCGAGGCGGTGGACCTGAACAGCATGATGGTGCGCGAGATGCGCGCTCTCGCCGACATGGCGCAAGAGCTCGGGGAAGCGGAGTCCGCCGCGCGCTGGCGGCAGCGGGCGGAGGCGCTCTCGGCGCGGATCAACGAGACGATGTGGGATCCCGAGACCCGCTTCTACTACAACGTCGATCGGGCCACGAACGGCTTCACCGTGAAGACCGCCGCCGGCGCGACGATCGACCTGCGTCGCAAGGAGATCATCGGCTTCCTGCCGCTCTGGGCCGGGGTCGCGCCCAAGGACCGCGCGGACGCGCTCGTGCAGCACCTGACGAACCCCGCCGAGTTCTGGCGGCGCTTCGGCGTGCCGACGCTCGCCGCGGACGATCCCGGTTACGAGCCTCGAGTCACGCGTTGCTGCCAGTGGAACGGCGCCGTCTGGCTGGAGTGGAACTACCTCGTGTTCGACGGCCTCCGCCGGTACGGTTACCACCGCGAAGCGCGCGAGCTGGGGGAGCGGATGATCGCGGCCGCGGACGCTCAGCTCCGCCGCAACCATCGGTTCTGGGAGTCCTACAGCCCCGACGAGGAGACGCTCGGCTCGCCCATGAACTACATCTGGGACAGCATCCTGGCCCGTGTCATCGCCGATCTGGAGGACGAGCAGCGATGATCCGCGGCTTGACGCCCCGATATGATATATGATATCGACCATCACATTCAGAGACGCATGAGCGCCATCGATCTGCCGGCATCGGTCCCTGCCGCCGCGAGGGTCCCTCGCGTCGCCGACGACGGCCACGAAGTACCTGCTGATGAAACTCCGGAGGAAACGATGAAGCAGACGTGGACCGTCGGCGTGCTTCGATGCGCCGTCGTCGCAATCGCCGTCGTTCTTTCGATGTCTCCCCCGCCCGCGTCCGCTCAGGCAGTCAGCGGAACGATCCTGGGCACGGTACGGGACTCGACCGGCGCCGCCTTGCCCGGGGCGACGGTGACCCTGACCAACATGGGGACCGGGTTCACCCGCAGCGTCGTCGCCGACGCCAGCGGCGAGTTCACCGCTCCCTTGATCCCCACCGGGACGTACAGCGTCACGGGGGAGATGAACGGGTTCAAGAAGGTCAGCCTGTCCAACGTGCACCTGGGCGTCGACCAGAAGGTGCGGGCGGACCTGAACCTCGAGCTCGGCCAGATGACCGAGGCGGTCACGATCCAGGCCGAGACGCCTCTCGTGCAGACCGCGTCCTCCGACCTCAGCGTCACCGTCGAAGGCAAGACGATCGAGAGCCTTCCCTTGAACGGACGCAACTTCGTGAGCCTCACCCGCACCATCCCCGGCGTCACGCGCGGCGTCGGTGCCGGCGGCGGCAACATCGACGGGGCCGGCAGCCTGGCTTGGCGCGCCTCCGCTTCCTTCTCGGCGAACGGCCAGCGCCCCCGCGACAACAACTACCTGCTCGACGGCGTCGACAACAACGAGACGTGGCTGCAGACGGTCGTGATCTTCCCCAGCGTGGATGCCCTCGACGAGTTCAAGCTGCAGACCAGCACGTACTCGGCGGAGTTCGGAAAATCCATGGGCGGCGTCGTCAACCTCCAGATCAAGTCGGGCAGCAACGACTTCCGTGGGAGCGTGTTCGAGTTCCTGCGCAACGACGCGCTCGACGCCAACAACTGGTTCAACAACCGCGCCGGGAGGCTCAAGCCCAAGTTCAGCCAGCACCAGTTCGGCGGGACGCTGAGCGGCCCGATCATCAAGGACAAGACGTTCTTCTTCGCGGACTTCCAGGGGATGCGCATCAACCAGGGCCAGTCCTACCTCTCGACCGTGCCGTCCGCCAGGATGCGCCAGGGCGATTTCTCGGAGATCAACCGGCCCATCTACGACCCCCTCACCGGGCAACCCTTCCCGGGGAACATCATCCCGCAGAACCGGTGGGACCCCGCGGCCCGCAACGTCCTCCACGACCTCATCCCCGAGCCGAACACGGCCGGCTCGCGGAACGCGCTCGGCCAGAACATCAACAACTACCTGATCAATCCCGCCGTCCTGCGGCAGGACAACCAGTTCGACGTCAAGCTCGATCACGCCCTCAGCCCGTCGAACCGCTTCTTCATCCGCTACAGCTTCCAGAAGACCCACCGCGACCAGCCGGCGACTCAGCCCCACGGCGACGCGGGCGATACCTTCGGCGCGGGCGATGGGAACATCAAGGCCCAGAGCTTCGCGCTCAACGACACGCATACCTTCAACTCACGCTGGCTCAACGAGGCACGCGTCGGATACAGCTACATCAAGTTCTTCATGACGTCGATCGACTATGGCAAGAACCTCGCGAACTCGGTGGGCATACCCGGGGTCAACATCAACGGCGTGACGTCCGCCTTCAGCCAGATCCGGTTCTCCGAGGGCGGCTCGCGCAACCTGGGGGCCAACGGCAACCAGCCCCTCATCACGAACCTGGGCAACCTGCAGCTCTTCGACAACGTCACCCACATCCGGAACCGCCACACGTTCAAGGCCGGCGCCAGCGCGACGTTCCGCTCCCGCGAAGTCCTGAACGCGGACAACATCGTCGGCCAGTTCTTCTTCAGCCAGAACCAGACCTCGAACTGCGCCGGCATCGCCAGCGGCTGCTCGGTCAACGCCAACACCGGCTTCGACGTCGCGAGCTTCCTTCTCGGAACGGCCAACCGCAAGAACCGAACGCTCTTCAACGAGAAGCCCTACCTGGAGAGGCGGCCGGAGTGGGCGGCCTACATCCAGGACGACTTCCGGGCGACCCCGAAGCTCACGCTGAACATGGGACTGCGCTGGGACATGTTCGTTCCCTGGGTGGAGGACAACAACCTGCAGTCCAACTTCGACCCCTCGACCGGCATGTTCGTGGTTGCCTCGGACAATGCCGTCATCAACGGGGTCAATGTCGGCCGATACCTCCAGACCTACTCCAAGGCGGACTTCGGTCCCCGATTCGGCCTCGCCTACGACCTGACCGGGGACGGGCGGACCACGGTCCGCGGCGGTGTCGGGGTGTTCTGGAACTGGGGCGTGGGCGGCACATCGTCCTCGAAGGCCACGAACCAGCCGTTTCTCCAGACGACGGACCTCACGACCAACGCGGGCGACACCCGCCTGCGGCTCCAGGACGGCCTCCCGCCCCCGCCGCCGGTGGACCCCACCTTGCGGCCCGGCGGGAGCACGCGCTCGGCCTTCGACATCAACTACCGCGACCAGTACTCGACGAACTTCAACCTGAACTTCCAGCGGCAGCTCGGCCGGGACTACATGGTCGAGGTGGCCTACGTCGGGTCGAGGGCGCGGCAGCTCACGACCAAGACCGACCTCAACCAGGCCCCGCCGACCGTGGGCATTACCAACTCCAACGTGAACCGGCCCTTCGCCCGGGTCTCTCCCGCGCTGCGCACGGTGAGCACGGCCATCAGCGACGGGACTCTCAACTACAACGCCTTGCTCTTCAAAGGCATGAAGCGCTTCGCGAATGGCTTCTCCGCATTGGTTTCGTACACCTTCGGCAAGACCATCGACTACATCTCCAACAACGACGGGCCCATCTACACGAACATCTTCAACCACGCCTACGACCGCGGGCCTGCAGACTACGACGTCACGCACACGCTTGTGACGAGCTTCCTGTACGAGCTGCCCTTCGCCCGGAACCACGTGCTCGGCGGCTGGCAGGTCAACGGGATCACCTATTGGCGCACCGGCGTCCCCCTCACCATCACGCAGACGGGGACCATGGCCTCGACGGGCATCACGAACAACCGGCCGAACCGGATCGGCAACGGCATGAACTCCGATCCCACGATCGACCACTGGCTCGACCCCGCCGCCTTCCAGCGGCCGGCGGACACGACCGGCACCTTTGGCGACGCGGGGCGCAACATCCTGCGTGGGCCGGGGATCTTCAACATCGACCTGACCCTGGTCAAGCACACGAAGTTCGGCCGCGTCAACAGCGAGCTGCGCGTCGAGGCCTTCAACGTGCTCAACCACCCGCAATTCGCCTCGCCCACCGGCAACCAGCTCGCTCTTGGCAACGCCGCCTTCGGCACGATCACGGCCACGGCGTCACCGAGCTGCCAGACGTGCGGCACGTCGGAACGGCAGATCCAGGCCGCGCTCAAGCTGCGGTTTTGACCGTTCGGCGTTGACCCAATAGCGCAAGGGGGCGCGGCGATGCGCCCCCTTTTTTCTTGTTCGCTCGAGGCCATCGTGATGAGCTTCCTGCCTCCGGACGGCCGCCGTGGGTTCCTCCGCCGAGTGCTTGCGGCGGGGGCGGTGCCGTGGATGTCGCCTTCACCGGCCCCGTCGGACGACCGCGCGTACTGGCGCCGGACGCTCACGCGCGTGGCGCGGCCGGTGCTGGAGGGCCTGGCCGGCAACCGCCTCCGCGCGACGATGCCGGTCGAGTGCCCCACGGGGAAGGTCGAGGAGCGGCGAGCGGTGACGCATCTCGAAGCGGTCGGCCGGACGGTCGCGGGGATCGCACCGTGGCTGGAGACGGAGGCGCGGAGCGACGCCGAGGCCCGGCGCTGCGCCGAATGGATCCGCGCCGGCCTCGACCATGCGACCGACGCCGCGGCCCCGGACCATCTGAGCTTCACCGCCGGTCGCCAGTGCCTCGTGGACGCGGCGTTCCTCGCCCAGGGCCTCCTGCGCGCGCCGAAGGAGCTCTGGCAGCCCCTGCCGGCCGCGGTGCAGCAGCGCGTGGTGGCGTCGATGACGTCCACGCGATCGATCGAGCCGTCGCGCAGCAACTGGCTGCTCTTCTCGGCGATGGTCGAGGCGTTCCTCGCGGCCGCCGGCGCGGAGTGGAAGGCGGAGCCGGTGGAGCTCGCGCTGCGCTCGCACGAGGAGTGGTACAAGGGCGACGGCGCCTACGGCGACGGCCCGCGCTTCCATTGGGACTACTACAACAGCTACGTGATCCACCCGTTCATCATCGACGTCCTCGAGCACGTGGGCCGCGTCTCCTCGCGCTGGTCGCCCCTTCGCGAAGCGATGGAGACGCGCGCGCGCCGCTACGCAGACGTACAGGAGCGGCTCATCGGGCCTGACGGGGGCTTTCCGCCGCTCGGCCGGTCGCTCGCCTATCGCTGCGGCGCCTTCCACCTGCTCGCGCAGGCGGCCCTCCGGGGCGCGCTGCCCGAGGGCGTCCGCCCCGCCCAGGCCCGCGGAGCCCTCACCGCGGTCATCCGCCGCACCCTGGAGGCGCAGGGGACCTTCGACGAGCACGGCTGGCTGCGGGTCGGCCTCGCCGGCCACCAGCCCCATATCGCCGAGCCCTACATCAGCTCCGGGAGCCTCTATCTCTGCACGGTCGCCTTCCTGCCCCTCGGCCTGCCCGCCGAGAACGCCTTCTGGGCGGATCCACCCGTGGACTGGACCTCCCGCCGCGCATGGTCGGGGGTGGATCTCCCCGCCGACCACGCCCTCACCGAGTAGAATTCGCCCGAGGACCTCAAGATGAAGATGGCACCGCTCACTCCCGACGACCTGCGCGGCGTGTTCGCCGTGCCCCCGCTGCCCCGCCGCGCCTCCGCGCGGCGCCCCATCGATTTCGCGGAGAACGACCGGCTCGTCCGCCACCTGGCCGCCGGCGGCCTGACGCGGTTCCTCTACGGAGGCAACGCGTTCCTCTATCACGTCACCCTCGCCGAGTACGAGGAGCTGCTCGGGTGGATGGCCGGGTTCGCCGACGACCACTGGGCGATCCCGAGCGTCGGCCCTTCCTTCGGGCGGGCCATGGACCAGGCGGCGCTGCTGCGGCGGCACCGCTTCCCGTGCGCGATGGCGCTCCCCGGCGGCGACCCGCGGGACGCCGCCGGCCTCGAGGCGGGGCTGCGTGAGATCGCGGATGCCGCCGGCGTGGGGCTCATCGTCTACCTGAAAGACGAGGGCAACTTCGGAACCGACAAGGACGCGGGCCTCGACGCGGTGGCGCGCCTGGTCGACGCCGGCGTCTGCGTCGGGATCAAGTACGCGGTGATCCGGCCCGACCCCGCGCAGGATCCCTACCTCGAGGGCCTGCTGCGGCGCGTGGATCGCAAGCTCGTGATCAGCGGTATTGGCGAGCGCCCCGCCGCGGCGCACATGAAGCACTTCCGCCTTCCCGGATTCACCACCGGGTCGGGCTGTCTCGCCCCCGGCCTCAGCCACGGGCTGTTCCAGGCCTGCGCGGTCAGCAATTGGGCGGCGGCGGCGGCGCTGCGGTCACACTTCATCCCCCTCGAGGACAAGCGCGACGCCTCGGGTCCGGCGCGCGTCCTTCACGCGGCCATCGACGTCGCGGGCGTGGCCGCCACCGGGCCCATTCCGCCGTTCGTGTCGGCGCTGAGTGACGCGCTGCGGGCCGAGCTGGCCCCGGTGGCGCGCGCGCTGCTCGCGATGGAGCTCGAATCGCGCCCGAGCGGCGGGACCCGGATCGGGGCGGCTTCCTAACCGGCGGCAACGAT
>Ga0070697_100004002_pt1 | contig 11300 bp, 13 predicted proteins | sample KBSK1501metaG_FD_65475 | JGI IMG/M metagenome (GOLD analysis project Ga0070697, IMG submission 65475) | Corn, switchgrass and miscanthus rhizosphere microbial communities from Kellogg Biological Station, Michigan, USA - KBS K1-50-1 metaG | ecosystem: Host-associated > Plants > Roots >... | reverse complement strand
CGTCCATCCAGCGGTTCTGCAGGCCGGCGGCCATGGCCGCCACGTAACGCTCGCCGAGCGGCTTCACCGCTTCGAGCATCATCTTCTTGCCCTCGTCGATCGGGTACTTGCGCGCGCTCGTCACCAGAGGCGGGTAGATGTCGTAGTAGCGCATCCCATCCTTGATGCCGAGCAACTTCGCCCGCAGCCTGAAGTAACGGTGCAGCGTAGGCAGGTTCCTGTTGGTCTCCGCGATCAGGGTTTCGTAAATGGCGGCGGGAACGCGTTCGCGATCGAGCGCGCGCGAGAGGGTGTCCGGGTACTTGCGCACCCTGGTGTAGATCGCGTCCTTCTTCAGGCTCTCGTGGAAGGTGACGCCGAAAGTGCGCTCGAACTGCTTCCAGGCGCCCCAGAACGCGTCGAAGACCTTCCTGCGGTCGTCGCGGTTCGCCGCTTCGCGGTATTCGGTATAGGCCGATTGGTCGAGCTTCACTTCCTTGCCGTCGGAGAGCTTGAGCGTCGGCCAGGGCAGGTCCGCGTTGGCGAGAATCCGGTGGGTAGAGCTCGCCGCCTCCTCCGACAGGCTGAAGGCGGCGACGATGCTCTCGCCGTTGCTGTCGAGCGTATGGGCGGCCGAGCGCAGGATCTGGTCGAGCGGGTGGCGGTAGATCGCCAGCGATTTCTCCCGCGCGTAAAAGCGCTCGAGCCGGGCTTTACCCAGGCGCAGGATCTCGGGCTTCACGAATGAGATCGCCTCTTCGAGCCTGGTGCCCAGGATGCGCGCTTTCTCGCTCAGCTCCTGGGTCTCGGGCAGACCGGTGTCCTCGGCGAAGAGCTCCGAGGCATACACTTCGAGCCTTGCGTAGCGCTTGGTGAAGTCGGCCTGGGCGTCGAGGCAGGCCTTGAGGCGGCGTGCCGACTCGCCCAGGTGCCCGCGGCAGGCGGCGAACTCCTTCAATTGCGCTTCGAGCCTCGCGGCGTCGTCGGCCCACGCCTTGACCGAAGGATAGAGATCGGCGAGGTTCCAGCGGTCCTCGGGCCGCTCGGCGGCGCCGGGCGCAGCGCCCGCCCAGAGCGCGGCGAGCAAGGCCATGCCGCGAACAGCGGATGAGACCAAGATTCAACCTCCTCGAAAATCCGAGAGCTTACCTCGACCAGGAAGCGCGGCTCATCTGCACGGAATGAAGCGGGAAGGATGGAGCCATGCTTGCCCTGCGCACGTGGGATCCGGGGACCGGAAGTGGACGGTGGACATGCCCTACTAGCACGAGCACCGGCATGTAGGGGAAATACCCTCCATACGGATAGCTCTCGCCCGTGCAATCGACTCGCCGCTGCGCCGCGCAGTCGTCATACATCGCCTGCATTGCAGCGGCGTACTGCTGGGGTGCGTAGGCGGCGCCGGCCGGGGCATAGGGAATCGGAGCGCTCATTGGAGGGCGGATCTGGATGGCCCGCAGGAGCCCGGGATCGGGCGTATAGACCGAGAGGCGCTCCTCCACGACTTTTGTCTTTTCCGCCAGCTTGGCGTTGGCGGGCGGGCTGCTCGAGTAGTTGGTCACCCCTTTCTCATCGACCCACTTGTAGGTTTCGGCGCAAAGAGGACGCGCGACGAGAAGGAGAACCACCGCCAGGATCCTCGGGCTCATGACGGCGGCACCGGCGCGACCGGCTGCCAGCCCTCGGGACATTGCTGCACGTAGGGGTAATACGCGTTCGCGCTCGGGCAGAAATACCAGTACCCCTGTTGCTGCGGAATGGCAGCCGGCGGCGCGTAGTAGCCCGGCGCATAGTCGTAGTAGTAAGGCAGCGGCGGGGGGTAATACGCGTAGAACGGGATGCCGACGCCGAGGAACACGGCCACCGGCCGGGGTCGAAAGAAATGGCCTCCCGGGATGAAACGACCTCCGGAGACGAAATGACCTCCCGGCACAAAATGCCGGCCGCCTGAGAATTGGGCTCCGGAGTGACTGAAGCCCCCGGAGCGCCCGCTGAAGCCGCGCCCAGCCAGCGCCGGAACGCTAAGAAGCGCCACCAGCAGGACCACCATCGGCTTGACCAGAAGCTTCATGCTTCGCGCTCTCCAACAACTCGAACAATGATGCGCTGAAAAGCTTGCGGTGGGCTTGCGCTCAGCGCGACTGCGGCGGCGTGGCCGGAACGCTTCGCCAGCCCTCCTTGCACTCGGTGACGTAGGGATAGTAGGCCTTCGCGGAAGCGCAGTAGTACCAGGTTCCCGGGGAGCTCGGCGGCGTGGCGCTGCCGGGCGCGGGTGCCGGCGCCGGAGGCGGCGGGTTCTGGCTCGCCATCATCGGCGGCTCGGCGACCGCATAGCCGCCGGGCTGCTGGATGTAATAGACATCGTTCGCGTAGTAATACGGCACGCCGGCGACGTAGACCGTCGAGTAGGCCGGAGGCAGCACGGGCACCAGGACGCCGACCGGCGGCCTCACGACGACGTAGCGCGGACCGGCCTGCTGGAACCACACGCCGGAGTGGAACCAGAAGCGGCCGCTGCGGAAGTTGACGACCACGTTTCCCGTCGGCAGAACGTCCACCGCATAGCCGACCGCCGGATAGTAGTGATTGTGGTGGAAGCGATCGTCGAAGACCCAGTGCGGCGTGTGAAAGCGCTCGCGCTCGTGCTCCCGCTCGGGCTCGCGCCTTTCGCGCCGTTCCTGCGCATGGGCAAGGGACACCGACAGCACGGCCGCCGCGAGGAACGCGCCGGCGAGTCGCGCCGGCAGGATCGTCTTCATCATCGGCTCCTTCGAAGTTTCACGGCGATGGTATCCCCGTCCCGCAGGACAGGGGTGAGCATTTGTATCCATTGGTAACATGACGAGCAGGCCCATGAGACAGCTCTTGCGCGCGCTGCTGCCTGCCCTGCTGCTGATCGCCTCGCTTCCCGCAGGCGCGCAATATCCGGCCAAGCCAGTTCGGCTGCTGGTCGGATTCGCGCCGGGCGGCGGCGTCGATATCCTGGCGCGGCAGCTCGCGCAGAAGCTGACCGAGCGCTGGGGAAAGCCGGTCGTGGTCGAGAACCGCAGCGGCGCCGCCGGCAACATCGCCACCGGCATCGTGGCGAAGAGCGCGCCCGACGGCTACACGCTGCTGCTCGCGTTTTCCTGCCACGCCAGCAATCCGGCGCTCTATGCCGATCTCCCCTTCGACATCCGCAAGGACTTCACCGCCGTCACGCTCGTCGCGACGGCGCCGGTGGCGGTCGCCGTGCACCCGTCGGTTCCGGCGGCGAACCTCGCCGAGCTGATCGCGCACGCGCGCTCGCATCCGGACGCGGTCAGGTTCGCCTCGTCGGGCGTCGGCACGCCGGTCCACCTCGCCGGCGAGCTGATGATGCAGCTCACCGGGATCCGCATGACGCACGTCCCGTACAAAGGGATCGCGCCGGCGATGGCAGCGATGCTCGGCGCGGAAACGGAAGTCACTTTTCCCGCCGTGCTGTCGGGCCTGCAGCACTTCAGGAGCGGCCGGCTCAAGGCGCTTGCCGTCGCCAGCCGCAATCGCTTTCCCGGCCTGCCGGAGGTGCCGACCGCCGCCGAGGCAGGACTCGCGGGGTTCGAGATCGACTACTGGTACGCCCTGCTCGGCCCGGCCGGGCTGCCGGCGCCGATCGTCGATCAATTACAGCGCGAGATCTCGCAGATCGTCACCGCGCCGGAGATGAAGGAGAGCCTGCTGGATCAAGGCTCGATCGCGATCGGCAGCCCGCCCGAGGAGCTGAACGCCCTTATTCGCAGCGAATACGCCTTGTGGTCCAGGGTCGTGAGGGCGGGCAACGTCAAGGTGGAATGAATGCAATCGCCCAGCCTCCACAGGACCCGACTTACTTCGGCGGTGGCGGGAATCCGTTCTTGAATTCGATGCGGATGGCGTGGAACGGCCGGCTGTCGACGTTCCTGATCGAGTGCGCGGCCTGCGGCGGGAGCCGCAGCACGAGCGGCAGCTCGGGCTTTTCGGGCAGCGGCAGCTTGATCGGCTCGGCGCTCGCGTCGTAATCCTCGAGCTTGACGAGCGAATCGATGACCATCACGCTCGGCCGCCGGTGATGATGCAGCGCTTCCTGCTCGCCCGGCTGCACGCTGACCGACAGCACGCGGATGTCGGCGTTCTCGAAGATGACCCTGTGGTTCTTGGGCGCCGCCCGCGTCGCGTCGAGCTTCAGGTTCCAGGTGCTCGGATCAGTGCCGTCGGTGCTCACCGGCATCTGCGCGGGCACCTGCGCGGCCGCAGCCGAGATCACGGCGGCTCCAAGCCATCGGCTGATCGCCATGCGCGAATGATGCGCGCGGCTCCTTTCAATTCGCTGACAAAGGCGACCTCGCGGCCAGCGGCATCGCGATGAGGTTCGCCAGGCGCGGATCGGCCATCTTTTGCTGCTCGGGCGTCAGCCCCGCATAGAGAGCCTTCGCGGACTGCGCGATGTCCTCGAGCGCGGTGAGGCGATTGCGCGCCGAGTCGACGATGCGGTCGATGCGCTGCTCGAGGCCCAGTTGTGGAGGGCGTGAACGGCTCTCCCTCGCGACATCGCTCGCGAGCGCCGTCAGCTTCGCGACATAGCTTTCCCAGGCTGGCTGCTGCGCGTCGGTGAGCTTGAGGTCTTCGTGGAACTCGTGCAGCGTCACCTCGATCTGGCCGACCCGCGGCTCCTCGCCGCCTTTCTTCTGGTCATCGCCGCCGCGCCTGCCGCGCCTTCCGCCGAATTGTGCAAAAGCATTGCCTACCAGGGGAACGGCAATCAATGCAAGCCACCGGCGTCGTTTCATCGCCGGTGCTCGCGCATCTGGTCGAGCTTCGCGCGCTGCTCGGGAGTGAGGATCTCTCGAACACGGGACATGCTCTCGGCGCGCATGACTTCCATGTCGGCGATCGCCTTCGCCTCCGTGTCGGCGATGGCGCGGGCGCGCTGGCGGTCGAACGCGGAGGCGGCGGCCAGTTTCTGCAGGTCCTCGCGCGCCGCGCGCGCCGCCTTCATGCGCTCGTGCATCGCCGGCGACTGGTCGTGGAAGATCTTGAACACCTGGTCGCGCTGCGCGTCGCTCAGATCGAGGTGGCGCAGCATGCGGTGCATCCCGTGGGAAGGCATCGCTCCCGGCCTCTCGTCGGACTGCGCCAGGGCGCCGGAGCCCAGGCCGAAAGCAAGGCTGCTGGCGATGAGAAATCTGCGAACATGCGGGTTGCCGTGACGGGTCATAAAGCCTCCTTGTGTGACCGCGACACTTTCCGCGATGCCGCCATCAAGCGCCGTAAACCTTGGGTAAATCTAGGTAAAGACAGGATCTCGCAAAGGTCTCATCGGTATCATTCGACGCCATGAGCACGCAGGTCCTGCTGGCCGACGACGACGTCGAGCTGAGCGCCATGCTGAAGGAGTACCTCGAGCGCGAGGGCTTCGCGGTCACCGCCGTGCACGACGGCGAGGCGGCGGCGCGCCTTGCACCGGGCGGCGCCTACCAGATCGTAGTTCTGGACGTGATGATGCCGAAGCTCGACGGTGTCGAGGCGCTGCGGCGCATCAGGCAGGCGAGCAGCGTGCCGGTGATCATGCTCACGGCGCGCGGCGACGACGTGGACCGCATCGTCGGCCTCGAGCTCGGCGCCGACGATTACGTGCCGAAGCCCTGCACGCCCCGCGAGCTGGTGGCGCGCTTGCGCGCCATCCTGCGCCGCCTGCAGCCGCAGCCCGACGGCGGGCCGCTGTCGGTAAGCGGGCTCGTCATGTGGCCCGAGAAGCGCCGCGTCGAGTGGCACGGGCGCTCGCTCGAGCTGACCGGCACCGAGTTCAACGTGCTCGAGGTGCTGATGCGCAACGCCGGCCGCGTGGTGAGCAAGAAGGAGCTCTCGGAGCAGGCGCTCGGCCGCCCGATGGCGCGCTTCGACCGCAGCGTGGACGTCCACCTGAGCAGCGTGCGCCAGAAGCTCGGCCACGGCTCGGCGCTCATCCACACCGTGCGCGGCATCGGCTATCACCTGGCGAAGGACTGAGCCGCGTGGGACGCCTGTTCTGGAAGATCTTCTTCGCGTTCTGGCTCGCGCTGGTGGCGGCGGCGGCCGGCAGCGGCGCCGCGGTGTGGTGGCACCGCTACGCGAGAGAGTCGGCCGAGCCGCAGCTCGCCGTGGGGCCGCCGCAGGTGTTCGCCACCGACATGGCGGCCGCCACGCTCAGGCACGGCGGCGTCGCCGCCCTGCGCGAATGGATGGAAGAGACGAGCCAGATACGCAGGGTGCGCGTCTTCGCCGTCGATGCGGCGGGCAACGATCTGCTCGGCCGGGCGGTGCCGGAAGGCGCCCTGTCGCGGGCGCGGGAGCTGGCTGCCGGATCCGGGCATCCGCGCGCCGCGCAAGTCGTCGCCGCGCCGGGCGGCGAGAGCTATCTGCTGTTCGTTCCGCATACCGCCCTCGCGCCGCCCCCGCCGCCGCTGCCGGTGTCGCCGTGGATGCTGATCGTGATCGGCGCCGCCACCAGCCTCGCCGTGAGCGCGATCCTCGCCTGGTACCTGGCGCGGCCGATCCGCAGCCTGCGCTGGGCGTTCGACGCCGCAGCGAGCGGGCGCCTCGAGACGCGCGTGCGCCCGCTGATGGGACGCCGGCGCGACGAGATCGCCGATCTCGGGCGCGACTTCGACCGCATGGCGCAGCAGCTGCAGAAGCTGGTCACGGCGCAGCGGCGGTTGCTGCACGACGTGTCGCATGAGCTGCGCTCGCCGCTCGCCCGCCTGCAGGCGGCGATCGGCCTGGTGCGCCAGAGCCCGCACAAGCTCGACTCCTCGCTCGAGCGCATCGAGCGCGAAGCCACGCGCCTTGCCGAGCTGGTGGGCGAAGTCCTGACGCTGGCGCGGCTGGAGAGCGTGAATCCCGCCGCGGAGCCCGTCGAGCTCGCCGAGGTCGTGGCGAGCGTGGCGGAGGACGCGCGCTTCGAGGCGCAGGCCGCCGGGCGCGACGTCTCGTTTCACGGGGTCGGCGGCGCCATCGTGCGCGGCCGCGCCGAGCTCCTGCACCGCGCGGTGGAGAACGTCGTGCGCAACGCGGTGAAGTACACCGCGCCGGGATCCACCGTCGACATCGCCATGCGCCTGGAGGTGAATCCGCCGCGCGCCGTCGTCAGCGTGACCGACCGCGGCCCCGGCATCGCGCCTGAAGAGCTCGGCAGGATCTTCGAGCCGTTCTACCGCGCGGGCAGCGACGCGGGCGGCGCGCAGGGCTTCGGCCTCGGCCTCGCCATCGCGCAGCGCGCGATCGAGGCGCACGGCGGGCAGATTCGCGCCGCCAATGTCGAAGGCGGCGGCCTGCGCATGGAAATCGCTTTACCCAGCTTTACGCAAGGCTGACCGCAGTTAACGCGGCGGTAGCTTAGCCTGCGTCCAGTTCTCCCCAGTAGCAGCCTCCCGGCGCATCCTCCTCCTCCCCAGACGATGCGCCGTTTTTTTTACTCAGCTTTACGCGATGGCGACCGGCCTTTACGCGTGGTGCGGCGATGCTCCTCTCATCGGGCGCATCGACGCTCATTACAAGTGACAAGGAGCACGGATGTACAAGAAAGCCATCATTGCGAGCACGGCTATCGCGCTCTCGATCAGCGCCGGCATGGTTCGCGCGCAAAGCGTCGACAGCGCCTGGTACGGCGGCATCGACCTTGGCCGCAGCCGCCTCGGCCTGAGCGGCGGCGACTTCGACAACGCGCTCGCCAACCAGGGCATCGGCGCCTCGAGCAGCAACGACCGCAGCGACACCAGCCTCGGCTTCAGCGTCGGCTATCTCTTCAACCGCAACTTCGCCCTCGAAGGCGCCTACACGCGCCTGGGCGACTTCAACTACAGCGCCGCGGCGTCGAGCCCGGCGGCCGACACGATCAGCGGCAAGTACAAGGCGCACGCGCTCTCGCTGTCGGGCATCGGCATCCTGCCGTTGCGGCAGAGCTGGTCGGTGTACGGCAAGGCCGGCGTGGCGCGCACCAAGACCGACCTGGAGGCGAGCTCTGACACCGGCGCGGTAGCGGTGGGCAATGCCTCCGCTTCGAGGACCGGCCTGCTGATCGGCGCCGGGGCGATGTACGACTTCAACCGCAACGTGTTCGCCAGGGCCGGCTGGGATCGCTACGCGCAGATCGGCAGCGACGACACCGGCAAGGGACACGCCGACGTGTACTCGATCGGAGTCGGCTACCGGTTCTGAGAAAGGAAGAACGCAGTCACTTCCGCGGCGAGAGCCTGCGGCTGTTCCAGGGCGGCGAAATGGCCGCCCTTTTTCATTTCCGTCCAGCGGCGGATGTTCGTGTAGGTCCTGGCGGCCAGGGAACGCGGCGGCCGCAGGATCTCCTTCGGAAATTCCGCGTAGCCGGTCGGCACGTCCACCGTCTTGCCTTCCGGAATCGGCCACGGCCCGTGCATGCGGGTGTAGTAGGGCCAGAAGGAGGAGCCGATCGCTCCGGTGAACCAGTAGAGGGAGATGTTGGCCAGCAGGTCGTCGCGGGGAATCGCGTTCTCGATCACCCCGTCGCAGTCGCTCCAGGAGCGGAATTTCTCGGCGATCCAGGCGGCGAGCCCCGCCGGCGAATCGCCGAGGCCGTAAGCGAGGGTCTGCGGCTTGGTCCCCTGGATCCACTGGTAGCCGGTCTCTTCCTTCAGCCAGTGTGCCAGCTGCTTCAAATAGACCGATTCCTCCGGGGAAGAAGAAGCGATCTGCGGATCCCGGCGCATCGCCAGGAGGTTCAAGTGGATGCCGGTCAGCAGCTCGGGGTGCTTCCATCCCAGAACGGAAGAAACGAAGGCGCCCCAGTCGCCGCCCTGCGCGCCGAAGCGCCGGTAACCGAGAACCTCGGTCATCAGCTCGGCGAACGTATCGGCGATGTCTTCTACGCCGAAGCGCTTCTGCCCGGGCTTGAAGGAAAGCGTGTAACCGGGAAGCGAAGGCGCCACCACGGTGAAGTGCTCGGTAAGGAGCGGAATGATCCTGTTGAATTCGACGATCGAGCCCGGCCAGCCGTGCGAAAGCAGGAGCGGCATGGGGTCCGCTCCCCTGCCCGGCTCGTGGATGAAGTGCAGCTCGATGCCGCGGATCGGCACGCTGAACTGCCGGAAGCGGTTGATGCGCGCTTCCTGCGCGCGCCAGTCAAAGTCGGCTCTCCAATAGTGGACCAGATCCTGAAGATACTCAAGACTGGTTCCCGTCGACCACGGCCCGAGCGGCGGCTCGTCGGGCCAGCGCGTGCGCGAGAGGCGCTCCTTCAGGTCGGCGAGCGCGGCATCCGGGACGTGCAAACGCAACGGCTTGGGCGCCGAGTCCATCGTAGGATTATGAACTCTGCAACCGACGCGGACCTGCCATGACCGAACGCCCCAAGCGGCCCGTCCAGGCCTACCGTAACCCCGGCTTCCTGAACAGCAAGGACGCCCGCGAGCTGAGGATCCTGGCGGAATACCTCGAGCCGAAGAGCCGGTTCGACTACCACAAGGTGGACGACACCATCGTGTTCATGGGCTCGGCGCGCCTGAAGTCGCGCGAGGCGGCGGAAGAGGCGCTGCGCGCGGCGCAGGCCGCCGGCGCCGGCGTCGAGGCCGCGCGCATGGCGCTCAAGATGTCGGTCTACTACGAGGCGGCGCGCAGCCTCGCCTTCCGCCTGACGAGCTGGTCCAAGGAGCTCGACCGCAAGGAGCGCCGCTTCGTGGTGTGCACCGGCGGCGGGCCGGGAATCATGGAGGCGGCCAACCGTGGCGCGGCCGAGGCGCACGGCGTGAACGTGGGCCTGACGATCTCGATCCCGACCGAGGAATTCGACAATCCCTACGTCACGCGCGAGCTCGCCTTCCACTTTCACTACTTCTTCATGCGCAAGTTCTGGTTCGCCTACCTGGCGAAGGCGGTGATCGTGTTTCCCGGCGGCTACGGCACGCTCGACGAGCTGTTCGAGCTGCTGACGCTGGTGCAGACGGGCAAGATGCGCAAGCCCCTGCCGATGGTGCTGTTCGGCACCGAGTACTGGCGGCAGGTCATCGACTTCGACGCGCTGGTGCGCCATGGCACCATCGACGCGGGCGACGTCGAGCTGGTGCACCGCACCGACTCGGTCGACGACGCGTACGACTGGCTCGTCCTGCAGCTCGCCGAGCACGCCCTCGGGCAGCCCGGCCCGACGCTCTAGTCCACCTTGATGTCGGCCTGCTTCACGACCCCGCGCCAGCGCTCGATGTCGGCCTTGATGACCGCGCGAAACTGATCGGGCGTGCCGCCGGCCGGGGCCACGCCGTCGGTGGCCAGCAGGTCGCCCATGTCTTTCGCCTTCAGCACTTCGTTGGCTTCGCGGTTGAGGCGATCGACGATCGGGCGCGGCACGCCCTTGGGGGCCACCAGGCCGTGCCAGAGCACGACCTCGTAGCCCGGCACCCCCGCCTCGGCGACGGTGGGAAGGTCAGGCAGCGCGGAGATCCGCTTCGGGGTGGTGACGGCCAGGCCGCGCAGGCGGCCGGACTTGATGAACTGGAGCGTGGTCGAGACGCTGCCGAAAATCAGCTGCGTGCTGCCCGCGATCGTGTCGTTCAGCGCCGGACCGGTGCCCTTGTACGGGATGTGGACGATCTTGATCTTGGCCATGTCGAGGAACAGCTCGCTCGCCAGGTGCGTGATGCTGCCCGCGCCGGCCGACGCGTACGACAGCTTGTCCGGCTGGCGCCGCGCCAGTTGGATCAGCTCCTTCAGGCTGTTCGCGGGCACCGAAGGATGCACGGCGACCACGAACGGCCCCTGCGAGAGCTGGATGATCGGCGTGACGTCGTTCACCGGATCGAACGACAGCTTGTACAGGCTCGGGTTCACCGTGTAGCTGCCCGCCACCAGCAGCAGGGTGTAGCCGTCGGGCGCCGACTTGACCGCGAACTCGGCGCCCAGATTGCCGCCGGCGCCGGGCTTGTTCTCGACGATCACCTGCTGGCCGAGCCGCTCGGTGAGCTTCTGCGCGATCAGCCGCGCGATGAAGTCGGTGCCGCCGCCGGGAGCGAACGGCGCGATGATGCGCACCACCTTGGTGGGATATTGCTGGCTCTGGGCGAGGCCCGCCGCCAGAGCCAGCAACGCGAAGACCGCGCTACGCAGGATCATTGCTGGCCGCGATTCGGGTGCGTAAACGCACTTTCGGCTTTTCAGTGCTCCGCTAGAGTCCGGGCCGCAGCCAACCCAACCCTAAAGGAACCTGATCATGAAAAGAATCATCCTCGCCCTTTGTCTCGCAACTTTCACCGCCTTGGCTCTCGCGGCGCAGCCGCAGCGCACGAACGACGCCGGCGAGCCCGAGTCGGACTTCGACATCA
>Ga0070697_100004001_pt1 | contig 11301 bp, 10 predicted proteins | sample KBSK1501metaG_FD_65475 | JGI IMG/M metagenome (GOLD analysis project Ga0070697, IMG submission 65475) | Corn, switchgrass and miscanthus rhizosphere microbial communities from Kellogg Biological Station, Michigan, USA - KBS K1-50-1 metaG | ecosystem: Host-associated > Plants > Roots >... | reverse complement strand
TGCTCGACTCTGGTCTCACTTCTTTTAGCGGAAGTCCGGCGTCTTTAACAGCTTTCTCGCTGGCCACGGCATCAGCCAAGGTCAGGTTCTTGAGGACATCATCGGTCTTAACCCGCATCACCAGGTGCGAGCCACCTTTAAGATCGAGCCCCAGATGAATATTGGTCGCCAGCGTAGCTTTGATTCCAGACCAGGTGAAGTCGTGCCTGGTCGGACGACGGCGTGGCCCGATAACTACATAGATACCGGCCAGAGTTATTAAGACAATGATTATTGTGCGCTGAAGGAGGTTCTTCTTTTTCATTACAAAGAAATCTTCACCCTAAGTACAGACGTATGACGCGGACCTTATTTCTTCTCTTCCTCTTCAACGCCGGCAATGGCGGATCGAGAAATCTCCAGTATCGACTTATCGGCGCTTCTTATAAGGAAGCTGGTATCGCGGACGTTGGTGATGACGCCAATTATTCCACCATTGGTAACGATGCGGTCGCCGGCCTTAAGCTGGGAAATCGTTTCCTGCAATTCTCGCTGCCGCTTCTGTTGTGGCCGGATCAGCAGAATGTAAAAGACGCCGATAATTAGAAGTATCGGGAGCAGCTGGACTAAACCACCCATAAAAGCCTCCCTTTGTTGCCCGACGCCTCAACCGCTTTCGGTCGTTCTTGAAGTGTCATTAATAGAAATGTCATTAATATACTTGGTTGCCTTTACTCGAGCTATTAGCCGTCCCGGAGACTTCCCAAAAACTGCCACACCTAAGTATTGCTGAGCGCCTTGTCTTGCTCGTAAGCGTTCAGCCCCTCGGTGAACTCTCGTCGAAAATTGATGAAATCGCCAGACCGGATAGATTGCCTCACGCGTCGCATAGTGTCAAGGAAGAAGGCCAAATTGTGGTGTGTCAACAGTATGCTGGCCAGCATTTCGCCCGAGACAATAAGGTGTCGGAGGTAGGCGCGGGAGTATCGTTTACAAACCGAACAACCGCACGAATCGTCCAGGGGCATGGAGTCGGAAGCCCATTGCGCGTTCTTGACATTTACTTTTCCTCTGGAAGTGAAGGCTTGTCCGGTTCGTCCATTTCTTGTAGGCAGAACACAATCAAACATGTCAATTCCATGCGCCACCGCTTCGACCAAATCTTCGGGCGTGCCAACCCCCATCAGATAGCGCGGCTGAGCCGCCGGTAGGGCTGGAGCAAGATCGCTAACCACCCGCCACATTGCGCCTTTCTCTTCGCCGACGCTCAAACCGCCAATGGCGTAACCATCAAAACCGATCTCTGTCGTCCGGTTCAGGCTTTCCCTTCTCAAATCGAGATGGGCGCCTCCCTGAACGATTCCGAACAACGCTTGGGCGCCGCTAATCTCGTGGGTCGCCTCTGTCCGCCCTTCATCCGAGGAGTCTGACTGCAAACTATCGAACCTGGCGCGCGAGCGACTTGCCCACCGAGCAGTCAGTTCCATACTCTGTCGCGAAACTTCTGGAGGAGCATCGCCGGCGGCACACTCATCAAACGCCATCACGATTTCCGAACCCAGGGCCGCCTGAACTTCCATTGAAATCTCCGGAGACAGGAACTGTAGACTTCCATCGAGGTGCGAACGAAACTGAGTTCCCTCCTCCGTGATCTTCCGCAACGCTCCCAGGCTCCAAACTTGAAACCCACCCGAATCGGTAAGCAACGCTCTCTCCCAGCCAACGAACCGATGCAGCCCGCCGCACTTTCGAATCACTTCAACCCCGGGTCGCAGCCATAAATGATAGGTATTGCCGAGAATGATGCGCGCGTCGAGTTCGTCTTCGAGAACTTCGAAACGCATGCCTTTCACTGTTCCTGCAGTGCCAACCGGCATGAAAACTGGCGTCTCGATAATGCCGCGACGCGTGGTCAACAACCCGGCGCGTGTTTCACCATCTTTCGAAAGAATTTCAAAGCTGATTGGTGGCTTACTCATTGGGTACTGAAACCTGACCTTTGGTCTTTGGTCTTGGGCCTTTGGTCTTTGAACTTCGTTGCCCTCAGGTATGAAGAGGCAAACTCTAATCAAACTGCAGAGTCAAAGACCAAAGGCCCAAGACCAAAGACCCAAGACCAAAGATCAAGCTCAAAGTACTAAGTTCATCTCTTTTTGCGCGTTTTGTGTTTTTCGATGATCCGGAGCGGCGTGGCAAAGAAATCAAATTCTTCACGCAGGCGATTTTGCAGATAGCGCAGGTAAGAAAAGTGCAATCCGGACTTCCCGCCTGAAGTAAACAACACAAAAGTCGGCGGCCGCACCGAAACTTGCGTCATGTATTGCACGTGAAGCCGTGAAAGCCCGCCCTTGACCGGTGCCGGGGCGCTACCGCCGCGGGGTTGCGAAACCGCCGCTTCGAAAAAAGCATTTAGTTGTGATGTGGGAATGCGCCGGTTGCGTTCCACGTTGGCGCGAACCGCCAGTCCAAGAAGGTTCTCTACACGCTGACCGTTCAGCGCCGAGATCATTATCACTGGCGCCCAGTCAAGAAACTTCATTTTCTCGCGCACCTTGCGCTCAAACTGGGCCGACGTACTGGTCTCTTTGTTCTTCACCGCGTCCCACTTATTGCAGGCGATGATGATTGAACAGCCGGCGTCGTGCGCGTAACCCGCGATATGCGCATCAAGGGCGGTCGGCCCTTCCTCGGCATCAATAATGACGATTGCCACGTCCGCGCGCGCCAGACTCTTCATGGCCATCACGACCGAAAGCTTTTCGGCCATCTCGCCGGTCTTGCCTTTGCGTCGAATTCCTGCTGTATCAATGAGTCGAAACTTTTGTTCCGGGGTGGTTAGCACAGTATCGATTGAGTCGCGCGTAGTGCCGGCAACCGGAGACACAATCACTCGTTCTTCGCCAATCAGTCGATTCAGTAACGAAGACTTGCCGACGTTAGGACGACCGATGATCGCCAAACGCAGCTCGCGGTCTGAAGTCTGAGATCTCAGATCTGAAATTTCGGATCCATCGTTGGCCTGAGAACTCAAATCTGAGCTCTCATACTTCAAATCCTTCACTAACGCATCAAGCAAGTCACCGAGTCCAATTCCCTGCTCCGCGGAAACAGGAAAGACTTCCTCAAACCCGAAACGATAAAACTCCCCGGCCTCGGCCTCCACTCGCGCCTTCTCAGACTTATTTGCGGCCACCAAAACACGCTTGCCCGTCGCGCGCAACAGCGTCGCCAGCTCTTCGTCGAGCGGAGTCAGACCCAGGCGCGCGTCAACTACCCAGATGATCGCCTGCGCATCATCGATGGCGAATCCGGCTTGCTTAAAAATATTCGCTGGTATCACCGCATCGTCGTCAGGGATGATGCCGCCGGTGTCCACTATGGAAAACTGTTTGCCGGCCCATTCCACTTCCCCGTAGATGCGATCACGCGTGATACCTGGTTCGTCGCCGACAATCGAACGCCGCTGGCCGATCAAACGATTAAAGAGGGTTGACTTGCCGACGTTAGGCTGCCCGACGACAGCCACGAGCGGCAGTGCTGGAGGGCTCGTTTCCGGTTTTTTCTCAGGTTCGGTTGCTGTTTCGGTTGTCATTTATATAAGTCAGGCCGCTTTCACTTGCCTCAAGTCAGTATCGCCAACGACAGTCTGGGATCAATGAACAAACTTAGGGCAACCAGCCGGAATTTGCCAGTCGCCGGAACTTACGAGTAGTGATCAGGGATGAAAATCTCTGTGCGTCCTCCGTGTTCTCTGTGTCTCTGTGGTGCGTGTTTGCTTAGCTTTTATTCACCATGAAGGCACAGAGAACACGGAGGATGCACAGAGAAAGCCGAAATCAGGTAACTCCCGAATCACATGCAGATTTGAAGTTGGTCTGGACAGAACGACTACAGCAGGTTAGATTCTTCAGCCTAAATCCTTGAACTTTGGGTTAGGAAAACGGAGGCATTAATAAAATGACTCTCACCTCGAACTTCGGCCTCTCCACCATCGAGCAAATTGCTGTAAACGCGCAGGACATCGACAGAGCGGTCGCCTTCTATCGCGACAAGCTGGGGATGAAACTCCTTTTCAGCGTACCGCCGAGTTTAGCTTTCTTCGATTGCGACGGCATCAGGCTAATGCTTTCGCTGCCACCGAAGCCGGAGTTTGATCATGAGAGCTCAATAATCTATTTCAAAGTCGAGGACATTCAAGGCGCTTATGCGACGCTTACAGAGCGCGGCGTCCAGTTTGAGGAGGCCCCAATCTTTGTGGCCGATATGGGCACTTATGATCTGTGGTTGGCTTCCTTCCGCGATTCAGAAAACAATCTGCTGGCATTAATGGCTCACGTTCCGAAAGGCAAGTAGCGGATCTAAAAGTCTTTTCAAATTGAACCTCGGAGGCATGAATGAAACGTCGTCAGTTCCTGGAAACGAGCGCACTCGGGTGCGTTCTCGCCATCAGTCAACCGGCTTCACTGCTTGCAACCAGCCCTTCCACTGAACATCTGTCACCTGCTGCAAAAGATTTTGAACTGGAAGAACTGACGATCTCTGAGTTGCAGGCCGGCATGCAATCGGGCAAGTACACTGCGCGTCAGCTGGTAAAGAAGTACCTGGATCGTATTGACGACATCGACAAAGACGGTCCGAAGTTGAATTCGGTGATCGAAGTGAACCCGGATGCTATGACGATTGCTGAAGCGCTAGATCGCGAACGCAAGGAGAAAGGCGCGCGCGGTCCGCTGCACGGCATTCCTATTCTAATTAAGGACAATATCGACACTGCCGACCGCATGATGACGACTGCAGGCTCGCTCGCTCTGGTGGGCTCGCGTCCAGCGCAGGATTCTTTCGTGGCGAAGAAGTTGCGCGAAGCCGGCGCTGTGATCCTGGGAAAGACAAACCTAAGCGAGTGGGCAAACTTTCGTTCAAGCCATTCGAGTAGCGGGTGGAGCGGGCGTGGTGGTCAGACGAAAAATGCGTACATCCAGGATCGCAATCCGTGCGGTTCGAGTTCAGGTTCAGGCTCGGCCGCCGCAGCAAATCTTTGCGCCGCAGCAGTCGGTTCTGAGACCGATGGCTCCGTTGTTTGTCCGTCATCTGCAAACTCGCTGGTCGGAATCAAGCCTACCGTTGGTCTCATCGGCCGCTCCGGCATCATTCCCATTTCGCACAGCCAGGACACGGCCGGGCCAATGGCGCGGACGGTCAGCGATGCTGCCATCCTGCTCGGCGCCCTAACAGGAATTGATGCGAACGATGCGGTGACGAAACCCAGCGCCGGAAAATCTTTTACCGACTACACTCAGTTTCTCAACAAGGACGGATTGCGAGGCGCGCGCCTTGGCATTGCGCGAAAGTATTTCGGCTTCAATGATCAAGTCGACAAGTTGATGAATGATCGGATTGCGGAGTTGAAAAAGTTGGGCGCGGTGATTGTCGATCCGGCTGACATTCCTACCTCAGGACAGTTTGACAACTCGGAGCTGGAAGTTTTGTTGTATGAGTTTAAGGCCGATCTGAATAGCTACTTAGGACGACTCGGTCCCAGCTCGCAGGTTCATTCGCTCAAAGACGTTATCGACTTTAACGAGAAGAATCGCGATCGCGAGCTGACATATTTTGGACAAGACCTTTTGATCAAGTCCCAGGCCAAAGGCCCGCTCACTGAAAAGAAGTATCTTCAGGCGCTCCAGAAGAATCACCTTCTTTCAAGAACGCAAGGCATCGACTTTGTCATGCGCAAGAATAAGCTCGACGCGATGATTGCACCGACAGGTGGCCCTGCCTGGCCGACGGATTGGATCAACGGAGACCACTTCACCGGCGGTTATTCATCGGCTTCGGCTGTTGCCGGCTACCCGCACATCACCGTTCCAGCCGGTTATGTTTTTGGGTTGCCGGTGGGTATCTCCTTCTTCGGCGGCGCCTGGAGCGAGCCGAAGTTAATCAAGTATGCCTACGCCTTTGAGCAGGCGACCAGGGCCAGGCAAGCGCCGCGATTTCTGCGCACGCCGGATTTTAAGACGTAACGTTTTTGGAGTGCGCCGACCTGTCGGCGCTTTGGTCGCTGGCGACCTGTCGCCAGCAGTGTCGCGACAGGTCGCGACGGACTAAAGCGGTGACAGGTCACCGCACTCCAAAACCGCTACCGCGGGGTGGTAGGACCTCATTTCATTTCGGGCAACGTAGCAAATAGCAATTTTCAAGAAGCCGCCGGCGCTCCTCGAAACCTATAATGCGCTGAGCGGGTCAACTCTCCACGAAAGGAAATCAAGTCTATGTCAGCAACTCAACCAAAGAAGAAATCCATCTACGGCGTCCATCCCGGGGTGGCAATGACGCAAAAATGGGTTGCCGAACTCAAGGCGAAAACCGGGCGCACGCTGGAAGAGTGGCTCAAACTCATTAAGAAGTCGGGACCTAAGGATGAGAAGGCGCGGCGTGAGTGGTTGAAGACGGAACATGGACTGGGCACCAACTCCGCCTGGTGGCTGGCCGAAGGTGCCGACGGCAAGGGCAGTGAAGTTGGCGACCCTGATTCTTATCTCGCAGCTGCCGAAGGCTACGTCGAAGTGATGTTCTCCGGCGCTAAGGCTGGGTTGCGGCCAATCTACGATGCGATCCTTAAGGCTGGGCTAAAGCTCGGCAAAGATGTGAAAGCTTGTCCCTGCCAGACCATCGTTCCTCTTTATCGCAACCACGTCATCGCGCAAATCAAACCCACCACGAACAAGCGAGTTGACATCGGTTTCGCCCTGGGAGATATGAAACCGAAAGGCAGGTTGATCGACACTGGCGGCTTCGCAAAAAAGGACCGCATCACGCATCGCATTCCTCTCGAATCGCTAAAGGACATCGACGACGAAGTGAAACACTGGCTGAAAGTCGCCTACGATCGCGACGCTTAACCAGGGGCAGACGGCAGATGAACTTTTTGGAGTGCGGTGACCTGTCACCGCTTTGGTCCGTCGCGACCTGTCGCGACCACCGTTGATGGAGGCGAGCACAGATTTGGGCGTCAAGCCGCCCAAGACAAAAGCGGTGACAGGTCACCGCACTCCAAAGAGTTGAGTGGAAAAAACCATGGCAACAAAATCAAAAGCGGGTGCAACTCCGCGCATGAGCGACGAAGCAGTCCACGCAAAAACTGGTAAGACCTGGAAAGAGTGGTTTGCCATTCTCGACAAGGCCGGCGCGAAGAAGATGACGCACCAGGAGATAGTCAAGTATCTCAACGCTAAGCAGGGTGTCGGGCCATGGTGGCAACAGATGGTGACCGTCACATATGAACAAGCGCGCGGCTTGCGCGAGGTGCACCAGAAACCCGGCGGTTATGAGATCAGCGTCAGCCGCACCATCAATGCCCCCATCGCCCGGCTCTACCACGCCTTTGCCAACGACAAAGCTCGCAACGCCTGGCTGGCCGAGGACGGGCTTGCGGTCCGCAAAGCGACCCCTAACAAATCAATGCGCGTTACCTGGAACGATGTGAAGACCAGCCTGGAGATCAGCTTCCTTTCGAAGGGTGATAACAAGAGCCAGGTCGTCGTACAGCACAGCAAACTTCCCAACGCCAAAGCTTCCACAACCATGAAGGCCTACTGGGGCAAAGCTCTCGATCGACTACGCGCGTCGTTGGAAAAATAGGCGTGCATGATGTCCAACAAGCTTTAGCTTGTCGTCCACGTTGGCATCACCCAACCTCATCGACAAACTAAAGTTTATCGGACAGAAGAACTGTGCAAGCTCCCTTGCAGCGAATCGAAATACTCATCACCCATCTACGTCTTGAACTCCAGGCCGAACGCTGTAAGCATTCCGGCAATGGAGCCGGCCGAGAGTCCAACCCATTCCGACCAGTCTCTGGATGCCTCACCTCATCTCGAGCTTGGCCGTCGCGGTGAAGAGTTGGCAGCCGCCTATCTTCTAAAGCTCGGCTATCGCATCGTGGCCGCAAACTTTTCGGTTCCCGTTGGCAGAAATAGATCGGGCGCCGTCATTAACGTAGAGATTGATTTGGTCGCTTACGAAAGCCGGACGCTTTGCTTTGTTGAAGTGAAGTCGCGCGCTTCCAGCTGGTTCGCGCCACCGCAGGCAAACGTCGACCGCCGCAAGCAACGCCAGATCGCCCGCGCCGCGAGAGTGTATCGACGTATGTTTGACCTCGCCGGCGAGCCCTACCGTTACGACGTAGTCACCGTCGTGTTGCCAGCCGAAGAAAACGACGCGCCCGAGTTTAAGATCCAACTACTTCGCAACTATTGGACTGAGGATATGCTGCGCAAGCGGGTGTGGTCAGGAACGTACTACGACTAAGTGCTGTCCAGAGTCCAAAGTCCACCATCCAAGTGTCTTTCTGCCCATTATCAAGTCTTTTGACTTAGGCTGGACACAACAACCATGCAGGGATACTGCTTCGGATGGCAGACTTTGGACGTTGAACTTTGGATCTTGGACTTTTCTTTAGAAACTGCCTCGCTTGACAACAATCATCGAATCATTAGAATCGTCGGTGCTCTAAAGCGGGAGTAGCTCAGTGGTAGAGCATCGCCTTGCCAAGGCGAGGGTCGCGAGTTCAAGTCTCGTCTCCCGCTCCAGAATCAAAGGATGAAGGCGGAACGATGAAGGATGAAAGCCGCGGGGCTTTCCCGCCGTTTACTTTCATCCTTCCGCCTTCATCCTTCATCCTTGCTTTCGGGGCGGCGTAGCCAAGTGGTAAGGCAGAGGTCTGCAAAACCTTTATTCATCGGTTCGATTCCGATCGCCGCCTCCAATCTACTCAACGGCTTACCCGCAGCAGCACCTTCTTTCTCACGGATCAAGTGGGTCATTCGCATCAAAAAACAATGAAGCAACCGACGGCTTGAACTCTGCTACGACCGGAGATATGCGGGTGATAAACTCCATTGGAAAGTATCCCAATTCCGTCGAACAACGAATGCGAAAACCCTCCTTTGTCGTGATTGCAATGTGGTCTTCGCTGGAGGTGACAAGAGCCTTCAGATCAGTCGGTATTCCATACCGAAAAACGAGACGCGCCGCATTGCGAAAATTAGTAGTTGTATGACGGGCGTATGGATCGATCAAAATACTCTTCTCCGGTATCTTGAATTTCTCCATCACGTATTTTTTCATCTCGATCGCTTCGCAATAAGGTGTCTGCATCGGGTGCACGTGGCCACCAGACAAGAGAATCAATGGCGCTTTGTGCTCCAGGAATAATTGCGCAGCCTGGTCCGCCCTTTTGGCCCCTGTCTTACTTAGACGGGCGGAGTCCTGCGGGCCCGCGCCCAGGACCAAAATGACTGAATACGGATAATCGCTCCACCTGATCTTTTTCAGATCCTGGAGGCACGCTTTGTTTTCTCCTTCTTCAAGTGGTTCGTAACGGCTCGCCTCATCACGTCGATTAGCTTCTAACAGTTTAAGAGTAAAGCTGAGCGTAGGTTCAAAAAATAGCGGCTCTTTGGAGAGCTTGATCTCCGCAATCTTCACCTTAACGAGTTTGCTGTACTCTTCGCTCGAAACATCAAAGCTAACCTTATCAATATCCTTATAGAACGGGTCCTTGCCAAGACAATAAATACGTAGCAGCCGGTTCATTCCGTTCGCAGCATCTTTCCACGCCGCAAGCAACATCTCTGAATCTGATTGACTGCTGTATTTGATAAATGCCCCCGACGGACGCAGATCTTTCATAACGAGTTTCTTGAACTTCGGGTGCTTACCCAATGACTTGAGTTCCGTGGCCACCGTCTCGATAGTTGGACTACTAAAATGGAACAACCGATCGAAGCAACCGACGTCGTTGCAATTCGCGGCCATTCTTAAACCGTGAAGCTTTTCGGCGGACAGCTTTTTCAGGGCCTTGTTTCTTGTTAAGAGTTTTCGAATTTCTGGATTCTGCTGAAATAAACTCAACAAATAAAAGTTCTTGTCCTGAACGGCATTACGAAGTGTTAGCTTGTAAGTGCTGTCAAAGCCTGACGAGTTGAGTCTCGCGTCCTGAGCAAATGTAGCATTTGTTAATGAGTCGTGAGTGCGGTAAAAGCCTGACCAGTTGAGCTGCGGGTTCTGAGCAAATGAAGTATTTGTTAATAGAACAAAAGAAAGAATCAGGTGTCGAAGCACTCGGCGCGGGCAGCAAGGGGGAATTTGGGAAGTCATACGGGATTACTTCGATGAAGGTGTAGGATGTCGTAAATCGCGTCGAATTCTATCCGAGTGGGAATTATGAAGCTAGGGTTTCGGGTAGCGACGTCTGCGGGAAACTTGCGATTTCGACTGCACAGCCCACTGTTCACTTCATTTTTCCCCTTCGTGACAATCACGCAACTTTCCTCTGCTGGGATCACATCATGGAGGTGACGCGAATGATTTATCGAATGTTGGGCAGCACCGGAGAAAAGGTTTCGGCGATCGGAGTGGGCGGCTGGCATCTCGGCTTGAAGACCGTCGAGGAGAAGCTGGCTATTCGCATTGTTCGTTCGGCGATCGATCGCGGCATTAACTTTCTCGACAACAGTTGGGATTACAACGAAGGCGAGAGTGAGTTGCGCATGGGTAAGGCGCTCGGCGACGGCTACCGCGATCGTGTTTTTGTGATGACCAAGATCGATGGCCGGTCCAAAAAAGAGGCAGCCAGGCAGCTTGATGAATCTTTGCGTCGGCTGAATATCGACTGCATTGATCTGGTGCAGCACCACGAGATCATTCGTTTTGAAGATCCGGACCGCATCTTTCATGCGGACGGTGCGAACGCCGCCCTGGTTGAAGGACGTGCCGCGGGGAAGCTTCGTTACATCGGATTCACCGGCCACAAAGATCCGCGCATACACCTACACATGCTCGAGGTAGCCGAAGAGAACGGGTTCAGGTTCGATACGGTACAAATGCCTCTGAACGTTATGGACGCTCACTACCGCAGTTTTGAAAAGCAGGTTGTACCGGAGTTAGTAAAACTTGACATTGGCATACTCGGAATGAAGAGCATGGCGAACGGAATTCTATTGAAGTCGAACACCGTGACGCCGACTGAGTGCCTACACTACGCACTAAACTTGCCGACGTCCGTTGTTATTACCGGCATTGACAGCATGGAGATTCTCGACCAGGCATTCGCGGCTGCCGAATCGTTTCATCCGCTCAGCGATGACGAGCGCGATGCCCTGCTCCGGAAAACTCGCGACGCCGCCGCGAAGGGCGAGTTCGAGCCCTTCAAGACGTCATCAATTTTCGATGCCACTGCCACAAACCCCGAGTGGCTCGGCGACGAACCACCGGAAATCCGCGAGCTGGTGTCTGGCTGAGTCCGCGGGAGCGGCCGACGGC
>Ga0070697_100004000_pt1 | contig 11301 bp, 8 predicted proteins | sample KBSK1501metaG_FD_65475 | JGI IMG/M metagenome (GOLD analysis project Ga0070697, IMG submission 65475) | Corn, switchgrass and miscanthus rhizosphere microbial communities from Kellogg Biological Station, Michigan, USA - KBS K1-50-1 metaG | ecosystem: Host-associated > Plants > Roots >... | reverse complement strand
CTTCGTGCGCGCGATCTCGGCCACGCCCGGGCGACCGCCGCAAATGAACACGGTCACGCCAGGATCATCTTTGTACTTCTCGTAAAAACGCGGGAAAAAGTCGGAGCCCGACACTCGTTCCTTCACCGGTGTGCCGAGCATTCTTGCGGCCGCCACCAGGATCTGACTATCGCACGTCACGACGTCGAATCGCGAAACGATCTCGTAGAAGTCCCGGTCTTTCTGCAGCTTCATGATCATGTCAACATGCAGCGTCAGCAGTAATCCTTCCCGGAAAGATTCGACCAACTCGTTCATGGTTATATTGTCGACCTCCACATTCAGCAGCCGCACACGCTTGCGCAGCGGATGACTGGTGGCTGCCGACTCACTCATTTGAAGCCCGCTGCTGTCGCCCTTTGGGCTGGGCCGCAGCTCCCAACCTTGCTCGATGAGTTGCCGGGTCTGGCAGATGTTGGCTGGTGATGAGGCGCCAAAGACGACCGAGTGCAAACCCTGCAGATTGCATACCCAGTCGATCGCTTCCGCCGGAGGGATGGCTCCGGAAGCGAACACCGACATTGCTATCACTCTGCAGCGCCCGGACCCGATGACGTCACGGTAAGCGTTGATGCCCCCGCACATGCGAAACCCGATCTTGTTGATGTTGGCGCAGACGATAGGATTGTGGATTCCGGCCTGGTCCAGCACATCGGCGAGCATTGGAAGATTCATGGTGATGAATCCCGCCTCCGCACCATATTTGGTCTCAATGTGTTCTGCAAAGACGGAAAACAAATGATTGAGCTTCAGCCCTAGCAACAGGTCGGTGACGACGTTCTGCAGGAACACCACCGGCGTCTTAAGTCCTGAAAATCGCTTCATCTCCGCGTCGATGAGGAGGCACGCCAGCCGGTCGGCGTCACGAGTCATCGCCGAAAATGCACCGGTAACCAGTGTTTCGACCAGACCACCCGGTGCGAAGCGACGCAAGGTCTCAATGATGCCGACCTCACCTACCGAGTTCGCGTATTTGTGGGCGTATGGCATGCACGGATAAAACATGAAGTCGGGGTAGCGGTGCGGATTCTGTCGGACGATGTCTGCGATCTCGCCGACTCGATCATGCGTCGTGCACATGAATGCCTTGATGCCGGCATCATAAGCGCTGTCCAGAACACGCATGATGGATTCGACGTTCCTAAACTGCATGGATTGAGCGCGGGCCTTGTCCTCCGACATGTGATTGATGCCGAAGAACTGGTTGTCACCAAAGAGTATTCGTTCCATCTTCAGCCCCGACCTTGGCCAGCCTGCGTGACCATATCGATCACTCGATCGGTTTCGTAAGCGCTTGCAAACGAATTCTCATTAGTCGTCGCGCCGGCTTCAATGGCGTTTACGAAGGCATCAATCTGCGCAGAATATTCCTCACCGCGGAGGTAGAAAGCCACAGGTTCCTGGAGATCCGTGATATAGCGGATCGTCCACCCCGCTGGATATTGGTCGAATTCGGCTCCGCGACGAAGATAGACCCTGCACTCCTGCCGGTCCGCCACGATTTTGCCCATGGTTCCCATTACGGTAATGGTGGTAGTCATCTTGCGATGCGTCTCATCGCTCCAGTTTGCTTCCAGCTGTCCGCTTGCGTTTCCCGAATAGCGAAGCGTGGCGTAGAGCGCATCCTCGACATCATCCGAGAAAACAGCTCGCAAGTGCGCAGCAAGGACCTGTTCCGGCGGACCCGCAATGAAATTCATGAGGTCTATCACGTGTGCGGCGTAGTCATGAAGGCATCCGCCTCCTTCTGACTTGCTTGATCGCCATGTGCTGCCGCTCTTAGCTCTGATCACCACCTGTCCGAATGCGCTGCCGTTAATGTGGTATATCTCACCCAGGGCGCCGCTGCGGACGAGCCGCGCGGTTTCCCGAAATGTGCCGATAAACCGATTGTGATAGCCGACCTGGTTCACGCGGCGCTTGGCACTGGCCAGATCAGCGAGTGTTTTGCTCTCGCCAGCGCTAAGGCAAAGGGGTTTTTCGACGAAGACGTGCATCCCGCTCTCGAGCGCGTACGACGCCACGTCGAAGTGGGTCACAGTCGGAGTAGCCACCAGGACGCAATCGAGCTGCTCCGATTTGAGCATTGCGCGCCAGTCCTTGTACGTCTTGACACCGGTGTATTTGCGAAGCCCGGACGTAATGTACGTAGCACTATCGCACACGGCTGCCACTGCGACGCGGGGGTGCGCCCCCAGGACCGCATAGTGGGAGAGCCCCATCTTCCCCAAACCGATCAGCCCAGCTCTAATCATCGAAACGGAATTCCTTGTCGAATAAACGCTTGTGGCCAGCGCCCGCCCCCGCTGGCAACCTTCACGTGTGTCGAATGAGCTACGATTGCGTGGTCAGCGGAGCGTGTTGCGACGGCGACGACGCGCGCACCGACTGAACCGTCACCGGTTTCTGCAACGGGTCAGTCAATCCGCATCTCCCGTCGGAGGTTCTCGATAGCGCGTTGCTTGCCTACTCGCAGGGCGCGCCGTTGATAGCTACGAAGAAAGGTTCGGAATTCTTCGTCTTCATAACGACGGTTGCGCGCGAGTGCGCTCCTTATCCAGCCCCACAGCATCGCCAAGCTTCCCAGTACATAAGGTTTCCTGTTGATCCTGGAGAGCGCGCTCGCGGCCATGAAAAGCAATCCAGTCCCCATGAAATACTGGCCGAAGCCATGACGCATGCGCCCCGTATATATGCTGTGCTGGCTGGATCCCATCGGGCGGAGGTGAATAAAGCGGAGCTCCGGCTCATCCCAGCTACAAGCAATCCAGCCCTTCATCCGGCAGCGATGGCAATCGATCCCATCCCACATCACTTCGCGCACGAACCCCCCAATTTCTCGAAAACATGCAACGCGGTAGAACTTCGATGCGCCTAGCGATATTTCGTCGCCAACGCCTTCGTCCACAAGCTGCCCACTTGTTTCTTCGAAGTACGCCTTTCCGCTGCAGGTCCCAAGGCGCGGATTCACGGCCATTCGCTGCATGAGAATTTCGAAGTAGCGTGGCGGCAGGTGCAGATCGAGGTCAAGCTTGCAGAGGTACTCGTAGTCGTCGGGGTTGACCGTCTCGTAACCCGCGTAGAACGCATCGATCACGCCTGGACCCACTTCCCGCTTCCCGCGATCGCGCCGCGTGACGATCTCGATCCAGTCGTGTCGCGCGGCATACTCGGCCAATATGTGAGGTGTCTCGTCGGTCGAGCCATCATCCACGATGACCCACGTCGTGGGACGGACCGACTGCGCGACGACGCTGTCCAGGGTGCGGCGCATGAAGTCCGCTTCGTCGCGACACGGCGAGATGAGCAGATAACGGGCATTCATGTGATTCTCGAGACCTCGCAAACGTTTCAAAAATGTGCGCGCGAACTCACTCCGTTGCCCCAGGGGACGCCGATCGTCCTGATGAGGTCCAGCAGCTTGTCCGCTCCCACATCGGCGTCATGGTATGACCAAACTCGATCGTGCGCTTGGTTTCCCAAGGCTGCCAAGGTATCAGGTGAAGCGGCGAGGCAGGCCTTCATGGCCTGCTTCAAAGCATTCACATCACCAAGTGGATAGAGCCAGCCCGATTCGCTCTGAACGACGAGTTCCGGGATTCCCGCCTCGCCCGACGCAGCGGTTGGCAAGACTCCACGAGCGGGCTCGCCGCGTCGTTCACAGTGCTCGCGAACTTTCCCGAAGCGATGGGGCCAGGGAAATACGCGTTCGACAGGCTGCTCGGAGCGCGCCCGAAGGTGATCGAATACCGTTAAGATGCGACCGTGAGAAACGAAGACACCTGGCAGCCCAGCAAGTATGTGTACCGGCGAGGTCGCCTTGTCGCATCGAGGAACACGCGCGAAGTTGGCATCGGCTCGAGACTGATGGTGGATCTGATTGCGCGCAGCTACGCCCGCATCCTGCCGCTGCATGCCAGAGGCAAGCTGCTCGACCTGGGCTGCGGCAAGGCACCGCTCTATGGGTCGTACAAAGAACTCGTCTCGAGCTGCGTCTGTGTCGACTGGGCCAACACGGCGCACAAGAACGAGCATCTCGACCTCGAATGCGACCTGACGCAGCCGCTGCCATTCGCCGACGGGGAATTCGACACCATCATCCTTTCCGATGTGCTCGAGCACATTCCGACTCCCGAAGCGCTCTGCCATGAAATGGCGCGGTCTCTCGCGCTCCAAGGCAAACTGATCCTGAACGTGCCCTTCTTCTACGGGCTTCACGAAGAACCGCACGATTTCTATCGCTACACCGAGTTCGCGCTGCGCCGATACATCGAGCTGGCAGGCCTGCAGCTGTTGTCGCTGGAGCCTCTCGGCGGCACACCCGAGGTGATGGCCGACCTCTTCGCCAAACATGTCTCTCGCGTTCCGCTGGTCGGACCGGCCATCGCGGCGTTCACACAATGGCTGACGCTGCGCTTCGTCTCCAGCCGTATCGGCAGCAAGGTCTCGGTGGCCACCGCGCGTCGGGTTCCGTTCGGCTACCTTCTGGTCGCCCAGAAGGGGTGACATGGCGATTCGCGAATGACCGTCGTCGCCTACTTCGCACCCGAAATCCCCGCGCTGTCGGCGACCTTTGTCTACGAAGAGCTGCTCGGCGTCGAGCGCCGGGGCGTGCGCGTGCTGCCGGTCTCGGTGCGTGCGCCAACGTCGGCGGCCGCTGGGCAGGAAAAGCTCGCGCAACGAACTCGCGTGCTGTACGACCGGGCTGCCTGGCCGCTCGCGCTCCAGGGCCTCGTTGCCGCGGCGCTTTTCGGGCACCGGGCCTGCAAGGCAATGGGCTGGCTTCTGAGCGACATGGCGGTCGTCGGCCTGTTTCGATCCGCGGCCTGGAAGCTCGGCTACCAGTGGCTGATGGGCGCGCGGCTGGCCCGTCTGCTGCGGCGCGACGGCTGCACGCATCTGCACATCCACTTCGCCCACACGCCGGCGCAGATCGGCATGTACGCCTCGGCGTTCACCGGCATTCCGTTCACGGTCATGGCGCATGCCAACGACATCTTCGAGCGCGGCCTGCTGTTGGCGCAAAAAGCCAGCCGTTCAACGAAGCTGCTGACGATCTCGCACTACAACCTCGCGTACCTGCGCTCGGTGGGAGCACCGGCCGACAAGCTGGCCGTCGTGCGCTGCGGCGTGAGCTTTGCGTCGCGGCCCGATGTTCCGCCGTTCGAGCGTCGGGCACGCTATCAAGTCGGCACCTTGTGCCGGCTGGTCGAGAAGAAGGGGGTCGATGACCTGATTCGCGCGCTGGCGCTGCTGAGCGACGCGCCGTGGCGTATCGACCTGCACATCGCCGGCGACGGACCCGAGCGCGTTCGGCTCGATGCCCTGGCACGCGAGCTGAACCTGCAAGCGCAAGTGCATTTCGAAGGGCCGCTTGCGCACCATGCAGTGACGGCTTGGCTGCAGTCGCTCGACGCCTTCGCGATGGGCTGCAAAGCCGATGCCCGAGGTGACAAGGACGGCATTCCGGTCGCGCTGATGGAAGCGATGTCACAACGTGTGCCGGTCGTGTCGACGCGCCTGTCGGGAATTCCGGAACTGGTGATTCACGACCAGACAGGCCTGCTCGCAGCGCCAGCGGACCCTGCGTCGCTCGCTGGACAATTGCGTCGCCTCCTCGACGACCCGGCATTGAAGGCTCGCCTGGCCGACGCCGCCGTGCGGCATGTGCAAGCAGAATTCGGACAGGAGACAAACCTCGACCGCCTGCTGCCCTACTTCGGACCGGATGTTCATGCTTCGGCAGGGCGAGCGAATCGCTCTTCGAACATACGATGATTACGTTGATCGGCAGAGATTCGGTCGCCTTCAAGAGTGTGCGGAAGTCTCGATTGTTTCTACCCATGGCGCAGATATAGGGACGGAAGTCCGCATATTCATCCGGCGCGGTACTCGATATCTCTGGCCGCCGCACTGCCCAATGCGAGAAGCGGATCTTTGACAATGAGATGCCGTACAGTCTGCTGAACAAGGAACGCTCTCGAGCTGAGAGAACGTTGAACAGGGACACCGTTGGCAGCACGCGCCTGGCCAGCCACAGCAACGGCGCCGAGAAGAACCGCTTGTTGCCGTGGTTGAAGGAGAAAGCGACATGCGGTGTCGTTTTGCTGTGACGCAGGCTTAAGGCCGCAGCGAGCCAGAGAGTCATGTAGGGATGGTGAGACATGCTGTTGTCCCGGGCGTTCTGGAGCCGATCTGTTTCGCCGGCACACCGGCATAGATCGAGTTTGACGGTACATCTCGGGTGACCACGCTGTTCGCCCCAACCACGGCGCCGTTGCCGATCGTGACTCCCGCCAGCAGGCAGCAGCCTCTTCCGATCCATACGTCGCGGCCGACACTGATTTCCGCTGCGATCAGTGCCTGAGTGCGAATCAGGTCGCCGCTCGCGCTTCCATGATTCGCATCGCGGATGCTGACGTACTCTCCAATGAGGGTGTCGTCGCCGATGGTGATGCGAACGTTGGCGACGATGACGCCACCGCTATTGACCCTCACCCGATTACCGAGCTCGATCTTGCCGCCCTCGCTGGTGTCGAACAAAACGTCACGACCGAGTCGGCAATTCGCACCCAGCCGGACTTCGCCTCGGCCCAACGCCGTAACGGGCCCATCGAACTGCGTGGTCACGGGGATTGAGCCCTTGGTTTGCGAACGCAGCGATGCCAGGCGCCAGAGGCGCAATGCCGGCCGCATGAAAAGACGAATGCCGGAGGCAATCGGCCGAATCGCATGAGCCGCCAGGTCGACCAGCCGGGCCATCGCTGCCCTCTGGCTCACGTGGTGTCTCCATCAACCATAAGTTGCGCGAAAAGCTCGATCGCGACGAGGCCGCTGAGCTGACGTGAATGGTCCGCACCGTCCAGGTGTGCGGCCATGTCACTGCCCCCCTTCGACCGTGGGGTTCCGACCGACGGTGACTCGCCTGACTTTGTCCGGCATGTTGGCTATGTTGAGTGCTTTCAGCGGGGGCCGAACATCGTCTTGAGTTGCCCGAGGGCAACCGGGAGCCGGACGAATTGGCAATGCAGGCCGTACAGCAGCGCCTCGGAAAACTTCACCTTCCTCGTTCTTATTGTGTGCGCGATCTGAGCAGCTCGAGCGAGCCACCAGACGATGAGCAAGGCTACGCCACCGGCCGCGCCCGCAACACCCCACCCGATGGCAAGAATCACGAGCCAGGCACAGGGCTCCGCGAAATTGACTAGCGTTTCCCTCAGCCAGAGCTTTTCTGGCTTCCTCCAGTACCGAGCTGCGACGGTCGCATAGCCGCGGCCTGAATTCACCGCACGACGCCAATACTGGTCGAAACTAAGCATGGCAAGATCGTGGGTCACCATCGGGAAATCGATGCAGCGGATCCGACCGCCGCTTTGCCGAACTCGATAACACAGGTCGGGTTCTTCGCCGAAGCTGATATCTTCGTCGAAGTAACCATTCGCGGCGATGATCGACATCCGCCACATCGAATTGCCTCCGCATGAGCGATAGTCGCCCGGGGCGACATGCCAGTCGAGACTGCAGGCCCTCATGTAGATGTTCTGTTTCGGATACATCTCGACGCACTGTCCGAACACGCAGGAAATTTCGGGTGTGTTTTCCAGAACGGCCAACGCCGCGTCCATCCACCCGGCTTGCACGACACTGTCGCCATCGACCAATTGAACGTATTGGCCACGGGCCCGCCGTAGGCCGAGATTGCGAGCGCGCGCCGCAGACCGCTGGGCAGTGTTCAAGTGAAGCACTTCGACGCCGGCCACCGCGCTCGCGATCTCCACGCTGCGGTCGGTGGAGCCACTGTCCACATAGAGCACTTCGAGGTCATAGCCCGCCGGGCTGCACGCGAAAACCGTCTCCAGGGACTCCTTTAGGCGATCCTGCTCGTTCAATCCGATCACGACCACCGTAAGCAGCCGCTGACTGTTGACACTCATGTGTTGATCGAGCCGTCACGCAAGTGCTCGATACTCGCTTTCAAAAGCGCGCATCGTACCCGCATGAGAGTAGACATTGGTCTTCGCTGTGGTATTTGCCCTGGTGGCCCTCTGGCCGCTGGTCCATAATCTACACGCCGTTCCGAGGGCCGAGGCATGCGCGTCCTCGACATTTCAGCCTACTACCATGACAGCCTCGCCGCAAGGCGCGCACTGCACCACGTCAACGACCACGAGCCGGACACCTTCTCCGAAAAAGTGAGAGTCACCGTGAAGACCGCAATCCAACTCGCTGGCACATGCCGCGCGCTGCTCGCGGACGATTCACAAGCGTTCATCGAAACGACGGTGGCGACAAGGGCAGGGTCCCATCTTGCTGGAGCTGGCGGCGCAAGCCGTCGAAGTCGCAATGATAGGACCGCCAAAACGCCGGAGGCTCCCGTGGGTGCGGAAGCCTCCGTGCGATGCGACTGAACGCGTCCTTGTGTGCACGCGCGCGCAGTCTGACAGTGCTGCGCTACTTGACGGTCATAGTCGTCGGAGTGCTTGGCACGACGACGGTGGCGCCATTCTGGAATGCGCCGATGTCCGGTGTTGCATCGCGCCTCAAGCCGCCATGGCTGAACTTGGAGCTGGAGCTTGGGTGGCCCGTCCTGACGGCGGGCGAGTTGAGCGCCATCGCGATGGCGAAGGCCGGTGCAATCGGTGTTGTCAGCATCGGGTTGCCTGTTTGCGAATGTGCATCGAGGCCTGCCGCACGCTGGTTCGCCAAGCTTCCGCGAGTTGCATCCCACTTGCCGGTTGTTCCGGAGAAGTAGCACAGGTTGTAGTCGAAGGTGGCAAAGGCGCTGGCGCTCAGACCCGAGGTGTCGAAGCACGACGTTGCCGTGGTGGAACTGTTGCCAAAGAAGATCAGGTTCGACGCGACGCTGTGGTTCACGCCATCGCGGCTGATTCGGACACCCACGCTCCCATAGCTCGGGTTCTTCAGATAGACGGTATTGTTCCTGACCGTCAGATTGTTGTTGAGCGCGTTTCCGGCAATGGGGGCATTGAAATATTTCGACGGCGCAATCACGCCTGACGCGACAGAGAGTTCGGAGTAGATGTAGTTATTCTCGACCGTGCAGTTGTCGCAAAGGTCTACGCCGACGCCCAACGCATAGTTGATCAGCGTGTTGCCGCGAATCGAGACGCGGGTGAAACCCTCGGTCGAACCGTAGCCGCCCGAGTCCACTGAAATGCCCCAGCAAGAGCCGCTGGCAGGAAGGGTGGGCTCCGAGACGACATTGTTCTCGATGATCAACCCATCCTGAAGTCCATGCGCGACGATTGCAACCGCGCCGCAACCGCCGGGGGTGGGCAAGAGCGAAGTGGCGCTTGCGTACGGCGAATTGTTGGTCAGCGTATTTCCTCTCACAACCACCTGCGGCGTCGATCGCTTGACACCCGCGACGCTGGAGCCGGTCAGATAGATGTGATGGTCGAGCATCCCCACGCCATTGTTGTCGAATCGGTTGTTTTCTATCAGCATGTCTCCGCAGCCGGTGAGAATGCCAATCCCGCGGTTGTGATGGATGTTCGAGTCCCGGATGACCATGTGTTCCGAGATGCCGTCAGAACCTGTTCCAAGGGCGTTGTTGGTTCCACCGTCGCATTGGATGCCCAGCCGGTACCCTTCGATCTCGACGCGCCGGATCGTCACATAGTCGACGTCGTTCGACATCATGATCGCGGCCATTGCCGACGTGACGCCGGGGCCCACGAAGTGCAGGTCCTGCACGAGGTATCCCTCGTCGTGCGTGGAATTGCCCGAATTGATCAGGCCGAGAGTGTAGGCCGTTGCTGTTCCGTTGATGATCGGAGCAGGCATTGTGTTGGTTCCCCAGGTCGGCGTATAGGCACCGATCACGATGGGATTGGCGGCGCGGCTGTTGAGGTTCGACAAGAAGTACAGCTTGCAGGCGGTTTGGGCAGAGCCTCGCGCAAAGAGCACCCGATCGCCGGTGGCGAGGGTCGGGAACCTTTCAGTGACCTTGGTGCAGGTCTTCCATGCGCTTGCCGGCGTCGTGCCGGCATTCAGGTCGTTGCCCGCGACACATTGCGCACTGGCATCCGTGCCGCAATCGGAGACGTAATACGCCGTCGCGTTGGCGGCAACCGGAGCGCCCAGCAACAGCGCGGGCAGAAGCAGCAGGAGGCGTTTCATGTCGATTTGCTCATTTCATAGCCGAACGCGCTCTCGTTGCCCGCGGCATCGACAGTCGATACGGTGAAGTACCAAGTGCCCGCGCCAAGGCCGCTGACGATTGCGGTGGTTGCCGTCGCGCCCGAAATGAAGACGTTGTCCGAGTACGAGCCGCGGCTCCTGCCATAGTAACGCGGTATCCGAAAACGGACCGATGTGTTGCCGTTTGCCAGGATTGCAGGCGTGCTCCAGGCGATCGTTGCAGAGCCGGCTGGAATCGGCGGAGGTGTCGGAGCGGGCGCCGGAGCGCTCCCCCAACGTCCGTCGTCGCAGAATCCCCACCCCGCCCTTCTTCTTGGCAATGACGCATCATTTTGCCATCGCCACAACGCGAGCGGCGCCTCGAAGGCGCCGCCGAAAGGTCCTGATATATGGCGAGACCTACACGCGATTGCGTCGCCGCCAGAACACACCGAGCGCCATCATGGCGCTGCCCAGCAAAACAAGAGTGGAGGGTTCGGGAACCAAATTCGCGACTTGTGTCGTGTTATACGCGAGATTATCAAACTCGAAGGCGTATTGCCTGCTAGTCGCTAGAATACTATTGAACGGTAGAGTCGAATTGACATTCACATACACCGTACCGTTGGCTCCCTGATCCCCGGTGGGGAATGCCAGCACGTCGGAGCCCGTCAACGTGCCGACTAACGTTGAGCCGTTGAAAAATTGAAGGGTGTTGTAGAAATCGACTGAGCCCCAAACCAGGCCAACATACTGCTGCAAGCCGCTGAACGTGATTCTCGCACCCGCGCCGGGAAAGCTAAATATCGAGCCGCTGGTTAGATATTGCGTCGGGTCGGCTCCAAACGTAGTCGGCGGCGAATCGAAGAAGAGGTCGTCACCGCCTGAGAAGAAGGGTGCGGCATATCTGTTGACTAAGTTCCCGGTGACAGCGGCGGCATCAGATTGGAATGATACGGTCACCGATCCGGGAGTGAGGCTGTCCGGCAGGTTCGCCGATGTCCCACCGGTGCCGCCAGCCGGCAAGTCATTGAAATTAACGTAATTGACCCCGGCCGGCGCACCACCAACTGACCCGCTGGCGATCAGTGTTGCTTGGGCTGGGCCTGAGGCTAGCAA
>Ga0070697_100003999_pt1 | contig 11301 bp, 11 predicted proteins | sample KBSK1501metaG_FD_65475 | JGI IMG/M metagenome (GOLD analysis project Ga0070697, IMG submission 65475) | Corn, switchgrass and miscanthus rhizosphere microbial communities from Kellogg Biological Station, Michigan, USA - KBS K1-50-1 metaG | ecosystem: Host-associated > Plants > Roots >... | reverse complement strand
GACGGCATCATCTGCACTGGCGAATCCTACAAGAATGTCGTGAAGCTTACCTTCTCCAAGGGCGCGTCTCTGAAGGATCCGGCCCGTCTCTTCAACTCGAGTCTCGAGGGAAACGCACGCCGCGCGATCGACATCCACGAAGGAGAAGAAGTTGACGAGTCCGCCTTCAAGGCGCTCGTTCGCCAGGCGGTCGCCCTCAACGCTTCTGGCAAGTCGAAACCTTCGAAGAAAGCGAAGTCCTGAGGGATTCCGCCGAACTGACACCGCTTCTTCGTGATCGATGCCGCGAATCCGCGCGCTTCCGGCCGCCGTAGTTGCAGGATGGCCGGCCGTGCGGGATGTTTCACTCTCGTGCACTCGCTCTGGATCCTCCTCGCCGCCACCGCTGTACTCGGCGTGGAGGAGATCATCGCGCGAATCGCGCGCGGTGATCGCGGCGCGCTCCGGTCCGCATACGATGCTTTCGCCGGGCGCGCGATGGCGATCGCGCTGCGCATCCTGGGGTCGGCCGAGGAAGCGGAGGAAGTGGTCCAGGATACGTTCGTCGAGGTCTGGCGCCGCGCCGCCGGATACCGGCGGGAGCGTGGAACGCCGGATGCCTGGATCGCCGCGATGGCGCGCAGCCGCGCCATCGACCGGCTGCGCCAGCGCAACCGGGACGAGAAGACTCTACGCGCGCTCGCGTCGGAGCCGTCGCGGGACCCGGAACCGCCCCCGTCGGAGTCCGCGGACCGGCTGCAGGAACGGAACCGGGTGCGCGCCGCTCTCGCCGCGCTCCCGGCTGAGCAGCGCAGGACCGTGGAGCTGGCCTACTTCGGAGGCCTCACTCAAAGTGAGATCTCGCACGCTACCGGCGATCCGCTCGGCACGGTGAAGACGCGAATCCGCCTGGGGATGGAGAAGCTGGCGGACGCGCTGCTGGAGCGGCAACCGTGACTTGCGCCGAGTTCAAGGAGCTTGTGGATGCCCTGGCGCTGGACGCGCTCGACCCGGACGAGCGGGCGATGGCACGAGCGCACCTCGCGGAGACGATCCCCCACGAGGGCTGCGCTGAAGCGCTCGCGCGGGCGGAGGCGGTGGCAGGACGTCTCTCCGGTGCGCTGATCGACACGAGGCCGCCGGACCGGGTGTGGCCGCGGATCGAGGCCTCCATCTCCGGAGCGCCGCGGCGTCGCTGGTCAACTGCGGCCGGTTGGGCGGTTGCTGCGGCGGCGTCGGTAGCGGCGGTGATCCTCGCCGGACGCAGCGCGCGCCTCCGGAACGAGCTCGAGTCCATGCGCGCGCAAACGGCATCCTCCGATGATCTGGCGCGGCAGTGCCTGGCGCAGCTCGAGTCGGCGCGAAGGACGAACGCCCTGGCAAGGGAAGCGATCGCGTTGCTCGAGCAGCGAGGATCGCGAGTCGTTCAGTTCGCGCCACAGGGCGGCTTCGCTGGGACCGCTCTCGCGGCGGTCTCTCCAGACCGGCGTCGCACGATCCTGCTTTCGACTACGCTCTTTCCCGGGCCTGCGCGCGACTACCAGCTCTGGGTCATCCCCCCCGGGCCCGGCGCGGCGCCCGTTCCGGCCGGCCTGCTCGTGCCCGCGGAGGGCGTGGCGCTGGGCGATTTCCAGGCTGCCGCTCTTGCCCGGGGCGCGGCTGCACTGGCCGTGTCGGCGGAACCGAAGGGCGGGTCACCCACCGGTGCGCCGACCCAGGTCGTGCTGGTCGCAGCGCTCGGCGGCTGAGAGGTCAGAGTTTGCGCGCGCGGACGATGAGCCCGCTCTCGGACTCGGGCGGGGTGCGGTTCCAGCTCATTCGGAGGTGGCCGGAGGGTTCTGGTGCACCCGGTCCCGGCCGACCTGCGGTGTGGCCAGAAAGGGGAAGGATGCCCTGGTGGGCGTGAAGTTCCTGTTGACGCCGTCGCCGGCGCGAGCCGCGACGAAGTTGGGCCCGCCGACCACGCGCACCGCGATGTCCGTCACGTCGTCCCGTGGGCGGCGGCCGTTCGGCCAGCCCGCCGGATCCGGCGGAGTCGCGAGCACCGTCATCCGCCTCTGCGCGGCCAGCGGCGTCGGTGGCGTTCTCAGGTCCACGCGCAGCAGCTCGGAGAGTCGCTGGTCGCGAGGATCGTACTTCAGCAGCAGGTCGACGAGGTCCTGGCGTCCCGACGTCGCCGCAGGCACGCCGAAGACCAGCTGGAGAGCCAGGGCCAGGCGCGGGTTGAGGTAGTAGTCCAGGAACTGCTTCTCGTCCTCCGGCTCGGTGGCGTTCCAGCGGTCCTTGTCCTCGGTGCCGATGATCGCCTCGTTCACCAGCGGATTCGCGAGACGCTGGATCTGTACCCAGCGATTGCCGTCCTTCGGATCGTCGTCGTCGCCGCTGTCGCGCCCTCCTGGATCACGCAACACCGTGACCTTGCGCCGGCTGGTGCTCGCGTACGCGCCGAGCCTCGGTTGTCCGGTCGCGTCCGGTCCCCTGCCGTCCCGGGTGAGCAAGCTCGCGGGGACCTCGAGCGCGATCGACTGGACATTGGAGCTTCCGATGGTGTCGATGCCGAAGGGATTGACGTCGTCGTTGGCATCTTCGGCAGGCGTCAGCAGGGGCGGATTCCTGCGGAAGTTCAGGGTGTCGAAGGTGGCTCCCAGGTCGATGTAGAACGGATCGCCGCGCTGGCCGGCGAACACGCGGATGTCGTCCGGCAGCGCGTGCACGCCTTGGAGCGCGAGCGCGTCATAGCCGGGCGTCGTGCTCGGGCCCACGTTCGAGGGGACTGCGATCAGCCCGTCGGCCAGCTTCTGACGATGGCCATGACGGACCATGGTCACGCTGTACCTCTGGCGCAGTCCCAGACCTTCCGAGCCAGGGCCGTCGAGACTGGTGATCGGCGGAAGCGGAGTGGCGCAAGGCGGAGTCCGAGTGCCGCAACCGACGTAGGAGACGAACAGATTGAACTGGTCGACGAGGCCGCGGATCTCGGTCCGGAACCTGAGCTCGAAGGTGACGTCCTCCCTGCCATCCCGGTCGTTGTCGACGTGGAAGGCGTAGAGGACGTTCGGATCGAACGTGAAATAGTTGGGCCCGGAGCTTGGCTCCCCGCCCGGAAAGACGTTCATGATCAAGATGACCTTGTCTTGCCGGCCGGGCTCGTAGCTGCGGAACAGGAAGAAATCCGTGATGTCTGCGGGAGGATCCAGTGCGATGCGTGGCGCCTCCCTGTGGCTGGCCGCCGCCGCCGGCCTGGAACCTGCGTTCGTGGTCAGCGCGAGCAGCGCAAGCGCAGCGAGGGACATTCTTCGTGGCATTGGCGGCCTCCTGCAGCCGGGGAGAATTCCTGACGGCTGTACGAACGCCGCGCATTCGCGGATTCATGGGACCTCGAAGGTGAGCGAGGCCCACAAGCTTTCCCAGTCGGCGCGGTTCCCCGGAAGCGCCGGAATCATGTGCACGGTTTTGATCAGCCAGACGCCGGGCCGCGAAAGTCGAAACGTGGCCCGGCCGTCGGAGCCGGAGCGCACCGACAATCTCCTGTCGGGCTCGTCGCTGTTCATCGCGACCACCAGAGCGGCGGGGAGGGGCTTGCCTTCGTGGAGGAGCCGCACGGTGAGCTCCTGGCCGGACCGAAGTGCATAGGGGTTCGTCTCGGCGATCAGCTCCAGCGTGAAACCCAATGGCCGGTCACCGCCGTTCGCGGCCGCTCCCGCCGAAAGGATCGACTTCGCGCAGCGCGAATAGATCTCCTCTCCCCACTTCGCGGTTTCCCCGCGCCTGGCCCTCATGTCGATGATCCTCTCCAGCCCTTCCTGCGCGAGATAGCGCTCGAACAGCTCTGCCGGGAGCACCACCGAAGAGGGACGGCTGCGATAGCCCACGATCCACAGCCCCGGCGTCTCGATCCGCACCAGACCCGCCGGATCGTTGCCCGCGCGAACCGTCATCGGACTCTCACCGCCCGGCCCGACCGCGAAGAAGCGCTCGATCCGCATGGGGTCCAACAGGGCGGGCTCGCCGCGAAAGTGCTCGCCGACCCGAAGGCTCAAGGCGACCGTCGTGCCGACTCGCGGGTTGAAGCTGGCGGGGGCGATCCAGAAGTCGTGGGCGACGGCAGGCCGTGCAGCGAGAACCACCGCGGCCGCCGCCGAAAGAAACGCTGATGTTCGACCAGTCACGCGACTTCCGTACGGAGGACGACGCCGCGCGGATTCGAATGATCACACCCCCGCGACGCTCTGCGACGCGACTCTGCTCAGTTCCCGGGCGGAGTTGACGTAATCCTTCTTATCAGACGTAGCCGCTGTAGGAATCACGACCGGCGAGGTTTCGGTCACCCGCTCATTGCGGCGGCGGGAAGAGGCGAAGGAGCGCCTCGACGGCGTCTCGCGCTCGTTGCTTCGCGGCCTCCTCGTCGGGCGCATGCTCCGCGTGCAGCAGCAGCCCCAGCATGATCGAAACCGCCGCCCATCGCGCGAACCGATCGGGCATGCCCGTCCCTCCGCGTCATCCCGAGCATAGGGCAGCGCCGCGCGCGGGTGGACAGCAGCGCGGGGTATTGTTCGGCGGATGAGCAAGCCGTTCATCGAGTTCGAGAACGTCACCGTCGTCCGCGACGGGAGGGTCGCGCTCGACCGCCTCGACCTGCGCATCGACGAGGGCGAGTCGGTCGCGGTGCTGGGGCCGAACGGGGCGGGCAAGTCCACGCTCGTGCAGGCGCTGACGCGCGAGGTGTATCCGTTCGCGGGCGGGGAGCCGTCGGCGCTGCGGATCTACGGCCGCGATCGCTGGGACCTCTTCGAGCTGCGCGGCCTGCTCGGCATCGTTACCACCGAGCTGGTGCGCGCCTGCACCGGCCGCTACACCGCGCTCGAGACGGTGCTGTCGGGGTTCTTCGGCAGCATCGGCGTCTGGCCGCACCACGACGTGACGCCGACGATGCGCGAGAGGGCGAGCGAGGCGCTCGAGCGGATGCGGCTGTCCGCGCTCGCGGATCGCCATCTCATCGAGATGTCCACCGGCGAAGTCCGGCGCGCGGTGATCGCGCGGGCTCTGGTGCATCGCCCCAGGGCGCTGGTCCTGGACGAGCCGACCACGAACCTCGACGTCAGCGGCAAGCGCGAGATGCGTGCCGCGATCAGCGGCCTGGCCCGCTCCGGCGCGAGCGTCGTGCTTGTCACGCACCAGCTCGAGGACGTCGTGCCGGAGATCGGCCGCGTGATCACGCTGCGGCGCGGCCGCGTGCTGCACGACGGACCGCCGGACGAGGTCCTGCGGCCGGAACCGCTGCGCGAGCTGTTCGGCGCCGGCGTCGCACTGCACGAGATCGGGGGCGTGCGCCTGCTGCTCTGAAGCTATTGCCGGCGGTCTTTCACCAGCGCTGGCGACGCGGCGGGCCAGAAGCTCGATCGGCGGGCAGTGTCCGACGCGCCCGACTCGTCCCGGGACGAGTTCAGAAGCGAACACCCGGATGAGCCGGCTGAACTGCTGCCCGGGGTCGCATCGGAGGCGGGATCTGCACCGATCCTCAATCAAAGTCCGCGGGCAGGAGCGGTGAGCGGACGTGCTCGAACATCTTCAGGATGTGAGCTCTCGCGACCCTCCCCGGATCGAGCTCGAGACCCGCCACCTCCGGCTCGGAGAAAAACGCGACCTCGGATACCTCGATATTCGTCTTGGGCCCCGGCTCCCCGCCCAGGAGCTCGCAGACCAGGTAGATCTTGTAGAAGTGGTACAGGTGCGGCCTGTACCCGTGCTTGCGATGGTCGAACACCCCGGCGACCTTGCGCGCCCGCACCGCAAGCCCGGTCTCCTCCAGGACTTCCCGCTGGACGGACTCGCTCAGCGACTCGCCGACGTCGACGTATCCGCCGGGCAGCGTCCAGCGCTGGGTGGACCTCTCCCGGACCATCAGGATCCGGCCTTCGGTCACGACCGCGCCCCGGACGTCGAGCTTCGGCGTGGCGTAACCAGCCTCGGCGCTGAAGATCCGCTCGATATATTCGCTGGCATGGCTGGTGTGCCCCGCGATCAGGTCCGATGCGATCGCCGTGAGCCGCTGGAACCGTTCCCGGTCGTACGGGTCCTTGGAAAAGGCAAGCCCGCTCTGCGAAATGGCCTGGATCTGCCGGCAGGCGTCCAATAGGGTCGAGTCCATGCGCAACTCCTATGCTCAGAGGGGAAGCTGAGCAATGCCGCGCAAGCCCCTGGCCGCCCCCTTCGAGTCCTTCGTCGAGCAACAGATCCGCGAAGCCCAGGAGAACGGCGTCTTCGACCACCTCCCCGGCGCGGGCAAGCCGCTGCCCGACCTGGACGACCCACCCGACCCGATGTGGTGGGTGAAGCGCAAGCTCCGCGAGGAGAAGCTGTCCTTCCTCCCAGACGCGCTGCAGATCCGCGTGGACCTGGACCGGGCGCTGGAGGCGCGAACCGAACCCGAGCTGCGCCAGGCGCTGATGGACCTGAACCAGCGCATCGCCCGGCTCAATTCGCGCGTCACCGAAGGGCCGCCGACGACGCTTGCACCTATCGAGGTGGAGGAGATCGTCCGCCGCTGGCGTGGCTCCTGATACACTCCGGCCGTGGCCCGGCCGTCCCGAGCGTTCACCGTCCTCCTCCTGCTCGCCACGGGCCTCTTGCTCTACGTCGCCTTCCCGTTCCGCACGCCCTTGTTCCTGGCGGTCGTGATCGCCGCCGTCCTGCACGACCCGACCGAACGGCTGACCGTGGCGCTCGGCGCCCGGCGCACCATCGCCAGCGCGCTGATGACGCTCGCCGTCCTGGTCCTGATCGTGGCCCCGTTCGCGGGCCTGGTCACCTTCGTCACCCGCGAATCGGTCGCCGGCCTGGCCTACCTGCGCCAGACGCTCGGGGTCACCTCGGTGACCGACCTGCGCGACGCCGACCTGCCGGCCGCGTTGCAGGGCATCCTGGACTTCCTCCACCTCAGCCAGGAACAGGTCTTCGACGCGGCGGCGAAGCTGGTGGAGATCGTCCAGGGCGCCGCTCCCGAGATCGTCGCCAGTGGCAGCCGGGCAGTGCTCGCCACCGTGATCATGCTGATCGCCCTGTACTTCCTGTTGCTCGACGGAGCGCGGGTCGCGCAGTGGGCTTCCCGGGTCTCTCCGCTCGAAGCCCGGCAGACGCAAGAGCTCGCCGCCGAGATGCGGCGGGTCACGCAGGCGACGGTGATCGGAATCCTCGCCACCGCGGTGTTCCAGGGCCTCGCCTCCGCCGGCGGATATCTCGTCGCCGGGATCCCGCACGCCGCGTTCTTCGGCCTCCTCACCGCCATGGTCTCGTTCGTTCCGGGCGTCGGCACCAGCCTGGTCTGGCTGCCGGCGTCCATCTCGCTGTGGCTCGGCGGGCGACACATCGCCGCGGTGGGGCTCGCGCTCTTCTGCCTGGTCGTGGTGGTGGGAGCCGAACAGGTGGGCAAGCCATTGCTGCTGCGGGGGCAGGTGCAGATGCACACCGGGCTCATCTTCCTCTCCCTGCTCGGGGGCCTGGCGATGTTCGGCCTGCTCGGTATCCTACTCGGGCCGCTGATCGTCGCCTTCTTCCTGGCGATGGTGCGGATCTACGAGCGGGACTTCCGCGCTTCCGGCGCGCAAAACATTGCGTCCGATCGGGCCGCGTAGTAGACGCGGAAAGTGAACGCTCCTCCCCAACCACGGCGGCGCGGCTTGACCGCGCGGGTGACGGAAGCGGCCGTCGCGCGCCCGGTCCTGTTCATCGCGCTCTCCGTGATCGTCTCCGGGGTGTCCGTCTGGGCGGCCTCGCATCTCGAGATCCGCTCCAGCTTCCAGGAGCTGCTCCCGGCCGACATGCCGTCGGTGCGCGAGGTCCAGGAGCTCATCCAGCGGGTAGGCGGGGACGGGACCGTCCTGGTGGTCGTCCAGTCGCTCGACGGACCCTCCGGGCTGAAGAACGCGGAGTCGGTGGCCCCGGAGCTGGCCAATGACTTCCTCGCGCTCGGGCCCTCCGAGATCCGCTCGGTCGAAGTCAACGTCCGCCCGGTGCAGACCTGGTACGAAAATCACTGGCCCCTGTTCGTCCCCGTCGAGGACCTGCGCAAGGCGCGCGATACGCTCCGCGAGGAGATCCGCCAGCGCAAGATCGCCGCCAATCCGCTGGCGCTCGACCTCGACGAAGAGGAGCCCAAAGCCGAACCCGCCAAGTCGGGGCCCGCGCCCTGGCTGGATCCGAAACAGCCGCTGCCGCGCGAGATCGTCGCCCAGCGCTTCGAACGCTACGTGGACGGCTTCCTGGTCCATCCCGACCACACCTCTTTGACCATGGTGTTGCGCCCGGCCGGGACCTCGCTCGGCGTCAGCGAAGCCAAGGCGCTGATGGCGAAGCTGAAAGCCGTCGTCGACCGCCGCGCGCAAGAGCTTCAGGAGAAGCACTTGCGCATCGGCTGGGGAGGGACGTTCCCCCTCTTCATCGCCGAATACGAGGCGATCATCGGCGACGTCGCCGGCACCGGCGTGATGGTCGTCACCCTGGTGCTGGCCTCCATCCTGCTTTTCTTCCGCGACTTGCGCAGCACGCTTTCCCTCGGCCTCTCGGTGCTCGTCGCCGTCGCGGTGACCTTCGGGTTGACCTGGCTGCTCATCGGGTACCTGAACACGCAGACGGCGTTCCTCGGCTCCATCGTCGTCGGCAACGGGATCAACTACGGCATCATCTATCTGGGCCGCGTACAGCAGCTTCGCCGGCGGGGCGATCCGCTCGCCAGCTCCTGCGTGGAAGGCGCCCAGACCACTGCCCACGCCACCCTGCTCGCCTCGGCCGCGACCAGCGTCTCCTTTGGTGTCCTGATCATCGCCGCCAATCGCGGCTTCCGGCACTTCGGCATCATCGGCGGCATCGGGATGCTGCTCTGCTGGCTGTTCACCTTCCTGCTGGTGCCGGCGCTCCTGTCCGTCTACGAGAACGTGCGCGGTCCCCCGAAGCCCAAGCCCGAGGCGAGCGGCGAGCGGTACGTCCCCAGGCTGAAGCGCGTCTTCGCCCATTGCCGGGCCATCATCTGGATCTTCGCCGTGCTCACGGTGGCGTCCTGCGTGGCGTTCGGGCTCCAGATCAAGCGAGGGGCCTTGGAACGGAACCTCGACAACCTCTCCAACGATCTCAAGGGCCAGGAGACGCTGAAGCAGGACGAGAACCGTGCCCAGGCGGCGTTGGGCAAGTCGTTGGCGGGCGCCATCGCGGTGGTCGACTCATGGCCCGACGCGGATGGTTTTTGCGGAGTGATCCGGCAACGGATGAAGCAGCCCCCCAACGACAAGCTGATCGACGGCTGCGACACCCTCTCCAGCGTGGTTCCGCTGGACCAGGGCGAGAAGCTCGCGGTGATCCGGGAGATCCTCGCCGAGCTGCCCGACTCGGTGGTCCGCAGGGTGGACGATCCGGTGTTGCGCGAGCGCCTGCGGAAGGTTCGCGCGGACCTTGCTGCTCAGCGGCCGCTGAAGGTGGCGGAAGCGCCCCCCACCCTCCTCGACCGCTTTCGCGAGCGCGACGGCACGGTGGGCCGGATCGCGGCCGTCACCGCGCGCGGCGACGCCCGGCTCGAGGAAGCCGAGAACCTCCAGAACTTCGTCAAGGCGGTCCGGGGAGTGCCGGTGGGCAACCAGGTCTACGACGCCACCGGCGACAAGGTCATCTTCGCGGACCTGCTGAAGGACATCGAGGTCGAGGGTCCGCGCACCACGTTCTTGTCCTTCGCCGGCGTGCTCATCCTGGTGATCGCTTTCTTCCGCAGCTTGCGGAACAGCTACCAGGTGGTGGGCTCGCTCACCGTGGGAGTGGTCCTCATGTGCGGCGTGGCCGCGGTGGTCGGCCTCAAGATCAACTTCTTCAACTTCATCGTCTTCCCCATCACCTTCGGCATCGCCGTCGACTACGGGGCCAACGTGATGGTCCGCGTCCGCGAGCGCGGCGGCGACGTCATCCGATCGCTCGCCGAGGTCGGTCCGGCGGTGGCGCTCTGCTCCTGGACCACCTTCGTCGGCTACGCGACCCTGCTCTACTCGATCAACCGCGCCCTGCGCAGCTTCGGCTGGTACGCCATGATCGGCGAAGTGACCACCATCATCACCGCGCTGATCCTGTTGCCGGCGATGCTCCTGCGGGCCCGGCGAAGGGAGCGAGAAGGCGGTCAGGGACAAGCGGCCGCGGCGGCGCAGCTCACGTCGTAGAGCATCGCGCCCCGATCGCTCACCGGAATCGCCGCCGCCGGCATCCGGGTGCGCGCGATCAGCCGGTTGTATCCGAGCTCCGCCAGCGGACGCAGGTGGAAGACGTCGTACAGGTTGTACTCGACCAGCCGGCGCAGCGCTGTGCGGTCTCCGTGCACCTGGGCGTGCCAGAGGGCCACCGCTTCCGCGCCCGACAGCGCGGCGAGATGCGGCGGGCGGAAGAAGCCGAGCCGGAGCTCCAACTCCTTCAGACCGCCCTTCTCCCGCAGCCGCTGGAAGACGTGGCGCAGGTCGATGTGGATCGCCGGCGGATTCCATCCAGGAAGGACGCGCCGGAGGATGGGCAGGTCGAAGGCCGTCCCGTTGAAGGTGACCAGCGCCTGCCAGCTTCGCGAGCGCTCGCGAAACCCGGACAGATCTCCGCGGAAGCTCTTCAGCCCGGCGCGGTCCAGGACGCCGGCCACGGTCACCGCGTCGCCCGCTGCCTCGATGTCCAGGAACGCCGCGTCCTCGATGACGTGAGGCAGGAGCCGCCAGTGCTCGGTCTGCGGCAGCGCGCGGCCGAAGAACTCCAGGTCGCCCTGGAGCAGCCGCTCCCGCGAGCGAGCCACGCCCTCGCGCAGCTTTCCGTCGAGCCGCGGCGAAAGCACGTCGCCGGACGGAGGCAACTCCTCCCAGCTCCGCACTCCCGCGAACCAGAGCTGCCGCTCGCGCAGCGGCCCGATGCCGGCGATGTGCCGGAACGAGGCGGTGATCAAGCCCGCTCCTCCTCCGCCAGCCGGACCAGGATGGGAACGTCCGCCTCGCAGAACGGCAATCCCGGCAGATCGCGCCGCGCGACCCAGCGGACCTGCTCGCAGGCCAGCGGCCGCGGCTCCTCGCCGCCGTGCAACGTGCAGCGATAGAGCGCCAGCTCGACCTGGAGATCGGGATAGATGTGCTCGACGCGGGCGTACTCCTCGCCGATGGATGCGCGCACTCCCAGCTCTTCGCGCAGCTCGCGAGCCAGGGCGGCCCGCTCGCCTTCTCCGGACTCCACCTTGCCGCCCGGGAACTCCCAGAGCGAAGCGCGCTCCCCTTTGGGCCTGCGCAGCGCGACCAGGACTTTTCCGTTGCGCTCGATCACCGCCGC
>Ga0070697_100003998_pt1 | contig 11305 bp, 11 predicted proteins | sample KBSK1501metaG_FD_65475 | JGI IMG/M metagenome (GOLD analysis project Ga0070697, IMG submission 65475) | Corn, switchgrass and miscanthus rhizosphere microbial communities from Kellogg Biological Station, Michigan, USA - KBS K1-50-1 metaG | ecosystem: Host-associated > Plants > Roots >... | reverse complement strand
CGCGAAACTGCAATAGGCGAAGCGGCTACCGATACGGGGAACTGAGAACCACTGCCGGACTACGGTCGAAGCTTATTCGGGAGCATATCTGACCTGCGTCCAGACTTGGGCGACCGCAGCCTGTCCAGAACCTCGGCGTCCCGTTCGAGGCTTTCGACAAGGTCGTCTTCTTTGCCTTCGACACGACCATCCGGGGTCATGTACACGTCGTAGATTTTCGTCAGCGTGGGTTCGGAAGCGGTCCGCTTTGCCTGAGCCTCCATGCGCTTGTCCATGCGCGAGTGCGCGTAGACCTTGAGCAGGATTGAGGGGTCTGCCCAACGCAGCATGTCTTGAATAGTCTTGGAGTCGGTTCCGATCTCTACCAGGAACGAGGTTAACGCATGCCGGAGGTTGTGGAAACCGAAACGGTGGCCATCTTGGAATGTCGATCACTTGCTTGGCAGCTGGGCGGAGATGGTCTTCGACCAGCATGTTCGGAACGCGCGGTGCTTTGCCTTTGAGCCGGGCGGACGCGAAGATGAAATCCTCGTCCCCGGCATACGCTGTCGTCTCCCGCCAGTTTTTCAGCAAGCCCATGACCAGCGGATGTAACACCACAGGCTTCTTTGATGCAGCTGATTTCGGTTCTCCAAACATGCCCCGGACGAAATTGGAGATCACTTGAGTGCGGAAGCGCGCTTAGGTCATTTTGTTTCAACCAGTGAGAGCGACCGAAAGCGCGTGCTGAAAATACATGGTTTCGACGCCCAACAGCCTATGGTGGGAAACCAATGCGGCGCAACAGGTCTTGGAAATGCGGGTTGGCGCGGAGGTTACGGAATACAGGCTCCACCTTGAGATGAACCAAATACGGATGACGCTCTTGATATGCTTTTTCCAACCACTCGAGCGTCCGGTCGTTCTCTCCTAGGCCCGCATAGATCAACGCTATGAAATACGGCGAGACGTAGCTTTGCTTAGATCGCGCTCTCAAATCGTTCAGCACCTTCAACGCCTCACCTCTCCTGCCGGAAATCGCATAGGCATACGCAAGCGTCGCCAGTACTCTCGTATTGCCTGCCGAGAGAGCGACAGCCTTCTTTATCTCGGTGATGGCCTCCTCGTGCATCCCCTTCTCCACGTATGCCTGCCCAATCCATAGATAACTCCAGAAAAAGTTCGGATCCAACTCAAGCGCCCTGCCGTATTGCTCTATCGCTAGGTCGTATTTTCCGGAATAGTAGAGAGGATAGCCGATATCCGCGGTACGGATAGGTGAGAGTGGATCAAGTTCTTGCGCTCGCTTTCTCTCCGAGATGGCTTCATCAAACCGGCCCAGAACCTCAAGATACGTGCCATAACCTTGATGGGCTGGGGCATAGTTGGGATTCAGTGCGATGGCTCGCTTGTATTCCCGCTCAGCGCTCGACCAATCCCACTCGTATTGGAGTGTGATATCAGCCAACGAGTCATGCGCTTCGGCAAGGGTATCGTCGATCTCCAGGGCTCTAATGGCGGCTGCTTTTGCCGGTGGCAAGAAGTCACCGGTTGAGAGAAAACCCAGCACTCCACCAAGGCTCAGATAAGAGTAGGCGAGCCCGACGTGAGCCAATGCGTAATTTGGATCTAAAGCGATGGCATGTTGAAAATACTCCACACCCTTCTTCAGCCCCTGTTCCGTTAACCGGTTAGAGTAATATGAACCCTTGAGGTACGCGTCATAAGCCTGCTGGTTGACCACGTGTGCACGGGACAGGTGCAGCTGTTCCTGCGGAGTGAGCTTCACACGGATTTCTCTGGTAATGGCGGTTGCCACGTCATGCTGCAGTGTCAGAACGTCGCGCAAGTCTCGCTCATAAGACTTGGCCCAAAGGTGCCGATCCGTGGGTGCATAGATCAACTGTACGTTGATTCCGATTTTGTCTCCGGAGCGCTGCACCGAGCCCTCCACCACAGCATCCACTTTGAGTTCTTTCGCGATCCGCGGTAGCGGCGCCTTCGCTCCCTTGTATTGCATTATCGAAGTTCGCGATATCACCTTCAGTGCTTCGATTTGGGCCAGCTCGGTGATAAGCGCTTCAGTCATACCGTCGGCGAAGTATTCCTGATCGGGATCCCGCGAGAGATTTTCGAGGGGAAGCACCGCCAGCGATTCAATGTGGGGCGAACCAAGATTCCCCCGCACGCGCTCCCGCCAGTCCACTTTCAGCCCAACGACCAACAGTACCAGAGCTATGGTGATTCCGACTGATAGCAAGGCCCTTCGTCGCCAGTTGCCCGCTCGTTTCTCCGGTCGAACGACCGGGGCGGGAACGGAGGATCCTAGTCGCCGCAAATCCACGGCTAGCTCTTTAGCTGATTGGTAACGGTTCTCTGGTTCCTTCTCCAGGCACTTCAGGGTAATGCGTTCAAGTTCCGGTGACACGGCCGCGTTCACCGTGCGCGGCGACACGGGCGGCTGGCACCGGATCGCGTCGCTCAGCCGCAGCACCGAATTCGCCTGGAACGGCCGATGCCCAGTGCCCATTTCGTATAAAACGGCACCCAACGCTTAGATGTCCGTTCTCGCGTCGACTCGCTCTCCTTCTACCTGCTCGGGCGCCATGTAAGGCAATGTTCCCGCGGCCTCCGAAACGGCCGCGCTCACCGTCAGGCTCTCCCCAGGCATCCCGGCGCTGGCTGGCTGGAACAACTTCGCCAGCCCGAAGTCCAGTACTTTCGTTTGCCCCTTTAGGGTTACTGCAATGTTCCCCGGCTTCAGGTCCCGGTGAACGATTCCGTGCTCGTGCGCGTCCTCAAGCGCAGCCGCGATCTGCGCGCCGAGCGCCGCCACTTCCTTCTCGGGCAGCGGCCCGCCCGTCAAGCGACTGGCTAGGGTCCCTCCGGGCACGTACTCCATTACCAGAAAGTCGAGGCCGTCCTGCGTGTCGAAGTCGTAGACCGCACCGATGTTTGGATGGTTCAGCCTGGCCAGCGCCAGTGCTTCTCCGCGGAATCGCTTTCGTGCGCCTTCGTCGGACAGAATGCCTGTGGGGAGAACTTTCAGGGCTACATCGCGCTCAAGCCGTTCGTCGTGAGCGCGGTAGACCACACCCATCCCACCCACACCAATTCTCTCTACGATGCAATAGTGGCCAAGCGTCCGGCCAATTTCTGGGGATGAGGACATCGTGGGGAATGTTAGGTCTCCCGCCCAGCGCAGTCAATGCAGTGAAGTCTGGCGACGTGCCAAAGCGTTTTCTTTTCGAACCACCGATACACTTCCAGCGTAGAGGATACCGGTCATTAGGATGGAAGCTGTGCCAAAACTCCGCGGCGAGGAAATGTATTCTGCCGCGATGCAAAACTCGTCACCAAAAATAGGCCGTTTCTGGAGGGTTTTGGGGTATGAGGTTTGCGGAAAGCAAGACAAGCAAAGGGTTTTAGGTTGTTGACCTCAAAATTGACAAGTAGAGGCCTGGGGTTTCGATGAATCACCCACGGCGATCACCCACGATCCACTCGCGTTGCCCGTATTTCCCAGTGTTTGGCAGTCCCACGGCAACCCTTGAAGTTGTTGGAAACACTGGAAAGGGGCGTTCTGAAAAGGCTGGCGTCGGCGGTTCAACTCCGTCCCTGGCCACCATATCATTCAGTGACTTAGCGGCGCAGTCCGAACGTCACCTGTAGTCCTGAGACAATGATGGCGGCCCGGGAAAACCGCCATCCTGCATTCGCGCCGGTAATCGCCATTGTGGTAGCGAAGCCGAAATCAAGCCGCGTTGGGTCATAGCACGTCTGTGATAGAGGTATCCACAGTGATGCGCTTGCCTTGGAGCTGACCGCTCAGATGAGCCAGTTTGTTCCCCGCTTGGTCATACTGGTCAATCGTAAACGTTCCAACAAAACTGCTCCCGTCTTGACTTAACCTGACCTCTTCGCGGATGTTGGCCGGCCCGATCAAGTTCCCGTTAGGATCCCAACTTATCGCGAAATGGTTGAGTTTGTATCTCAATAGTGCCGTCTGCTTCCATACTCCGAGACAGAAATTGCTGGTGGACGGCGGGCGTGAGGAATTCATGATTTCTGTTCCGTCGCCGTGCCACTCGGCATAGGCTGCATCGAGCACAGTACCGTCGGGTATTCCGGCGTTGCCTTTGGAGATGAACTTGACTTTCCAGAAGCCGACAATCGGATCAGAGTCCGAGACTAATAACAGAGACCCTGCGCTGAACTCGCCTCTCCAGGATTGCTCTTGCCACATCGCTCCCATTTTGAAGTTCTTCAGATTCCCGCACTCTGCGTGCGCCATAGAAGCCATCGCGAGCACGATGACTGCAAGGCTCGAAATCATCAGTTTGGCCACTTTCGACATGTTCTTCATAAAAATCCCCTTGTCTGCATAGATTTCCCCCAATCCGCCGGCCTCGTCGAACAATCTAGAGAGCTGGACCGGCCCACTCTGAGTAGCTTCGCATTACGTTCGGAAACGAAGCCCTCGAACGGGCGGAGCGGACTGTGCGCGAATCCGTTGTTTGGGGCAATCCCCGGGGACTCTGTTTCACCTCTCTTTTGAATCACCGTCCAAGTATTTGAGTTTTAAGCGGATACGGTGGCGATCCCAAGCCTGCAGCAAAGATCGTGCTAAAATCCCACGCTATTGCGAGGGGGAGGATGCGGTGGAAGTGTCGCACCCACCGGAAATATTCCGTTTTGGCCCGTATGAAGCTCGTCTGCGCACCCAGGAACTGTTCAAGCATGAACGGCGGCTAAAGCTGCAGCCGCAAGCGTTTCAGGTCCTGACCATCCTGCTGGATCGGCCGGGAGAGCTAGTGACGCGGGAGGAACTTCATCAGGCTCTCTGGTCCGCGGATACATTCGTAGATTTTGATCACGGTCTCAACAACGTGGTCAAGAAGCTCCGAGACGTGTTGGACGACTCCGCCGAATCCCCCATCTATATTGAGACTCTGCATTGAGACTCTGCCGCGGCTGGGCTATCGCTTCATTGGAGAAGTCCGCGAAAGCGAAAATGGTGTCAGACCAACGATTGCTGCCGACCTCTCATCTGCCGTCGAACCCAACGCGATTGACTCCAGACCCCTGGTGCCGCAAGAAAAACGGCGGCATCGATTTTCGATCTTGGTTCTCGCCGGTGCCCTCGCCCTTGCGTTTGCTTTCGCCGGGTACCTTGGCTGGCGGCGAACACACCCGGTCCGAGCAGCGAATGCGGGCCATATTATGCTGGCCGTGCTTCCCTTCGAAAACCTTGGTGGAGACCCGAATGAAGACTATTTCAGCGACGGGCTCACCGAAGAAATCATTACGCAACTCGGAGCCTTACGCCCGGACCAACTCGGTGTGATCGCACGCACGACCTCGATGGCGTACAAGCGCACATCGAAGAGCGCGCAACAGATTGCACGAGAATTGGGAGTTGATTACATTCTTGAGAGCAGCATTCGGCACGACGGGGACCAGATACGTATTAGCGTCCAACTCATCCGCACAGGGGATCAGGTGCATGTATGGGCACACAGCTATGACCGGCACATCAGTCACTCCATTGCTCTGCAGGAAGAGGTTGCAAGGGCGGTAGCTGAACAGATCAGAATAAAACTCAATCCGGCTAACAATGGCCCCTCCGGCCCGAGCCGTCTCGATCCGCAAGCTAACGAAGCCTATCTGCGAGGACGATATTTTGGGAACCAATTTACGGTGGTAGGCTACCGAAAGGCGATTACGTATTTTCAACAAGCCATCAGTCGCGACCCCAGTTTTGCGGAAGCCTATTCAGGACTGGCGGAGTCCTATTATTTCTTAGTCGTTACGGATTCCATGTCACCACAGGATGGCGAATCCAATGCCCAGGACGCTGCGCGGCAGGCCATAGCTCTGGACGAAGATCTGGCGGAATCACACAATGCGATGGGCAGTGTCATGCTCGGGCTATGGGACTGGCCCCAGGCAGAGACTGAGTTTAAGCGTGCCATCGAGTTGAATCCGAGCTACTCCACCGAGCACCGTCTGTACGCGGCGCTCCTGGTTACGCTGAGGCGGCATGACGAGGCTTGGCTGCAGATTAGCCAAGCTATGCGGCTGGACCCGCTCTCTCTGCCCAACAATGCCGAGGTGGTTCGAACGCTTTACTATGCCCGGGACTATGATCGGGCGGTTGAGCAAGGCAACAAAGCCTTACAGCTCAATCCCGACTACTATCGAACGCATTTCTGGCTGGCGCGGGTCTATGCTCAAAAACGAATGTACGGGCGGGCGATCGCAGAATCGAAGAAAGTCCTGGAAGCAATGCCGGACAGCAGTGTTGGGTTGACAGAGCTTGCGTACAACCTCGCTGAGGGAGGCCGCCAGCCCGAAGCCCGAAGGGTTCTTCATCGATTGGAGGAGAAATCGAAGCGCGATTTCGTCCCCGCTTACAACTTCGCTATCATTCACGTTGCTCTCAACGAGAAAGATGCCTCTCTGTACTATATGCAGAAAGCCTATCAGGAACGGGATTGGGCGATCATGGTTCTCGCAGTCGAACCGCGCCTCGACCCGCTGAGGGGCGATCCCCGTTTCCAGGAACTTCTGGTAAAAAGTAGATTGCAATTCTAGCAGCTCGTGGTTTTCTCTTTGGGATTCAGTACTGGCCGTAGCGTCCCTTCACCGAATCGATCAGCTTCTTCGAGTCGTAGCCAATACCGTCCTTGAAAACGATTTCGACGTTTTCCACGTCCGCAATGTGCGTTGCCGGATCGCCCTTTATTACAACGAGGTCTGCATTCTTTCCCGCGGCGATAGATCCTATCTGGTTCTGCTTACCCAAATAAGTTGCGCCATTTAATGTAGCAATCTTGATCGCCTCTAGCGGCGAGAAACCGGCTTCCACCAGGAGTTCGATTCCACGTTGATCGCCGAAACCGGGAACGGTGGCTCCATTTCCTGTGGGGTCGGGACCCGCCAGCAGCAGTCCTCCGGCGGCTGCGAATGCGCGTTCCAGTTGCATGTCACGTTTGAAAAGCTCGGCAGGATCGACTTTTGGCGGTTTGACGGTGCGCTGGCTGCGAAAGTAAAGATACGCCTCACGCGCCTCCGCAGTCATCACATCCAGCACGCGCTGTTGCAGAGGCGGCCTCCCCGGCAGTGAAGTTTCAAACACAGGCAGTGTGGAAGTCACGGCTACGTGATGGGTGACCAGTGTCTGGATGAGATCCTTTGCTTCCGAACCATTTGGATCCATGTGCTCCAAGGTGTAATCGCCCTCGCTGGCGGAGCAAACATCGGGCTTCTTCCCCGGATCGAGTTGAGTGTTCACGAAGAAGCCATGCTCAAGGTCGTCGATCCCCAGTTCCGCCGCTTCTTTATACGTTACGGAGCATAAGTGGCCAGTCACTTTGAGGCCACGCTTGTGGGCTTCTTCAATTGCCGCCTTTAATTCCGCGCCCGTGATATTCATGTAGGCTTTAAACGAGGTGACGCCCCGGTCGGCCCAGTAATTCACCATCTGTCTCGCTTCGTCCGGGCCACTGAGCTCATGCATCTGAAGAGCGAAGCTGTTCGCTCCTTCGAGATATGGGCCGGTCACGTCGATGTGGGGACCTGGCAGTTTCCCTTCGTCAATCTTGCGCTTGAGATTCAGGTCGGCATAAGTTTCGACGCTCCCAGTGGTACGCATCGTTGTTACACCTGCCGCGAGATATAGCCGTGGAGCAGAAAATGTCATCTGCGGAACCAGTAGCGGTTCCTCCCAACTCCAATCAGCTTTGAAATTGGGGCGCGAGATATAAAAGAGATGGTTGTGCATGCCCACGATGCCAGGCATCACCGTGTATCCGCGGAGGTCAAGGACCATCACGCCTGGTTTGGCAGGAACGTCAGAGCCGGCTTCGACGGAAGTAATCTTTCCGCGCTCAATTACGATGTTCTGATCTTGCTGCGAAGCTCTTCCAGTCCCGTCGATCACGCGAACGTGTTGGAGAATAACTTTGGGCGCGTTCACACGGACATAATTCTGCACCAGTGGCGCCAGCGTGCCCGCTTGCTGTGCGCTTCCGAAGGGGCGAAAAAACACCAGAAATGAAAGAGCGAGCAGCGGCAGCCGGCTTGAGCGCATAAGCCTCCTTAAGAAGCGGATCATTGTAGCCGACATGGACAACGATCGCTGTGCGTGTATCATTCGTGGCCAATGACAGAGCCAAGAGCAAAGTTCAAACCGAATATCGGAATCGCAATCTGTGTTCTCGTTTTGTCCGCTTCCGCGTTTGTAGGGAGTGCGCCCCAACCTGCCAGCATGGATTGGACGCATGTGGTGCGAATCGGCGCCTACGGTTTGCAGCGAAATAATGCGCAGACGATCGTGCGCCAAGCTACCGAAAGTCACGTATTCGGTATTGAGGTAGACAATGACATTACGGGCAGATACCAAACCTTCGTCGATCCTATTGAGAAACTCAAAGCGATTCATGCCATTGCGGCGGAGGCGCACGGTGCGGGTAATCGGGCCTTTGTATACATCGCCGGTACCGAATGCATCACGGCAAATGCGGATCAGACGCCACACACCGTGGCCAAAGAACATCCGGACTGGTTACAGCGAAAAATCTCAGGTGAGCCGGCTGTTTTCGGTGGAGGCACCGCATTTTGGATCGCCAAGGGCGACGAGGATGTCTGGATCAGTCCCTACGCTGCGGCATGGCGCAAGATTTATATGGAAAGAGTTCGGCAGATCGCATCTACGGGTATCGACGGTATCTACGTAGATATTCCTTATTGGATGACGCATTTTGACGGCTGGGAAGATAGCTGGGCCAGCTTCGACGATTACACTGTCGCCGCGTTCCAGCAACGCACTGGGCTGGATGCGCGGCGAGATTTGAAGCTCGGGGATTTTTCCGATCTCAATTTTAGGAAATGGATTGATTTTCGCATCCAAACCATTACCGATTTCGTTCAGGAAATTGATCGAAGTGCGAAGTCGGTGAACCCGGAGATCAAGACTATCCCCGAAATTTATCCGGGGATTGAAGAAGAAGCTGTTCGCGTTGGCGCGGATGTTTACAGTCTTTACCCTGTCAGCGACGCGATTGCGCACGAATACGAATTCGGCAGCGGCGATCACATGGCATCATCTCGCAGCCTTTTGGATTGGTTCGAGTATCAAGTAGGGATGGCGACATTTCGGGCATTCGCCGAAGGCAAAGCCACCTGGATTCTGAACTATTCGTGGGATGGAGATCGGCGTGTCGATGCTGGCCAGTCCATGCAGAATCTGGCGATGTCGCAACTGATGGTAGGCGCCAACTTCTGGGACGCGAAAGGGCACTCCATGTCAGGGTCCAACGACTTGCCTACACGGCAACGGATTTTTCGCTGGATTGAGAAGCACCAGAACGTTTTCTACGGGTCACGCGAGCCAGTGAATCCAATCGGTGTCTATTTTTCTCCTGCCACGAGGAATTACTTCGCGCGCGAATTCATTCCTTCATTTCGGGGAATCATAATTCTGCTACTGCAGGACCATCTCGAATATCAGGTTGTCACACCTAGAACTCTGCAATCCTTCCACGGTAATATCCTGGTTCTACCTGACGTTCGGATCTTGGATGATTCTGAGAAAGCGTGGCTGCGCAGCTACGTTGCAGGTGGAACCCGGCTTCTTATTTATGGAACCGACGCGACCGAGTTGCCGCGGCGGGCAAATGTAGTTCGCGATCGGTCCGATCCCGGCAAGGCCTACATGGCGGCGTTGGAAAAGGATTTCGAGCACATAACTCCCAGCCGTGGGCCGACCTTGGCAGCCAGTGATATAACTCGGGCCAATATCACGGTCCAACTGTCACCCAGTCTGGCTGCGCATATCGCCAAAGTTGACGGCAGGCTTTGTGTCTTCATAGCAAATTTCAAAGGCCTGCGCGGTCATGAAAACCCGCTACAGACTCCCGAGGACGGCGGCAAAATTGTTCTCGAAGACTCGAAGATGGAGAGGATGTCGTTTCTTCCGTTTCTCGGCGAGGCAGTAACTCTAACCGGGGAAAAGCATGGTCAAAGAACACTCTTTGCCCTTCCTAGGATCCAGAAAGGCGCTGTTGCTTGCAGTGAGCCGAAACCCTAGCCACACCCCTGGCCGGCGAGGCGCAATTTCGTGCCGGGGATATCGCGGAACGAACAAACCGTTCCCACAAAATTAGCCCGGCCACTCCAGCCCTAGAGCAGGTCTACAGTGAAGGGCTCATCAGACCGTGACAGTGACGAGCCCCGGCCTTCCGTGACCTCGTGCGCCGGGGAAAGTCCGATTGTGGTCTTGTTCTGAAATCCGAACAGAAATCTGTTATTTGCAGGGAGGCTTCCCTGGCGTGATAAGAAATCGAACTTTTCAAGTCAGGAGGAGGAGAGCATGGACGTGCAGGGAATCTTGTCCGAGTTGAAAAAGCAGCGCCGGCGCATCAATCGGGCTATTGCCCTGGTAGAAATGCTCAAGCCACCCCGCCAACGGAATCATAATCGCCGAAAACTGACATCTGCGATTGAGTTATCCCGCCCGGTCCACATGCTATCCGCGGCGCAGGAAAAGTCGGCGCCAAGAAAGGCGGGCAGAAGACGGGCTAGAGTAATTCCCTTCGCATTGCGGCGCCGTGCCTGAACCGGCTGCAAGCACGGCACTATAGCAACAGGAAGGCTTCAAAAGTTACTCGCGACTAACCCATCGTCCCCGAAGAACGAGAGCGGGTTTGAGCCCGCTCTGTCCTTTCGGAGTACGCAGTTCATGCAGCCTTCTTCACGTGCTTTAGTTTCCATTTCGCCCAGCGCGCTCTCTGCGCCTCCGCGATCCTTCTGCGTGCCGCCACCGACAGCTTTCGCGGTCCATGCCTTCCGTTTCTCTGCCCTCCGCCTGAACCCGACACGACCTTACCCAGTACATCAATAGCCTCATCCAACCGCTTCAGTTGCCTTTGAGTGCGACTTCGTTCCTCGCGTAATTGCCGCAAGGCTTTAGTTAGATCCGCCATGTAGCCTCCAGTTGACTGTTACGGCTCTTATATCCTAGCACCCCTTAGTTGCCAAGGCACCGAATGACGTACCGGAGAAAGAGGTCTGCCCTTTTCGCCAATTACAAATTTAAATGGGAGGCACCCAAACCGCAGTGATCCGATCCCATATCTGTTTGCGCAAATCTTTGCACCTCAGGCGACCGCACCCGAGGGCAGAAACACGGCCCCCTTACCTTAGGTGTAACTTGAGTTAGACCTTGGGTGGGTGGTTGGATGAACAGCTAAAAGGAAGAAATCCAACCAGGCGGAACTACCCGGCCCCGGCTGAGATAAATGCTTTGTCTGAGTCCAGTGAC
>Ga0070697_100003997_pt1 | contig 11306 bp, 9 predicted proteins | sample KBSK1501metaG_FD_65475 | JGI IMG/M metagenome (GOLD analysis project Ga0070697, IMG submission 65475) | Corn, switchgrass and miscanthus rhizosphere microbial communities from Kellogg Biological Station, Michigan, USA - KBS K1-50-1 metaG | ecosystem: Host-associated > Plants > Roots >... | reverse complement strand
GCGGTATTGATCACAGTAACGTCGCCACTCAGTTCATTGGCTACGTATAGCTTGCTGGTGTTTGGCAACTCGGCCAGCGCAATGGGTCCGGCTCCCACGCAGATGGTGCGGCTCAGGGACAAGCTGTTTACCGAAATTACGGCTACCGATCCGTTGGCGCCACCGCAAGCGGGATCCGGACCATGAAGCGCGACGTAGGCGTTGCTTGCCTCGCGCGAGTGCACAAAACGCGGGTCCGAGCCTGCCGGAAGGGTTATGGTGGTCGTATTGCCGAGGGTCAGAGTCGCGAAGGTCAGATAGGTACTGAGAGTGTTGTCCTGGTTGGCAATCAGGACTCGCGCCTGATTCGCTACCAGACCGGCGTGAACGGGATTAGTGCCAGTGGTGCGAACTGCAAAAAGAGTGTCGCCGGAGACGTTGATATTGGTCGCGCTTCCAGGGATTGCGGTCCCGCTGCTGGTGGCATCGCTGAGCACAACCGCTTGCTTTTGTGCCTGCGGCGTCCCGCCCGGCGGAATAATCGGAATTGCCACCGGCCGAAACTCGTTGCCGCAGCCAACCAGCAAGAGAGCGCAGACAAGGCCGATCAGCCACTTGATTGGGAAGTAATATCGGCGGGCACCGCCCGCAGGCGCACTCATAGAGGTTGGATAAACACCAATTGTATCAGTCAGCAGTCAGGCAGGATGGAATCAAGAGCGAGTGGCGCGGTTTGAATTAAGCTCCTGGTTCTGTGGCATCATTGGGTTCATGACGAAGAAAAAGAGCACCGCACAAAAGGCCGGACAACGCAAATTCAAGGCCAAGCGAAAAGCCGCCAAGCGCAAGCGCGAGGAAAACAGACAAGCTACTAAGCGCTAGATACAGACAGCTAAAATAGCGGGGCCTCTGGAGCGAAAGGGGTGGACATTCGGATCCGACGATAGATATTCCTCATTCTGTGTACTCCTGCAGCGGAATTCTGCCGCGCCCGCTGAGGCGAGCTCGCTTATACCAAGCGATGCTCCCAGTCGCATCTTTAGTGAAATCGGCGGGCGTGCCTAGATCCAGTTTGCAATATCCACACCTGCTTTCATAGGCCCAACCTGACTGAAGGTGCCTTATGTGGGCGATTAGTGCGGGGCCTGAAGTGGTTGGCGTCACTGGCCGTACTCGTGGCTTTCCCCGATAGCGTGCATTGCGAGTGTCTTTCACATACCACTCCTGGTCAGGGTTCTTTGTGGCTAATTGGCCCAGCCCGTCCTCTCTTCTTTGGCAGACTGCCGCGGGAGCGATAGACGGGCGGGTCAGTCGCGCCTCAAGGGAGAGGTTGCGGCTCGCCGTAGATGAAGTCATCCATAACGACGACATCTTGTCTCTGGCTATCGTCCGGCCCGAGGGCCACGCGGCCGCTCGTGATCCGCACCCGGGCTATACGCGCGTCCTCAAACACGATACCGAAAAAGGACAGGTTCCCATCGCCCGGCGCGGCCGGCACAAAGCTGCTGAACAGCAGCCGGCCATCGGCGCCGTAATATCGGATCAGCGTACTGGCCTCGCGGTTTCCATGCTTATTGCCAGGGCCGCTCCCGTCGGGCTGGTCAACGTCTGTGAAGACCGCACCGAACCCGCTGACCCTTGCCGGGAGAGTACCGTTGGAGCCCGGCACAAAGAACAGAGCATCGGTAATGTTGCTACCTACCGGGGCGAACAGGCGCAAAGGGCTGAACGTGCGGAAGATGGTGCCGTAGGTGGGATTATTGAAGAGCACGGCAAGGCCGCCTTGTGGGCCGCCCGATGGGGGAGCCTGCGTTAGGCCGATACCTGGTGTGGTGAACTGTGCGCCACGAGTATTCAGAAACACATTGAACGGTGTTACCGGCGCTGTAGTCGCGTTCGCGCCGCCGCCGTCCCAATTGATCTCGCGCCGACCGGTCGCGAGTTGCATAGTCACGTTGCCGTTGTTGGGTTCCCCGAGAGCAGCGCGGTACTGATCGACTGTGGACTGAATAGATGCCACGGTTGGGCCGGCTGCCTGGAATACTTTCGGCGCAACGAAGTCGTGGGTTGTGTTGTCGAAACTTCTAAAAGTTGTGTTCTGCGCCCGTGCGGTCAAGCTCGCAATGGCTAGCAGAAAAGCGATTGCCAGTGAACTACTTACTCTTTTCATTTGAGTTATTCCTTCTCAGGTCTGAATTTGTGTGCCATAAACACTCGGCAATCTGATATGGCGGGTGGGTTCGCGTCTATTTACCGCTGCTGTTCTCTGCATAGGCAATGCATTTCTGACTAACCTAAAGATCCTGCGATATTTATCTCGTAACCTCTCCCCAATATCATGTTTGTGCGAACATGCTAGACTTCGTTCCGAGCTGGGTGGCGCATGGAGCCATTGCGGCATACTTCCGTCGTACGATTCGGGATTTACGAGATTGCTCTCCAGTCAGGAGAACTTCGTAAGGCGGGTGTACGGATCAGGGTGCAGCAGCAACCACTGAGGCTGTTGGAGTTATTGTTGGAGCACCCTGGAGAGGTTGTTACCAGGGAAGAACTACGCGGCCGAATATGGCCGAATGAAAGTTTTGGCGACTTTGACCAGGCCGTCAACGTCGCTATCGCAAAGCTGCGGGTTGCGTTAGGGGACTCCGCCGACAATCCGCGATTTATCGAAACTCTTCCCCGACGCGGTTACCGCTTCATTGCGGACGTGGCCGTCGTCAACCCACCCACAGACAAACTGGAACTCCTGCACGAAGCTGCTTCTGCCGGGACAGAAGAGAGTGCGCCGCCCGCGCTCGGCGGGAAAGTTGCGCGGCCCACATTCCTACCTTGGCACGATGTTCGGAAGACGCTGGTCCTGGCGATGGTCCCGCTGCTATTGGTTTTCGTGGTTTGGACATTTCTGTGGCGAAGCCGCCCGCCAGCCAGCGTTTCGCCTTCCAGCCCCGCCAATCATCTGTCTTCTAGCGCCGTTCGTTCTTTAGCAGTGCTTCCACTTGAGAATCTCTCCAGTGATTCCCAGGATTACTTTGCTGACGGCATGACCGACGCGCTCATTACAGATCTGGCGCAGATCAGCGTATTACGTGTGATCTCCCGCACCTCGGTCATGCCGTACAAGGGCGTACACCGGCGCTTACCGCAGATCGCGCGTGAATTGAACATCGACGCCGTGGTGGAAGGCACGGTGCTGCGTTCCGGCAAGCAGGTTCGAATCACGGCGCAGTTAATCCAGGCTCCAACCGACACGCACTTATGGGCCCAGAGCTATGAGGGCGATGTGCGCGATACCTTGGCCCTGCAGAAGAAGGTGGCCCGTGCCATCGCCGAGCAGATCCGGATCAAGCTGACTCCCCAGGAAAAGGCGGTGCTGGAGAACGTGAAGATTGTGAGTCCAGAAGCCTATGAGAACTACCTTAAGGGACGATATTTTTGGAACAAGCGAACTGCCGATGGCTTGAAAAAGGCCACCTATTATTTCAACCAGGCAATCAAAACCGACCCGAACTATTCTTTACCTTATGCAGGCTTGGCGAACATTTACCAGTTGTCTGACCATCCCCAGCTTGCTCGGCTAGAAGTTCAAAAAGCACTCGACCTGGACGACCGGTCGGCCGAGGCCCACAACTCTCTCGCCAGGCTCCTTTATCTGTTTGATCGGGATTGGGAAGGGGCGGAAAGAGAGTTCCAGCGCGCCCTGGAGCTTAATCACAACTATGCCCCTGCCCACCATTGGTATTCCATGTACCTTGCGCTGGGGGGCCGCAAACAGCAAGCGCTGGCCGAAGCGGAGAAGGCATACGAGTTGGATCCACTGTCGCCTGTTGTCGGTGCCAACCTGGCAAAGATCCTCCAGGAGGCAGGACAAAATGACAAGGCAATCGAGCAAGCTAAAAAGACACTGGATCTGGAACCTGATTCCGCGGTGACGCACGCCGTACTCGGAATTGCATACCAGGACAAACGGATGTACGCGGAGGCGATTACCGAGTACAAGAGGGCGTTGCAGCTAGGAGGCGCGCCTGGAGAGATGCGGGGGCTTCTCGGATACGCTTATGCAGTTTCTGGAAATCGAATCGGCGCGGAAAAGATCATTGCCGAATTAAAAGCACTCTGGCCCGGGCATACACACGCCGCCCTGGATTTGGCAGTGGTATTTTCCGGCCTGGGCGATAAAAAAGATGCACTGTACTGGCTGGACAAGGCCCAGGACCTGCATGTAAGCGACCTGATCGGGCTCGGGCAGGACTCACATTTTGTTAAACTGCGAAGTGATCCACGCTTTCAAGCGTTGGTGCAGCGGGTGGGCGCGCCCAACTGAGAGCAGTGTTTGCCTTCCGGCAAGGGACTAGCCATCACCCCTCTCCTAAGCTGCTTTCTTCCTCCGCGTTTGCCTCTTTCCTGCCTGCGATTCTCCGTGCGCAGCGTGTGCGCGCTGCGGCGCCTTCTTCTTACCCTCCATTTGCTGCAGACTTTGCTTCAGCGCCGACATCAGGTCCACGACCTTAGGTGGCTTGCTGGGTTTTTCTACCGCCGGCAGTTCCTTGCCCTCAAGGCGGGCCTTAATCAGCTTTTTCACGTTCTCTTCAAAGCTGTCGTAATACTTGGAGGAATCGAACTTGGCTTCCAGGGCCTTGATGAGCTGGTGCGCGACTTTAACTTCGGCATCCCTGACTTGCACATCCTCAGCGCCAAAGTTCTCCAGCTTGCGAATTTCGTCTTCGTAGTACATGGTGTGCAGCATCAGGCCCTTTTGGTACGGACGCAGAAACACGGTGTACTCGCGATTGTGCATGGCCAGCTTGGCAATGGCGACGTAATCGGTTTCGCGCAAAGCCTCGACCAGCAGCGCATAAGGCCGCTTCCCGGGATCTTCGGGAACTAAATAGTAAGAAGACTCGAAATAAATCGGATCGATCTCGCTGGCCTTGACGAACTCGAGGATCTCCATCGCCTTGGCGGTTTTCGGTTCAATCTTCTTTATCTCCTCCGGCTCGATCACGACGTACTCGCCCTTGCGATACTCGAAGCCCTTCACGATCTCGCTGCGGTCGATGACCCGCTCATCCGCCGGGCAGTAAAGCTGCTGCTTCACGCGCACGTTGTCGTCGCGGTGCAGCATGTGAAACGCCACCCGCGTGCCGCGGGCGCCAGAAAATAACCGCACCGGCATCGAAATCAGCCCGAAGGTGAGATACCCCGTCCACACCGAAGCTGCCATACAGACCCCCAAGCCCGTTGCAGGCTGAAAAATGAAATAACCAAAATTAATCAGATGGCCAGACGCGCTCTGGTGCCGCCAAAAAAAGCGCTGAATGGTAATCCTCCCCTGCAAATCGTGTAAATTGTCGCCCTGCACTTTGGGAGAAAAATCGCATGAAGGCGGCAACCTCGATCCTTGTCCTCCTGCTGTTTGCTGTGAGTGCGGTGGCGCAAGCACCGCAATATGACGTGCTTATTCGCAATGGCCGGCTGGTGGATGGGAGCGGCAATCCATGGATTTACGCCGACGTGGGCATCATCGGCGACCGGGTGGCGTTTATCGGTAGCGCCGGAGAGGCGGTCATAGGCAAGCGCACAATTGATGCGCGCGGACTGGTGGTTGCCCCCGGCTTCATCGACATGCTGGGCCAGTCTGAACTCAACCTGCTGATTGACAAGCAGGCGATCAGCAAAATCACCCAGGGCATCACCACCGAGATCACCGGCGAGGGCGGCTCGGTGGCGCCGCAGAACAGCCGGACCATCGCCGAGCTGAAAGACTTTTTAGACCATTACAAACTCACCATTGACTGGACGAACCTGGATGGATACTTCCGTCGGCTGGAGAAACAGGGCGCGGGCATCAATCTAGGCACCTACGTCGGAGCCGCACAGGTCCGAGGTATGGTGATCGGCCAGGCAAACCGGGCGCCCACGCCGAATGAATTGCGGCAGATGCAGGAGCTGGTGGATGACGCCATGGGCGAGGGCGCTATGGGCATCTCCAGCGCGCTCATCTACGCTCCCGGAAATTACGCAAGCACCGAGGAACTGATTGCGCTGGCTAAAATCGCGGGCGAACGCGGCGGCATTTATGCTACTCACATGCGTAATGAGGGCGATGCGGAAATGCAGGCCCTCGAAGAAACTTTTCGCATCGGTCGCGAGGCCCGCCTTCCAGTTGAGATCTTCCATTTGAAAATGGCGGGCAAGCAGAACTGGGGAAAGATGCCACAGGTGTTGGCAGCGATCGAGAGCGCCCGGGCCGCCGGACTCGACGTCAACGCCGATCAGTACCCCTATGTGGCATCTCAAACGTCTCTGGGCGCGACCATTCCCGCCAAGTACCACGAAGGCGGAGTGGATGCCTTTGTCGCACGATTGAAAGACCCGGCGCAACGTGCCGCCATCCGCAAAGAGCTCGAAGCTCCACCGACCGACACCACGGAAAACATGTGGCGCGGCACGGGTGGGCCCGACGGCATTCTCGTCATCGGAGTGCTGAACCCCGAGTTGAAGAAGTATGAAGGCAAGACCGTCGCGCAAATCGCGCAACTAGAGAAAAAAGATCCATTCGACGCGCTCCTGGACGTGCTGATTGCCGACCACGACAACACCGCTGCGGTCTATTTCGAGATGAACGAAGACGATGTAAAGCTGGCACTGCAGCGTCCCTGGGTCAGCGTGGATACTGACTTTGGAGCGGTGAATCCCACGGGGCCGCTGGGCGAGCAGAAATCGCACCCGCGCGGGTACGGCAGCTTCACGCGGATTTTGGGCAAGTATGTGCGCGATGAGCGCGTGCTGCCGCTGGAGGAAGCCATTCGCAAGTTCACTTCCCTTCCCGCCCAGAGAATGAAGTTGTACAACCGCGGGCTGATACGTCCTGACTACTTCGCCGACATCACCATCTTTGACCCGCAAACCGTCGCCGACGTCGCCACCTTCGAGGATCCCAACCGCGTGTCGCGCGGCATAGAGTATGTGCTGGTCAATGGCGTGGTTGAACTCGAACGCGGCCGCATTACCGGCCAGCTTGGAGGCCGTCCCTTGCGCGGCCCAGGGTATCTCGCCCGCGATTTCAATCCCGAAGGCCTCCCCTCCCGCGGACGCGTGCAGGGAGTTATCACAGACGAGCAGGGCTGGCCGGTGCCACGAACAAAAGTATCGCTGATCGACGGCACGGGAAAAGAGGTGAACAGCACCACCACCAAGAAGGACGGGCGCTACGAACTGGCCAGTGGTTCGCCATGCGATCGTTGCGTTTTGAAAGTTGAACGGCGCGGCTTCGCTCCCGCGCAGCGCACCCTGAATTACAACGGTGCGAACTCGCTGTGGTTCAGTTTTGCGCTGCAGCGAAAGCGCTAAATATTAATAGTCTCGGCGGGACAACCAGAGCTGGCCAGAGTACATCCTGAATGGTCGTACTGGCAGGCCGCATGTTCTCCTCCCGTTGGTTGGCGTTTCTTGCTTTGCTCCTGGTAGCGATCTCCCTAACTTCCTACTGTGCGGCGCAGCGCGGAGCAATCACCGCGCCAAGAAATCTGGTTGAGCTCACGGATGGCGCGGAGCTGATCGTTCACGGCTTCGTGATTGCCACGCGCTCTGAACCGCATCCACAGCTCCCCGGCCTCAATACTGTTGTCGTCACCTTGAAAGTCAGAGAGACGCTGAAGGGCAGAGCGCCAGCGCTTTACAGCTTCCGCCAATTTATCTGGGACGTGCGCGATCGGTTTGACACGGCCGGCTACCGGAAAGGGCAGGAACTGCTGCTGATGATGACGAAACCCAGCGCGGTGGGGCTCAGTGCCCCGGTGGGACTGGAGCAGGGACGCTTTCGAATCGTGCGGGATTCAGCAGGCAACCGCATGGCCTTCAATGGTCATGCCAACGCAGGTCTGTTCACTGGCATGAAGGCGCAAGTGCAGGCGCGGAAGCTCTCGGCAGCCGCTTCAAACATGGCTCGCGAGAATCGCAGCGCAATCCGCTCCGACGAGCTGGTGCAATTCGTTCGTGAGTTGGTGGAGAAGAAGTGATGCGTCTTCGCAGCGCCTTGGCGATTGTAGCGATTACAAGCACACTGGTCTGCCATAGCTATGCCGGCGGACCGCTCATAGTAGCGGGAGGCAGATTCGATCCCGCCGTAGACGCTCAGCCGGTGGTTTGGAATACTTCATCCCCGGTTTCATATCGCACCGCCAGTGCAGGCGGCCTGGGAAAACTCGATAACACTACCGCGAACGCCCGGGTACAGAAACTTTTCCAAGTGTGGGAAGACGTTGCCACGGCAAAAGTGAGATTTCAAAATGCAGGCCCGATCCAGCCGACTGGCGACTATCCCGGTGGCGCAATAGATAGCATCGCCAAGCTCGGATCAGTGTTCATTTCCTGTGACAGCGGGGTGCAGACGCCGATTATCTTCGACGCCGGCGGGAGGTTGTTTGACACGCTCTTTGGCCCGGGTTCAGGAATCATCGGCTTCGCCGGCCCGTGTGACAACTTTGATTCCAGCGGTCACATGCTCAGCGGCCTGGCAATGCTCAACGGCAAGTGGATCGATGGCAATCCGCAGAACGGCGAAATAAGCGACAACCAATTCGACCAGGCGTTTGCCCACGAATTTGGACACCTGATCGGGCTCGACCACTCGCAGATCAGCGTGGGTGTGTTGAATCAGCCTCGCGACCAGTGCGATTCCGTCATGTTGGCTTCTCTTCCCGTTATGTTTCCATTTCTCCACTGTCAAGCGAGACTCGATGCCGGACTCCCGCTGCTCTCAGCCGACGACGAAGCCTGGGTATCGATGTTGTATCCGGAGACTGTTGACGATGCGCAAAACCACCACGTGCGTTTCGACAGCGTGTACGGGATCATCTCAGGCCGGCTCTTATTTTCCGACGGTGAAAGCATGGCCCAGGGCGCAAACCTAATAGCCACTGACCAAAATGGCACGCCAGGCGCGCAGGTCTCGGTTGTCTCGGGATATCTATTCACCAATAATCCCGGCGGCCAACACGTCACGGGAAACAATCCTGGCGACGGGGGATTTGGGTCGCACGATCCTTTGCAGATTGGAAAGTTCGAGATACCCATTCGCGCAGGAAATTATCGCATTGCAGGCGAGGCGATTAATCCCGCTTTCGTGGGCGGCTCCAGCGTGGGGCCCCTATTTCCCATACCATTTGCCGACTTCAGTGGAAACTCGTTCAAAGTCACCGCCGGCAGCAAGACGACCGGAATCGACATCGTGCTGCGGGACGAGCTCCGCCGTTTCGATCAGTTCGAGGGGAAGTGACTTTGAGCGCTCGAAAATACTTACGTTTTCCTTTGATTGCGCTGATGTTTGCGGCCGTGTTCGCTGGATGTGGCGGAGGAGCACAGAAAGCACCACCGCCGGCGCCCGTAGTGCAGGTGTTCGCGGTGGCGACGCCTCCGCTTCCGACGGCGTTCTTCGGCGAGTTCTACACAGCCACCCTGCAGACTGGCGGCGGCGTGGGGAGGGTGACTTGGGAAATCGTGAATGGCGCCTTGCCTGCTGGCCTGAACCTTGACCATGACAACGGCATTATCAGCGGCATTGTCACTGATGCGCACGCTTCAGTGAATCAACTCTCAGTTCGCGCGGCAGATTCCGCCGGGCACTCGGCGACCAGTAACTTAACGATGACAGTTGAAACCAGGCCGCTTCGCTTTCTGACTACGAGTCTGCGCGACACGGTCGTCCACCAACCCTACATCGTCGGACTCTTGCTCAGCCAGCCTGCCGGACGTATCCACCTGAGTGCCGGTTCTGGCCCGTTGCCGCCAGGCTTGGTGCTTGAGACTGGCATGGCGGATGGCGTGATCCGTGGGGAATCCACAACAACCGGAACCTTCCAATTCACTCTCGAAGCTCAGAACGCAACTACTACCGCACAACAAACCTTTCAAATGAAGGTTAAGCCTTCTGGAACCAGCAACGATCAAGTTGCAGACGCAGCATCGCTTTCCACCGGAGTTTATCCAGCATCGATAAGTCCGTACGGCGAGCCGGCGTCGCAAGCGCATCCCGACCAGGACTATTACAAGCTGACGGCGCAGCCCGGCAGTGTCATTAGTCTGCAAATTACAGCGGAACAGCTAGGGCCCATGGATTCGGTGATTGAGCTGGTCGATGCTTCCGGTGCCCGCTTAATCACCTGCGACGAACCTGGAACCAGCGGTTTTACGCACCCTTGCATGAATGACGATAATCTCGAGGAATTCACGCTAGATTCCAAGCTGTTGTTCAAGGCCCCGGCAGGAACACCTACGACCCTCTTCCTGCACGTACTCGACTGGCGAGGAGACGCGCGGCCTGACATGCAATACCAGATTGAAATTTTCGGCGCCGATTAATTTCTTACGCGCAGCGCAAAGTTTCCTTATCCAGCAGCATCTCACCTTCAGATTCTGTGAAACCAATTTGCCGTCGTGTCGTCAAACACACCTAAGGTTGTGATCTCTACATGAAGTTCAGGACTTTTATCATTGCAGTCGGGCTGGCGATGGCGCTGTTCCTGTTCGCGCAGCGCCGGGTGCCGTTGCAGCCACAGGCGGTGTTTACGGGCGCCATCGATCTCACCCATCCCATCAGCGCCAGTGCACCCAACTGGGAAGGCACGGCCAAGTCTCCATTCCAGGCGCGCCAGCTTGGGCGAATTGAGAAGGATGGATACTTCTCGCGCTACATTTCGCTTCCCGAACACTTTGCTACTCACATCGATGCCCCCGCGCATTTCGCGAAAGGAAGCTGGACCGTCGACCAGATTCCTCCCGACCGCCTCATCGGGCCGCTGGTGGTGATAGACGTCTCTGCGAAGACCAAAAGCAATTCCGATTACCTGTTGAGCGTGCAAGACGTCGCCGGCTGGGAACAGGCGCACGGACACGTGCCGCCCGGCGCTATCGTAGTGGCGCGCACCGGCTGGGCGACGCGCTGGAACTCCATGGCGGACTATCGCGGTGTGCAAGGCCCTGGCGGCACCATGCACTTTCCCGGGTTCTCCCTCGAAGCTGTAAAGTTCCTGGTGGAGTCGCGTGCAATTTACGGCTTGGGCATCGACACTATGGGTGTGGACAATGGCCCCTCGCCGGATTTCCCGGTGCATCGCTACACTGCCAGCCGAAACGTCTATCACTTGGAAAATATGAGTGACCTCAGCGCCGTTCCCGAAGCGGGCGCAGTCTTGATTGCCTCTCCCGCGAAACTTGAGGGCGGCTCCGGCGGGCCGGTGCGCATATTTGCGTTGCTCAGGTAACTCTCAATAGCAATTGAGCACAGCGAATTGATTCAGTCGAGATGTAGCTTCCAGAGCGTATAGCTG
>Ga0070697_100003996_pt1 | contig 11314 bp, 7 predicted proteins | sample KBSK1501metaG_FD_65475 | JGI IMG/M metagenome (GOLD analysis project Ga0070697, IMG submission 65475) | Corn, switchgrass and miscanthus rhizosphere microbial communities from Kellogg Biological Station, Michigan, USA - KBS K1-50-1 metaG | ecosystem: Host-associated > Plants > Roots >... | reverse complement strand
CGCTCGGCGGCACGCCGCGCCGCCACCGCGGGAAGATCGGGACGGTGATGGGAGTCCGAACCGAACGCGCCGACCACAAACCGCGCGGGATCCAACCCGGCCGACCGCAGTTTCAGGCGCGCGCCATGCTCGACGTTTCCGGTGAGCAGCCCGACGAGCGCGCGCCGGTCCGCCTCATAGGGCTCGAGCGCGCTGAGCAGCTCCTTGATGCCCGGATAGATCTTCGTTGTCTGCGTGGGCTTCTCGAGCTCGGCGGTCAGCAATTCGACGTAGCGGCGGCACACCGCTGTCACACGATCCTCGGACCCGGCCTCCGGATGACCCGCCAACGTCAGCAGCTCGCGCACGATCTGCGGATCCGTCTTGCCATCGAAGCGGTAGCCGTCGATCGGGCCCGCGGTGCCCACTTCATCGAGCATGGCGCGGTGAATCGCGCGCCGTCCCGCGCCCGCGGTCCAGAGCAGCGTGCCGTCGATGTCGAAGAGGATTAGACGCATCTATGGAAAATAACGTGCGTAGAGTCGCCGGACCCCGACCAGATTGGCCAGCAATCGCTGCATCCGCGGTTCATCACCAAACAGAAGGTCCCCACCCACACCACCTCTGGACAGCGCGGAGTGCACGATGCGGCCGGCTCCCGCCCAGAGCGCCACGTGGGACACGCGTCCCCGTTCCGCAAAGAACAGCAGATCGCCGGCCTCGTAGCCCGTCCCGTCCGACTCGATCACGATCTCCTCTCCGTGGCTGAACTGCTGGTCGGTGTCGCGCGGCAGCTTGATACCGCGCGCGGCGTAGACCGCTTGCACGAGCCCGGAACAATCGATGCCCCACTCGGTGCGCCCGCCCCAGAGATACGGCGCACCGGCATACCACTTCTGCGCGAGCTCGGGCAACGCGAGATGGCGCGCTTCGACCCGCAGCTCCTGCTCGCGGCGCACGTTTCCGGCCGCCACCGCACCGCGCTGCCCGTCCGCGAGCTCCACGACGCCGCGCCGCAACGCGACGCGCGCGCCGGTCGGCAGCCTGCGCCGGCCATCGGTCGTCAGGATATCGGCGCTGAGCGAGCGGGCCGATGCCCGTTCGTCCCAATCCTCGGCCCAGTCGGTGGGGCCCATCGCGACATATCCCGCATGGAGCCAGGCGATGTAGCCGTCGGGCGCGCGCACGCGCAGCCAGTCGTCGCGCCGTTCCAACACATCGAGCAGTTCGCCGTGCAGAACTTCGCTCACCCGCGGCGCCGACACCTTCGGCTCGCCCTGGAGCGGCGCGAGTGCGGCGGTGAGAATGGCGGCAGGATCGACGACGTGATCGGGAATCAGCTCGACCTTATCGACCAGCTCCGCGTCGTTGGCGAGCCGGCGCAGCGCATCGCGCGCATCGCGCGATGAGGTGACCCCCGCAATGCCCTTCGGCAGGAGTGAGACCTCGAATACCGCCAGCCGGCCGTCGGGCGCCCACTTGCGGCGAATATCGTCAACCGCGCGCACGAGCTTATCCACGGCGCACCGCGCGCTCTACGGCTTCGGGGACCACGAGGGCGGCGATCGCGTCCACCTGCAGCGCGGACTTTGGCTGCACCGCCGCGGTGCTCACCGCGAAGATCACGTCGCCGTCGAACAATGTACCGTAGGGCGTGATGCGCCGCGCGAGTGCGTCACTGCCCGATTGCGCGAGCGCCTGCAGCTGCACTCGATCGAGATCGGCGTTCGTCGCGATCACGGCAAGCGTCGTATTGCGATTCAAGCGAGCCGGGTCGCCGAGCGGCGCGCCCCCTTCGGCGAGGTAGCGGAGACTGTCGACGCTCCCGGCAATGATGTCCCCGCGCGCGTTTCTCACGTCGCCCACCGCGTTCACCACCACCAGCGCCGCGACGATCACATCGCCGAACTGCGCCGCCCACGACCCGACACCCGCCGGGACCATGTTCTCGAGTCCGGCCGCCTTGGCGCATGTCGCTCCGCGCCCGACGCCGACGCGCCCATCGGCGTAATCGGCGTTGGCATTCTCGCACGCGCGGTACGCGTCATCGGAACTGGGCCAGCCTAACGGCTTCCCGGCATTGCCGAGATCGAAGATGACGGCCGACGGAACAATGGGAATCGTCCCCTTATCCCCAACGGGGAGCCCCCGGCCCCGCTCACGCAGCCAGCGCATCACGCCGTCCGCTACGCCGAGCCCGAGCGCCGATCCACCGGTGAAGAGAATCGCATCGATGCGCTCGACGAGGTGACGGGGATCCATGACGTCCAGCTCGCGCGTCCCGGTCGCGCGCCCGCGGACGCAAGCCGCGGCGCGCATGCCGGACTCCGGCGCGAGGACGACGGTACAACCCGTGCCGTGCGCTTCGATCGTCGTATGCCCGACGGTGATCCCGGGGACCGCCGCGAGATTCGTGCGTGACGTGCTCATTGACGCGCCAAGATAACGTCGGCAACGTTGACGGCCATGACATCTCCCAACGTCCCTGCCCCTCTTCCCACGCCTCCCGATCGCACGACCGTGCTCGTCGTGGACGATGAAGACGGCATTCGCCAGGCGCTGACCCGCTTTTTGAGTCGCCTGGGCTATCATGTGCAAGCCGCCGCGAACGCGAAGGAGGCGCTGCAGCAGCTCTCGGCGCACAACCCGCAAGCGATGCTGTGCGACATCCGGATGCCCGAGACCAGCGGGGTGGAGTTGCTGCCGAAAGTGCTCGCTCAGGATCCCGATCTCGCGGTGCTGATGCTCACGGCGATCGATGAGCCTCGCACCGCGATCGAATGCCTCAAACTCGGCGCGTACGACTATCTCATCAAGCCGGTGGATCTCGAGGAGCTGGAGTTGTCGTTGCAGCATGCATTGCGGCAGCGTCAGCTGGAAGTGGATCGGCGCGAGCTCGAGCAGTGGCTGGCGCGCGAAGTCGCGGTTCGGACGCGCGAGCTGGAGGAACGGTCCGCGGCGATCGAAGAAGTGGCGCTGGACGCGTTGGCGGCGGCACGCGACTGGGAAGGAACCGACGCGGCGTTGAGCAAGCTGGCCGAGGAGCTCGGCGCACCACGCGAAGAGCTCGCGCTGGAGTTGAAGCGGCGGCGAGCCGGAGCCTAGGCCTTCGCGGTTTTTGCCTTTTCCTCGCACGCCTTGCAGCGCGTGACCCCGCGGAACGTGCAAATCAAACAGATGAAGGTGCCGCAATCCGAGCAGGGATACCCCTCCGACGCCCGCTCTTCATTCCCGCACGCGCGGCACTGCATGCCGTCGTGTTCCTTGAGCTTCGGCTTGTCCATGGTTACAAGATAGCACAGCCTAGATGTTCAGGCTGTAGACTTTGATCTTGTTGATCAGGGTCGCGCGCGAAATCCCGAGTTCCTGCGCCGCGCGCGTGCGATTCCCGCTGTGATGCCGCAGGGTCCGCTCGATGTGCTGCCGCTCCACCTCCGACAGCGATTGCGCCGTGTAGCGCCGGTCGGTCTGAGACCGCTGGCGAAGGTCGGGCGGCAACTGTTCGACGCTGATTGTCGACTGCCCACGCCCGAGAATCATCGACCGCTCGAGCACATTCCGCATCTCCCGGACGTTGCCGGGCCACGGCGCCGACAACAGGCGATCCAGCACATCGGTCGTGCACTCGCTGGGGCACCCCGGCAGCTGCGTCTTCAAATCGCTGATGATCCGTGTGATCAGATTGAGTCGATCTTCCCGCGAGCGGTCGCGCACCGGCGGGAGCACGAGCGGCATGACGTTCAGGCGGTAATACAGATCTTCACGAAATCGTCCGCCCTCGACCTCGCGCACGAGATCGCGATTCGTCGCCGCGATTAGCCGCACGTCCACGCTCAGCTCGCGGGTGCCGCCCAGCCGCCGGAATTTCTTCGTCTCGAGAACCTTGAGCAGCTTGGGCTGAAGCTCCGGCGTCAGCTCGCCGATCTCGTCGAGAAAGATCGTCCCGTGATCGGCCAGCTCGAACAAGCCGACCTTCCGTTCCTTGGCGTCGGTGTACGCGCCTTTTTCGTGTCCGAACAGCTCGGAATCGAGAAAGGTCGCCGAGAGGCCGGCGCAGTTGACTTCGACGAACGGACCGCCGGAGCGGGGCGACAGATTGTGGATCACGCGCGCGGCCCACCCCTTCCCCGTCCCACTTTCGCCCGAGAGCAGCACGGTAGACCGCTCGCTTGCCGCGAGCAGCTCGATCTGCCGCGCGAGATCCTGCATCGCGGGGGAAACTCCCAGCGAGCCGAGGCCCTCGCCTTCGTGATCCAGCGCCCGCAGCCGCGCGTTCTGACGTGACAGCCGCACCTTCTCCGCCACGCGCGCGATCGCGGCGGACAGATGCGTCATGTCCACCGGCTTGGTCAGGAAATTCTCGGCGCCGAGCTGCATGGCCTTCACGGCGGTCTCGATGTCGCCCTGGCCGGTCAGCAGGATCACCGCGGCACCTTCCCGGCGCAGGCGCTCGAGCACGGTGAGTCCGCTCGAATCGGGGAGATGCAGGTCGAGGAGCACCACGTCCGGGCGCACGCGGTGAAACGTGTCGATCGCTTGCTCGCCGGTCCCATCGCGCCACACCTCGTAGCCGATGCGCTCGAAGTAGTCGCCGATGGCGCGGAGGACACTCGCGTCATCGTCCACGAGCAGCAGCGTATCAGCCATGATGCGCCTTGTATCGCGCGCCGACGAGCACGGCGAGCGCGCCGGGCAGCAGCCGTGCCTCGAATGGGGTCGTTCCGGTGACCTCGCCGTCGAGTTGTACGGGACGTTGCGCGCCGTCAGGTACCTCGACGCGCACTGCGCGGCCGCGTGCCCACCAGACCCGCCGGCCCTTGCCGTCCTTGTTGCCGTTGCCGAGCAGCAGCTCGATCACCGCGCTGGCGCTTTGAAACGCACCGTCGGCGTCGAGCGCCACGATGTCCAGCCAGCCGTCGTCGGGCGCGAGGTTGGAGCGAAGATTGAGAAACCCGGGGGGGAGCTTGCCGCAGTTCAGCACCAAGAGCATCGCGGCGCGGATGTCGTGAACGGTTCCGTCCACCGTGACGCGGTGTGCCGCGCTGCGGATCGAGTTCAGGGTCAGCGCCGCGCGCGCCACGTAGGCACCCAGTTTCCAGCGGCGCTTCTCCTGGAGACCGGTGTCGGCCATGAGCTGCGCGTCGAACCCCGTGCCCGCCGCGACCGCGAAGTAATGCGGCCCGTCCGACCGCTCCACCACGCCAAGGTCGATGGGCTGGCTGCGAGCCGTGAGCAGCGCGCGCGCCGCGCTGGCCGTCGAACGCGGCAGGCGCAGGTTACCGGCGAGCACGTTCCCGGTACCGCCGGGCACCAGACCCAGCGCGACACCCGTGCCCGCGATCCCGGCCGCGACCTGCATCGCCGTCCCGTCGCCGCCGTGGCTGACGACGACGTCGTAACCCATCCCCCGCGATCCCTCCGCGATCCGGCGCGCGTCGCCGGGACCAGCGGTGGACTGCACCTCGACGTTCCAGCCGCCACGCTGCAGGATGTCGCGGATCGTCGTGACAGCCCGCGCGTGCGCGCGCGCTGCAAAGGGATTGGTGATCAGGAGCGCGCGGGTCACCTAGTAGCGCCGTTCCCAGAACAGATCAAACCCGACCTGGCGCGAAAAGGGGGGCTGAGTCACACTGGCTGGTCCGCAGCTGCGCACCGGCTCGAAGCTCGCTTCGCTGCGCCACTCCGGGCTGAAGCGGAACTGCAAGCTGGCGCCCAGCGTGTTGGTCAACCGTGAGCCCTGGTTGCCCTGGTTCGGCTGGCAAAAACCGGCATTCACTACTAGGAACGTCTTGGCGCCGATCGCCCAGCCTGCGGCGACCTGGGCCCCGGAAAACGGATTGTTGGGATCGCCCGGACGGATCTCGAAATAATCGAGCGGCACCCCCAGATCGGAAACGAACGTCCGCTCCAGCTCGCCCGCGAACAGCGATGCGAAAACGTTGCGTACGAAGGGGGCCTCGCCGCTGCCCAACTCGAACGTGGGCTTGCCGAACATCAAGTAGGAGATGAGCTCGGTCTGAGAGAGATTCCCCTGATCCGATTCCAGGGTCAGCTTCGGCACCAGCAGTGTCCCCTGAATGTGCGCGATGACCGTGATGTCCTTGGTGATCCCGGCCCCCGGCAACGGGTGCACGATGTGCCGGGCGGCGATATCGAGTTCCGCGTTCAGATCAGGCGTCCCGAAGTAGCGCACCGTTCCCTGCGAGACGACGAACTCACGCGTGACGAAGCCAATCTGGAGGCGGTATGTGCCGCGCGGCGCCTGCAGCGTCCCGCTCAGCACATAGTTGTTCCGTACCTTGTTGACTTGCACCGACCCCGTCAGCTGGATGTTCGCCTCGTTGGAGCGCAGCCACGCGTCTTCGCCCATCGTCAGCTGGAGATTGTTGATCCGCAGGCTGTCGAAGAACACGCTCTGAAACTCGGGGCCGAGCCGCTGCTGGCGGATCAGCGACGTGTCGATGAGGTCCTGCACCCACGGCTCGTCCAGGTTGACCACGCGCTTGTTGACGAGATCGGCGAAGTGCAGCACGCCCGACGTGACGGTCCCGCGTCCCGTCAGAGTGGCGCCGAACACCGGACCCGTCAGTGCCACCCGGCCGCTCGCGGTCAGTGCGAGATAGCCCCGCAGATCGAGCGCCTTGAATTCCGACGTCGTGATGTTCATCGCGAGCACCGGCTTGGTGAGCCGCTCGAGCCGGATGTACCCGCTCAGCTCCGCTCGGCCCCGCTCCCCGGCAAGCGTCAGGCTGTCCACGCGAATCGTGTCGCCGCGCAGGGACAGACTGCCGTTCATGTCCGAGTAGCGGACGTTCAGGGCCGGAATCGTAGCCGCCGCGCGACCGATCTCGAGCCCGCCCCTGAGCCTCGGCGCCTCCCACGTGCCACCGATGCCGAGATCCGCGTTGAAGACACCTTCGACGTTCTGCACGGTCGTCGTGACCGCCGTGAGCACACCGAGATCGACGCTGTCGGCGCGCGCCTGGACCGAGAGCGTGTCGGGCAGCTGCCGCTGCGCCACCGGCACCAGTGCAAGATCGAGCGGCAGGTGGGCGGTGACGTTCAGGACCTGCTGTCCTGACCGCCACATATGGACTTCCCCGTTCAGCCGGCGATCGCGATAGTCGATAATGCCGTCCAGGAACGGCGCCCGGAATGAACCGAACGCGGCGTTCGAGAACGCGAACGAGCCGCTGTAGAGCGGGTTCGCACGCGTGCCGGTTGCCGCGATGTTGGCGGTGACGGCGCCCGCGACGCCGAGCGTGTCGCGCTGGAGCAGCGCGTACACGCCGGTGAGCGGGAAGCTGTCCAGCGACACGCGCGCGTTGATCGGACCGCGCGCCGGCAGATCGCCGCTGACGGAGAGGCGCCCCCCCCCGGCAGCGCTCTTGAGCGCGGCTGAGTCGAGGTGCAGCACGGAGTCGCCAAACGCGAGCGCGGTGGGACGCTCGAGGAACCACACGCCGCTCGGCAACAGTACGGCGAGCGAGTCCACCACCGCCTGCCGTGTGCCACTGCCACCGGGCTGGGCGTAGCGACCGCCCGCCAAAAACGCGCCGAGATCCCCGACGCGCGAGCGCGCAAACCAGGTGAGGGAGTCGCGTGTGCCGCGGGCACGGGCCGCGGCCTGGCCGAATCCGAACCGGTCGTACCCGATCGAATCGAGGTTCGCCTCGACGTCGAACCGCGGGACGGGTCCGGGCTGATAGGCGATCGTACCGTCGCCTTTGGGCACACGCCAGCCACGCCAGCGCAGATCCAGAACGTGTGCGTCGCCCCCGATCGACACCGAATCGAGCGCGCCGTTCAGCGACAGCCGCACCCGAGCCGATCCCTTGAGCTTGTCCTCACTGAACGCGCTCGCCGCGTTGGGACCGGCGATCCAGGTCACGAGCGAATCGAGTACGCCGAGACTGTCGGCCTCAAAATCGACGGTCAGCGTGCCGCGATCGGGGCGCTGCCAACCGAGCGATCCGCGGCCGCTGGTCAGCAACCCCGGCTGCTGCAGCCGCAACGAGTCCACGAGCAGCTTGCCCTCGGCGAACCGGACCTTGGTCGCACCGCTGTCGATGATCGTTCCGGCGAACAGCGACGGCGCGAGCAACACGGAGAGCTCGCCGGTGGGCTTGGTGATGCTGTCCGCGGCGACGCTGCCGTTGGCCGTGAACGTGAGCCGCGACGGCGGCGCGCTGCCGCGCGTGAGCCAGCGCTGCAGGTTGAGATCCTGGGCGTGCAGCGTGAAGTCACGGGCGCCGAAGCCCGGATGCATGTCGCGCGCGCCGAGCAGCAGCGTCCCGTCCCCGCGTACGGCGCCGCCGCCGCCGAGCATCGCGAGATCGGCATGTGTCTCGACGCCGGTGAGATCGCCGTTCAGCCGGATCGTTCCAGCGAGCGAGCCCCGGAGCGGGAACGCGGCCATACGACCAGTCAGGCCGTCGAGCGACAGCGAATCGGCGTGCACATCGGCGAACACACCCAGGACATCGGTGCGGGAATCGAGCCCGACGACACCGCGTATGATGCTCGCGTTCCGCTCGCCATCGTGATGCCGCAACGTGCCGCTGAACCTCGCGTTCTTGAGCGTACCGGTGAGCGTGCCCGACGCGTCGAGCTCGCCCTGAAGATCGAACCCCGGGACCAGCCGGCGTACCGTGCCGATATCGATGCGGCCCGTCTCGACCGCGAACGGCTGAAAGGCGAGATCTTTGCCGGCAACACTGATTTCGCCCTTACCGAGGATCCGCGACTCCGGCCAGCCGGGCACGAGCGAGTCACGGAACGACCACTCCGTCTCGATCTTCAGCGCGCTCATCGGGCCGTCCACGATGGTCCGGCCGGTCAGGCGGCCATAAAATGGCAGCGAGTCGATATACACACGGGCGAAATCGAGGGAGAGATCACGCGCGACCAGGTCGCCCTGACGTAGCGCGACGAGTCCCGAGTCGGCCGCGCTGAACGCCGTGACGTGTCCGATGAGGCGTCCCTCACCGAATGACAGGTCGAGCGGCCGCAGCTGAATCTCGAGCACGCGCCCGCCGTGCGAGGCGAGGGTCACACCGCCGTGCAGCACCGCCTGTTCGGGGAACCGTGGGTCCAAGAACCGGATGTCCGTGAGGGTCGCGGAGTCCGCCTGCATGACGAGGTTCCAGAGCAGCGTGTCGCGCGGCCATTGCACCGTGCCGCGGGCGCGGAACTGCGTGGCCGGGAAGCGCACGCGCGACAGATCGACGTCGAGCGTGTGACCGTCGATCGTCACGCGGCCGACGACGTCGGCGATCGAGAGCTTGGGATCGGTACTCTCGGTCGCGAGCCGCAGCACGTCGATGCGGATGCCCTTTTCGCGCGGCGCCTGGATGCGCATCGCCGCCAGCCGGGCGTTGAGATGCTCGAAGCGCCGGACGCGGTAGCGGCCGTCTTCGCCCGAATACTCGATCTCTTCGTTGGCACTCGAGATTTGACCGTGCTTTTGGAGCCGCAGCGTCAGTGAGCCGTCCTGGATCTGGACGTTCCGCAGCAAAATGAGCGAGCGGGGCCCGGCGGGACCGAGCGGCTTCACCGTGACCGTGTCTTTTTCGCCGAGCCGCAGCAGTTCGTCGAAGTTTGTCTTGCCGTTCTGGTGCTGCACGATGTTGATGATCGGACGCTCGAGCCGCACTTCCATGAACACCACTCGGCCCGCCGCGAAGTCAATCGGGTTATAGCCCAGCTCGGCACGCGGCAGCCAGGCGACCAGTGTGGAGTCGGGATCGAGCAGCCGGACGTCGGTGAGCACGACGCCGGTGAGCAGCGAGCCGCGGACCTCGCCCACCTCGATCGAGCCGTTGACCGCGCCTTCGACCACCGAGCTGGCGACGCGCGCGAGGAGCGTACGGCCCGCGTGCGTGCCGACGAGCGCGTTGAGCGCACCGAGGAAGCAGGCGAGCAGTCCCACGAGGGTCCACAGCGCGACACCCAGGGAGCGACGCATCTAGAACGCCTGCCCGACGGCGAATTGCAGAACGATCTTTTGCCAAAATCTTTTGCTGTCACGCACGGGCGGGTAGGAGGGCCGGATTTGTGTGATCGTGCTCGCCGTGTCGCTCGTCTGGTAGAGCAGCGGGCCGCGCTCGGTGGCATAGCCGTTGTACGCGGCGTCAATCCGCACCGGTCCCAGCGGCGTGGTGAAGCGGACGCCGACGCCCGGAGTCACTTTCACATTTCCGACCGTGATGAGTTCGTCGCCGCGCTCCCAGACCTGGCCGGCGTCCACAAACAGCCCGAGACGCACACGCGACGCGAGGATGGGCGAAGGAAAGCGCAGTTCGGCGTTTGCGACGATCGCGGTGTTGCCGCCGGTCGGCCGTGTCTGGACGTTGCGAAATACTTTCTCTCCGCCCGCCCGCCTGGTCGCTCCCGTGTCCACGGCGGCGGGAGAGATGGTGTCGGCGCCCACCAACACATAGACGCGCGGCCCTAATTCGTTCCGCCCATACCCGCGCACGGAATTCGGGCCACCGCCATAGAAGCGTTGATCCGGCGGAACGTACGCCACGAGCTGCGTGTCAATCACGATCTTCCGAGGCAGAATCACCCCGCCCCGCACGCGCCACGCGAACACGGTACGCCGGCCGAGCGGATGATATCCGGCGACCTCGAACTCACCACGCGTGAACTCGTAGGGGCTGTCCGATCCAAGCAGTCGGGAGGCATACACCAGGCTGACCGTTGAGACCCTCCCCTCGGTGGGGTCGAGAAGATTGTTTACGCGATCGCGGACAATCGTCACGGTCGCCGCCCCAAAACCGTGGCGCTGGCGCAGAAACTCCTGACTCGTCGCATCGCACACCCGAAAGAAACTGCAATACACGCCCGCGCTCGCCTGCGTCCGCCCAAACGAGTAGCTGTAGCCCAGGGTCACGGGGAGCCGACCCCGCGCATTGAACGTCAGGTCGGCGTTGCCCCCGATCGCCTCGCGCGTAAACACCGTGAACTCGGAATGACGCTCGGCAAGCAGTCCCAGGCTCCCGACGTTGCTCCGCGCCAGGAAGGCGGGCTGCCGCAGCGTTAAACCCACGCTGTAGTTGAGAGTATCGAAATTCCACGCACCACCGAAGGGGTTACAGAACTGGTTGAGCCCGGTCGAGCCCTTGGGCGTCCCCCCGAGCTTCGACACCCGTGCCGACAGATCGAGCGTACGAGCCCCACCGAGAAAGTCATGGGCGGCCCAGCCACTCTGCACGCGAAAACACTCGACGCTGCCGTATCCGCCACCGAAACGCACTTGGTGGCGCGAACCCTCCGCTACCTGTACCAGCACACGGACCGTGGAATCGCCGAGTCGGTCGGGAGGAATGGA
>Ga0070697_100003993_pt1 | contig 11319 bp, 9 predicted proteins | sample KBSK1501metaG_FD_65475 | JGI IMG/M metagenome (GOLD analysis project Ga0070697, IMG submission 65475) | Corn, switchgrass and miscanthus rhizosphere microbial communities from Kellogg Biological Station, Michigan, USA - KBS K1-50-1 metaG | ecosystem: Host-associated > Plants > Roots >... | reverse complement strand
CTTGGGAGTTGGGCGTTGGGAGTTGGGCGTTAGCGCGGACCGAGGCCGTCGTCTCCGTCTACTCCGGAGTCGCGGCTTCGCTCTTCGTCGGTATGGCGTCGTGAGCGATCCCAGTCGCCGCGAGCCTGATCGCGGTTCGGATTGCGATAGATGGCTTCGGTGCGGTCCTGGGCGATCTCGGAGCCGATCTCGTCGAGCGTCTCGCGCCGGATGCTCTGATCCTTCTTGAGCTGTTTGGTCTCACCTCGTCTGCGGTCGGCCATGGGCTCTCCTCCCCTTCGGGGAGGAGCAAATCCCAAGCCCCAAATGGGGCTTGGGATTTACGCAGAGCACTCCCCGTCCATCACGACCGGATCGAACGCCTGGCTTTCGCCGAGGTCGATGAAGTCGTCCGGCGTCATCCGGGCCGCGTCGAGCTCGACGAGGTCCTTGAGCCGATCGGCAGCCACTGACGGGGTGATGCGGCGGTAGAACGCGCCGAGTTCTTCCGTTTCGCTCTGGCGCTGCTCCCGGTAGAGATCGATCAGGCGACCGGCCGCCTCCGTGATCCGGCGGGCCGGGATCTTTGCGACGACCTTGCCGAAGTGCGCGCCCTCGTCTGTGACGCCGCCGCCGACGAGCACGAAATACTGCGGCACGGCCTTGCCGCCGACCTTCCGCACGCTTCCCTGGAACCCAAGCGAACCGATGTGATGCTGGCCGCATCCGTTCGGGCACCCGCTGATGCGAATCTGCCCCGACGGAACGAGATCGACGAGGTCGGGACGCGCGCTGAAGTACTCGGTGAGCACGCGGCCGAGGCCGCGCGACTGCGTCACCGCGAGGCGGCACGACTCGGCCCCCGGGCAGCTGACGACGTCGCTCAGCGTCAGCGCGTCGGGCTCGCTGAGACCTGCCGCCGCGAGGCGCTGATAGAACGGTTCGAGCGATTCCTTCGTCACCCACCGGAACAGCACGTTCTGCTCCACTGTCAGGCGCATCGCCCCGTCGCCGTACGCCTCGGCGAGGTCCGCGAGCACGCGCATCTGTCCCGCGGTGAAATCGCCGAGCGGCAAGCGCACGGTCACGTGGTAGTAGCCGTCCTGGCGCTGGCGCGCGACGTTCCGGCGCAACCACCGCAGGTAGGTGTCGGACAGCGGCTGCAACCGGACGGTGCCCGGATGAATGCCGGGGCCGCGCATCGGCGTCGAGGCCATCGCCGCCACGTGCTGCAATGTCGGCGGCGAGGCGGGTTCCCAGTCGGGCGCCTGCTCCGGCGTGGTCTTCGCAGGATCGAACGGCAGGCGGGCGCCGCCTTCGCGCCGGAAGCCTTCGAGCTCCTCCTCGAACTTCGCTCGAAACGCGTCCCATCCAATCGCGCGAATGACGAACTTCATCCGGTTGCGCTGCGGATGCTGGTAGTCGCCATACTTGTGGAACACGCGCACGATCGCTTCCGCGACCTCGAGCATCTGCTCCACCGGAAGGAAGTCGTACAGGACGTAGCCGCTGACCGGCAGGATCGACGTCCCGCCGGCGACGGTCACCTTCCAGCCCTTGCGTCCGTCAACGATGCGCGCGCGCCAGCCGATGTCGTTGATCGCGGTGACCGCGTGATCCACGGCGCACCCTTCGAACGCGATCTTGAACTTGCGCGGCAGCACGCCGCTCAGCGGATGGCGCAGGAAGTATCGCGTCAGCGCTTCCGCGTACGGAGACGGGTCGAAGATCTCGTTTTCCGACGTGCCGGCGTACGGGCACCCGGTGACGTTGCGAACCGAGTTGCCGCACGCCTCGCGCGTGGTCAGCCCCTCCTCCGCGAGCTCGCGCATCGCCGCCTCGACGTTCTTCAGCAGGACGAAATGAAGCTGGATGTTCTGGCGCGTGGTGATATGACAGAAGCCGCGCGAGTAGCGCGAGGCCACGCCGGCAAACGCGCGCATCTGCGGCGAGGAGACGATGCCCTGCGGCGCCTTGACGCGCAGCATCTGGACGCCGTCCTGCCGCTGGCCGTAGGTCCCGCGCACGAGGCGGAAGCGCCGCCACTGGTCGGCCGGCATCTCGCCGCTCTCGAACTTCCGCAGCGTTTCCACGAACTCGTCGATGTCGTGCTCGCTGGCAAAGTCCAGGCTCGCACGCCCGAGCGTCGTTGCGTCATCGATCGCTGCCATACTTCATCCCCTTCTCTTCCTCTTCCGCCGCTTTTTTCAACAGCGCATCCCGAACGCTGACCACTTCGCCAATCACGACGACACCCGCCACGCCCGCCGGCGGCTCGTTCGCCCCGAGCTCCGCGACCGTGCCGGTCCAGATCCATTCGTCCGGTGTCGACGCGCCGCACACGATCGCTGCGGGCGTCTTCGGGCTCCAGCCGCGCGCAATCAGCGTTGCCGCGAGCTCGTTCCGTGTGGCGAGTCCCATGAGCACCACGAGCGAGACGGCGTTGGGCTGGACGGCCTCGAGCCCTCTCTCGAACGCGTCGGCGGCGTGACCCGACAGCACGAGGAACCCCGAGGCCGAGCCGCGATGGGTCACGGGAATCCCGGCAAGCCCGGGCGCTGCGATCGCCGAGCTGACGCCCGGCACGACCTCGAAGGGGATGCCGGCGATTGCGAGCGCCAGCGCCTCTTCGGCCCCGCGTCCGAACACGAACGGATCGCCTCCCTTGAGGCGCACGACGCGCTTGCCCTGGCGCGCCGCGCGAATCATCACCCGATGGATGGTTTCCTGCCGGACGCTCTGGCGCCCCGCGCGCTTGCCGACGCAGAAGCACTGCGCCTTCGTGAACCGCCGCAGCGCCTGCGAGTCAACGAGCGAGTCATACAGCACGAGGTCCGCCTGCTCGAGATACGCGACGGCCTTCCGCGTCCACAAATCCGGATCGCCCGGCCCGGCTCCCACCAACGCAACTCTCGCCCTGCTTGGGATTTGGGTTTTGGGATTTGGGATTTGGGATTTGCTCGCGTAGAGAGCATTCAACACCGCGAGCAACTGCGGCCTCCGCGCCTCCATCGGCGTGCGCTGAGCTCGCCACACGCGTCGCGCATCATCGGACGCCTTCAGCCACGCGTCGATCTCGCGCGGCAGGAACGCGTCGAGCGCTTCGCGCAGCAGACCCGCCAGCGCCGGTGCGCGGCCGCCGGTCGAAATCGCAATCGTGACGCCGTCGCGCCGGACGACGCCGCCGAGATACGCGGTCGCGTTCTGCGGATCGTCGACGGCGTTGACGAACACCCGCCGCGCGTCCGCCGCCGCGCGCACCTGCCGATTCACGGCCGGCGGCGCTGCCGCCACGACCCACCACGCCCCATCGAGATCCTCGCCGCGGAACTCACGGCGAACAATCTCGACGCCCGCGCGCTCGATCTCCGGATGAATCTCCGGCGCCACGACCGTCACACGCGCGCCGGCGGCAAGCAGCGACTCGATCTTGCTCGCGGCAACGGGCCCGCCGCCCACGACGACGACGTGGCGGGCGGTGAGGTCGAGGAAAGCCGGAAATGTCACGCTCATACTGACGCGGGCACTTTCATGCGGGATCCAATCACGCGCTCGAAATCCGCCAGCGAGCGGCCGATCTGGGTTGGCGCGGCGACGCGGTCGCGCACGACTTCGGCCGTCTTGTAGCCGTTGCCCGTGATGCAGACGACGACCGATTCGTGCGGCTTGATGACGCCGCGCTGAATGAGTACGCGCGTGGCCGCGAGCGTCGTTCCGCCTGCAGGCTCGGTGAAGATGCCTTCGGTGCGCGCGAGCAACTGGATGCCGTCGAGGATCTCCTCGTCGGTGACCATGGCGCCCGTGCCGCCGGTTTCCTTGACGACGCGCACCACCTGGAAGCCGTCGGCCGGGTTGCCGATCGCGAGCGACTTCGCAATCGTGTTCGGCTTCACCGGGTCCGGGAACTCGGCGCCGGACTCGAGCGCGCGGATGACGGGCGCGGAACCGGTCGGCTGCGCCGCGTGGATGCGCGGCAGCTTGCCCTCGACGAGACCGACCTCGCGGAACTCGCGAAACCCTTTGTAGATGCGAGGCAGCAGCGTCCCGCCGGCAACCGGCGAAACAAGATGGTCGGGGAAGCGCCACCCAAGCTGCTCCGCCACCTCGAACCCCATCGTCTTGGCGCCTTCGGCGTAGTAACTGCGCAGGTTGATGTTGGCGAAGCCCCACCCGTATCGATCCGCGATCTGCGTGCACAGGCGATTCACGTCGTCGTAGTTGCCGTCGACGGCGACGACGTGCGGACCGTAGACCGCCGAGCCGAGGATCTTGTTCGGCTCGAGATCGTTCGGAATGAAGACATAGCAGGACAGCCCGAGGCGCGCCGCGTGCGCCGACACGCTGTTGGCGAGGTTGCCGGTGGAGGCGCACCCGAATACCGGGAAGCCAAGCTCGACGTTGCGCGTGGCCGCAATCGAGACGACGCGATCCTTGTACGAGAAGGTCGGATGGTTGACCGAGTCGTCCTTGATGTAGAGCTCGGAGACGCCAAGCTCGCGCGCGAGGCGATCGGCTTTCACGAGCGGCGTGAAGCCCGAGTGGAAACCGGTCTTGGGTGATTCGACCGGCAGCAGCTCGAGGTAGCGCCACAGCGACCGCGGCCGCGACTCGATCGCACGACGGCTGATGACTTTCTTCACCGCCGCGTAGTCATACGTGACTTCGAGCGGACCCAGGCATTCCGAGCACACCCACAGCGCCTGTGCCGGATACGTGGCGCCACACAGGTGACACGTCAGTCCTGAGACGAAATTCATGCGGTTCTCCATGGGCGGGAAACGAGCCCCTCTTGCCCCTCCAGCCCCTCTTGCCCTTCCAGTTGGTGCGCGGCAAGCGTCCTCACGGTCACCGGGGACCCCGCGGCCTCGCAGGTCGCCTGCAGCAGCCGCTCGACTCGCGCGAAATCACGTCTCGCCAGCACGGCCACCGACGGCCCGGCACCGGAGAGGTAGGCGCCGAGAACGTCGGGATCGTCGAGCGCGAGCACGGCGCCGAGATGCGGGACGAGCGCCGCACGCGCCGGCTGATGCCATCGGTCCTGCAGCGCCTCGCGCAACCGATCGTATTCGCGGTTCTGAAGCGCGTGCACGAGCGACAGCACCCGCTGAAGGTTGAAGACCGCGTCGGTGCGCGAGATCGTCGGCGCCAGCGCCGCACGCGCCTTCTTCGTCGCCAGGCCGGTGAACGGCGTCGCGATCACGAATCGCAGATCGCGCGGCCAATCCCATCGCAGCGCACGCACGGTGCGACTTGCCCCGCCGAAGCCGCCAGGCGAAGGCGGGCCTGCCCCGCCGAAGCCGTCAGGCGAAGGCGGGCCTGCCCCGCCGAAGCCGTCAGGCGAAGGCGGGCCTGATTCGAGGACCGACGTCATGCCGCCGAAGAGCGCGGGCGCCGCGTTGTCCGCGTGGCCTTCGAGCGCGGTCGCCGCGGCGAGCAGGGTCGTCTCGGGCATCGGCCCGGTGACGTGCTCGAAGATCCGCAGCCCCGCGACCGTTGCCGCCGCGCTGCTCCCGAGACCAGCCGCGAACGGGATGTCGCTGTCGATCTCCGCGAAGACCGTCGGCACCGGCGCCCTGGACTGCTTCGCCATCGACGCGAACGCGCGCTCGACGGCGTTGGTGCCGCGCACCGCCGGCCGGCTGCTCACGACCTCGAGACGCGCGCCGCCGTCGGCGCGCACGTCGACGATGCGCGCGCGGAGATACAGCTGGACCGCCACGCCGAGCGTGTCGAAGCCACCGCCAAGATTGGCGGTGGACCCGGGGACGAGGATGTCGTCAGCCATTTGTGATTCGTGATTGGCGATTAGCGATCTCACACCACTAATCACAAATCACTAATCGGAAATCACCAATCTCCGGTGCAAATTAAAAAGCCCGCCGGAACCAGTTGGTCGGCGGGCCTGGTGATGTCGCGGTTCCTGCCGGTTCCGTCACGCCATCGACCAGGTCACGCACGCCAGCGCACAACACATGCAACACATGCACACGGACGCGCAGCGACACGGAACCGGTCGAATCTGGCCAAAAACCGGCGAAGAACCGGAAAACATTCGGAAAATCATACCATAACAGCGTGGCGGCGACTCCCTTCACGATCGGCATCATCCAGGACCACGCAACCGACGATACGGCGGCCAATCTGGCCCGCGCGGAGCGACTCGTCCGGGGCGCGGCGCAAAAAGGCGCCCAAATCATCTGTCTCAAGGAGCTGTTCAACGCGACCTACTTCTGCAAGGCGCAGCAGTGCGACCGCTTCGACCTCGCGGAGCCGATTCCCGGCCCGACGACCGACCGGATGCAGGCCATCGCGCGCGAGCTCCAGGTGGTCGTCATCGTCCCGATTTTCGAGCGGCAGACGGCGGGCATCTATCGGAACTCGGCGGCGGTGATCGACGCCGACGGATCGCTGCTCGGCGTCTATCGCAAGATGCACATTCCGGACGACCCGCTGTTCTACGAGAAGTACTACTTCACCCCGGGCGACGGTCATTTCGACTATCACGGCGAACGCCCGGGCGAGGCCAACGGCTTCAAGGTGTGGAAGACGCGGTATGCCACCATCGGCGTGCTGATCTGCTGGGACCAGTGGTACCCCGAAGCCGCGCGTATCACGACGCTGCTCGGCGCGCAGGTGCTCTTCTACCCGACCGCCATCGGGTGGCACCCGGCGGAGAAAGACGAGTGGGGCGCCGCGCAGGTCGAAGCGTGGCGCACGGTGCAGCGCGGCCACGCAATCGCCAACGGCGTCTACGTGGCGTCGCCCAATCGCATCGGCCACGAAGAGGAGCCGGGCACCAACGGCATCACCTTCTTCGGCCACTCGTTCGTCGCCGATCCCTTCGGACGCTATGTCGCAGAGGCCGGAGAGAAGGAAGAGATCGTGATCGCGCAGTGCGACCCCGCGCTCATCGAGTCCGTGCGGCGCAACTGGCCGTTCCTCCGCGACCGCCGGGTCGACGCCTACGGACCGATTCTGAGCCGCTACCTCGCGTGAACCGCCGTTTCCGCATGCCTGCCGAATGGGAGCCCCATCGGGCCACCTGGCTCGCCTGGCCGCATCACGAACCGGACTGGCCGGGCAAGCTCGGGCCCATCCCCTGGGTCTACGCCGAAATCGTCCGCGTCCTTGCGGACCACGAGCAGGTCGAGATCCTCTGCCACGACCGAGCGGTGATGGCCGACGCGCAGAAGACGATCGACGCGCACGGTGTTCGCGCGGATGGCATCCGCCTTCACGTCGTCCAGACCGATCGCGTCTGGCTGCGCGATTCCGCACCCACGGGCGTCATCGGCTCCGACGAGAGCGTCGTCCTGGTGAACTGGGCCTTCAACGGCTGGGCGAAATACGACAACTGGACACGTGATGTGCTGGTCGGCGACGCGATCGCACGCATCACCGGGCTACCGCGCGTCGAGCCGCGGCGCGCGACAGGAGATCGGATCGCTCTCGAGGGCGGCGGCATCGACGTGAGCGGCGACGGCCTGATGCTGGTCACCGAGGAGTGGCTGCTCAGCGACGTGCAGGTCCGCAACCCCGGCATGACGCGCGAGGACTACGAGCAGGTCTTTGCCGAGTGGCTCGGCATCACGCGCACCATCTGGCTGGGCGAAGGGTGCGTGGGCGACGACACGCACGGCCACGTCGACGACGTCGCGCGGTTCGTCGCGCGGGACACCATCGTGCTCGCCGTCGAAGAGGATCCCGCCGACGACAACCACGCGCGCTCCATGGACAACCTGAAGCGGCTGGAGCACGCGTCCGCGGCGAGCGGACGGCCGCTGCGTGTGGTCAGGCTTCCCTTTCCGCGCCCGGTCATCATGAACGGCGAGCGGCTGCCGGCAAGCTACGCGAACTTCTACATCGCCAACGGCGTCGTCATCGTGCCGACGTTCAACGACCCGAACGACCGCATCGCGCTGAACACGATGGCCTCGCTCGTGCCCGGTCGTCGTGTCGTCGGCATCCATGCGGTCGATCTCGTGTGGGGGCTCGGGACGCTGCATTGCCTGACGCAGCAGGAACCAGCGAGGTCCGCCTTGTAGGCGGACCTTGTCGCATCCGCACACCCGCGCGCACACCCGGGCGAACTCGCACGAGTTCTGCCCACTTTCACACGGATTCGCTGTTGTGCGGACCGGAATGGAAGCTGCACAATGCGAACGGTCTCTCTGTACATATGCGCATCCGGAGCCGGCTTTTCGCCTTCGCGCTCGTCAGCGTGATCCTCGTGTTCGCCGCGGGGTACCTTGGCATCGCCAACGGCCGCCGCGTACGAGACACCCAGCGGGAGACCGTCCTCAATTCGGGTCCCGTCATCCAGCAGCTGGCGACGATCAAGTTCTCGGGCCTGCGCATCATCTCGGCGGCAACCGATTACGGCCTGCTGCGCCTCGAGGACCCCATTCGTAACGCTGCGCGGATGCGCGAAGAGGAGGGCGAAATCCTCGAGGCGACGCGCGCCCTGACCGACGGCCTCGAGAAGACGCGCGTCGTCTGGGAGCGCGCGGGGTGGGCGCGCTCGGAAATCGACCAGATGCAGCGCGCCAGCGATCGCATCAAGGCGCTCAGCCTCGGCATCCGGTCCGACGGCGGACGCGGTCCCTCGATCATCCAGCGCCACCAGGAGTTCGACGCCGCCGAGCGCGAATTCGTCCAGATCGTCGACGCCGTCACGACCGAGCGCCGCCGGGTGCTGCTGGCGCAGAACGCCGCGCTGGCGGATGCGACCGAACGCGCGATCAACCTGAGCGTCGCCGGGCTCGCGGCCTGCTCGCTGTTCATCCTGGTTGGCGCGATGATGATGGGCCATTCCATTGCGCGCCCGCTGCGCCTGCTGCAGCGCGGCGCCGTCCGGATTGGCGCCGGCGACTGGAACACGATGATCGCGATCGAGCGCGGCGACGAGTTCGGCGAGCTGGCGCACAGCCTGAACCAGATGGCCGCCGACCTGAAGACGCTCCACATCGAGCGCGACGAGGCCACCGCGGCGCTCGTCCAGGCGAAGGAGGCGGCCGAGGAGGCCAACCGCGCCAAGAGCGAGTTCCTGGCGAACATGAGCCACGAGATCCGGACGCCGATGAACGGCATCATCGGCATGACGGAGCTGGCGCTCAACACGCCGCTGAGCCCCGTGCAGCGCGACTACCTGCAGACCGCCCACCGCTCCGCGGAGATGCTGCTCGTCATCCTGAACGACGTGCTCGACTTCTCGAAGATCGAGGCCGGCAAGCTGCACATGGAATCGATCGACTTCTCCGTCCGGCAGATGCTCGAGGAGACGCTGAAGCCGTTCGCGCTGCGCGCGCACGAGCGGCACTGCGAGCTGATGGTGGACGTGAAGCCGTCGGTTCCCGACGCGCTCGTCGGGGATCCGCTGCGCCTTCGCCAGGTGCTCGTGAACCTGGTGAGCAACGCGATCAAGTTCACCGACCGCGGCGAGATCGTCGTCCGGGTCGAGCGGACGCGGGCGCGCGACGACGATCACGCGTCGCTGCGCTTCAGCGTCATCGACACCGGCATCGGCATCTCGCGCGAGAAGCAGGCCTCGATCTTCCGCGCCTTCACCCAGGGCGACGGGTCGACGACGCGCCAGTACGGCGGCACCGGGCTCGGCCTGACGATCTGCCAGCAGCTCGTGGAGCTGATGGGCGGACGCATTTGGGTGGAAAGCGAGCCTGGCCACGGCAGCGCGTTCCACTTCGTCGTCACGCTTCCGATCAGCGCCAGGTCGGTGGCGCCGCAGTTCCTTCCGCAGCCGGACGAGCTCGTGAACATGTCCGCGCTCGTCGTCGACGACAACGCGACGAACCGCCGCATCCTGCTGGAGCTCCTCTCGAGCTGGGGAATGCAGGCAGTGGCGACGGCGAACGGCGCCGAAGCGGCGCGCGCGGTGGCGGAAGCGACGCGTCCCTTCGCGCTGGCGCTGGTCGACATGAACATCGCCGGCCATTCCGGCGTCGACGTCGCCGCCACGCTCCGCCAGTCGAAGAACTGCGCGACGACGGCGATCCTGCTGCTGACGTCAGCGGACCAGCCGCCCGACAGCGCGCATACGCCGGTCGTCAACGGGTTCCTGGTGAAGCCGGTCGGCCAGAAGGCGCTGCTCGACGCCATCCGCCGCCTCGTCGGATCGCGCCTGACGGCGGACCAGGAACCGGCCGCGCCCGCCGTCACGCCGATGCGCGCGGCGCGCCGCCTGCGGGTGCTCGTGGCCGAAGACAACGCCGTGAACCAGAAACTCGCGCAGCACCTGCTGGAGCGGCGCGGGCACACACCGATCCTCGTCGGCAACGGGCGCGAAGCGGTGGACACGCTCCTGCGCGACCACTTCGATCTCATCCTGATGGACCTGCAGATGCCGGAGATGGACGGCTTCGAGGCGACCGCGTCGATTCGCGCGCGCGAGCGCGAGACGGCGGCCGCGCGCGTGCCGATCATCGCGCTCACCGCTCACGCCATGCAGGGCGATCGCCAGCGATGCCTGGACGCCGAGATGGACGGCTACGTCGCCAAGCCGATCAAGCCGGTTGAATTGTTCGAGGTCATCGATCGCGTGATCGCCGCGACCGCGTCCGCGGTGGTCTGACAGCGGGTCCCTGAAAAATCCCAAATCCCAAGATCCAAATCCCAAATCCCAACTCGAATCCGAGTTGAATTTGGGATTTGGGATTTGGGATTTGGGATTTGGGATTTCCTCCTAGTTCACCGCGAAACAGTACAGCAGTCCCGCGCCGCCGGTCGCCACGAGGTTCGGCTGGCTGCAGCCGCGGCTGCCGTGTGCCGAATTCCACGACGAATTGCCGCCACCCTGCTTATCCGCGTGTCCAAGCTGCACCTGGCCCATCCCGTCGGCGCCGCTCGTGTAGTTGCTGCAGGTGTGATCCATGCCGTCGGTGTACGCGGTGCCGTCCGGGCGCGATCCCGTGAGGATGTCGTGCGTGTTCGGCATGTCGCCGACACCGTTGACGACGGTGTTCTTCTCGGTGAACGAGACCTGCTTGCCGAGCGCATTGCCGACGCGCGCCTGGTCGATCGTGTCGCCGTGGAGCGCGCCGTTGTTCATCGCAATCATCTGACCCCTCGCGTTGTACCAGGGGCCATTGCCGATGCGATCACGCGCGTTCACGGCGCCCGCGCCCTGCGTGCTCAGGTACGCGTGCCACGTGGCGCCGCCGCGTCCCGCCCCGGTCGCCATTTGCTGGCAGTACGCATCCGCGCCCGCGATCCCGCCGTAGTTGGCGCCATCACCCTTCCCGACGCTGGTGATGAAAAAGCTCATCGGCTGCTGAGGACCTCGAGCGCCGCCACCGCCCTGTCCACCACCACCGGGCGCGCCAC
>Ga0070697_100003992_pt1 | contig 11319 bp, 7 predicted proteins | sample KBSK1501metaG_FD_65475 | JGI IMG/M metagenome (GOLD analysis project Ga0070697, IMG submission 65475) | Corn, switchgrass and miscanthus rhizosphere microbial communities from Kellogg Biological Station, Michigan, USA - KBS K1-50-1 metaG | ecosystem: Host-associated > Plants > Roots >... | reverse complement strand
TCTGGATCAGTTGGATCTGGAAACCAAACGCGTCAGGCACTACACCAAGGCCGAGGGGTTAGCCAGCAGCGCAGTGACGGTAGCTTTTCGCGATCGGCAGGACGCGCTTTGGTTCGGCACCGACCTTGGCCTTTCGCGGCTCATTCCGGGGCCTGATTCACCGAAGCAGCAGCCACCCATCATGATCAGTGGACTGCGCATCGCCGGAGACTCGCAACCGATCTCGGCGCTGGGCGAAACCGAAGTGTCGGGACTCGTCCTCAATCCGAACCAGAATCAACTCAGCATCGACTTCGTTGGTCTGGGGTTCGCTGCCGGCGAGGGACTGAAGTATCAATACAAATTCGTCGGCGCCAATGAAGAATGGAGCGCTCCAACCGATCAGCGCACTATCAACTATGCCGGCCTTTCACCAGGCAGGTATCGTTTCATGGTCCAGGCTGTGACGGCGGACGGCACCATCAGTCCAACGCCGGCGACTATTAGCTTCACCATTATGCCGCCCTTCTGGCAGCGGTGGTGGTTTGTTACTCTGGCGCTAACTCTTACGGGATTGGTTGCGGCCGCCATCATTCGTAACCGGGTCACGCGCTTAATTGAATTGGAACGCGTGCGCACACGCATTGCCGCGGATCTCCATGACGACATCGGTTCGGCCCTGTCGCGAATCGCGATTCTGAGTGAGGTGACCCGCCGGCAAGGAAACGTGGAGGCGGCGGTTAGTGAGCCGCTCGGAGTGATCGCCGGCGCCTCGCGCGACCTGGTGGATTCGATGAGCGACATCGTGTGGGCAATAAATCCGAACAAAGATCACCTTCGCGACCTCATACAGCGCATGCGTCGCTTCGCCAGCGACCTGTTCACTGCCCGCCAGATTGAGTTTAGCTTTGACGCGCCTGGTGAGGAGCAGGCCTTGAAAATTGGAGCAGACCTGCGCCGGCAGGTCTTTCTGATTTTCAAAGAGGCCGTCAACAACATCGCGCGTCACTCCCAGTGCACGCAAGCGCAGATCGAAATGCGAATCGAAAACAGATGGCTCACGGTGAGAGTTGCGGACAATGGCCCGGGCTTCGACTCCGCCGAAGTAAGCGAGGGCCAGGGTCTGACTAGCATGCAGGCCCGCGCGCAAGAGTTGGGCGGCAAACTGGAGATCAGCTCGAATGACGAAACAGGCACCACGGTGCTCTTGAAGGTTCCGTTAGCGGCAAGAGTGAGTTCTCGAGATGGACGGGTGCGCTAGTTCAAAGTCTCAATGACAAATGAGAAATGGAAAATGTTTTTTTAGATCGGAAATGACCTCCCTTCCCCATCTGTTTAGACGGGGCATTCCGAACTACCCTGTTGTAGGCTAACGCCGCACGAGTCTGACATGAACCCCGAATAACTAGCATGACTGAAACCCAAACCTCAGCGTCCGCGCAATCAGCTTCCGCTCCTGCCACCATCAGGGTGGCAATTGTCGAAGACCAACGCGATATCCGCGAGGGTCTGGCATCGTTGATCAAATTCACCGAGGGGTTTCAGTGCACTGGAAGTTTTCGTTCAATGGAAGAAGCGCTGGAGAAGGTCCGTTTCGAACTGCCCAACATTATGCTGGTGGACATTGGTTTGCCGGGAATGAGCGGCATCGAAGGCATTCGCCTTCTGAAAGAAAGCTACCCGGACATCTTGTTACTCATGCTCACGGTTTATGACGATGACGAGATGATATTCAATGCGCTGTGTGCCGGAGCTTGCGGGTACATGCTGAAGAAAACGCCGCCGGCGCGCTTGATTGAAAGCCTGACGGAGGCCATGGAGGGCGGGGCGCCGATGTCGCCGGAGGTCGCGCGTCGAGTTATCAAATTGTTTCGTGAGATTCGCCCGCCCGACAAAGCCGACTATAAACTCACACCGCACGAGCTTCGGCTCCTGAAGCTGCTCGTCGAAGGACACAACTACCAAACGGCCGCCGCCTCGCAGGGGGTCAAGATCACAACCGTTGCCTTCCACATGCGCAACATCTACGAGAAGTTGCAAGTCCACTCCAAATCAGAAGCCGTCTCCAAAGCGCTTCGCAATCGGCTGGTCTGAGAACAGTGGCCAGTGGCCAGTAAGCAGCATAGCCTTTTTTGCAGAAACGTCGCGCCGCCGAATAAGCTTCCCAAGTCAAATTTAGTGCCTCTTGTCACGAACTGGCCACTGACCACTGGCCACTGCCCACTTCTTTCCTACCTATACAGACGGTGACTCCCGCATTCCGTCGGGAGTATTCATTTGCGGTGCATAGCGAATGAACCTCCAGCATCAGTCAAAAACACAAAGGAGCGGACTATGAAAGTTCTCAACGCGCGTTTGAAATTGATTGCTTTAGTTCTAATGGTGGCCGTCGCGATTCTCTCAATTGGACAAAGAACCGGAGCGGTCCCGGATCAGACTCCCGCAATACGTGAGGCGGCAAATGAGGTTGGCATCATCATCCAGGGAGGCATCACGCATGGGGAAACGCTCCGCTTCAGTGCCTTTCACTCGGCGGCGGCTGGTTGTGAAGCACACGAGCAGATGCTGCTAACCGTCTTCGACAGCCAGGGCAACGTTGTTGCGCAGCAGCTTTGGACAACTAACCCGAACCAGGCAGTTCATTTCGATCTCAACGCAGACCAGCTTCCTCAATCGGCTTTCGACAACAATGGCCGAGCGGAACTCATCGGGGTCCTGACCCACCCAGGTGGCATCAATTCTGGTGGAATCCCCGGCGGCGGATGCGTGGTCGCGGGCGAGGTCTTCGACAACAATACCGGCCGAACCTTGACTCACATCGCCGGTATACCAATCTCGGACTGTCGCCATGGCTCCGGGGGCGGCCAGGAATAGAAATTCAAGTCAAAACCAAATTGGAGGAATATGAAAATCCTAAAGCGACAATGGACGTCGATGGCCCTCATTCCGTTCGTGCTAATCATGCTCGGTTCGATCGGAAACAGAATAGGAGCCACACCGGACCAGAATCAGGCAGTAGATTGGGGCGATAATGGTTTCATCATACAGGGAGGCATCACCCAGGGTCAGGCGCTCAGATTCAATGTTGCTCGCCTGGCCACCGTCAATCCAGGCCCACCCAATTCCAATGCTCATCCAGGAGGCGTCAACTTGGAATTGCGGGTGTTCGACTCTCAGGGCAACATCCTGGCGTCGAATACGTATGTCTTTCCCCAAAATCAAAACTACGACCCCGACACCATCCAATCCTCATTCTTCGATCTCAATGCCGCTCAGCTTCCTGCCTCGGCATTTGATAACTCAGGCCGCGCGCAGGTGACCGGAATTGTGAGAGCTCCTGGACCGCATGTAATTGTGGTCCCAGGTCCTCCGGGCTGTGGCTTCGTCGCCTCGGGAGAAATATTCAATTTCGGCGACGTTAATCGCCAGACATTGGTTCACATTGCCGGCACACCGATGTCCACATGTAACGGGCGTTGATGAACCGAACGAGAGCTGACGACGTCTTTAAGGAGCACGCTATGAGTAACTTTCAAACAGAGCGGAGCCCGGCGGGAACACTGGGTTTCGTTTTCACGAGAATGCTGAGGCAATGCCTGATCCAATGTCTGACTTTGCTTCTAGTTGGCTCGCTCGTATTTGCTGCACTACCCCGCACCGCTGCACGGGCGCAAACAAGACCGAGTGAGCAATCTCTTAGTTCGCTGATTGGACTGCTCAGGGAAGCAGAATCACTGGCGCGGGTTGAGATCGTGCGGAGCGAGCTGAAAGAGATACGAGAAGCCGCGAACCGCGCCAGCAAAGTAGATCCGAGCAATCCTGCAGCGCTTGAAGAAATACAACTCGCGCGCACAATGTTACGTCGCATCATTGATGACCCGCGCGGCGAAAGCGCGGATTTTCAGGAGAAGATTGCCAACTCTCTGAAACTTCTCGAGGATTACGCGGGCCTGGGAGACGGCGATGGGCTGCGGGTGCGGACAGATACTGCGTTCGGTCTGATCACAACTACCTTCGATACGCTCAATGGAACGGTCAGCGTAAATCTGCCGGACGATTTAGCTGCCGGTGATACGATTTCCGGTACCGTGATCGCGGAGCCCAAAGGCTCGACCAAAGAAGAACAGGCGAAGAATGAAGATTCGTTAAATGGCTATGTTGTCGAAGTGGCCAGGCAGGAAACACCGAAGCAACAGACTCAAGGCAGCAAATGGGTTATTCCTCCCGCTACTCAAGTCATTCCGGTCGTGCTGAAGACCAGGCAAGGCAAAGAAGTTGCCCGGACCCAGGTGCCGGTAATGCACGGCCAGGTCAGCAAACCTAAAACGGAACAGATGCCGAACGGGGATCTTCAACAGCCGGGCAACTACTCAACTCCGCAGTTTGGCCAAGCGGGAAGACCCGTATCCGTAGCTGGTCCGTTCGACGGCGACTTCAATAACACCGCGGTAAAGCTCGGAAATAATACTGCGCAGTTCCTGGCCGAATCGCCACGAAAAGTTGTAGTCAGAAGTCCTGCGAACCTGATAGGTCGGGCCACGATCGAGGTTAACGAACAGAACCGAGTTGTTGCCAATTGCAGCTACCAAAGTGTTGGTATCAAGCTGGCAGCCGACAAGCTAAATCTAATCCGCGGAGAACAGACCACCTTGAGTGCAACCGTGTCCGGCCTTGCTGGTGTGACCAGCACTGTATCCGTGCTACTAACAAATGCAACTCCGTGGACCGTGCGCATGGAGGGCGGCGAGAAACAACTTATCAACGTCAACCCAGGGGAATTCAATGGCGATACATTTACTACGAAGAGAACTCTCACCGGTGTTCGGGCTGGCGGATTTTCTATCAATGCGGTGGTTGATCCAATTAGGTCGGAACGAGCGAATTGCACTCCCGGAACCGCCAGAAATACGCCATATGACTTGCCGGGCGAGCGTCCGCCAGGGAAACGAGTTGATAGTCCCAAGCCCGCTGATGACTCCAAACTAAAACCAGGTGATCTCAGCAAGCTGGATGACGCCAGAACGAAGCCGCCCGATCGTCCCAAACCTGACGACGATCCCAAACTGAAATGGCAACTCGTCAATCCCTACGGGATCGATGTCGGGGCTGGATCCTTTCATGCCGGCAGGACTCTTGACGTATTGATGACGAAAGGCGGAGGTGTACTTGCGGCTTCGGAAACAGGGGGCGTGTGGCTGCTCCCTCCAAGCGGTTCCGGTATACCGCTCAGCAGAGACTGGGAGAACACAGAGGTCAACTGCCTTGCCTTCGGTCCTGATGGCGAAGGCCATGTTTACGCCGGGCTGAACAATATAGGCGGAAGCACGACCTTGAGGGAAACAGACACCTCGAAGCCCGTGGCGCTGCGGCTAGTCGCCCCATGGATGTCGATCCCACTGCCCAGCGCCGTCGGCTCGATTTATCAGATCGCAGTTGTCTCTTCTTCACGGCTAATAGTCCTCGCTTGTGATGGTGGCGTCTACTGGTCCTTCATACCGGCGGCCGGTGGGAAGTACGCCTGGACCCGAGCCGAGGGCCTGCCTGACGGCCGCTTCTTCAGCGTCGCCGAAGCCAAGGGCGGGGGCCTCGTGGCGGGCGCCTGGGGAAACAGCGACCTGACCGACCGGAATGGCATCTTTGTCGGCCGTCTGAACTCGCCCGGATTAGGAGAATCTGCGGACCTTGTCATGCACCGTGCTATCGTGACCGGCTTCGACGCGAAAGCACTCTTGCGAGTGTCGGTCGACAGCTGTGCAACCGACCGCAAGAGCGTGTATGCAATGTCAGTAGGAACCGATCGAGTTCTCGATATCCCTGCGCCACCATACAAGATATCAGTAGAAACGAATGGAGTTCTCAATGCTATCTTGCGATCAGATGATGGTGGCGAAACGTGGCGGGCCACTAAAGCGAACTACGCATCGGAGTCGGGTGTTTTCCCCAAGGGCACGCTTCTGAGAGGAGAGTTGATGGGCGACGAGACAGCTGGAGGCGTCATGCACCGGCTTAAGGTCTCTCCTGTTAATCCGAACACCCTCTCCGTGACCGGCATGTTTGCGTACATTTCGCGCGATAACGGTGACACCTGGTACATCCTCGGCGATCAGTCGTGGAACAATCTCCATTCGCTGCACGGAGACGTCCACGAGGTTGAATTCGATCCGAACGATCCCACAGGCAAATCCCTTGTCGTCGCCAGCGACGGAGGCGTTGCCGTCTCCACCGACTTGGGAAACAGCTGGACGGATCTCAATGAAAAATACGCCAGCCTCCAGCTTTACGGAACAGGGTCCCGCGGCTTTTATGGTTGCGGCGCCATTTCACCGAATGTGTATGGCGAGGGGACTCAGGACAATGGCAACATTTACACCGAACTCGACGGCGCGGCGCCATGGAAAAAACTCGACGGCGGCGATGGCGGCCAGTGGCACAGTCTCCGAGTAGGTGGTTTCATCCGGTCGAACATGAACTCGGCGACGATTTGGCGTGGGACCTGGAACGCGAGCAAGAAGGTCGTGGAGCAGGCCGTCGAAATTCCGGTTCGCGTCGGCGGCAGAGACGTAACTGGAACCACGGTTGGCCTCGTCGCTGCAAATGTGAATTCTCCAGCTCACCACAATGGAAAAGGTCAGACGATGTACACCGTCGGCGCCCTTGGTGGTCGCATCCACGGTCTGTTCGCGAACGACGACGGCGGCGACATGCACTGGGAGCAGCTTTCCGATTGGGTAGCGCCGCTTGAGCAGATCGTGGCCGCAGTCGGGTCGGCAACTGGGGAGAAGATTTACCTTTCCACTTTTGGTCCTCAGGGTGTGCAGATGTATATGGTTACTACTGAAACCGGTTCGGTCTCGCCCATGGGACCGCTTCCCCCTCCACTACGACCCACAACCTCCTCCGGCGTAGATCCAAAGGCTCGGGTACATAGATTCGTAGTTTTGAACGACGAGAACGCCTTTGCCCTCTACACCACCGACCAGGTCAATAGCGGCTTCCTGTTGAAGACAGCCGACGGCGGGACAACGTGGGAAATCATGCCGGCTCCCTCGAAGGGTCTCACCAGCATCGAACTCGATTGGACCACCGGAGCGTTCTATCTTTCCGACACTGACCACGTCTACATCAGCCGCAACAACTGTAAGACGTGGACTCGCGCCTCAATCGGCTTACCACAACATTGCCAGGGAATTGATCTGCGGTTCGTGGCCCAACCTGACGGAAAGAACTTCTTATACCTGGCGACGTACGGCTGGTCACTGTGGCGGGTGCAAACGAACCCATAGGCGCGCGGGTGAGTGGAAGTAAACCATCGCAATCGCCTTCTGTTAACCGTCAAGATTCATGTCTCTCAACAGCGTTTGAAAGCGTGTGTCGTTGCGTAGCGGATCGAAGCGAGGTTCAACTTTGAGCCAGACCATTCGGTCGTCGTGCGCTTGCAGCCGGCAAGTTGAATCTAATTCGCGGAGAGCAGACAACCCTGACTGTAACTCTATCCGGCCTGGACGGCGCGACTGGCCCAGTGCCAATGCGGTTAACGAATGCGAGTCCAACGACTGTGCGCATGGAAGGTGGTGACACACAAACCATTATTGGGCAGCCGCAGGAATTCACCGGCGGCGTCTGGACTACGAGGAGAACCTTGACCGGAATTAGAGCGGGCGGCTTCAGCATTAACGCCGTGGTCGATCCGGCAATGCTTTCTGCGAACAACTCTAACCTTTGGAAAGCTTGCGCAGGAGCGCCGGGTGCGGAAAATATTTCGAAAGCCCCGGAGCCTGAGAATTTGGGGCCAGAGAACGCAAGAGCACATGCCGAGACTCCCGGCTGGTACAGCCTGGGACTTAGTTATGAAGCACGGGTCGCCAAGCGGGAGTATTGGAATTTTTGGCTTGCGATGTGACCGTCTTGAAGTAAAGCGCTCGGACCTAAATCTTAGAGTGCCTGAGGAGAAAGCATGAAGAGGATCCTCTTATCTGCGTTGGCGGTAGGCACGCTGGTCGCGACCTTTCAACTCTTTTCAGGAAGCAAAGCGGCCCCGCCGCAACAAACTTATCCTCTCGTCTGTCGCGGAGGTGGGAGTTTAGTCACCGGTCTAGCGCCGGGTGAACGAAACATAGGCTTTACGTTCGTTCGCGGAACTAAGCCTGCCGGTGAAGGACTGGCCCCGGGCGAATGCTCGTGGACAGACCGCGGGATGTACTCCAGCGAACCAGACGAGTCTCACAGCACCTTGAAGAAGGTTCCAGTACTTTGGAGGCCGGAGGAAAGCTCGCACCAGAAAATAGTTGGTTTGAGGAACTTCATTCTTCGGATAGTTACTGGACCTTCATGGTCGCGAATAACGGGCGAGGACAGTTGATTGCAACCAGCGCGCGGCGAAATAGTGAGACTCGAAGTTCCCTGCAACGAAGACTGCCGCCCCGCTCTGAACAGGAAACGCCTCGACCCGGACGGCAGGTTGAGAATCCAATCCTGGCCGGACTTGAACTGAGTCAAATCCAATCAATCAGCCCAAGCTGCCCGAATGGAGGCATCGCATCGCTTCAGATTAGAACCACCTCCGGAACGCTCTTCACTTCGCGTTCTTCCTGCTTTCCTTACCTCTGTGATCCCGATACAAAAACTTGTGCGACGGGCTGCAAGGGCTATAGAGATTGCGCGCAGGGAATGGATTGCGTGAGCGGACAGTGCGAGTTTCCGAGAACCTTTTGCTCCGACAGCAACACGTCTATGAACTCTAGAGGAGCGACAGACGACTGTGGGACCTTTCTTTGTAACAAGGTGACTGGACTCTGCCGAACGGTTTGTAATACGGCCGCTGATTGCATTGTCGATACGGCGTGCAATCCTGATAACAACCGTTGCACATACCAGCCGCGTTAATCAAGGCAAATGATCACACAAAGAACCCGAGCTTGTGCGAACCGGAGTGCGTCCGTAAGTATCTGAAGGTTGCCGAACCTTAGATGCGGCCAATTTCCTGGCTTTGAGAGCTGCCTGCGTGCGAACGCGAACCTCTAACTCTCTCCTGTACATTCCCAAGGACCTTCTGCTCTGACAACCACACAAGTCTGTCATGTGGCAACGAGGCATGACCCGTGAAAGAGAGGTCCTCATTGAGGTTTGGAAGCATACCTTGATGGACAAGGAACCAGAGACAGAGCACTGCCAAACTCATTGATCGGATGACTACCGAATCATGAAAAACACCGTAGTCGACCTAAGGAGGTTGTTACAGCCACACTCTGGATCATGAATGAAGAAACAAACGTCCCGTTTGTCGCGTAATGGTTACTAACATGACCACAGCACAAAGTGACGCTTCGACCCCTCGGAAACCGCTCCGGCTATGGCCCGGCGTAGTCCTCGTGATACTTCAATGGCTGGCCTGGTTTGTCGTCCCTATCTTCCTTCCCGACACGCGTCTCTACGGTTTCCTGGTCGGGGTCTCGTGTGGATTGGCGATCGTTGTGTGGTGGATGTTCTTCAGTCGCGCGCCCTGGGTTGAGCGCGTGGTCGCCCTCGTCCTGATGATCATCGCGCCGATCGGAACAAAGTTCATCGTCCACAAGTCGATTGCAGGCGGCGGGATGGGGATGTTGATCTACATCTTAGTCATCCCAATGCTTAGCCTCGCGTTGGTCGCGTGGGCTGTGGCCAGTCGTCGCCTCTCCGCCGGACCGCGACGCGCGGCGCTGGTTGCGGCCATCCTGCTTGCCTGCGGAGTGTTTACGCTTATACGGACCGGCGGCCTCACTGCAGACTTCAGAAACGATCTTCACTGGCGGTGGACGAAGACTCCAGAAGAACGACTCCTGGCCCAGGCGGGCGACGAGCCGCTGGCACCGACGCGGCTCTCATCAGCTCCGGCGACCGTTGCGGCGGAAGCGGATTGGCCCGGCTTTCGCGGACCAAAGCGCGACGGCATCGTTCGCGGTGTTCAGATCAAAACCGACTGGTCAGCATCGCCGCCGGTTGAAATTTGGCGCCGGCCGATCGGGCCAGGCTGGTCGTCCTTCGCGGTTCGCAGCGGGCGACTCTTTACACAGGAGCAGCGTGGTGACGACGAGATCGTCGCTTGCTACGACGTGAGCACAGGCAAACCGGTGTGGAGACACAGTGATGCGGCCCGGTTCTGGGAGTCGAATGCCGGTCCCGGTCCGCGCGCGACGCCGACGCTAAGCAACGGTCGCGTGTACACACTCGGGGCGACGGGGATTATGAACGTGCTTGATGAAAGCACTGGAGCCGTCGTGTGGTCGCGCAACGCGGTGTCCGACACTGGCGCAAAAATTCCTGGTTGGGGTATCGCCGGTTCGCCGCTCGTGGTTAACGACGTCGTCATCGTCGCCGCGTCCGGCAGCCTTGTCGCCTACGACCTCGCCACCGGCAATCCGCGTTGGTTCGGTCCGAAAGGCGGCGCCAGCTATAGCTCGCCACAGTTGTTAACTATTGACGGAGTACCGCAGATTCTTTTGCTGAGCGCGAATGGCGCAAGCAGCGTCGCGTTGGCAGACGGCAAGTTGCTCTGGGAGCACGCCTGGCCGGGTGCTCCCATCGTGCAGCCAAACCTCACCGAGAATGGCGACATCCTGATCAGCGTCAGCGACAGCAGCGGGACGCGCCGCCTCGGGGTCGCGCACGGATCCGGCGGCTGGACCGTCGAAGAGCGCTGGACATCGGAAGATTTGAATCCCTTCTTCAACGATCTGGTCGTTCACAATGGCCTTGCCTTTGGCTTCGACGGCAGCACCCTCGCGTGCATCGACCTCGCGGACGGCAAGCGCAAGTGGAAGGGTGGACGATACGGCCACGGCCAGCTTGTCCTGTTGCGCGACCAGAATGTGCTGGTGGTGCTATCGGAAGCGGGCGATCTGGCGCTTGTAAAAGCGACTCCCGATCAGTTCACGGAGCTGGCGCACTTTCCGGCGATCAAGGGCAAGACCTGGAACCACCCGGTACTGGCCGGAGACGTTCTGCTGGTTCGCAACGGTGAGGAGATGGCAGCGTTTCGATTGTCCCTCGCGGGCACTTGACGTTCTTAAGAAACGGGAAAAGAGGAAGCAAGACACAAGCTTGCCGACTTCTCGTTAGCCTTTCGCCTTGACCCTTTACCCGGTACTCGGGACCGCCGCTTCACTGCTTCACACCCTCGCTGCTCTGTTGTCGAAACTTCTTGATGAGCTTCTTAATAAGCTCCGTGTCTTTCGCGTCCGGCTCGACTTTCAAAAACAGTTCCAGTTCGTCCGCCGCTTCCTTGTACCTCTTGAGTTGGTTGTATAGCAGTGCCAGCTGCCAGTGGACGTCCGGGGATTTTGAGGCGGCTAAACGATCCGCCTG
>Ga0070697_100003991_pt1 | contig 11320 bp, 9 predicted proteins | sample KBSK1501metaG_FD_65475 | JGI IMG/M metagenome (GOLD analysis project Ga0070697, IMG submission 65475) | Corn, switchgrass and miscanthus rhizosphere microbial communities from Kellogg Biological Station, Michigan, USA - KBS K1-50-1 metaG | ecosystem: Host-associated > Plants > Roots >... | reverse complement strand
AAGCAGAAAAAAAACATCAGCGGCGCAGCCAAGACAACCTTTCGACGCAGTCGGTCTGGGAAATTCAATTGCGCAATCGGCGTCGCTAGAAGATAGCGCGCCTCGATGGTGGCATATGGATCCTGGGCCCGGAGCCACCCACTCCACGGCATGTGATCGTCGTGATAAACGGCGCCTGACAGTTGCCGCGTTGAACCCTTTATCGCCAATTTTTGAGTGTGGTCGTCATCGTAGCAGGTGCAGCGTTCTGTTCGAAACAAGATTGGCTGGGGCGGATATACGCAAGCGCGCAAATTGCGGCCAAAGATTCGGAATTAGAATCGCGCCTCGTAGACCGATACTTCGTCAGTTGGTTTGAGCTCCGCGATTTCACCGTTTAACTCGCTGGAAAGTTCGTAGTCCACATCGAGCGTGAGGACCCACAGCGTTCTGATTTGGGCCAGACCGAAGTTCCACTGCGTCGCATGCGTATCAAATCGGCGTTGCGCGAATGTTATGTTCGCGTGGTCGCTTTGGCGATCGCGATTGTTTCGTTCGCGCCGAAGCTATCAATGATCACGATCTGCTTGGCCCCACGACCGCGCGGCCAGCGTTCGCCCGATGTTCTCGCGCTCGTTGAACATGAGAATCAGTGGAGTGACATCGATCTTACTGCCCGCTGTTCCAATTCAGCCGACTCAGTAACCGACACGTCGAACTGATATGGAATCGGTTCGTGATTCAACATCGCCGTGTACACTTCATGAGTTTTTCTGGCTGCCCGGTCCCAAGTGTAATTTTGAACGATAAACTCGCGAGCACGTTGCCCCATCTCGCGGGCAGCCGGCAAATTCTCAATCAGGCGGGCCAGCGCTTCGGCAAAAGCGGTCGCCTCGATTGGAACTTCCAGCGCGACTTTCGCCTCCGCAGCCTCTGGAAAATTGCAACCAGTCGTGATAACCGAAGGCAAACCTGCTGCCATCGCTTCAAGGACCGACATGCTGAATCCCTCTGAATAAGACGGCGCGACAAAGACATCGGCAGCCGCGAGAACATCCGCTTTGGCTTGCCCCGTAACTATTCCAGTGTACGTCACAGCCGCAGCGCATCCTGCCGACTCAAAGAAACGAGATGCTGTTGACCAATAGCCGGTGGGATCAGGTCCGGTAATTATCAGATGAGTGTTGGGAAATCGATTGCGGAGCCGGGCAAAACTCTTGGCCAGTATATCCAGGCCTTTCTTTGGATCGACGCGATGCAGAAAAAGCAGACGGGTCTTGTTCGCCAGCTCTGGATAACGCAGGAAGAATGCGTTGGCATCGCCTTTGATCATCGATTTAAAATTGATGCCGTTCGGCACGATCACTTTCAGTGTTGTCACGCCCAAAGCAGCGATCGATTCAGCCTCATGTTTCGTTAGGCAGTGAATCACATTAGCCCGTTCCAGTTGTGGCTTTTTCAGCCAGCGAAAGTAAACTTTCTTCTTCCAGCCTTTGTTCGACATCGCCCATGGCTCGAACATTCCTTGAGGATGAATGATGTGCGGCACATCGCGCCAGCGACATGCTTCGCAATAGATATACGTCGGGAAGTTAAACACCGACATGCCGTGGACGACGTCATAGTCAGGGACGTGCCGGAACAACCATGTCATCAGCGTAGGACTAAACTTCACTTCGAAACGTCCCCATCGGCGGAAGTATCGTAAGCGATAAGTCGATTCGGCCATCCACTGATGAAGTTTGACCGGGAAATTGCGAGGGCCTGCCGCATTTGTGGTAACGACGTCAACTTGCAGACCTCTTCGACCGAGCGCTTCCGCCAGGCCGATTGAGCTGAATGAGGGTCCACCGTAAACCGGACTGAGTGCCGGAATGATCACCAGCACCTTCAGTGGATCGCGTCGCGGCGTCATATCCAGCACGAAGCTCGTGCAAACATCGTTGGCTTGGTTCTGCGAGCAAAAATCAACGACGAGAGCAGCAACTTCGCGCCTGGCTGTATCTTTCTTCTGGGAGCGCATTCCGCGGCCCGGACCGCGCTGCGCAGTCCATTGGCAAAACGCTCGACTGACCAGTAAGCAATAATCTCCCGCGATGCTCGCGCCATGTGTTCCCGTTCTACATCCGGGAGAGCAGCCATTTGCAAAAGTAAATCGGCCAATCCATTGCCGTCCTCTGGCGCAAACGAGAATCCATTTCTGCCTTCTGCGAGAAGATCTGGAACACAGCCGCACTTTTTCGAGACGATAATCGGCAAACCCGAGGCCATTGCTTCGTTCACAACCAGACCCCATGGCTCGCTGACACTCGCGTGCACAAACGCACCGGCAAGCGCATAGTACAACGGCAATTCGTCATACTGTTTGAATCCCGGCAAGTGCACGCAACGATCTAATCCCAAGACTTTCCGATGCCGCTTGATACTCGCACTCAGCGGGCCATCTCCCAAAAGAACCAAGTCCCACGCATCGTTTCCCGCGACGCGGTGGTAACGCGCATAAGCTTCCAGTAAGCGAGTTAAATTCTTCTTTGGCAAGAACCGCGCCGAGGTGAGAAAGTAATTTATCGGAAGATTCAAGCGCTCTCTGCTTGCGCCGGGATTTCGCCGCACTTCATCTGCCCTGTTGGCAAAAAATTCGTTGTCCACCACGTCGTAGCCTGCGAAAATCCTCCCTTCCGCCATTCCCAACGTCACGAGGTATTCTTTGTGCGGACGCCCCCCAACGATGGCGCTGTTAAAGAGCTGCACCACTTTAGCTTTGATCCGCTCCGGCCAGAAATATCGCTGCCGATCCGATTGCGTTGATTCCGACATGAGAATGGCAGGCACACCTCGGCGGAGACACCACTTCACCGCGGTCAAAGCTCCAAGACTGCTCCACCCGGGAATCGCAACCGCATTCAATGGATTCTCAGCACTAAGCGCATCATTTATTCGCTTCGTCATCGCGTTTCCCCTACCCGCGTCGGCGACTGCTGAATCGAAGAGTGTAACACGACGAAAGCTCGATGGTTTGTCGATCTTGTCCCATGAATACTCCAAACTTTCGGCCGATAGTTCTATCGCCACGACATCCACAATCTTCGCGGCCGCTGTCAAGCGCGCCCAGTGATAAGGACCCAGGCGTTGAAAGATTATAGCGATTCGCAAATGGTCCGAGTTCACGGCGAGCGTGCCGCTATCAATGGGCAAGGGTCGCGGGATGCGCGATGCTCATGGATGGATCGACCCCGGTATTTCTCTCTCGCGCGTACCATGCGATGAGCGAAATAAATAGCGCGCTATAAATCAATCCTGGTAAAAAATCGACCGTCTGATGTGTGAGCGCGCGCATGGCTGAGGTCGTCGTTTGGATATAGAGTACCTGCGCAACGGTGCCGTTGGGTTGTTTGGTCGCGGTCCATAGATTCTTGAATAAATAGGCCATCGCGGCGAAGAAGAGACAGCCGAAGTAATCGAACTGATTGAATGAATCGCCCAGGCCGGTCACAGTTGAACCCGGCGGAATCCGGTAGCCGAGTTCATCTTCGACAAAGTCGCCAAGATCTCGCTCCTCACCCCCGATCATGAGCGAATTCTTAAAGCGCTCTCCGAGAAATTGCGCAGGAACGAAGCGAAACACGAGGCGATTCCAATAACCCGCTCCCCATTGGTAAGCGCCTGACTCACGGGTAGCTGCGATCAAGACAGTAGCATTCTTCACTTCGCTCACTGCATTGACGTCGAAGTACTCGTTGAACTGTTGCACGACATCCAATTGCTTCCATGCTTCGAGCGGATCTTGGGCCGCTGTTTTCCGGTATTCACCCACTGCCGGAATGATAAATATTGCCCCGATCACTATCGCGATGACTACCAAGCGCGGCGCCTGTTTTCCTCTCAAGAAAAACAGACTCATTCCAAGCGAGATGAGAAAAAGCGCCGTTGGCTCACGTCTTCCATAAAAGACCGCCGCTTGCAGTGGCACCCAGGCGGCGATTACAGACATTACCCAGGCGAATAAACTTCGGCTCTTCAGCGCGCAATAAAAACAGATTGCAAACCCGGGATATACCAATCCTCCGAAGAAAAGGTAGATCGTTCCGATTCCGGTTTGGCCGCTCGCAATATCTTCTTCAGGCAGTGTTCCGAACTTGTAAGTAAAATAGTAGCCGACGAGCACAAGCGCGATTCCGCCGTGAAGAAAGCGCGACGTGCTCATGGAAACATTGAGCTTTTGCAAAAAACCTGCATGTGCGCGCGGCAGGTAGCCGAACCAACAGGCCGCCAGGCAAAGGCAACACATTAATAATGTGCTCTCCAGGTAAAGACCGCCCCATTGGTTCTTATATAATGCGTATGCCTGTGGCAGAATGAAGGCGATGAATGTCCCCGCCATGAAATACGGAAACTCATAGATTAATCGTGGTCGGACCACTGTGGCGGTAAACAACAGCACACAGGCAACAACGAAAGGGATGAAGTAGAGAAACATCCTTTGTCGAAGCGGACTAGTTCAACGCCGTTTGCCCACAGACATACGCGAATATCCCGTCATTTTAAACTCGGTTGCACCCGGCGTGCGCAATCGATGAACATATCTCGATACTGGGGCGCCAGCACTGGCCAGTTGAACCGCTGCCGTACGCTTTCTCGTCTCTCGGCCGCAGCTTCCGGTGTGTTCGGGGTCGGCAGCGCAAACCTGAGCTGTTCGCTCAGAGCTCCCGGCTTCGATAAGTCAGCCAGCCTGCCGTGACCGCCGAGAACGAAGCGCATGACCGGATGATCGTGAGCGATAACCGGCAATCCGTGAATGAGGGCCTCAAGAAATACCCGGCCAAAGCCTTCCTGCAACGAGCCGAGCACGAAAATGTCGGCAGCCCGATAATAATCCGCAACTTGTGTGTGTGGCATCGATCGCGCGGTGAAATTCTCCGTACCTAGCTTCGCGCGTGCCAGATCGAGAACCATGTCGCTCTCTTCGTCGATCGAGCCAAGAAGAACGAGATAAGGCCGAGGCATCGGCAAACGCGCAATTTCATTTACGACGTAATCCATTCGTTTCTGCTGCGCCGAAATCCAGCCAACTGATAAAACAATCTTCCGATCAAGCGGCAGTTGCATTTCGCGCCGCAACTGAAGCTTCATCGGTTCATTCAGGTCGGGAGCTCCACCTGGGACGAAAATTCCATACGGGATCATTCGTTGCGATCCCGGTGGTACTCCAGCCGCGACCGCTTTCTCAAAATTAAATGGCGTCACTTGATGCACGTAATCAGTTCGCGGAAACGGAGGGTCGCACGGGCCGCCATTCGAGAAAAGCAATTGAAATGGGACACCGATCTGTGCCCGCCACCGGAATAATTGAAAACCAAGATTTGAGTCGCTGTAAAAAATCACATCGGGTTGATGCTTCCGGATTCCGCGCACCATCGAAGGGAAGCTCGAAAGTTGCTCGGCCACGTAACTGTTTCGACGAATGCACGCGCCAAGAAAGCGCGCAATGCGACCGGTACGCGGGACATTCCAAAGAACGCGCTCATCCGGCTTCTCTTCGCCCGCCCCTTTGTAAAGCGTGATATCAAGACCTTGCGTATCGCGTAATCCATTAAAGGCCTCACGGAAGAAGGTTTCTATGCCGCGATCGATAATGCCGACGCCGCTACAGGAAAAGAAAACTTTAAGCGGCCGCTGCATTGACGGGACCCGGTTCCATCCAAAGCCAGGACATTCGTTCCGGCCGCCATTCGCTCACTGACCAATCGAGATAAGACCGCGGCAACAGTCTTGTGCCAAGCGTGGCAAACGGTAAATCGGAACGGTGTCGATCTTCCTGCCAGATGGGCTGAACATTATGAGTGGCGGCAAAACGTTTCGTGACGCGTTTAGTGATTCCGGGTGAAACGAATTCGTGCATCTCCACCAGTAAATGCGTGTGAGCGAGCATCGGGACAGCTTGGATGTTCAACAAGCTTTCTTCATCACCTTCCGCGTCACAGAGAATCAACGCGCGATCTGAGGTCGCGAGGATTTGCGCGAGATCCTGCGGGGTACACTTGCCATGAATCTCGAGGTGCGACGTGACGTTATTGAGTTCAGCCATCTCTTTTAGTGCGGCACGCCCTTTTTGCTCCGTCTCGAACGCGATCACGCGCGCGCTCGGGTTTCGCAGCGCCATGCCGATCGCATAATAACCTTCGGCCGCTCCAACATCGACAATCAGCGGAAAGTTAAGTGCACACGCCCGCTCAATAAATGGATTCAGCTCGCGCTCGTAAATGCCGAGGAGCTTCGGGACATAGGCGCTGCCAAAAGCGGTATCGATATATCGCATTCCCGCGAACGGCCCGTCGTGAACGCGGCCGCCAACCCGTGTCTGCACCAAATGCTCCAAATAGCCGATAGGTCGAAACCGCTTTGGAATTATGGCGCGCAGAATTTCGGCGATCACGTGTCCAAAAGTTCGTCTTGGAGTCGCTCGACGAGTCTGGCAGGAATCGGTTGCGGTCTTGCACTCGTGCCGAACCTAGGACGCGTACGATCCAAGATTGGCAAGCAAAACGTGTGCACAAACCTTTGTGCGGCGCGGATGTGCACCGGGCGCAGATGATTCGTTTGATGAATCAATTCCAGTTTTGTTCCGGGTTTCCAATATTTTAGTCCCGGCAGATCATCGGGTGTCACAAACTCTTTCCATTCGGGCTCGGCCCAGTGATGTAGTTCCGGCCGCGTCCAATTACTTCGGTTCTCTTCGTCCGCCATCATGATCGATCGCAACCGGCAGCGGCGCTTGAGTTGCACGGGATCGCGATGCGGATAATGCCGGATCGGTAATCGTTCGCGCGCAACAAAGCCGGCGTTAAAAGGAAACGAAATGGTCTCCGGCCATCGCATGGTGCTGCGGTAACGGCAAAGACGCGGTTCGCTATAGCAACTGATTGTGTAATGCCGGCGACGCTCCTCGATGGGACGCGCGCGATCACGCAGTGTTTCTTCTCCGCGATTCCACGCGTCCACTTCCGACTGGAGCAACCGAAAGTCATAATATTGATGATAGGCGATGGTCTCGTGTTTGTGCATCGAGTTCTCCACAAACTCCGGCGGCGGAGTGTGGTGAAACTCATCCGCATCGACACGCAGAAACCAATCGCCATTACGCATGCTTTGCCGCGCGACATGAAACATGTAGCCGCGCAGCCGCGTCTCCGAAAAGTAAACCGGCTCTTTCCGCATCGGTACCACGCGCTTGTCACGCGCAGCTAAATCTTGAATGATCTCCCATGTGTCATCGGCACTGCCGGTGTCGAAAACATAAATCGTGTCCGCCCAACTCAGCGCGCGCTGTAAACATTGAGCGATGATGTCGGCTTCATCGCGAACAGGAAGAAGCGCGCTGAACTTCATGCCGATGCTTTCTCAACATGTGCCGGCTCTTGAAGAACTGCTGTTGGCTGCCGCGGAAGTTTCATCCATGCATAATAAATCCGCCATGGAACCGCATGCCGGGAAGCCAAACAGTCCGGAATTCCACACAGTGCGGCCCACCACCAACGCGGTTCGCGAATCGCCCACGCGATTCCTTCGCTGCACGCATATCGGAATTGCCGCCAAATACGAAAAAACGCCACCGCAATCAATGGTGGAAATGGACAGCGTATGAGCACGCTCCAAAGCTCGTTGCGCGCGTTTTCATGATGGCGACTGATTAAATCCCGTTGAGTGACTGCCACATGATGACGAATAGGCAGGGTCGGTTCAAATCGAACCACATAGCCGAGAGCGTAACATTGCAATGTATAATCAGGCTCCTCGTACATGTGATGAAAGAATTCCGGAAAGCCAGCCGATCGTAAATAGACGTCGCGGCGCATGGCCGCGGCACAATTTGCATACGCGCTCACCAGATGCGCGGGAGATGATGGCGATCTTGTAGGATGCGCGAATTCTCCTCCGTCGCGAATCTCCGGAAACGAAATCACGGCTGCGCTGGGATGCTCCGCGAATAGATTTTCAAGACGACCAAAGAAATCTGGATCGAGCGGATAACTATCATCATCGAAGCTCGCGACAACGTCGCCTGTGGCAGCCCGCAGCAACTGATCGCGCGAAAAGACTGAACCCCGCGTCGAACGATTCTCCAGAAACAAGCAGTTCGGAAAATTTTGACGAACCATTTCCGCGGTGCCGTCTGTGCAACCATCGGCGCAGATAAGAATTTCATCCGGCCGTGGCTGAAGCTCAGATAGTTTACTGAGCGTTCGCCGCAATTCTTCGCGACGGTTTAGTGTTGAGATCATTACCGAGATTTTCATGTATGTGCGGGCTCATGTTCTTTCGCCGCGAACGACTTCAATGCACCAATAAGCCGCTCACCGTAGCGTTCCTGCGTGAACTCGCGGGCGCGCTGGCGGGCGGACTGAGCCATTCGCGCGCGTTCTTGTCGATCTTCGACGATCTCAGCGATCGCGTTAGCCAATGCTTCAGGATCACGCGATGGGACGATGTGTCCTTCAACTCCATCGCGCACAACGGAGCCGGCCTCGGGGGTAGTCACAACTGGCACGCCGCAGGCAAGCGCTTCATAGATCGCTTCCGCCGAACCTTCCGCAAGCGACGGTAAAACGAATATGTCCGCCACCGCGAATTCCCGCGTCATCTCGTCGCGTGGAATGCGGCCGAGAAAATCCAAATGACGGCAGATGCTTTTGCTTGATACCGATGGCTTCACATTTCCGGCAACGCGGAATTCATAGCGTAACCCCCGCTGCGTTAATTTCTCCGCTGCCATGGCGACGTAATGGATACCTTTTCGCAGTTCCGCTGTGCCTGCAAAAAGTGTGCGACCGCGGACAGGTTGGTTCCGTATTGAAAATAATTCCGGGCTCATTCCGTACGGCACGACCGCGGTGCGTTCGTGTGCGAATCCGAAATTCTCCGTCAAATCATTACGCACCGTTTCCGAGGGACAAATGGCGAAATCGCTGCGCGTGAGCAGCACATCCTCGTTGCCAAGTTCGTGGCGGATACCGGCAAAATTGGGGACGTCCGGTTCCCAGTCCGGAAACTTTTGCCGTTCATCGACAAGAATGCGTTCCGTGCTGAGAAGAATATAGATTTCCGAAACAACCGAAAGACCACGCTCTTTCGCCGCGACAAGAAGCGGGCCGCATTCGCCAAGCATTGAGTAAACATGGGTGGCATTGCCGAAGCCGCAGCGCGTCATCGCGCGGCCAAGCGCATCCGAAAATCGCACTGACTCGCGAAAAGTTGCAGCCAGATCATGTTTGATTGTCGCGCGACGCACAGCGTGCATGAAGTGCAGGTGCGGAAAGGTGATTGTTTTCGCGCGGATATGACGCGGCAAACGTCGACCCATTAATCGTCGCGGACTCTGAGCTAAAAACGGCAGCGCTCCCAAAGCGGAAAAGAATCTGCCCAAAGCAACGTCACCAGTCATGTCCGTATAGAAACGCTCAAGTATCCCAGCTCTTGCAAGAATCGCTGGGACCGCGTAGCCGCGCCGCGCGCCAATCTGGGCAACAATGAATTTCATGTAGCCACTAGAGATCGAAAAAACGCGAGCCACTTGGCACTTAGTGCTTCGTAACTGAAGTGTGCTCGATAGAAATCTTGCAGGCGTAAGCGATCGACGGCTTGCCTGTCGAGGCATTCGCAAAGACTCTCGATTCCTCGAAGAAAAGCGTCCGAATCGCTCTTTGACACAATCATGCACTCCGAATTTGCGTAATCAGAAATTCCACCTGCGTCTGTCGCTACGAAGGGAACGCCGCATGCCATTGATTCCAACAGCACCAGTGGGGCGCCTTCCGCCCCGATTGTCGGCATTAGCGTAAGATCAAAGCTGGTGAGTAAATCCGTGTAAGCTTGCGCGTCTGGATACGGTCCGTGACAAAAGACAGAATCGCTCCATCTGTTCTCAAAAATTAGTTTTCGGATGAGAGCTTCTTCCGGCCCGGTGCCAAAGATATGCAACTCGCGCAGACTCCGATTCAACCGGGGCCATTGCGAAACAAGCCAAGCTGTGCGCTTGTGTGGAACCAAACGGCCGAAGATCGCGGCGCGAGCGGTTCCAAATCGGACTCGACGTTGGTGCGCTTGCGGAATTCGACTCATCTTTTCTAAAGGAGACGCGAATGCCGGAATTACAGGAATCGGCCGACGCCACCCAAACATGCGCTCGAAGTTGCGTGCAACCGGCGACGCTTGCGCAACTACAAAATCGAAAAATCTGCGGACAAGCCATCGCGAATCGCGCCAGCCCGCAGGTTCGCCCGACATGATTTCGTGAAAGACAAACTGGCAACGGAATCCAAATATCGCTGGGCCAAACAAGTTCCAGCCCGTGCCACACGCAAAATAGACGTCGGGGTGGAAATTTCGTAGAGCACGCTGAACCGCAAGGAAAGTTCCAATAGCAGTTCGGCCTGAAATTGAGGCGGAGAGATATTTTAAGCGCACGCTCGGGTTAAACGTCGAAAAATTAGTTCGATCATGATCGTCGTCGGTCGGGGGCCGGCCGAAGGAAAGCAAAAGCAAATCATGCCCAGCATCTGCCAGGACACGCGCCAGCGAGCGCAAGTGGGTTTGGATACCTCCGTAACCTGCAAAAGTTCCCGCAAGGACGAAGCGCACTAGCTTTTTAGCCTGACAATCATTCGAGCGGATGCGGTGCACCGAATGCGCGAAGGTTAACAAACACAAGAAAACGATCGCGCTGATTCGCGTTCAAAACCAGAAACCACAAGGCCGCGAGAAGAACCAGACCAGCAGAGACTGAAGTAGCCCCGAGTCTGAACCAGCCCGAGAATGAATTCGCGAGTGTGGCGGCGAAGAAGCTCAGTCCGCAGGCGACGATAAATACGACGGCGCATGGAACCAAAACAGAAACCACGTAGCGGTTGAATCCGAACTGCAATCGGCGAAGTCCTCGGTAGATCACGAACCAGTGCGCGGTGAGCAGTTGCGCAACGAGCGTCGCGCAGGCGAGACCAACCAGGCCGAATCGCTGCGTGAAAAAGAAGGCAAACAAGAGTTTCAAAATGCCGCCAGTCATCATTACTCCGGCAAAGGCTTCGTCTTCAGTGGCTCGGCATCCAGTGGAGATGATGAACGTCTGCTGTTCAAGAACGAATGTGACGACAAAAACCGCGACGATTGCCCATCCAACATAATTCGAGGGACCAAGCCAGATGTCGAACAACGTTTCGCCTGCCATGAGAATCGCAGCGCCTCCACACAGCATGATGCTGAGCCCTAGACGCAGGTTACGCTGCACGATGCGTTGGACCTCGCCGATCTGCCCTGCTTGCCAGAGATGACTCACGAATACCGCTGACGA
>Ga0070697_100003988_pt1 | contig 11324 bp, 6 predicted proteins | sample KBSK1501metaG_FD_65475 | JGI IMG/M metagenome (GOLD analysis project Ga0070697, IMG submission 65475) | Corn, switchgrass and miscanthus rhizosphere microbial communities from Kellogg Biological Station, Michigan, USA - KBS K1-50-1 metaG | ecosystem: Host-associated > Plants > Roots >... | reverse complement strand
GGAAGGCGCGATCAGGATCTCGAACGGTGACTGGGTCAATGGTGGCTACAGCCTCAAGAGCAACGTCACCGGTGATCTGACGGTCAATGGGCAGGTCACGATTACCGGGCCGTGCTCGAACGGCGGAACCGACACCATCGTCGTTCCTCTGGCCACCATGACGTTCCACAACCCGAGCGTCGCCAAGGACTGGCTCCCCACCGGCGATGCGAACAGCGTGCTGAGCTGGCAGGGGTCCGTTCAGGTCGGGGTGAGCTCGCCCGCCATCTGCGGTGGCCTCGGCAAGCTGGACGCCAGCAAGGGGGCGGTCTTCACCTCTTCCTTCTCGGCGAACCCAGCCCAGCCGGGCGCGCTGGTCACGTTCCGCTTCAAGTACCGGGACCCGGCAGCCAAGAGCAAGCCGAACACCAATTGCCTGGACACGACCGACCCGAACCGGAGCAAGGCCGATGTTTGCGGGGCATCGTGGAGCGCGACCAAGACGTTCGATCCGTAGACTGCTCGTTCCGTTGACGCTGAGGAGGGGCCCCGATGGCCCCTCCTTTTTTTTGCCCGGCTGCAAGTTGTTGAAGGAAGGCGGTGCGGTGCCGTAGCCTCGAACGACTCGGTGGTGGAGGCGGCGGGAGTCGAACCCGCGTCCGGAAGAGATCAGCGTGGGCCGTCTACGTGCGTAGCCACCTCGGTTGCTCTCGCCGGCCGCCCCCCGAAGTGGCAAAGAAGCGGCCAGCCAGCCCGGTCGTTTTCGCCTCAGGGCCTCGGGCGGGCCCTTCGGCTATCCCGCTGTTCGACGCCCATCCGGTCCCCCGCGGGAGAAAGGGTCCGGTGGACGGGCTGCCTAAGCAGCCAGCGCTAACTGTGAGTTGGCGCTTGTGTCTAGTTCCACCTGTTTTACGAGGAGTGGGCCTCGGCACGCTGTCCCAGCCTCAACAGTCCCGTCGAAACCGTTTCGCCCCCATCCTTATATTTATATGTGGTCTGCCGGGTCTGGACCCCATGAATATAGCACCCCGGCTCGCGGGGGATCAAGGAAACGGCCGCCGGCGCCTCTACGGGCCCCCGGTCCGACCCGTTTCGCCCGGAACGGAAAGCGGGACAAGGTGCCCGCCGACCCAGGCGTAGATGGCGCGACCCGCTTCGACGTCGGGAAAGATGCGAATTTCGACTTGGCCGCCCGTCTTCAGGGTGATCGACCCCTCCGGTATGGTCACGACGTCGTCCTGCAGGGGGCGCGGCCAGACGAGGTGGGAGAACGCGCCCTCCCGGACCCGGAGGTCGACCTCCGCATAGGGAGGGGGCCTCCGAACGGAAACCGCCGGGGGACCATCGAGCGAGTCGGAGTCGGGGCTCGGATACGACACATAGGTCGCGGCGCGCACCTTCAATGGGCGGCCTCCGGCCAGACGCAGCGCGGCGCTGAAGTCTCCGGCGACCGAGCTGCCGTGAACCCGGAACGGCATGTTGGCCACGACGATCTCCCGGCTCCCGTCCGCGCGACTCGCGCGCACCAAATCCCCCACCAGGTTTCGGCTGGCCGAAGCGGCCTCCTGCCAGCCTCTCCACTGCGCGAAGCACCCGTAGGCCCACCCGACGGCAAGACAGGCGGACAGGAGGACGGCGACCCGGCCTCGCGAGGCTCGAATGAGGGATGCCAAGAACAGCGACGAGGCGGCGATCGGCAGGAACAGGTAACGCTCCTGGAATCCCACGACGTAAGGCGAGATGAGAACCGCGCACACCGCAGCGGCGGCGAGGGCCTGCGGAGGGACGCGTACCGCACGCCACCGCGCGAGGGCCAACAGGAGCACCGCGGCGGACAGGGCCAGAGTTCCGTAGAGCACGGGGCGCGCCGCGAGGACCTCGACGTCCACCGGAAAGACGACCGCGGCCGCCAGCCCGAGTCCGTTTTTCACCCATCCGACCCCCCGGCCCTCCTCAAGGGTCCTGCCCATGCCTCCGAGGACCCAGGGGCGGAGCACGAGAAAGTGCAGGCCCGCCAGGAGGAAGAGCCCCGCGTAACCTCGCGCCCACTCGCGCCGTCCGGGTCGTCGTTTCGGATCGAAAAGACCGATGAGAAGAAGACAAGCGGGCAAAGTGAGCGCGGTCTCCTTCGCCAGCAGGGCGGCCTCGAAGAACACCAACGCCAGGATGGGCAGGCCCGACGCCGTCGCCCTCCAGCGATCGTAGAAGAGGGCCGCGAGCAGGAACGGGACCGCGAAGACAGGGTCGCTGCGCCCGGCGATCCAGGCGGCGTTCTCCACATGGAACGGATGCCAGGCGAAGATGAGACCGCCCGCCAGGGCGAGGCGGGCGTCGCCGGTGTATCTCCGGATCAGGATCACGACGAGCCCGGCGCTCAGCGCGATCCAGAACAGGTTGGTGGCGTGGAAGAACGACGGCGATAGCCCGGCGACCGAGCGATCGAGCCAGAGCGTCGCCATGTAGAGAGGACGGAAGTCGCCGAACGGCGTGCACGCCACCGGTCCACGAGCGACCGCGTCGATCTGCGCCCAATCGTCCGAAAGGAACGGAAGCCACAGACCGGGAAGAGAGGCGACCGCGGCGGCGAGCATCGCGACCCATGGCGCCCACCGAAGAGGCGGAGACTCGGCACGACCGGCCCAATGGCTCGACATCCATGCCTGCCCGTAGCGTTCCTGCCCGTTCCGGGTGACTGTACACTAAACGGCGCAGCCTCTGTGCTGCGTCAGGGAGACGGTGCCGGGCTGGGGGTCGCGGAAGAGGCGGGCGGAACGGTGGCAGGCCCGGGCGATTGCGCGGGAACCGCGGCTGGTGTCGCCGGCGCGGCCGACGGGGACCGGCCCGCGGGCCGCGCGGGCACGGCGACCGCCGGGGCGCCGGCGTCGATCCAGCGGAGGCCTTCCGACAGCAGGCCGAAGAACGACTCGCGCACCTCGTGGAACTGGTGATCGCCGCCGACGACGGAGGCGTACTTGTGGGGGCCGCGGGCCGCGCCGGCCAGGTCCTTGGCGGCGGACCGGTCGTCCAGCGACCCCTCCATGAAGACGAGCGGGATCGGAGCGAGGCTGCTCAGCTCCTCCGCCATGTCGAACGTCTCCCCGGGCGGGCTGGGCATCTGGAGCTGCATCGAGACGCGAAAGATAATGGCGCCGGTCCGGGCGGGCGCCAGAAGGACCGCCCCGCGGACACCGGCCGCGCCGACGCGGTTCAGCATGTACGGAATGATGTCGGCGCCGGCCGCGAAGCCGGCCAGGATGACCGGCTGCTCCTTCGGGCGTCCGGCGCGCCCGTTGATGTACGAGCGGAACAGCGCGAACTCGCTTTTCATCGCGTCCTGTTTCATCACGGCGGTGAAATACGCCGGGGAATCGACCCCGAGCACGTAGCGGCCCTGCGCCGCCAGGTAGGACGCCGCGTCCTGCAGCAGCGGCTTCCAGCCCCATTCGCCCGAGTAGAAGATGACCGGCGTTCCGGTGGAGGGTGTCTTTTCGGGTGGCACGTAGAAATACACGGCCATCTGGGGATTCGTGATGGTCGGGAGCGACTTGATCTCGGGCATCTGGCGAGCCTCCACGGTGGCAAGCGCCGGGAGACCCGCCATGAGAGCGACGACGATCGCGCAGGCGAAGAACGGTTCGCGCGTGGGACCGGCTCCTACGGGTAGATGCCGCGGATGCGCGTGGCCTCGGCCACCCGACCGACCGCCAGGATGTACGCGGCGGTCCGCATGTTCACGTTGAACTTCTTGGCGATCGCCAGGACCTCGTTGAAGGCGCGGGTCATCACCTTCTCGAGATGGTGATTGACCTGGGCCTCCTCCCAGAAGAACGCCTGCAGCGACTGCACCCACTCGAAGTAGGAGACGGTGACGCCACCGGCGTTCGCCAGGATGTCGGGGATCAGGAAGACACCGTTCTTGTGCAGGACGTCGTCGGCGCCGGGGGTGGTCGGACCGTTGGCGGCCTCGGCGACGATCTTGGCGCGGATGCGTCCGGCGTTCTCGACCGTGATCTGGTTCTCGAGGGCGGCGGGCACCAGGATCTCGCACTCCGCCTCGAGGAGCTTCTCGTTGCTGATCGGCTCGGCCTCGCGATAGCCGCGCAGCGAGCCGGTCGCTTCCTTGTGGGCCAGGACCGCGGTCACGTCGAGACCGCGGGTGTTGCAGATGCCACCGCTGCTGTCGGAAACGGCCACGACCGTCGCGCCGTCCTCGCTCAGGAGGCGCGCCGCGACGCTGCCGGCGTTACCGAAGCCCTGCACCGCGACCCGGGCGCCCTTCAGAGAGATCTTCTTCTCGCGGCAGGCCTCGCGGGTCACGAACTGCACACCCCGCGCCGTCGCCTCGGCCCGCCCCTGGGAGCCGCCGATCTGCAGCGGCTTGCCGGTGACCACGCCCAGCTGCGTCGAGCCCATGGTCATCGAGTAGGTGTCCATGATCCAGGCCATCGTCTGGGCGTTGGTGTAGACGTCGGGCGCCGGGATGTCACGCTCGGGGCCGATGATGACGCTGATCTCCGAGGCGTAGCGGCGGGTCATGCCCTCCAGCTCGTGCTGCGACATCTTCTTGGGATTGCAGACCACGCCCCCCTTGCCGCCGCCGTACGGGATGTTCACGGTGGCGCACTTCCAGGTCATCCAGGAGGCCAGCGCCTTGACTTCGTCGAGGGTGACGTTCGGGTGGTAGCGGATCCCCCCCTTGGCGGGACCGCGCGCCAGGTTGTGCTGCACCCGGTAGCCCTCGAACACCTTGATCGTGCCGTCGTCCATCTTGGTCGGGATCGAGACGATGAGCTGACGTTTCGGCCGCCGCAGCACGTCGCGCAGCCACGTCTCCAGCTTCAGGTGGTCGGCCGCGGTGTCGAACTGCTTCTGCGCGATCTCGTACGGGTTAAGGGTCTCCTTAACCACAACCGTATCCATGATGCCTGACCTCCTCTGGATTGGCCTTCGGAAACGAATGAGGTTTTACCATAAGAACGCCGGGAAATCCACAACGGGCGCCCGCCCGAGCCGTGTATCATCCCCCGCGGCCATGCCGATACCCAGGCCGGTCGAGAGCGTCTGCGTCGTCCTCCTCCTCGCCCTGTTCGCGGGTCTGTCGCTGTGGGAGATGAGCGGCGACTCGCTCACACCCGACGAGCGCGCCCACCTGCCGGCCGGCTACGCGTACTGGGTCAAGGATGAGTTCCGGCTCAATCCGGAGCATCCCCCGCTCGTCAAGCTGCTCGCATCGGCTCCGCTTCTCTTCATGCATCTTCAGGTACCGCCGACGGAGCCGCCGGCCGGGCTGACGTTTCACAGCTACATCGGCCGATTCGGGACCGCGTTCCTGTCGCAGGGTCTCGACCGGATCCTGTTCTGGGGACGGTTGCCGGTGCTCGCTCTCGGCCTTCTCCTGGGCTTCCTGATCTATCACTGGTCGCGCGCCTTGCACGGTCACGCCGGCGCCGGGCTCGTCTCGCTCTTCCTCGCGGCGCTCGAGCCGACGCTCCTGGCGCACAGCCATTACGTCACCACCGACGTCGCCCTCGCCTGCTTCGCGGTGCTGGCCTTTTCGTCCCTGTGGCGGTTCTGCGAGGCGGGTGGAGGCGACCGCCACCTCGTCCTTGCGGTGGCCGGGATGGGGCTCGCCCTGGCGTCGAAGTTCTCGGCGGTGGTGCTGCTGCCGCTGTTCTTCGTCCTGTGGTTCAGGCGCTGGCCCCGACGGGCCCACGGCGCCGGCCATCGGCATGCGCTTCTCGCTCGGCTGCACGCCGGCCCGGCGACCGCCGCCGCCGCGGCGGTCGTCGCGTTCGCCGTCATCATCCAGGCGTGCTACTTCTTTTCACCGGATCTGTCTCTTTACTTCAAGGGTCTCGAGGCGGTCCGGGCGAACAAACCGGTGAACTATCCTGCCTACGCCGCCGGCGCCTTCTTCGTCGGCGGCCGGTGGTGGTACGCCCTGTACGTCTTCTTCCTGAAGACGCCCCTGGCGACGCTCTCCGTGATCGGGACGGCTCTCGTCACCTGTCTGCGCGAACGGGGTGCGCGCTCGCGCGGGGCGCTCGGGTTCGTCCTCCTGCCGGCGGGTCTCTACGCCGTCGCGGTCTGCCTGTTCGCCGACAACTACGGCGTGCGCTACATGATCCCGGTGACCGTCTTCCTGCTGGTCCTGGCCGGCAGGGTCTGGGTCCCGCTGACCGCGCGACGCGCCGGTCTCGTCGCGGTGGCGGCGCTGGCGTTCTGGCTGACGGCGTCGGTCGGTCGCGTCTCTCCCCATTACATCGCCTACTGCAACGAATTGATCGGCGGTCCCGAGAACGGGGCGCGCTTCATGCACGACTCGAACCTGGATTGGGGGCAGGACCTGAAGCGGCTGGCGCGCTACCAGCAGGAGCGGAATCTTCCACCGCTCGTTCTCGCCTTCTGGGGAGCGAGCCGCCCGGAGGTGTACGGGATCCGCTACAGGCGCTGGGACGTCGACACACCCGACGAGGCGGTTCCGCCGGTCGCCGCCGACCCGCCGCCAGGGTTCTACGCGATCAGCGTCAACAAGCTGATCGATCTGAAGAAAATCGTCCGGCTCGAAGGGGGCGACCCGAGGCTCGACTGGCTCGACCGTTTCGAGCCGAGCGATCGGGTCGGCTACTCGATCTACATCTATCGATTCTGAGCGCGTCAGACCGGCTTCAGCGGCAGCTGAGGCTGGTCCCCGATCGGCTCGCCGGGCAACGACCGCAGCGTCCCCCCGTACAGGTAGTCGCGGGTGTTCTCCAGGATGAGACGCGGGTCGACGCGCCGCCGCGCCTCGCCGCTCTCGATCGCGGCGCGCGCCACGGCCGCCGCCACCTCGGGAGCACCCCGGAAATCGAGCGCCTTCGGCAGGATGTAGTCGGCCGACAGCTCGTAGTCCGGCACCAGGTCGGCCAGGGCGTGCGCGGCGGCGAGGGTCATCGCGTCGTTGATGTTGCGGGCGGCGACGTCGAGCGCGCCGCGAAAGATCCCGGGAAACGCGATGGCGTTGTTGATCTGGTTCTTGTAGTCCGACCGGCCGGTCGCCACGACCGCCGCGCCCGCCAGAAGCGCCGCCTCGGGGGCGATCTCCGGCACCGGGTTGGCGAGGGCGAAGATGATCGGTTTGGGCGCCATACTCTTCACCATCGCCGGCGTCACCAGGTTGGGACCCGAAAGACCGATGAACAGGTCGCGCCCCCGCAGACCCTCGGCGAGGTCGCCGCGCCGCCCCTCGAGGTTGGTGACCGCGGCGATCGCCTCCTTCTCCTCGTTCAGGCTGGCGCGGCCGGGATGCAGGATGCCGTGCGTGTCGCACAGGATCACGTCCCGCACGCCCGCTATCATGATCAGCCGGGTGACGGCGATGCCGGCGGCCCCTGCGCCGTTGATCGTCACCTTCAATCCGCCGAGATCACGGCCGGTCAGCCGGCTGGCGTTCAGAAGCCCGACCAGGACCACGACCGCGGTGCCGTGCTGGTCGTCGTGGAAGATCGGAATGCCGGTCTCGACGCGCAGCCGCCTCTCGATCTCGAAGCAGCGCGGAGCGGCGATGTCCTCCAGGTTCACGCCGCCGAGCGACGGCTCCATCGCCTTGACGATGGCGATGATCTCCTCGGTGTCCTGCGTGCCCAGGCATATCGGCATCGCCTCGATGCCGGCCAGCGTCTTGAACAGGACGCACTTCCCCTCCATCACGGGGAGCGCCGCCTCCGGCCCGATGTTCCCGAGCCCCAGGACCGCCGAGCCGTCGCTCACCACCGCCACCAGGTTCCCCTTGGTGGTGTACTCCCAGACGTTCAGGGGCGATTTCATGATCTCCCGCACCGGAACGGCGACCCCGGGCGTGGCGATGATCAGGAGCGTGTGCTCGTCCTTGAGCGGGATCTTGCTGGTCGTCTCGATGGCGCCGCGGTAGCGGCGGTGCAGCTCGAGAGCCTCGTCGCCGAGGCTTCTCTCCTCGCTGGTGAAGCCGTGCTCCGCCAGCGCCGATTCCCCTTCGTACACCAGGTGCCGCGTGCGGTCCTGCACATAATCAGGGTCGACGTCCTCGCGCGCCACGCCGAGCGCCACGGCGGCGTTGGCCACCGCCCCCGCCACCGCCGGGCCGACGCGCAGGTCGAGGACGCGCGGCACGATGCGGTCGTAGGCCAGCTCCTTGTCGGGGACGAGCGCGGCGATGGCGTCGGCGGCCGCGATCAGCATCTCGTCGTAGACGCGCGAGGCGCGCGCGTCGATGACGCCCCGCAGGACGCCCGGGAACGCCAGGGCGACGTTCAACCCGTGACGATAGTTGGCGCCACCGGTCAGGACCACGGCGGCACCGGCGGCGCGCGCCTCGTTGGCGCCGATCTCCGGCTCGGGGGTCGCCAGGGCGAGAACGATCGGCTTCTTGCCCATCGTCCGGATCGTCTCGGGGCGCACGGTGCGCGCCGCCGACAACCCGACGAACAGGTCGGCGCCCCGGAGCGCGTCGCCCACGGTGCCCTGATGCTTCTTCGGATTGAGCTCACGGGCGGCGGCCTCCTTGAAGCGGTTCATCCCCTCGGGTCGTCCCTCCCAGACGATGCCGTGCCGGTCGCACAGGGTGATGTCCGGGACGCCGGCCTTGCGCAGGAAGCGGGCCACGGTGATCCCGGCGCCGCCCGCGCCCGTGATCACGGCCCGGATAGTGCCGATCTCCTTGCCGACGAGCTTCAGCGCGTTGCGCAGCGCCGCCAGCACCGTGGCGCAGGCCCCCTGCATGTCGTTGAAGAAATAGGGCACCGGCAGATCGGCGTCGCTCATGGCATCGAGGAGCTCCATCAGCTCGAACGAGCGTGGCGAGGCGATGTCCTCGATGGCGAAGCCGCCGAAGGTGGGGGTGAGACACTGGATGAGGCGGGCCAGACGCTCCGGGTCGCGCTCGCTGACGCACACCGGAAAGGCGTCGATCCCGGCCAGCGACTTGAACAGGACGCACTTTCCTTCCATCACCGGCACCGCGGCCAGCGGGCCGGCGTCCCCGAACGACAGCACCGAAGAGCCGTCCGTCACCACCGCGACGGCGTTGCCCCGCATGGTGTAGATGAACGACGACTCGGGATTGTCGCGGATGGCCAGGCACGGCTCGGCGACACCGGGCGTGTAGACCAGGCTCAGGATGTACTCGTCACGGACGGGGATCTTGCTCTGGATACCCAGCAGGCCGCGGCCGCGCCGGTAATGGTCCAGGATTTCCGCCGGGTCGATGCGGTCACCGGGCGGCTGGGTCACCGTCGCGCCTCCTCGGCCCGGGTCAGGTGGAAGACCAGATTCTCGAGCTGGATCTTGAGATCGACCGCCTTCAGCAGGATCCCGGGGCGCGACTTCAGCCGCGCCGGCGCGAAATTCAAAACCGCCTTGATCCCGGCGCGGCCGACCAGGTCCAGGACCTTCTGCGCCGCCGGCGCCGGCACGGCCAGGACGGCGATGCTCGCCTTTTCGCGCCGGACTGTCTGTGGCAGTTTGTCGATGTGCAGCACCGGGACCCCGCCGCGGGACACGCCGCCGATCTTGACCTTATCATTATCGAACAGGGCGACGATCTCGAAGCCTCCCGCGTTGAACCCCGCATAGTCGGCCAGGGCCATGCCCAGGTTCCCCGCCCCGACGATGACCACCTTGCGGGCGCGGGTCAGCCCGAGAATCCGGACCAGGTGATCCCGCAGGTCGGCGACCATGTAGCCGACGCCGCGCACCCCGAATTCGCCGAAGCACGCCAGGTCCTTGCGGATCTGCGCCGAATTGAGCCCGAATCTCTCCGCCAGCCCCTGGGAGGAAACCGTCCGGATGCCCGCGCGCTGCAGGTCCTCGAGACAACGCAGGTAGACCGACAGCCTCTGGGCCGTCAGATCGGAGATCGTTCCACCCGCGCGCCGCGCTCCCGCCACCTTGTGCACCAATTCACAAAGTCGCGGGAATCGTAGCGACCGCCCACCGCGGAGTCAAGCTCCCCTGGTCCGCCGCGAGGATGATCGACGCGCGCGTCGTGAGGACGTCCGCGGGGTGCATGCAGCAGACAGCGCCGTGCTCGGGTTCAAATTTGTGTTCGGCTCGCCCTGTCCCGTTTTGTGCACAGCCGGAAAGGACACTTCGCCCGCACCCACAGAGGATTCTCGAGTCCGCATGCGTGGAATTCCTCTCCGTCGATCGGCGACCCGGATTTATTTTCGTTCCCCCACGGTCGTGTCGCGTTGAGCCCACCACATTCCTGTCACGCGCGATCACTGTGCCGGCGCTTCATTCGCTTGACTCCGAGTGTGGAAGATCGCGACATCGTAACTGACGTCTATCCAATCTCTTGAACGGCACGCATCGTGCCGCGAACAAGACTGTCGTGGCATCCCACTTGCTTCCTCATGTTGCGACGCCACCGAATTTGATTTCCGTGCTTCCGGGGGGGGTGACCCAGTGTCGCGGAGCAGGGGTCTTCGGGGGATCGTTCCCTGGGTGTTCGTCGTGCTCGCTCTTGGCGCTGCTTCGACGGGGCAGACGCTTGCGTCCACCGTCGTTCAGCTCTCCTGGGACGCAAACACCGACACGGATCTCGCCGGCTACCGCATTCAATACGGAACGAGCCCGGGCAACTACACCGCGACGATCGATGCCGGGAACGTCACGTCGTACTCCGTGACCGGTCTCGTCGCCAACACGACCTATTACTTCGTGGTCGTGGCTTACGACCTGGCGGGCAACGTCAGCGCGCCTTCGAACGAAGTCTCGACGATGCCGACGGTGATCCAGCCGGTCCTGGGCGTCGCCGCGACCGACGCCCCCGACCCGGTCGCGGCCGGCGCCACGATCACCTACACATTGAGCTACGCGAACACCGGCAACGTCGCGGCCACCGGCGCGGCGATCAGCGACACGGTGCCCGCCAACACGACGTTCGTCTCCGCCACCGGCGGCGGCACCCTGACCGGCGGTGTCGTCACGTGGAGCCTCGGCTCGCTCGCCGCCGGCGCCTCGGGCTCCGTCCAGCTGGTGGTCCGCGTCGCGAGCCCGCTCGCCAACGGCACAGTGATCGGCAACTCCTCGTATGCCATCGTGAGCAACGAGACCTCGTCGGCCGCCGGGCCCGGCGTCACCACGACCGTCGTGTCGGCGCCGGTCCTCGGTGTCGCCTCCACCGACGCGCCCGACCCGGTGGCGGCCGGCGCGAACCTGACCTACACGCTGTCGTATTCCAACACCGGCAATGCGAGCGCGACGTCCGTCGTCGTGACCGACACCATCCCGGCGAACAGCGCGTTCGTCTCCGCCGGCAGCGGCACGCTCTCCGGCTCCGTGGTCACCTGGTCGATCGGCTCGGTCTCCCCCGGCGCCTCCGGGAC
>Ga0070697_100003985_pt1 | contig 11329 bp, 10 predicted proteins | sample KBSK1501metaG_FD_65475 | JGI IMG/M metagenome (GOLD analysis project Ga0070697, IMG submission 65475) | Corn, switchgrass and miscanthus rhizosphere microbial communities from Kellogg Biological Station, Michigan, USA - KBS K1-50-1 metaG | ecosystem: Host-associated > Plants > Roots >... | reverse complement strand
AATTACCTGCCCAGTTACCCTTCCAAGGGCTGCCTGCTAGACCTCCCGTCCCCTCGATAATCGCTGAGAGTCATCTGTGTCGCGCTGCAACAAAATCTTCTCGGCCCGGTGAAGATCGCTTTCGGTATCGACCCCAATTGTGTCGAAAGGCGTCTCTGCCACCTTAATGGTCACGCCATTCTCCAGAAACCGGAGCTGCTCAAGTCGTTCAACCCTCTCTAGACCTCCAACGGGAAGTGAACAGAAGACCTCGAGCGCGCCCGGGCGGTATGCGTAAAAACCCAAATGCTTAAAGTAGCGGGGTTGCGATCCCTCATCGCGAGCAAAGGGGATGGTGGCTCGTGAAAAGTAAAGTGCTCGATTCAAATTGTCGGTCACGACTTTGACCGCATTTGGATTGTTCATGTCTCCGGCGGTACACGGCGTCTTTAACGTGCCGACGGCGACGCTGGGGTCTTTCATGAGGTTAAGGAGCGCTTCGATGTGCTCACGCCGGAGAAGCGGTTCATCTCCTTGCAGATTGAGATATACGTCCGCCTTTACTTTGCGCGCGACCTCATGCACACGATCCGTGCCGCTGGGATGCGCAGGCGATGTCATCATCGCAGACCAGCCATTTTCGGCGCAGAGATCCAGAATTTCGTTGGAGTCGGTTGCAATCAGCACGCTAGACAACAGCTGGCACGAAGTTGCAGCAGCATAAACATAGCTGAGCATGGGCTTTCCCACTAGCTCGCGGAGTACCTTGCGGGAAAGTCGTGTGGAGCCAAGTCGCGCGGGGATGACGGCTACGGCATTCAAGTTTGTTACTGGCGATGATTAGACATCCGCAGTTTACAAGTCAACTCCTCTGTAAAGCATTATGGCCATTCCGATTGCAATATCCGGCGGCGCCTTCTGCTCCAACTGTAACCATCTTCCTATCGAGGAAGTCTCCGAAAAGGGTCCCCACTCCAGACTTAACTGGCGTTGGCGTTGAATTCGTTGACGCGCGTGCGGGTGCTCTTTAGAATCGAAGTGATTTCCTCTCAAGGCGTGGACGTCTGGCGCCTACCGTGGGTCCCGGCGGCGTAGCTCAGCTGGTTAGAGCGACGGTCTCATAATCCGTAGGTCGTTGGTTCGAGTCCAACCGCCGCCACCATTCATGACTGGCACAAGGAGTTGTGCCAGTGAAGAACACACACCACAATGGCAAGATTGGTCGCTGCACGGGCAACGTATCGAAAACCGTTGCTCTAATCATCCCAACCCTTCAACGTCACGCGAATGGACGGCCGACGAAAACCAATCCTTGCACTAGGTCATACGAGCAGCTGCCATGTTTAGGGCTAGTCGTTGAGCCCTTCGCGATGCAGCAAGGGTTAGGGCGACTCTATCGAGCTATCCCTCTCGGCGGAGGTGAACTGTGAGGCACCTCCTGCCAGGAACGATGATCGCGAAGATATGCGAGTTGGTGGAACAACGAATGTGCAACACCCCAGGATGCGATCACTTGGGGCGAGTCTGCGAGGCACCGGGCTGTTCGAATCGTATTTGCCGCCTGCACGAGTTCCACTGCTCGAAATGTGAACAGTACTACTGCGAAGATTGCTGGGCTGCGCACTTAGAGGAGTGTTGTGTAACTCCGCCCGACGAGTACGATGAAGCACTTGAGCAAGATTTGGCCAGCGCGGCGCTGCGGAGCGAAGCTATCTGTGGTCGTGGCGTACAGACCAATCCCAAAGTTCAGGATGCTGATCACGGGATTGAAGAGCAGGCAGGCGTTACTCCCTGCGGGCGAGCCGGGGTGGCAGTGCGATGATGCGTCGGCGAACCAATACAGACGGACATCAATTTGTAAACGCGCTAGTTGCCAAGCAAACCTACGACTTCCTTGCGGAATACCGTGGCTTTTTCTCGTTCGGAGTGGGCCTTGACAACTTGGTGACAGAGGTAAAGCGACTCCGGCAGCAAGTGGACATCTTGCACAAAGCCAGAACCTCCGCAAATATCAAGGACAAGACAGCGCCCTGATCCGCGTAGGTGTAGCGATGGTTGCCTAAGCTTCGCCTCCGATAGGGGATGAAATCGCCCTGATGCTAGCATTAGCGTTGCACCTCGAGCGATATGAAGGCCGGGAATCCTAAAAGCCGCACATCTGCATCTTCATAAAGCATATGAATAGCCGCACATGTGGAGTTCGAACGTTAGCGCTAGCGTTGGCGCTACTGATCGCCGCCCAGCAATCTTCCGTGGCTGCAACACAGCCTGAGCTTCCCAATCCCGGTTCGGTTGGCGGAATCGACAAGCAGCAACAGATTCAAGTCGGCTTACAGGCGATTGCCGAGGTATACCAGCAGATGCCGGTTCTCACCGACTCTAACCCACTCAGCCAGTACGTTCAGGGCCTCGGGAGGAAGCTGGCCCAGGTGATTCCACAAGAGTACTCGTGGCCTTACCAGTTTCACGTGATTCCACAAAAGGAGATCAATGCGTTCGCTTTGCCAGGCGGGCCAATATTCATCAATGTGGGCACGATTACCGCCGCAGACAATGAGGCCGAACTAGTGGGGGTAATGGCGCACGAGATGTCGCACGTCTACATGCAACACTCAGCCAAACAGATGGCTAAAGGCTCACTGGCGCAGGGCATTGCCGGAGTTCTTGGAGGCATATTGGGAAGCCGCGGGGGCACACTTGGAACGCTGGCGCAATTGGGCGTCAACGTTGGCGCCGGGATGGTGATGTTGAAGTATTCGCGGGCAGATGAGGCGCAAGCGGACGCTGTGGGCGCCATCATTATGTACAAAGCCCATTACAACCCACAGGCTATGGCCGACTTCTTCGAGAAGCTTGCGCAGCAGGGCGGCGGCGGGCCACAGTTTCTCAGCGACCACCCGAACCCCGGCAATCGTCGCGAAGCCATTGCCAAGGAAATACAAGAGTGGCCACCAAAGAACTATCAGAATGACAGTCCCACATTTGCGAGCATCAAGCAACAGGGGAGTTCCCTCAAAACTTATACGGCCCAAGAAATCGCTAACGGCGCGAAGCAGGGTGTATGGGCGCGGCAGAACAAGGAGAGTGGTGCGACTCCAGCGAATCTTCCGGCTGCAACGGGCGGAGGCGGCGCTGCCGGTGGTGACGTGTCAAATGTCACCTTCGACCAGGTAAAGGCTAGCGGAAATTTCAAGCAACTCGCCCACAGCGCTTTCACTATCGCCTATCCTGACAATTGGCAGGTTTTTGGTGATCAGAATTCGAGCGTAACGATAGCACCAGCGGCAGGAGTGTCGCAAACGGGAATCGCTTACGGAGCAGTCATTGACGTCGTGCAGAACGGGAATGCGTCGCTCGACCAAGCGACGCAGGAAGTAATCCAGACCATACAGCAGGGGAACGCTGGAACAAAAGTTTTGGGCAGGATGAAACGTATAAGTGTGAATGGCAGGGATGCGCGGTCGGTGGAACTAACGGGTACGTCTCCCGTGATTCAAAACGGAAAGCCGCTCGCGGAACGCGACTGGCTAGTCACGGTCGCGCGACCCCAAGGCGGGATGCTCTCGTTGGTGTTCGTCGCCCCGGATAACACCTTCGGCAAGCTAAAACCGACTTATCAGAAAATGTTGCAGAGTCTACAACTCAAGTAGGAGCCTGCTCGGTTTTAGGAACCCGGGTATGCAACCTGGATCGGCGGAGCTCTTTTCAGCTCTCTCCCGACGAGCCACAGTTGTTTTGAGCTGCCACATTGAAAGATAGAGCCGGAAGATAGAGCCCTTCTGATCACAGCTGACGGTGCGAACAAAATCTGCCGCGTTTATTATCCCCGACCATGGAGCTTGTTGCGAAGCTATGCTGCTTCACCTGTTAAAGTCTTTAAAGAATGTCTGCGCCTGACTCGCGATTCGTGCGCGCATGCAGAGGCATGCCAGTAGACGCAACGCCGGTATGGTTTATGCGACAGGCAGGGCGTTATATGCCCGAATACCGCGCTCTGCGAAAGCAGCACTCCATCCTTGACATATGCAAGCAACCCAAACTGGCTGCTGAAGTGACCATAAACGCAGCCGAGAGACTAGGCGTGGATGCAGCCATCATTTTTGCAGATCTGCTGCTTCCGCTGGAAGTAATGGGAGTGCCGTTCCACTTTGCTGCCGGCGAAGGACCGCGAATCGAAAAGCCTTTGCGGGACGCCAGGGATATCAGCAAGCTGCGAACGGATCGGGCGAGAGATTTAGGATACGTCGCTGAAGCGGTACGGCTAGTGGCACGGCATTTCGGCCCAAGGCTGCCAGTGATTGGATTTTGCGGAGCGCCTTTCACGGTAGCCAGCTACATGGTCGAGGGCGGCGGGTCGAAAACCTATCTGGAAACCAAGAACCTGATGTATCGCTCCCCCGAGGCCTGGGGGGAGCTAATGCAGAAGCTGGTGGGAGTACTTTCAGAGTATGCAAGCGATCAGGTATGCGCAGGTGCGGATGCTCTGCAGATATTCGACAGTTGGGTTGGGTGTCTATCGCCGGACGATTTTGGACGCTTTGTCCTGCCCCATAGCCAAGAACTGGTAAGGCGATTGCGAGAGACAGGAGTGCCGGTAATTTATTTCGGTACTGACACGGCTGGCTTGCTGGAGCTAATCCAGACCACCGAAACAGATGTAATCGGTCTGGACTGGCGAGTGAGACTCGACGAAGCGTGGCGGAGACTGGGCTGGCGGCCGGCTGTACAGGGGAACTTGGACCCGGCGGCATTATTGTCCGACTGGGAGCGGGTTCAGGAACGCGCAGCCCTGGTACTTCAACAAGCGGGCGGAAGGCCCGGCCACGTGTTCAACCTAGGGCACGGTGTCCTCCCAGAAACCCCGGTCGAAAATGTAAGGCGCTTGGCGAAGTTTGTTCATACCTATCCGATCCCGCACATAATGAAGGCTCAGGAAGACAGGACACAGCCTTGAAATCCGAGTTCGGCGCTGTCGCGTGGGGGGACTCGTGCTGACGACCTGCAAGACGGGAGTGTTGTTGTTGGCGCATGGAAGCCCCGAGGCTCCCGCCGACATCCCCGAGTTCATTCGGTTGATTACGGGTGGCAGGGAGGTTCCGAACTCGACCGTCAAAGAAGTGACGCATCGATACGAGCAAATCGGGCAGTCTCCGCTATTGGAGATTACCCGGCGACAGGCGGAGCTGCTGCAAAGTGAGATTGGCATGCCGGTATACATAGGCATGCGCAATTGGAGACCGTTTGTAGGCGATGTGGTCCGCGAGATGGCGGCTAGCGGAATCGCGCGGGCGGTGGTGGTTTGCCTTGCGCCGCAGAACTCGCAAACCAGCGTTGGACTCTATCACGGTTCAGTGTTGTCGGCGGCTGAAGACAGCAACGTCGAAATCGAATTCGTGGAGTCATGGCACGACCATCCGGAACTGATTGCTGCTTTTGCTGAAAGGCTCAGAGCTCGATGGAAGCAGGCGTGTGCAGAGGCAGGGGTTGGGATTCCAGTGATCTTCACAGCCCACAGCGTACCAATTCGCACCATCGCAGATGGCGATCCCTACGCGGCGCAGGCACGGGAAACAGCGAGGCTAGTACGCCAACAGGTGATAGAGCTAGCCGAAACAGAAGTGCGGTTTGCCTTCCAGAGTCAAGGCATGTCGCGGGAGCCGTGGATTGGGCCAACGGTTGAAGAGACGATCCTGGAGCTGATGCGCAACGGTCACCCAGGAGTGGTGATTCAGCCGGTTGGATTTGTGTGCGACAACATTGAGGTGCTCTACGACATCGATATCGGTTTCAAGCAATTCGCCGAGCAGCAAAGGATGCGATTGTGGAGAACCGAATCACTCAATGAATCTAGAAACTTGACTGCCGCGCTGGCGGACCTTGTTAGCACGGCGATGAACAAGCGTGCGGCTGCGCCTAAGACCAGAGGACACTGATGGCCGGCTTGAAACGGGTTGCGGTCGTTGGTGGTGGGGTAACAGGTCTGAGCGCAGCCTTTTATCTTGAGCAGGCCAGACGGACAGGCACGCCGTTGAAATACGCTCTGTTCGAGGCCTCAGATCACTTAGGGGGCTTGCTGCTGAGTGAAAACTTATGTGGCTGCCTGATCGAGGCTGGAGCCGATTCCTTTCTAAGCGAGAAACCCTGGGCTGCCGATCTTTGCCGAGACTTAGGAATCGATGATCAGTTGATCGGCTCGAACGATGTCCAGCGCAAGACGTTTGTTCTCCAAAACGACAAACTGGTTGCTTTGCCGCGAGGCATGGTGTTGTTTGTCCCGACCGACTTGACGGCGATGGATAAGTCAAAATTGTTCTCTGCCGCCGGGAAGAAGCGCATTTCGCGAGAAGCACTGATGTGCCCACAACCTGCCGCAAGGGAGGACGTGGCGATAAGTGATTTTGTCGAACGACATTTCGGCACGGAAATGCTGGAGCGCGTGGCCGACCCTTTGCTCACCGGCATTTACGGCGGGGACGTACGCAAACTCAGCATGCGGGCGGTAATGCCTAGCCTGCTTGAAGTGGAACAACACTCAGGCAGTCTGATTCGAGGGTTGCGGAGAAGAACAAAAAAAACTTCGCGACCAGCTGTATTTACCAGCCTTAGAAACGGTATGCACCAACTGGTGGAAATAGCCGCTTCAGAACTCGAACATGGCGCAATCCACATGCACGACGAGGTCAAGCGCGTGGAATACACTAACGGAAAATGGCGCTTGCAGTCGTCTTCTGGAGTTCAAGAGTTCGACCAGATGATATTCGCGAGTCCGGCACATACAACTGCTCGGCTGCTCAGGCCAATTTCGAGGAGACTTGCTAGCCTCCTCGGGCGAATTGAATACAGCTCTTCCATAACGATAACCATGGGGTATGAACCTAGCGGAAGGGACACAAAGAAGCTGCGCGCTCTTGAAGGTTTTGGATTCCTGTGCCCTCACGGTCAAGGGCGACGCATGCTGGCGTGCACTTTTGTCCACAATAAATTTCCGCAGCGAGTTTCTGATGGCCACGCGGTGCTGCGCGTATTTTATGGTGGGACACGGGACGAGGGTGTCTTGCAGCTTGGCGATCAAGAGATTGCCCGGCTTGCATCTCGCGAGTTACGAGCGATTCTGAGGTTTCGAGCGCAGCCACAGTTCGTTCGCGTTTACCGGTGGCCGCTGGCCATGCCGCAGTACAACGTTGGGCACAGCGACCTGATACGGCAGATCGAAATCGAAGCCGCCGAATTTCCCGGCCTCCTGCTGACAGGAAGCGCGTTCCACGGATTGGGAGTTTCCGATTGTGTTAGACAGGGACGAGAAACAGCCCGGCAAGTTAGTACCCGGCTTGAACATGCCGTCAGAGCAACTTAGGCGCTAGGGGACGGTTTACAACTCCAATCAGGAGGGAGGGTGTGGCAGACAGTGGCCACAACCACGTTGCTGTCTTGCGCTATCCTCCTATCCACTCGCGGAACAGCCAGCAAAGCTGAGCACACCAGTAACTCAGTGGCAGAGCACCATGATCATGGTACAGATGTGTGTTTGCAAAGTGTTGCTGATCCAAATTAATCACGCTGCGCATGCCATGTCCTCAATGATGGCTATAAAATATTCCTGTCTCGAGTGCCGGGAAGGTAAAACACTTAACCAATTACCAGTACGCCATCGAAGCTGCATTCCGGTCTGATCCTAAGCACCCGACCCCGCTGCTCTACGACCAAAATGAGGCCTACAAACTCATCGGGGGGATGTTTACCGCTCCCGCCGGGCTTACAGAAGATGAACTCAACAACCGGGTTTCGCTCAGTGTAGCCCACTGGCACCATGTGTAGACCGGCAAAAGAACGACGTTGGGAATGTTCAAGTCCAAGCCATAATTTGCTCGCTCGGAGTCCATTTACACAGCGCAAGTGTGCGAAGCCGCAGGTGGGTCAATTTTTTCAGCGAGTGTTCGGGTGGATGCTTCACGTGTATCCATTTGAAAAATCGGCACATGAGATCTGGTCTTTAGAACGACAAATTGACCACGCGCACTAGCTATGCGAGGTTCCCAGGGAACTCCCTTTGCTAACGGTCACTCGCCTTTAGCTCATTGCACCTGTTGCGTTCTTCTGCTAATAATTCGCGTCGGAGGCACCTCTATGCGCCTGCGCGTTCTGTTACTGTCCCTTTTCTTGCTGGTAGTCACTTCTCTGGTCGGTTGCGGCAGTAAGCCGCCGGGCGAACCAGCCACGTCTTCTGACGATGACAGCAAGACTCCGGGGCTACTGGAGCGGATGAGCTCAAAGCCGACGACCGTCCCGGCTGGAACAATGATCGCGGTTCGTTTGGGTGAGACGCTAGGCAGCAAGCGAAGCCACCAAGGCGATACATTCACTGCGACGGTTGCTCAACCAGTAATGGTCGGCAATAAGGTGGTGATTCCACGCGGAGCAGAAGCCACAGGTACGGTAACGGAAGCTGTGCCTAGGGGCCGTTTCAAAGGCGCTTCCAAGCTTCAGATCGTGCTAAATTCTATCAACGTCAACGGCACGGAGTACAAACTGCAGACCGCCGCCTCAACGCGGAGTCTGAAGGGAAAAGGCAAGCGCACCGCTACCATGATTGGAGGCGGGGCTGGTGTGGGGGCTTTGATAGGTGCACTGGCAGGAGGGGGCAAAGGTGCCGCCATTGGTGCGGCTGCCGGCGCGGGGGCCGGCACAGCGGGAGCAGCCTTTACTGACAACAAAGATATCCTGCTTCCAGCAGAAACTGTTGTGAGCTTCCGACTTTTACAGCCATTACAAATAAAAACGTAGGTGACGGAGTCGGCTTGGCGCGCTTAACCTTTTAATGTCGCCATAGCGCTCGCTTTCGGTAAAAAGGGCTCTCCTGGCACCGTGCGACTCTGCCGCATTTTCTCGGACGAACAGCTGTGAAATATTTGTATCAAGCACTGCCTGATCTCGATTTCGCAGGTAGAAGAGTCGTGGGCCGTGTAGTTTTCGGCCTGGTGTTGCTCGCCTCGGTGGTCATTGGTACGTCGGCTGGGTTCTTCGTAGTTTACTCCACCGACCTTCCCGAAATTGACCGTCTCGACCAGTACCGCCCTAGTTCCGTGACCGAACTGTATGACGATCAAGGCTGCATCATCGGCACCTTTGCCTTACAACGCCGAGTAATCGTAGGTTACGAAGACTTTCCAACAACGCTTCGCGATGCGGTGCTGGCAATCGAAGACAAGGATTTTGAGAGGCATTGGGGGGTAAATTTCTGGCGCGTAATGGGAGCTCTTTATCGTGATATCGCTGCCCGCCGGCGTGCACAAGGAGCTTCGACTTTAACCATGCAGCTCGCCCGGAACCTATTTTTGTCTCCTGAACGCACCTTCGGACGGAAGATCCAAGAATTGATATTGTCTATTCAAATTGAGCGGCGCTTTACCAAGTCACAGATTTTTACTATGTATGCGAACCAAATCTACCTGGGGCATGGTGTGTACGGCTTTGAGGCGGGCGCACAATACTATTTCAACAAACATGCGAAGCAGTTGACCATGGAAGAAGCTGCCACGCTTGCGGCTCTTCCCAAAAGCCCGACGGACTACTCCCCAGTCACGCGTCTAGAAAGAGCAACTGCGAGACGCAATCTTGTGATAAATGCAATGCTTGAGGATGGCAAGGTCACGGCCGAGGAAGCGGCGAGCGCCAAGCAATTACCGATCAAGTTGAAAATCCAACCAGCCTCTGGGATGCCGGCACCACATTTCGCCGAGGAAGTGCGGCAATATCTCGAGAGGAAGTACGGTAGCGACCAAGTACACACGCGAGGGCTGCGCGTCTACACATCGTTGAATGCTGATTTACAGAAATCTGCTAACAAGGCGGTACTAGATGGTCTGGCGATGTATGAGCGCAGAAGGGGCTGGCAGGGACGGCTAAGGAATGTGATCGCAATGGATGAATCCATTGACCAATTCGAGCACCCGGACTGGCAAGCCACCATTTCCGCGGGCGATTATGTTCATGCCTTGGTTACTGCTGCGGATAGTCATCAAGCTCAATTGAAGCTTGGAGTGTACCGGGCCAGGCTAAGCAGCGCCGATGTGGCTTGGACTGGAGGTCGGTCTCCGGAACAAATACTTGCGCGGGGTGATCTTGCCTATGTCCACGTGCTGTCACTCAGGCCGGATGGAAAAGCGGTGATAAGGCTGGAGCAGGATTCTGGCGTTCAAGGAGCGTTACTGGCAATTGACAATGTGACCGGTGATATCAAGGCGATGGTTGGAGGACGAGACTTCGAAGAATCCAAATTCAATCGGGCGACGCAGGCTTATCGACAGGTGGGATCGTTATTCAAACCATACGTGTTTGCTGCTGCGCTTGAGAGGGCGGGCGCCTCGCCGGAAGAGCGCATTCTAGATGCGCCTACTACGTTTTTGACGACTTCTGGCAGCTACACTCCACGAAACTATGACGGCCGCTTCGAGGGGAATATCACACTTGAGAGGGCATTGGCCGAATCACGCAATATTCCGGCTCTCAAACTCGCAGAAAGAGTAGGGATGAAGACTGTGATTGAATACGCGCGCAGGTTCGGCATCACAGCCCAGTTGCCAATATTTCTGCCGGTTGCTCTCGGATCAGCAGAGATCACACTCTACGAGCAGACAGCCGCATTTTCAACTTTTCCGGGTGAAGGTGTGCGGGTTCTTCCTCGCTACATTCGCAAAGTCACGGATTACGACGGACGAGTGCTCGAAGACAATTACCCCGAGGTTAAAGACGTGATCGGCATTGACACTGCCCACCTTATGACTTCCATGCTGCGGTCAGCGGTATTGTGGGGGACCGCGATGAAAGCAAACCAATTGGGATACGCGGTAGCGGGCAAGACAGGGACCACCAACGACTATACCGATGCCTGGTTCATTGGCTTCTCACCCTCGCTTACTTGTGGGGTTTGGATAGGTTACGATGAAAAGAAGAGCTTGGGAGCGAACGAAACTGGTGGAAAAGCAGCACTACCTGTCTGGATCCAGTTTATGCGGGTAGCTCTCCGGGGCCGCGAAAGGGAGGACTTTGCACACCCGACTGTATTTCCGTACACGAAAAAGCACGGGTCAGCTATGCAAAGTCAAACTCCCAGCAATATGCAACGATGAATATCTCGCCAACAGCATTATCGGAGCGCTCATCTCCTCCGATCGGGCCGTAAGTTTTTGTAAAGCAAGACACCTCGGTTCTTGAAAAGTGTCTTGACAAATCAGAGTGTCCGACTAAACTAACAACATTCTGCTGGTCAGAATGATTAGGCGCACCATATAGACCTACGGTTCAGCTGGTTAGAGCGACGGTCTCATAATCCGTAGGTCGTTGGTTCGAGTCC
>Ga0070697_100003982_pt1 | contig 11338 bp, 7 predicted proteins | sample KBSK1501metaG_FD_65475 | JGI IMG/M metagenome (GOLD analysis project Ga0070697, IMG submission 65475) | Corn, switchgrass and miscanthus rhizosphere microbial communities from Kellogg Biological Station, Michigan, USA - KBS K1-50-1 metaG | ecosystem: Host-associated > Plants > Roots >... | reverse complement strand
CCGGGGAGGAACACGGTGCCCGGCACCGAGCGCTCGAGCACGTAATCGGTGACCTGCTTGTTGACGTAGCGCTCGAAGAGGTGGCGCAGAAACTCTGACCGCTCGTACTGGCGGGCGTTGTCGATGGCGATGGCCGCCAGGTCGGAGATCGCCTGCAAGAACTCCTTGTCCTTCTCTTCGAAGATGGCTGCGCGGAACGGGTTGTCGACGTAGACGGCGCCGATCACCTTGCCCTTGGTGACGAGCGGGACCGCGATGATCGAGCGCAGGTTCTGGAGGATGACCGACTGCTGGCCCTTGAACCGGTCGTCGAGGCTGGCGTCGGTCGACACGACCGCTTGCCCGCTCTTCACGACGTGGTCGATGACTGTCTTGGAGCCCAGGAAATGGCGCGATTTCTCGGTGTCGGTCTCGCCGCCCGCCATCTGCACCGACATCTCGTTGGTGACCGGGTCGACCAGCACGATGAAGCCGCGTGACGCGTGCATGAGGCTGATGACGCGGTCCATGACGTTGCGGAGGACGGAGTCCAGTTCCAGAGACGAGCTGAGGTCCCTCGCCAGCTCGTAAAGCAGGTGATCCCGAATATGAATGTCGCCTTCGGCGGCCATGTCCGGGGTCATTATGCGCACCCCCACCCATCGGTAAACTCGATTTCCCGTGGTTTCTGGTGAATCCCTCCAGTCGGATGTCGACGCGCTCCTAGAAGGCCTGAATCCACCCCAAAGAGAGGCCGTCACTCATGGAGATGGCCCGCTCCTGATCTTCGCCGGCGCCGGCAGCGGCAAGACCCGCGTCCTGACCGTGCGCATCGCGCATCTCATAGCCACCAAGCGCGTGTGGCCGGACCGTCTGCTGGCCGTCACGTTCACCAACAAGGCGGCCCGCGAGATGCGATCGCGCGTGGAGGCGCTGGTCGGCGAGGGCGCGAAGAAGATGTGGGTGGGCACGTTCCACGCCACCGCCGTACGAATCCTGCGCCGCGATGCGCAGCGACTCGGCATCCCGTCGAGCTTTGTGATCTTCGACGAGGACGACACGCGCGCGGCCATCAAGCGCGTCATGGACGACTTGAGGATCGACCCGAAAAGGTACCCCCCGGCGGGTTTCAGCCATGGCATCTCGCAGGCGAAGAACGAGCTGAAAGGCCCGAACGAGTACCCGAACCGCAGCTATCACGACGAGGTGGCGCGGCGGGTGTACGAGGGGTACCAGGAGCTGCTTCGGCGCTCGGGTGGGCTCGACTTCGACGACCTGATCATGAAGCTGGTCGAGCTGCTCCAGACCGACGAGGACGCGCTCGCCAAGTGGCGCGATCGTTTCCGCCACGTGCTGGTCGACGAGTACCAGGACACCAACCGCGCGCAGTACGTCCTGGTGAACCTGCTCGCGCAGGAGCACCGCAATGTGGTGGTGGTCGGCGACGACGACCAGTCGATCTATCGTTTCCGCGGCGCGGACGTCCGCAACATCCTCGATTTCCGCAAGGACTACCCGGACGCGGAGGTCGTGCGGCTGGAGCAGAACTACCGCTCGAGCCAGGCGATCCTCGACGCCGCGTACAGCGTCATCCGCCACAACCCCGAGCGCGCCGAGAAGCGGCTGTGGACAGCCCGCGCCGGCGGCGAGAAGGTGATCGCGACGCAGGCCTACAACGAGGTCGAAGAGGCCGAGTTCGTGGCCGACGAGATCGAGCGGCTGCGCAAGACCGAGGGTCGCAAGCACGCGGACTTCGCGGTCCTGTACCGGACGAACGCGCAGTCGCGGTCGTTCGAGGATGTGCTCGCGCGCCGGCGCATCCCGTACCGGCTCGTGGGCGGCATCCGCTTCTGGGAGCGCCGCGAGGTGAAGGACCTCGTCGCGTACCTGCGCTTCACGTCCAACCCGCGCGACGCACTGAGCTTCAGCCGCATCGTCTCGGTGCCGCCGCGGAAGATCGGCAACGTCACCGTCGATGCCATCAACTCGTTCGCGCGCGAGTCGGAGGCCGACATCCTGACCATCCTCGCCGACCTGTCGCGCGTGCCGGGCCTGCCGCGAGCCTCGGTCGCTCCGCTCCAGGGATTTCGCGCGCAGCTCGAATCGATCCGCTCTGTGCTCGGCGTGCTGCGGCCGAGCGAGCTCGTCGACCACGTGATGGAGGTCATGAAGCTCGAGCAGCACTACAGGGACGGGACGCCTCAGGGCGACGCGCGCCTGGAGAACATCAGCGAGCTGCGAGGCCTGGCCGAGGACTTCGACGACCGCGACCCCGCTCAGGGGCTCGAGGACCTCCTGGCCGAGGTCGCACTGGTGTCGGACGTCGACGCCTACGACGAGGACGGCGAAGGCGTGACGCTCATCACGCTGCACATGGTCAAGGGCCTGGAGTTTCCGGTCGTCTTCATGGTCGGCATGGAGGAGGGCCTCCTGCCGCATCAGCGTGCGCTGGACGAGAGCGAGGAGGCCGTCAAGGTCGACCTCGCCGCCAACGAGATGGCCGAGGAGCGGCGGCTCTGCTACGTCGGGATGACACGCGCCAAAGACCGCCTGTATCTGAGCTGCGCATTTCGCCGGCACCTGTACGGGCGCTCGCAACCGGCGTTCCCGAGCCGTTTCCTGGCCGAGATCCCGCAGTCGCTGCTCGCGTCGCCCCAGGGCCAGGCACCGGTGGCGCCTCCGCGCCAGGGCTACAAAGAACGATTCCAGGAACGGCAGGTGCAGGCCGCGCCGGCGCCGCCCCCCGTGCAGCGCTTCGCGACCGGCGATCGCGTAACGCATCCGGCGTTCGGCGCGGGCACTGTGGTGAAGAGCACTCTCACGCGCACAGACGAGGAGCTGCTCGTGAAGTTCGACAGGGCGGGTCTCAAGATTTTGTCCGGGATGCTCGCTCCGCTGACGAAGTGAGTAAGCGTAAGAAGAGCTCTGATCTCCCCTCCCGGCCTCCCCGCATGCGGGGAGGAGACATGGGGAAGAGGGCGGAAGTGCTGCGTCGGGAGATACGGCGCCACGAGCATGCCTACTTCGTGCTCGACCAGCCCGAGATCTCGGACGCGGAGTTCGACGCGCTGGTGCTCGACCTTCGGCGCATCGAGGAGGAGCGGCCCGACCTCATCACGGCCGACTCACCAACGCAACGCGTGGGCGGAGTGGCGTCCGAGCAGTTCGCGAAGGTGCGCCATCGGTCGCCGATGCTCAGCCTGCAGAACGCCTTCGACGCGGAGGAGATCCGCGCCTTCGACAAGCGCGTGCGCACGGCGGTGGGCGGGGACGTCGTTTACTGCTGCGAGCTGAAGATCGACGGGCTCGCGATCAGCCTCCAGTACACGAAGGGCCGCCTCACTCGCGCAGCCACGCGAGGCGATGGCGCCGTCGGCGAAGACGTGACCGCGAACATCAAGACCATCCGGAGCGTGCCGCTGAACGTCAAGCCGGCCCCTGGCCTGCCCGAGACGTTCGAGGTTCGCGGTGAGGTCTACTTCCCGATCGCCGGCTTCGAGAAGCTGAACCGCGAGATGGAGGCGGCTGGCAAGCCGCGCTTCGTCAACCCGCGCAACACCGCGGCCGGCAGCGTGCGCCAGATCGATGCTGGCGTGACCGCTTCCCGCGACCTGCAGACTTTCATGTACACGCTGGATCCGGCGGGCAAGGCGCGGTCGCAGTGGGACGTGCTGGCATCGCTCGAAGGCATGGGATTCCGGGTCAACAAGCACCGTCGCCGGCTCAACTCGATCGACGAGGTCATCGAGTACCACGCCGAGTGGCAGCGCAAGCGCCACGACCTCGAGCACGAGATCGACGGCATCGTCGTCAAGGTCGACGGCTTCCCCCAGCAGATCGAGCTGGGGTTCGTCGCGCGCTCGCCGCGGTGGGCCATCGCGTTCAAGTACGCGCCGGAGCAGGCCGAGACCGTAGTGGAGGCGATCGAGTGCTACGTCGGCCGCACGGGAGTGCTCACGCCGGTGGCGCACGTGCGGCCGGTCGTCGTCGGCGGCGTGACGGTGCGCAACATCACGATGCACAACGAGGCCCAGGTCAACGAGAAGGGTGTTTACGTCGGAGCGAAGGTGACGATCCACCGCGCCGGCGACGTCATCCCGGAGATCGTCAGCGTGGCGAAGCCGAAGCAAGGCTGGCGAATGCCCGCGAAGTGCCCGGTGTGTGGGGGAGAGGTGGTGCGCGAGGAGCCCTACATCGCGCATCGCTGCATCAACCCGTTCTGTGGCGCGCAGCGCCTCGAGCGACTGCGGCATTTCGCAGCGGTGCTCGACATCGAAGGACTGGGCTACGCAACGCTCACGCAGCTCATCGACCGCGGGATGGCTGAAGACCCCAGCGATCTCTTTCGGCTGCGCAAGGAGCAGTTCGTGGAGCTGGACGGGTTCGCGGACAAGTCGGCGCAGAACCTTGTCGACCGCATCGCCACGAGCAAGAACCCGTCGCTCGGCCGGTTTCTGTCCGCGCTCGGGATTCCTCAGGTCGGCGAAGCCACGGCGGAGATGCTGGCCGGCGAGTTCAGCAGCATCGAGAAGCTGCGCGTCGCGAGCGAGGAGGACCTGCAGCGGGTCGAGGGTGTCGGTCCGAACATGGCCCGCGAAGTGTTCATGTACTTCCACGGCCAGGGCGGGAAGCTGGTGGCCAAGATCCTGAAGGGAGGCGTCGCGCCTCAAGAGGCCGAGCCGGTTGGGGACGGTCCGTTGACCGGCAAGACGTTCGTATTCACGGGCACGATGGAGTCGATGGGCAGGCCCGATGCGGAAGCGCTGGTGCGGAAGCTCGGCGGCAAGGCGGCAGGCAGCGTGAGCGCCCGCACCGACTACGTCGTCGCCGGACCCGGCGCCGGCTCGAAGCTCGAGAAAGCTCAGAAGCTAAAGCTGAAAATCCTGGACGAAAAGGAATTCCTGAAGCTGGCGGGTAGATAGTCCCTCCCCGCTTGCGGGGAGGCCAGGTGGGGACGCTGGCTAAGCTTTTCCCGTGCCACTATCACGCGATCAAGTTCGCCACGTCGCGCTGCTTGCGCGGCTTGGCCTCGAGCCCGGCGACGAGGACTTCTACGCCGAGCAGCTGAGCGGCATCCTCCGCCACATCGACCGGCTGCAGGAGCTGAACACCGACGCGATCCCACCCACGGCGCAGGTGGTCGAGGTCGCGGCCACGCTGCGCGAGGACGAGCCCGGCCAGTGCCTCACGCAGGAGGAGGCTCTGGCCAACGCGCCGGCGGCCGTCGACGGTTTCTTCCGCGTGCCTTCGATCCAGGAAGAGACTTAGTTGTCAGACCCGACGCACCTGACGATCAGCGAGCTTCGTCAGCTGCTCGACGACCGCGAGCTTTCGGCGCAGGAGCTCCTCGGACTGCACCTCGAACGAATCGAGGCGGCGGACGCTGACGTCAAAGCATTCCTGCGCCTCACCACCGCTAAGGCAGCGGAGCAGGCTCAGGCCGCCGACCGCGCGCTGCGCGACGGCACCGCCGGACCGCTGGCCGGCATCCCGATGGCCGTGAAGGACGTGTTGTGCGTGAAGGGCGTCGAGACCACCGCGGGTTCGCAGATCCTGAAGGGCTTCAAGCCTCCGTATACCGGCACCGCCGTGCAGCGTCTTTTCGACGCCGGCGCGGTGATGCTCGGCGTGTCGAACTGCGACGAGTTCGCGATGGGCAGCTCGACCGAGAACTCGGGCTACTTTCCCACGCACAACCCGTGGTCCCTCGACCGCGTGCCAGGTGGCAGCTCAGGCGGAAGCGCCGCGGCGGTGGCTGCCGGCGAGGCGACGTTCAGCCTGGGCTCCGACACCGGCGGGTCGATCCGCCAGCCTGCCGCCCTTTGCGGCGTGATCGGCATGAAGCCGACGTACGGGCGGGTCAGCCGCTACGGGCTGATCGCATTCGCCTCCAGCCTCGACCAGATCGGGCCGTTCGCGCGGTCGGTGGAGGACTGCGCGCTGATCCTTCAGACGATGGCCGGCCATGACCCGCTCGACTCGACCTGCGCCGACCGGCCCAACGACGTGACGCGCGGACTGCACGACGGTGTCGAGAAGATGCGGCTCGGCGTTCCACGCGAGTACTTCGAGGTCGAGGGCATGGAGCCTGGCGTGCGGCTCGCGATCCAGAAAGCGCTGAACACGCTGGAATCCGCGGGCGCGGAGCTCGTCGACGTCAGCTTGCCGCACACCGACTACGGCCTCGCCGCGTACTACATCATCGCGCCCGCCGAGTGCTCCTCCAACCTTGCCCGCTTCGACGGCGTGCGGTACGGGATGTCGGAGCAGGACGCTCAGAACATCACCGATGCGTACATGAGGACGAGGCGCAAAGGTTTTGGCGCGGAGGTGCGGCGGCGCGTGATGCTCGGAACGTACGCGCTGTCGAGCGGTTATTACGACGCGTACTACCTGAAGGCGCAGAAAGTCCGCACGCTGATCAAGCAGGACTTCGACGACGCATTCGCAAACTGCGACGCGATCGTCAGCGGCACGTCACCAACGGTCGCGTTCCCGATCGGCTCCAAGACACAGGACCCGCTGTCGATGTATCTGTGCGACGTGCTGACGCTCGGCGCCAACCTGGCCGGCCTGCCGGGCATCAGCGTCCCATGCGGGATGAGCGAGGGCCTGCCGGTCGGGCTCCAGGTGCTCACGCCGCAGTGGCGCGAGGACATCGCGCTGCGCGTCGCGCGGGCGTACGAGCTCGCGGCCGACATGCGCGTGGAGGTGGCGCTTGTCGACTGATCCCAGGTATCCCTCTCCCGCCTGCGGGAGAGGGTCAGGGTGAGGGCCGTGGACTGGGAGGTCGTGATCGGCATGGAGGTGCACGTCCAGCCGACCACGCGCACCAAGATGTTCTGCAGCTGCGCGATTGCACCGTTGAACGCGCCTCCCAACACCCACACGTGCCCTGTATGCCTCGGTCTGCCTGGCGTGCTGCCCGTGATCAACAAGTCAGCCGTCGAGGCGTGCTTGAAGACCGCCGTGGCGCTGAACTGCGAGATCCCGCGCCACACGAAGTTCGACCGCAAGAACTACATGTATCCCGACCTGCCCAAGGGTTACCAGATCAGCCAGTACGACCTGCCGATGAGCCACGACGGCCATCTCGAGGTCGGAGAGCGGCGCGTGCGCATCCGACGCGTGCATCTCGAGGAGGACACCGGCAAGCTCGTGCACGCCGGCGACCGGCTGCACAAGGCACATGAATCGTTCGTCGACCTGAACCGCGCGGGCGTGCCCCTGATGGAGATCGTGAGCGAGCCCGACATCCGGTCGGCCGAGGAAGCACGTGACTACGCCATGGCGTTGCGCACGATGCTGCGCACTATCGGCGCTTCCGAGGCGGACATGGAGAAGGGCCAGCTGCGCGCCGAGCCGAACATCTCGGTGCGACGCACCGGCACGACCGAGCTTGGCGTCAAGACGGAGCTGAAGAACATCAACTCGTTTCGCAATCTCCATCGGGCCATCGACTTCGAGGTGAAGCGACAGATCGAGGCCCTGGAGTCTGGGCAGAGTGTCAAGCAGGAGACGCGCGGGTGGTCGGACGCCGAGCAGAGGACCTTCGCGCAGCGCACCAAGGAGTTCGCGGAGGACTATCGCTACTTTCCGGAGCCGGACCTGCCGCCGCTCGAGCTCGACCCGGCGTGGATCGAAGAGCTGCGGCGCGCGCTGCCCGAGCTGCCGGAGGCCAGGCGGGCCAGGCTGGTGGCGCAGTACGCGCTGCCCCTGCACGATGCGTCGCTGATCGCGGCTGAACGTGAGCTGGCCGACCTTTTCGAGGGTGCTGTGTTAGCCGGTGCAGACTCGAAACTAACTGCGAACTGGGTGATAGGCGAGATTGCGCCAAGGGGCGGCGGGTCCTTTGCCAACGAAATTACTCCGCACCAGCTCGCACAGCTGTTGGGTCTATTGTCCAGCCGGTATCTGAATCGAGATAACGCTCAAAAAACGCTCACAGCAATCTGGAACACAAGCGACGAGCCCGAGTCTGTCGCGACGCAAAAGGGATGGATTGGTCAAGTTCATGACGACGTCATTGAAAACGCGATCCTCGAAGTCTTTGAGACACACGCGCAAGCTGTGGCCGACTACCGCAGTGGAAAGCGTCAAGCGCTTGGAGCTCTGGTCAGGGCCGTGCGCGCGGCTGCGGGGGGTAATGCAGATCCCTCGCGAGTGAGCGATCTTCTTAGAGCGAAGCTCGACGCCTAGTCGCGTGCCGATTCCCGACTACCACGTCCACACCGAGTGGTCCTACGACGCGCCGCACGGATCGATGGAGCGCAGCTGCGAGCAAGCGCTGCAGCTCGGGCTGCCGGCGATTGCATTCACCGACCACGCCGATTTCGTCAAGGTCAACCCCGGCCAGTACTGCGTCGACATCGTGGGCTACCTCGAGTCGGTGGAGCGATGCCGCGCCAAATTCAAGAGTCTGCGCATCCACAGCGGCGTCGAGCTCGGTGAGCCGCACTGGTTTCCCGAAGAGACGCGCAAGGTTCTGAGCGCGGGCAAGCTCGACCACGTGCTCGGCTCGGTGCATTGCGTGCGCATCAGCCACCGTGTTCTGGACGCCAGTCGGTTGGCGCACACGCCGGCGGTCGACCCGCGCGAGTTCGTGCCTCGCTACTTCACCGAGACGCTCGCGATGATCGAGGGCGGTCAACCTTTTCAGACGCTGGCGCACCTCGACTACCCAAAGCGCTACTGGCGTGAATACCGCGAGCACGACTTCGAGGAGCAGCTGCGGGCCATCCTCGCGGCAGCGGCGAGCCGTGACCTGGTGCTCGAGGTCAACACAACCCGCGGAAACGTGCTGTGCCCCAGCCTGACCGTGCTGCGTTGGTGGCACAAAGCAGGCGGCAAGGCGGTGTCGTTCGGCAGCGACGCGCATGACCCGGCCAAGATCGCCGCCGGCTTCGAGCAAGCTTCGGAAGTGGTCGAGGCCGCCGGCTTCAAGCCGGCCCCCGAGCCGACGGCTCTCTGGCGCCGTTGATCCTCAGGCCCGAGTCGCCGGCGCACGGCGGCGCCTGCATCGCGCGAGAGGACGGAAAGGTCTGGCTCGTCAACTACGCACTGCCCGGAGAGGTGGTCGAAGTGGAGCCGCGCGGCCGTCAGGGCGGCGTGGCCGTTGCTTCTGCTTTACATGTGATCGAGGCATCGTCCCACCGTGTGCTGCCGGAATGTCCTCACTTTGGACCGGGCGCCTCACAGCCCGATTTTCTGACGCGCTGCGGAGGCTGCCAGTGGCAGCACGCCGGTTACGCCTATGAGCTGGAGCTGAAGCGCCAGATCGTCGCGGAGGCCTGGCGCCGGTCCGGCATCGAGCTGCCGGCGGGCACTGAGGTGCTCGGCATGGACGACCCGTGGCGCTACCGGATCCGCGGCGAGTTCGAAGCCATCGAGACCGCCGGCGGAGTCCGCTTCGGGTTCCACCCGATGCGCTCGCACGCGGTTCAGCCGATCTCGACCTGCCCGATCCACGACGAGCGCATCGTGCGGGCGATGAAGGCGTTCGCCGAAGCAGCGTCAGAGCTGCGCGTTCGCGGCATCCAGAACCTGCTCCTGACCGTCGAGCCCGGCGGCCCCGGGCTGCTGTGGCGCTTGCGCTTTCGCGGCCGCGTCGCAGGCCGGCCGGACGCAGAGCTCGCCGGTCGAGTTGCGGAGCTGCTGCCGGACCAGGTGCTGCTGGACGATGCGATCTCGCTCGAGTTCTGGGGGATGACGTTTCGCGTGCAGAGCGACACCTTCGTCCAGACCAACTACAGGCAGATGCTCGTCCTTTATGAGACCGCGCTCGACATGCTTGGGCCCGCGAAAGGCGACCACGTGCTGGATCTGTACGCGGGAATCGGCACGATCTCGGCGGCGATCGCGCGCAAGGCAGACAGCGTGACCGCGATCGAGGAAAACCCGCACGCAGTCCAGCTAGGCCGGCTGAACGCGCGCATCAACTCGGCGAAGGTCGACTACATGCCCGGGAAAGTGGAGACGGCGCTCAGGCAGGTGCGAATCGGCCGGCACAGCGCCGCGGTGCTCGATCCGCCGCGCGCCGGCTGCGAGCCGGAGGCGCTCGCAGAGATCATCAGGCTTGGCCCCGAAAGGCTCGTCTACATCTCGTGTGAGCCGTCGACGCACGCGCGCGACCTGGCCGCGCTGACACGGGGCGGCTACAGGGTCGATCGGGCCGCGATCGTGGACATGTTTCCGCACACGTACCACATCGAATCGGTGGCTTTGCTGAAGAGGAGTTAGCAAGTCCCTCCCCACCGTGTGGGGAGGTTAGGTGGGGGTGTTAGCTTCCTAGAGCCCGTGCTGCAGGCGGACCATCTCCAGGCGCAGGCGCCCCGGTCGGAGCACCTTCACCGCCATCGAGAGAATCGGCTTGAGTAGCAGCACATAAGCCCCAACGCCGATCAGGGAAACCTGGTTACGCGAGCTCCCGGACGTAGTTCGCCAGCCGGCCGACGCCCTCGCGCAAATCCTGGTCCGAGCTGGCCAGGCTGATCCGCACGGCGCCTGTGGCCACCTGGCCGAAAGCGCTCCCCGGCGCCACCGCCACGCCTCGTTCTCGCAGCAGCTTGAACGCGAAACCGCGCGAGCCTATGCCCGACGGCGAAACGTCAGCCATGCAGTAGAACGCCCCCTTGGGCTCACTGATGAACAGGTCGGCCTCCCGGAGGATGTCCACGACGGCCTCGCGCCGGCGAAGGTATGCCTCGTTCATCTCGCGCACACAGTCCTGCGGTCCACTCAGCGCGGCCTCGCCTGCGACCTGGGTGATCGTCGAGACACACGACGAGTTGGACTCCAGCACCTTGGTGACCGTGTCCATGAGCTCCGCCGAGCCCGCGACATAGCCCAGGCGCCATCCGGTCATCGAGTACGTCTTGGAGAACGTGAACACCGACGCGATGCGCGCGTCGTCGGGGGCAATCGACGCGGGGCTCGTCCACTCGGCGTCGAGGAGGATCTGGTCATAGCACTCATCGCTGAGCAGCCACAGGTTGTGGCGCTGCGCGATCTCGATCACGCGCTCGATGACCGGCCGCGGATAAACGGCGCCCGTCGGGTTGTTGGGACTGTTGATGAGCAGCAGCTTGGTGCGCGGAGTGATGAGCCTCTCGAGGGCGTCGAGGTCGGGGATGAATCCGGTCTCCGGCGGACAGGGATAAAACACGCCGCGCGTGTTGGTCCACGACAGCATGATCCGCGTGTTCGGCCACCCTGGATCGGGCAGCAGCACCTCGTCGCCGGGTTCCAGCACCGCCGCGAAAACCGCGGCGATGGCGCCGACACCGCCAGGAGTCGTGGCGATTCGATCGGGCGTCACGCGGATGCCGTTGACGCGCTCAAGCTTGGCGACGAGCTTCTC
>Ga0070697_100003981_pt1 | contig 11339 bp, 9 predicted proteins | sample KBSK1501metaG_FD_65475 | JGI IMG/M metagenome (GOLD analysis project Ga0070697, IMG submission 65475) | Corn, switchgrass and miscanthus rhizosphere microbial communities from Kellogg Biological Station, Michigan, USA - KBS K1-50-1 metaG | ecosystem: Host-associated > Plants > Roots >... | reverse complement strand
TGAATCGGGCTTCAATATTTGCCATTGAACAATTTGGACTTCCGATTCGCGACGTCGTCGCCGACGTTCCCGAAAAGGAGTTTTATGTGCCTGGTTCCATCTTGCGAATCGAGCTCGACACCTCACATCCGCTTGCTCAGGGTATGCCGAAGGAGTCCATTGCCTGGGCTGAAGATTCACCTGTGTTTGAAGTGATCAGAACCGGGAGCGGTAGCGACCGGGTAGATGCCTCCCATGTACGTGTCATCGCCCGCTATCCGTCTGACAGGAATCCATTACTGTCAGGGTGGTTGCTAGGCGTCGATCGTATCAAAGGCAAGGCAGCGCTGGTTGAAGTCACGATGGGCAAAGGACGCATAATTCTCTTCGGCTTTCGTCCCCAATATCGCGGCCAGTCGCTGGCAACTTATCCACTATTCTTCAATGCAATCAGTAGCAAATGATGATTCGCCGGGACTGTCCCGAGCGAAGCTAGCCGTGGCCGTGATCGCCAGTTTGTATTTCTTCTGGTGCGCCTATGACCCTTACCAATGGCACTTAATAGATGGCGTTAATCTGGTCATACATGAGGCCGGCCACATCGTCTTCAGTCCCTTGGGCGAATTCATGATGATTGCCGGGGGTTCACTCTTCCAGGTAATCATGCCCGCTCTGTTTGTCGGATACTTTTCGTATAACCGCAAATACTATTCGGCCGCCCTGGTACTCTTCTGGGTTGGGGAAAGTATTTTGAATGTCTCTGTTTACGCCGGCGACTCGCTGGCGTTGCAACTTCCTTTGCTTGGTGGCGAGGATTCAGTTCACGACTGGAACTACTTGCTCAGTAGTATGAATCTACTTCCGGCAACGGCAAAGATCGCCGGCGCAATTCGACTGCTGGGAACAATCATCATTGCGCTGGCAGCGTTTGGCGCAATTAGGTTTGCAAAGGAGACGAAGAACAACGAGCTGTAATAGTAACTCAACTCGAAATACTGGGACCGCGGGCGCCCTCGCAAAGTTTCCCCAGTGGCCCCTTTTTAGAAAACTGATAATGCCTGGTAACCATTGCGGACGAGGGCGCCCGCGGTCCGAGCAGGATCGAGTCCGGTTTCTGAAACCTGTGTCGGGTTAGAAACGTATAATGAGGTAGACGACAACCGGTTTTTGCCAATACGTACACAGAACCGCTGTCGTGGCCAACATGGTCACCTTTCTCATCACTTCCTTTTTCATACTAGCTTTTTTAGCTATCGCATCTTATTTCTGGCTTAAGCACGCCTCCTCAACCGAAGTTGCCGCTCTGCCGCCGCCACCCGGGCGCGGGTTATTCATTGATGGCACCGAGGACGGACGGGCGCTAGTCCAGGCTGACGCCGATTCGAAAGCAGCCGCCAATGCTGCAGCAAAACGCCAGGAACTACTCGAACGCGCGAAAGCCGGCGATAAATCAACGCTTGTGGAAGCCGGCAATGCCGAGCTCTACGAGGCCGCGTTGAATTTGCTTGTCGCCGGCGCCGATACTGATCCCAAATTACTTTCGCTTGTTTCCTATGTCACACAGCACGAATTGCCGGTAAATAAGAAACTCGCTCACCTCGTCATAGATTCCTACAAACGCGCCCCCGATCGTGGCTCAACGGCAAAGATGCTGCATGTTGCTGCCCTTTCTGACGATGCCACGGTCTATCAGAAGGCTGTAGAAACCGCTTTAGACTTTTGGCGCGACCGGCGCCTCCATGAAATCTCCGCGCAGGAGTTGCGCTCTATACTCGAAGGTGAATTCTGGATACTATCTTCGCCTACAAGAAACTCTGGCGCAGGCTTTCTCTTAAAACGGACTCTCGCAAGCGCGCGCCGCGAACTGGATGCGGCCCACAATGATTAACCCGACTCAACTGCCAACCCCTTGAATTGAAAGAGGTAAGACCCATGGAAAACCTTGACATCGTTTCACTACTGCCCGTGCTCCTGGGAGGACTAGTTCTTCTCATAGTGCTGCTCGTCATACTCAAACGCATCCTGGTGAACGTTGATGCACGCGAGATCGCGATAAAGGAGCGTCGTTATTTTGGGGCGAAGATGCCGCCGGGAAGGGTGGTAGCCACTGAGGGCGAAGTAGGGATCCAGGCAGACGTGCTTAAGCCTGGCCTGCATCTGATCAAGTACCCTTTCGAGCGGGTGGTGAGGAAAGTCCCGCTGATTGACATTGGTGCTGACGAACTGGGCATCGTCGAAGCCGTTGACGGTGAGCCGATGCTGCCGGGAAGGATCTTCGCGCTGGATCGCGCTCAGAATGCACACAACAATTTTCAGGATCCGATTGCCTTCATCAAACAAGGTGGTGTGAAAGGCATTCAACTGAGGACCTTGCCGCCAGGTCTGTGGCCTATTCACCCTTATCTGTTTCGTGTCTCGATCGCAAAAACTACAGTTGTTCCACAGGGTAAGGTTGGTGTGATCACCGCCGCTGATGGCGCCTCGCTCGACCCTGGCCGGTTACTTGCGAGAGCTGTTGACGGGCATCTCAGTTTTCAAAATGCAGAACTTTTTGTTTCTACTGGCGGGCAGCGGGGTCCTCAGGTTGATATTCTGACACCCGGTACCTATCGCATCTTGTCTCAGTCCAATCCGCTCGAGGGCGGCTCCGACGTCAAACCCGGACTGTTCACGGTCAGGCTGTTCGACGCTACCGTGATCAATGAAAACCAGATAGGTCTGGTTGAGGCCCTTGATGGTTCGCCATTGAATCCAGGCGACTACGTAGCCGAGTCGGTGGCGGGTCACGATAATTTCCAGGATGGACATGAGTTTATTGATGGCAAGGGACAGCGCGGTCCACAAAAAGACATTCTCCTGCCCGGCACTTACTACATCAATCCGCTGCTCTTCAAAGTAATTCTCGAATCCGCGAAGGAAGTGAAGCCGGGAGAGGTCGCCGTCATCGTCTCAAATACCGGCAAAGATCCTTCCGAAGAAATACGCCGGCAGATGGCCGCGAAAGTACGCGAAAGAATGGAGCGCGAAGAGAAGGAGCAGGCTGAGGAGACGGTCGCGCGGCTCGACCGTATTGACGATAAGCGCACCGCAGAGGAGATCAAGAACGAACTGCTGGGCGGCGATCCCGCGGACCGCCGGCTTGACGAGGGCGCGCACGAGGCTTATGTGGTGCCCGAAGGCTATCGCGGCATACAGGAAACGGTGGTTGGCCCAGGGCGCTACTACGTAAACACGCTCGCGATTAGTCCGATTATTATTCCGACAACTAACCTGACCGTGGAATGGACTTCGGGGGAAGTTGCGAACACCTTTAATCCGTTTGAAGTCATCTCGAAAGATGGTTTCACGATGCAATTGGAAGTGCGCGTGGTCTTTCGCGTAAAGCCCGAAGATGCGCCTTTCATGGTAGCGAAGATCGGCGGCATCGATCGGCTGATTCAGAATGTAATGCATCCATTGATCGATTCCATCTTTCGCAACCAGGCGTCGGAATCTTCGGCGATGGCCTATTTACAAAACCGGCATGAAGAACAGGAACGCGCCGAAGCTCGCGTGCGGGCTCACCTGCTGAAGTATCACGTGGACGTGGTCAACGTCCTGATCTGCCACATTCACCTTCCGGAAAAACTGATGGAAACGCAGACCGAAAAGATCCTCGCTGAGCAGCGCCAGAACATGTACAACGCCCAGCGCGAAGCCGAAGAGAAGCGTATTCAATTGGAAAGAACCAAGTCGCAGGCCGACAACCAGAAGGACCTGATGGGAGCAACGGTGGGCGTCGAGATTGCCGGCAAGCGGGCCGAGCAGCGCAAGGCTGAAGGCGAAGGCGAAGCTCATTACATTCAGCAAACCGGCAGAGCTGAAGCGGAGAAGGTCCGGCTCATGGGTGAAGCCCAGGGCGTGGCTTACCGTGAACAGGTCAACGCGCTCGGCGCGCAGGGAGTAGCCCTGGTTGAAGTGCTTAAGGTCATCGGCGAGAAAGGTGTACGCATCACGCCCGACGTAATGGCTTCGGGTGGCGCCGGTGATGGTGGCGGCGGGCTGGGCACGCTACTGCTGCTGAACTTGTTTCGTAACCAGATGAACCTGCCGGCGGCGAACGGTGAGAAAGTCCCGGGTAAGTAGGTACGAATAATCTGTTACGTGGCTCGCGGTCCCCTTGAGTGCAATCCCTCAACCTCTTAATGGGACCTCGCCCGCAAATGAGCGCGCAGCGCGAACAACGTGTTGGAGGCGATCAAGCCCAGCGATTCCGCAAAGTCGACGACACTAGAGTTGAGTCTGGCGTCACTTAGCGGGCGAGGGCGCCCGCGGTCCCAATAGGAGGTTGAGCTTAAATAATTAAGCGCGCCAGACAGCGAGGCAGTCGTTATTTTTCCAGGTACATCTGGGCGGCCATCTTCGTCAGTTTCCAAACCCGCGACCACTGAATACTGCTGTTGCCATTCTCCCGGCCCGTTAGCTTGTCGAGAATCAGCTTGCTAAACACGCGGCCTTCCCGCTTCAACATGAATTCCTTCGCATAGGGTTTGGCGGTGTCAAAGAAGCTGAACCCCGGATCTGTGACGATGCCAATGCCTTCGAGGGTCATCAGCGCACGCATGACGTAGGTGAAGTTTGCGGGCAGACGGAACGGATACTCATAGACAACTTCCGCGAGATCGTAGGTCAACTCTTTGAACTTAATCTCTCCCAGCTTCAGATTAAGATAAACAGTGAATAGCTTTTCCACGACGGGTCGCACTGTTTCGGGATCAACCCCCGGCTTGAGGAAGTTGAGGTTGATAATGTCCTGGCCCAGTCCATGCACGTCGCGACCTACCACGTGGAAAAACGCGTCAATCATCTGCGACTGCAATTGCGGTGTAATGCGCCCAACCATTCCAAAGTCAAAAAACGCGAGATGACCGGAATCCATGACGAGCAGATTTCCCGGATGGGGATCGGCGTGGAAGAATCCATCTTCGAGAAGCTGTTTCAGATAAGTGCGAACCAACAGGCGGTTGACCTTAACTGCGGAAATGCGGCGGGACCGCAGCCCCTCGACGTCGGTAACCTTAGTGCCGCGAATGAATTCAAGCGTCAGGACTTTACGGCTCGTGTGGGACCAATAGATTTTCGGCACTCGTATCGCCCGCCACGCGCGGAAGTTGTAGCGGAACCGATCGGCATTTCGTCCCTCTTTCACGTAGTCCATCTCTTCGAAGACCGTAGAGTGGAACTCGCGGAGCATGCCTTCCCAGTCAGCGTTCTCGTTTACTTTGGGAAAAAACCGGTTCGTCAGCTTTACGAGCCGGTAGAGAATCGCGACGTCGAAGCTGATGATCTGTTCCAGATCGGGGCGCTGCACTTTAACGGCTACTTCCTCGCCGGATGCCAGACGGGCCCGGTAAACCTGGCCCAGCGACGCCGAAGCTACCGGCGTGCTGTCGATCTCCGCATAACACTCTTGCAAACTTCTCCCCAGTTCCGATTCGATGCGAGCAAAAGCTTCGGCCGTGGAGAACTCAGGAACCTGGTCCTGTAGCGTCGATAGTTCTCTAACGTAAGCCAGAGGAAGTAGATCCGCGCGAGTGCCGAGGGCCTGGCCAATCTTGATGAACGTCGGCCCCAGACCAATCAGGCTCTGTCGTAACCAAACGGATTGCTTTGTCAGGCGCGATTCTTTCTTATCAGAGCCGTCGTCACCGTGAAAAACTATCAGACGTAACAGTCGGATGAACCTATCAACACTGAAATTGACAAAGCTGCGATAGTGCCGCTTTAGTCTGGCCGCGAGGTTCTTCGGGGTCTCTTCACGAAGCCGGGCCGCCAGGCGCCGGTTGAAGTTGGCGCGAACGTCATAGGTGTCCAGAAAGAGATATAACGTGAGTAGTCCCAGCACGCGAGCGACTCGTCCCACACGCAACCAGCCTCGCAGGCCGCGGCCTTTTAGAATCGAGGCTACCAGCTCATCGGTCAGCGGTTTCGGGACATTGCCATCAGCGGACGAGTATGACGCCTTGCTGTCCGCACGATTCAGGGCATGGCCGTTCCCATTTTTCACGGAGGGGGTTGATATTGGAACTAGTGACTGATTAGAACTCATAATTATTCCGCAGCTATCTTACAAAACATCGCCGGCCAACACCCGTCTCCAAAGCTCCATAACACAAAGTATGCGACGGCCGCACGCAAAACCGGCGCTCTCAAACCAACGAAAGCATGTGTCGTGAGCCGGCTCTTTCAAAATAACTCTCCGCGCGGTTCACGTCTTTCTCGATTTGCGCCCTCAACTCTGCGATAGAGGCGAATTTCCGCTCATCCCGGAGGCGGTGCAGAAAACGCACCCGGACCACGTCGCCGTATAGATCCCCGGTCCAATTGATTACGAAAGTCTCCACTGAAGGTTCCGTGTCGCCTCCAAAAGTGGGCCGCAACCCCACATTAGTTACGCTGCGGCGCCATTTACCGTCAATTAGAGCTCCGGTGACGTAAACACCGTTGCGGGGTATGACGCGGTTCTTTGGATGCAAGTTGGCTGTTGGGAAGCCCAGGGTTGATCCCCTCTCAGCGCCATGGTCAACCCGCCCTTCAACTCCGTACGGCCGGGCCAGCAGTCTGCGCGCAAGGTTCACTTTCCCCTCAGCCAGCAAACCACGAATCCTGCTTGAACTGACTCGTTGGTTACGGAGACAGACTTCAGGCACCTCGTCTGCGAAGAAGCCCAGCTCCTGGCTCACGCGTCTGAGCAGTTCGATGTTCCCTTCTCGATCGTGCCCAAATGCGAAGCCGCGGCCCAAATAGACCTCCTTGGCGTGCAATCGCTCCTTTATCACCTGGCGCAGGAATTCTTCGGCGCGAGTTCGGGAAAACTCTTCGTCGAAACGGATGACGATTGTTTGCTCTATACCCAGCACGCCAAACCCCTCAACCTTTTGATCGAGAGTTTGCAGGAGGGGAGGGGCTGACTCGGGATGTAATACCGCGCGTGGATGGGGATCGAAGGTAATCACGGTTGGCACAGCGCCGGTCGCGCGCGCCGTTTCGACCACCGTGCGCACGATCAGTTGATGGCCCAGGTGCAGTCCGTCAAACACACCGAGCGTGAGCACTGTCGGGCGTTGAATCTCGGCGTTATCGGTTCCGTGAAATAGTCGCATAATAATAGTGATGAGTGATGAGTAATGAGTGATGAGTAAGAACCGATAGGTCCTATAGGACTTATTGGTCCTATCCTCCTCACTCATCACTCATCACTCATCACTTACTTCCAGTCCGTCATAGGCCCATTCCACCCCGTTCGGCAGTTTGGCCGAGTCGCGAGCATGCATGACATCGTGGGCGATGTGGGTCAGGTAAGTTCGTTTTGGCTTCAGCTCCTCCACGTACTCGAGCGCCTTTTCCAACCACAGGTGCGTGGGATGTTTAGCAAAGCGGAGGCAATCGAGCGCGAGTACATCCAGATTCCGCATCGACTCGATCGTGTCTTTGGGGATCTCACTTAGATCGGTCGCATATGCAAAATCGTTAAAGCGATAGGCCATCACCGGAAGGCGCCCGTGAATAACCTCCAGCGGCGTCACCGTCAAATCTCCTCCCAAACAAAAAGAGGCACCGGGGAACACAACATGAGGAATTACCTGCGGTAAGCCGCCGCCAAAATGAGAAGGCTCGAAGATATATTTGAAGATGCGCCGGATGTCGGCCCAGGCGCGATCATTGGCGTAAAGCCCGAGAGCGCCAAACCGAAAATTCAACGGGCGAATATCGTCGAGCCCAAAGATATGGTCGGCGTGGCAATGGGTAATCAACACGGCGTCTAGCCGCTTCAAACCATACCGCAAGGCCTGCTGCCGAAAATCGGAGGAGGTATCGACCAGCACTGCCTGGCCCCCATGTTCAATCAGGATGGAAACTCGTAGACGTTTGTCGTGAGGATCATCTGAAGTGCAAGTCTCGCATTCGCAACCGATGGAGGGCACGCCGGTAGAAGTTCCGGTACCTAGAAAGGTGAGCTTCATTGCGTAAATAGTAAATGGTAAATGGTGAATGGTCTAACGACTAATCGAAGACCATTCACCATTCACCATCCTCGAAGACCTGAGTTTCGACCGTTGCTTACCCGCCGGTGATATCGCGACCGGTATACGTGCGTGCTGCCTTTGGCGGCGCGGCGTGGGTCAGGGATACGTACTGCATTCGCAAGTCGGCGAGCAGGCCTTCAAGAATCTGTTGTTCCTGTGGCAGGAGGTTGCCCCGCGTCTTCTGTTGCAGCATTCCCAGCACATCAATCCAGTGTTTGCCCAACTCCAGGTCAACTTCCCGTTTGCCTGTGACCGGATGCTCCATCATTCCCAGGGAGGACGCAGCGTTTGAAGCTATCGACATCATAAAACTAGCAAAACTTGCCGGATCGTCGGCCCCGGGTAATTCCCCTTCGGCATTCTCCTCCGCCGCCACCGGTCGTTCGGTCTGCGAAGAAGACTGAGGCTGCCCTTCGTCTGCGACGGCTGGGCTCGCTGTAACGGAGCCAGGCGCCTCCGGTTTCGCGCTAACATCGACGGCAGGCGCTTCCGCCGCCACTGGTTTTGGTTCGGGCTTTTCTTCCGGCGGCACCTCACGCGGACTGCCATCCGGGTTGAATAGGCGCCGATCGGTTACTTTATAACTGGTTTGTTCATCGCTCATTTTCCACACCTGTTAGCTAACTCCGAGCATTGTGAAGACTTTTTCAGCGTCTGCGGATTCGTTGAAATTTGTTATGTAACTGATGGTAGCATCCTCATCTAGTGGTCGCAAACAGCGCAATGTCCGATATGCTTCAGCTTGTCGTCTAGCTTGGGAACTCTCAATGTTACGGTAATCTTTGCTGAGTGTTGCGAATCTCGACAACCTGTGAAGCATATCGGACATTTTGGACTTTGAACTTTGCACTTTAGACTATTCCCATGCCTGCCAGCTTTGAAGACTTGATTGAACTAATGACCAAGCTGCGTTCACCCGATGGGTGCCCGTGGGACCGCGAACAAACCTACGCCAGCCTCGCGCCAATGCTTTTAGAGGAAGCCTATGAAGCGTTTGAGGCGGTTGAAGAAGCGCGCGAGGGACAGCCCCACAGCCTCCGTGATGAGCTTGGCGATCTGCTCTTCCAGATCGTCTTTTACGGCCAGGTCGCTAAGGAGCGCGGCGATTTCACCATCGAGGACGTTACAAATGCGATACACGCGAAGATGGTGCGTCGCCACCCACACGTTTTTGGTGATACCAGTGCTGACGACACAGCGGCCGTCTTGCGCAATTGGGAAGTAATGAAGGCTGAGGAGCGCCGGGCTTCCGGAAAGAGCGAGCGCGAGGAGTCTCTACTTGATGGTGTCTCGTCGAAGGCGCCGGCGCTGATGGAGGCTCACCAGCTTTCCACTAAAGCTGCGCGCGTGGGCTTTGACTGGCAAGGTATTGAAGACATCTTCGAAAAGCTCGAGGAGGAAATTGGCGAACTGCGGGCGGCCATACAAACTCATGCCACTTCAAACACTGAGGCAGATCACACGCGTGTTAGGGAAGAGATTGGGGATCTGCTTTTCGCGGCCAGCAACATAGCGCGCCACCTGGGAGTCGAACCCGAGGCAGCCTTAAAGTTAACCAATCGCAAATTCCGCAAACGGTTTGGCTATATCGAAAGGAAGTTACGGGAGCGTGACCAGGCCTTTGATGCCACCACACTCGACGAAATGGAATCTCTATGGCAGGAAGCTAAGGGAAAACGAGAAGAGGGCAACTAGGAGGGAATATAGGTCCTATAGGACATATAGGCCCTATATTCCTGCCTTATGCCATCTAATCCCTTATCTGAACGGAGCGGAGAACGTTCCGGAAAGCAGCTTGATAACTACTCCATTCGTTTTCCGGCGCCACAGCTATCATATAGAACAACTGACCGTCCTGCAGTTGAGTAGTTACGACAGTTACGATTTCCGGCTGTCCCGTGGCCTCATTAACGTTAGTCAACGTGGTGGTTAAGCCGGCGCGACCTCCGATGGTAGTCCGCTGGACTCCACTGCGCTGACGCAAATTGCCCTGGCCCAGGCTATTGAGAAACTCCTGAGTTCCCTGCTGGAGATTGCGACTTTGAGTCTGGGCTACACCAAAGTTTACACCGTGAGTGAAGACGTCCTGGTTTTGATACTGCCCGTAGCCACCCTCCGGGGCGAACCAAACACTATTATTGTTATCGCCTAGTTGGCGCCAGTTGCTGGGCACGCTGGCGCGCACCACGCTCCCAAAAACTGAATAACTCTGATAGCGAGTGGATGGATATTCCACTCGCCCGCGTGGCGGATTATTAGGATAGTTATCGGGATAGTTTCCCGTATTCTCGCCGGTGGGATAGCGCTGACCACTTCGCGCAATCTCTGCCATGGTTGGCGCCGAGCCCATGCTTCGCAAACGCGCCTGAATTCGCGAGAAGTCCTGAGAGCTGCGTATAGGATTCTCAACCCGCAGGTACTGAGCTTCCTGATTAATGCGGGCATAACGGTTAGACGGGCTGGGGTGATCACTCAGGAATCCACCGCCGCCCCCACCGCTTTGTTGTTCGATTGTCTTGAACATGTTGGCGAGATCCCTCGGGTCGTAGCCAGCCCGGGCCATAATCTGTGCGCCAAGAATGTCAGCTTCGGTTTCGTATTCGCGGCTGAACTTGAGAAAGTAAACGCCAACGCCTTGCCCCGCAATTTGGGCGGCCGCCCCAGCCGGGCCACCGATAATCTGCCCTAATATGCCGAGAACTCCCGCAGCCGTGCCATACTTCTGCGCCTTGGATGCCTGTGCCGTACCATGACGAAGCGCGACGTGGCTCAACTCGTGGGCCATAACGCCCGCCATCTCGCCCTCGGTCCGCGCGGCCTCAATCATTCCCCGGTTGACGTACATTGGACCACCAGGCAAGGCGAACGCATTAATGTCTCGCGCGTTTACAATCTTGAAGAAGTAGTCAAACTCAGGATGTTGGAACTGCTGCGGAATTGAACTCACCAGGCGATCCCCAACTCGCGAAACATAATTTGTCGCCTCGCGATCATTTAAGATGGGAAACTGCTTCTCTACCTCTCCAGCCGCTTGCCGGCCGACCTTCACGTCATCGCTGATCTTATATTTGTTGCTGTGTAGTTGAATCTGCGTCTGCGCAACTGCCGCGATCGGCATTGCGAAAATCGCGAAGACTGTCAGCGATGCAATCAGTCGCTGTAAAGGGGTGCTATTCTTCTTAATCATCTCTTACCTCCGTACCTGCACCATCAAAACCCAAACACATCGAGCCCTTGAAATGCAGGATAAATGAGCTGCCTGTCAGTGGACGCCGCTCCGATAGTCAGTTGTCG
>Ga0070697_100003980_pt1 | contig 11340 bp, 10 predicted proteins | sample KBSK1501metaG_FD_65475 | JGI IMG/M metagenome (GOLD analysis project Ga0070697, IMG submission 65475) | Corn, switchgrass and miscanthus rhizosphere microbial communities from Kellogg Biological Station, Michigan, USA - KBS K1-50-1 metaG | ecosystem: Host-associated > Plants > Roots >... | reverse complement strand
GGGCGACGCCTGCTACCTGAGCCGGAACGACATTCATCACCACTGACGATGGATACGCGGCGGTACCGCCTGGAACATACAGTCCAACGCGCCCAATGGGCGTAATACTCTGGCCTAAACGAATCCCCTCCCCTCTCTCGATCTCCCAGGATTGCTGACGCTCTTGTTCATGAAAACTCTTTACGTTTCGAATTGCTTCAGCCAGTGCTTCGCGCACCCTGTGGTTCGTCGTCACGGCTAAATGCCGCAACTCTTCTTCACTTACGCGCAAGTCAGACGCCTGCAGTTCGCAACCGTCGAACCGCGCGGCGTAATCGATCAGCGCCGCATCGCCGCGCCCACGAACATCTTCTATGATTGATCCGACCAGGCCCATCAAACCTGCATCCAACACAACGTTGCGCTGCTGGATTCGTTCCAGCTTGCCGGCCAGACGCGTCCTTTCACTACTGAGAATGATCTCGATCATCGCTGGTTCTTCTGCAATGTTTCGTTGAGAGCTTTAATCAGACCGCTGACGATTTTCGCTTTCAGTTGATAACTGGCACGGTTGACAACCAGTCGCGCCGAGGATTCGTCGATTACCTCAACAATGCTCAGACCGTTTTCCTGAAGCGTTCTGCCGGTCTCGACTAAGTCGATAATGCAGTCGGAGAGCCCCAATGCGGGCGCCAGTTCTACCGAGCCTGACAGCGTTATCAGGTCTACCGCAACACCGCGCGCGCCAAAGTGTTTAGCCGCGATGCGCGGATACTTAGTCGCGACCCGCAGCATTCCAAACCGATTCAGGGACGCACCATTCCTGGCCGCGACTACGATGCGACAAGCACCTATATCGAGAGTGAGCGGTTGTAAGAGATCGGCCTCTGACTCGAGCAAAACATCACGACCTACAATGCCACAGTCCGCGATGCCGTGTTCCACATAGACAGGCACATCCGCAGGCTTCACAAAGATCAAACGATAGCTGCCAGACTCGTCGTCCACTGCCAGCCGGCGAGACGATAAAGATTCATTGGAGAAGTCGAAACCAGCCTTCGACAGTAATTCGACTGCTTCAGTTTGCAACCTTCCTTTAGCAACGGCGATTGTTAAGTTAGTCATGGCGCCACCCCACTGGAATCGAGTATCACACGTTCTCCCAGCGCCCTCTTTTCCCTAGCCACGGTAAATAGCGCACTCAGATCCCGACCCGTCACGCGCGTCGCATTGGGCGCAGACTCTGCCCCCAGAATTGATCCGGCACGCTCGATCAACAGCTCGGTTAGCGCATCGAGCTCAAACACAAAACCCACGGCCGGCTCGGCCTTTCCAAAACTGGCAGTCAGACCATCGTAACGGCCGCCGCTTCCGATTCGTACGCCCGCGCCTTCGACATAGATCCTGAAAGTAAGGCCCGTGTAATAGTCCAGACGCGACACGTCGCCAAGATCGATCTCGAAACAATCCGATAACTGCTGCGACTCGATCACCGACCACAACCCTTCGAGCCGATCCAGCCCCGCCTGGGAGCGCGCGTTCCGGAGCAGGCGACGCGCGTCATTCAAGCTCTCGCGTTTTCCGGAAAGTTGAGTGAGCCTGGCGAAATCCCGGCAAGCCTCAGCAGGCGCGTAAGGCGCGAGGAATCGCTCGAGATCCGCGGTATTACGAGTGTCGACAAGCTCGCGCATTTCATCGCGGGCGGCGGAATCGAGTTTCAATTGTTCAGCGATGCCGTTGAAGACCTCCACGTCGTTCAGGGTGATTGAGCACCCTCGATTAAGACCGAGCCTTTGAAGCACCTCGTAGACAATTGCCAGCAGTTCCATGTCTGACACGCCGTTATTTGAGCCGATCAATTCACAACCGATTTGATTGGACTCTCTTCTCCATTCCGCGTGAGACTGCGGCTCTCGGCGAAAGACGGGCGCAACGTAGCAAAGACGCAAGGGCCGCGGACGCTCGGTAAGAATGGTGGCCGCCGCGCGAGCAACCAGAGAGGTCACATCAGGTCTGATTGCCAGCATGCGACCATCAGTGTCGCTGAATCTGAAAGCACGATGGGCCTGCGAATGTCCCATGCCGTGCTCGAACAGCGAGTAGTAATCAATCGTCGGCGTGGCGATCTCTTCATAAGACCAGCCGGCAAAGATCGAGATGACCGTCGCCTCGACCGCACGCCTCACCTGGGCTTCACGACCGCCGTAATAGCGCATCCCTGCCGGAATTCTGGAAAGTGTTTCAGACATATCGACAAGATCGTTTTGAATTCTGTAGTGGGTCAGTTTGGCCGTGGCACGCGCATCTTGCGCGTGGTCCACGGGCAGGATGCCACTTCTTCACACTGACCCCTGCCTGATTTCTTTGTGCTCAAAAAGCAAAAACCCGCTGCCGCGTTTGGTTACGGGCAGCGGGTCCGAAGATTCTTTGTGATTTGCAGTCACTCTTTCATCATTTTGAGATCTGGCATCACAATCGACGGCACGCTGCTCGTATGCCCATGATGATGGACATGATGGTGGCCGCCATGAGTGTGCTGTGTTCTCATAATCCTTCGCTCGCGTTCTCGCGTGAGTTGGTTTTATACCCGACCAACCTGCGCTGTGTCAATGGCTCGGAGTTAGCTGCAAGAGTTCGGCGGCAACGGTCTTTTGGCCTTCGATACGAAAAGGATTGATCGAATTTACAAGATAGACCGATTCGTCTTCAGCGAGTTCCCGAATAACGCGCATCGCATCATCGAAGTTGCCATCGATCTCCAGGACTGCTCCCCCGTAATCCAAACTCTGCGCTAACTTTGCCTGACTGACCTGTCCGCGCGGCACGAAGATCGCGCATTTGAGCTCAGCCCGCGCAGCATACGCGGCCAAACTCGCCGCCGTGTTTCCTGTGCTTGCGCACACCACCGTGCTCGCGCCGAGGATGCGCGCCTGCGTGACGGCAGTCGTCATTCCCGTGTCCTTGAAAGAGCCGGTCGGATTGCAGCCCTGATGTTTAAGATTCAGCCTGTTTAGCCCGCAATAGCGGGCCGCGCGCTGAGCATCATAGAGGGGTGTGTTTCCCTCCGCGAGAGAAACGATCGGCGCGTCGTCCGAGAACGGCAGTAACCCACGATATCGCCAGCGCCGCTGCGATCTTTCTGGTCCGGAGAAGCGAGCCGTGACTGCCACAAGCTGCGAAGCGCGTCTGCATCCGCGATCGCGTTCGTCTCGATCTCAAGCAGCCCGCTGCAACGCGGACAGACGTAAAGCTGCTCGTTGAGCCCATATTGCGCTCCGCAACCTGACTCAATGCAACGCTGCGAGGCGAGATCAGTAGCAACTGCAGTCATACAGTTTGAGGGGAGCAAACATCACTGAGTACGCTTTCCTCCGATTCAAAACGCGAAGAGCGCAAATGCAGATTGAATTCGTCGTGGACGGCGACAACCGAGTCCCGCATCGTGTTCGCTTCGACCACAAACGAGACGTTGTACTCTGACGATCCCTGGGCGATGGCAATAATGTTTATGCCTCTTCTGCCCAGGGCGCTGAATGTACGACCGGCAATGCCCGGCGTGCCGCGCATCCTATCACCTACCACCGCGACGATGGCAATCTCGGAATTCACGGTGATGTGCTCGACGTCATGATGAACGAGATCGAAGGCAAATGCATTTCGCAAAACCTTTAAGGTGCGCGCCGCGTCCGCGGAATCAACGATGAAGCAGATGTCGTTCTCAGACGAAGACTGCGAAATCAGAAGCACGTTCGCGCCCACGCTTGCCACAGCTTTAAACGTCTTTGCCGCGACGCCAATCACGCCCACGATACCACGTCCACCGACCGTGATGAGGCTGACGTTGCCAATCGCCGTGATTCCTCTCACACCATTGTTTGTCGGTCGCCCTGTCTGCGTGATTCTGGTACCGGACTTCTCAGGCGCAAAGCTGTTGCGGATCCAAACCGGAATTCCTGCTTCGGCGACCGGCCGAAGCGTTTTGGGATGGAGCACCTTCGCGCCAAAGAACGCCAACTCTGCCGCTTCGTTGTAAGAGATTTCGCGCAGCAAGCGAGCTTCAGGCACCAGTCGTGGATCAGTCGACATTACCCCATCCACGTCGGTCCAAATGATGATCTCGTCGGCATGAAGCGCGGCGCCGAGGGCTGTAGCAGAATAATCCGAGCCACCACGCCCGAGTGTGGTCAGCGTTCCATCCGCAGTAGCGCCGATGAAGCCGGTGACGACCGGCGTGATCCCATCGCCAAGTAGTGGCACGAGTCGAGCCGAGGCGCGTTCGCGCACCTGGTCCATCAAAGGCTCTGCCTGCCCGTAATCATCATCCGTAATAATCACCTCAGTCGCTTCAATGACTTCACTTCGCACACCTAACTCGTTCAGTGCGCCGGCCATCAAACGAGCTGAGAGTCGCTCGCCGATGCTTGAAACTACCGCCAGCGTGCGCGGAGTCAATTCGCGTAGCAGGGCTATCCCGCGGCAAAGTGTCGTTACTTCGCCAATGATTTGCTCCGCCTCGCTCGCAATTTGGGAATGCCTGGCCTCGTCCTTGATCATAGCGGTAATCGCGGCGCCATGTTGATTGCGTAAGGCGGCAGCGATCTCTCGGGACCTGGTTTCGTCTCCGTTCGCCGATTGTTGTGCCGCCAGAATAAGTTGGTTCGTCACACCACTCATCGCCGACACAACTACTATCACAGCGCCTTCGAGCGAAGCTCTCGTGACTATCTCCGCCGCCCGTCGAATGCATTCAGCATCGCCCACGGACGTACCGCCGAATTTCATCACTTGCAATTTATCTCTCATCGTTCAAACGCGATTGGTTGATGCCCGCATTCTGACTTCTGCCCCCTGACTCCCTACTTCTGCTTTCGGTCCCGTTTCCTTCTTCATCAGCTTGTACTCAACCGAATCGACGAGCGCTCGCCAACTCGCTTCGACAATATTAGCCGATACGCCAACCGTACCCCACTGAGTGTCTCCGTCGCTTGAAGTAATCAGCACGCGCACAAGACTCGCAGTACCTGCCAAGGCGCCAGTGATCACGCGCACCTTGTAATCAACCAGACGCACTTCGCCAAGCGACGGATAGAACTTCTCGAGCGCGCGGCGCAGCGCCTGATCCAGCGCATTAACAGGACCATTTCCGCTCGATGCGGTGTGCTCCACGCGGTCTCCAACCTTGATCTTGACGGTCGCCTCGCTCATCGGCATCAGGGCCCCTCGATGCTCGTCGATGACGCGAAATCCCAACAACTCGAAATAGGGCGCTGGCGCACTGCTCAGCTTGTGCACGAGTAGTTCAAAACTTGCTTCCGCAGCTTCGAACTCAAAGCCGTCGTGCTCGAGCCGTTTCAGTTCTTCAAGCACGCGCTGCTCCTCATCCAGTGCGATCCCCAGCTCACGTGCTTTGGCCAGCAGATTAGCACGGCCCGAAAGATCCGAAACGAGTACCCGCCGCCGATTGCCGACGCGCTCAGGCTCAATGTGCTCGTAGGTCTCCGGATTACGTTCGACTGCTGACACGTGCACACCGCCCTTGTGGGCAAAGGCGCTATCGCCGATGAAAGCAGCACGCGACTCAAGCGAAAGGTTGGCAATCTCGCTGACAAAGCGCGCAGTCTCGCGCAACTTCTTCAAACGCTCATGGCCTATGGTCTTGTGCCCCAGCTTCAACTCCAGATTGGGGATGATTGAACAAAGGTTGGCATTGCCACAGCGCTCGCCATAACCATTGATCGTTCCTTGCACGTGCGTCGCTCCGGCGGAAACTGCCGCGAGCGTATTGGCCACGGCCAGCTCTCCGTCGTTGTGACTGTGGATGCCAAGGGGCACTTTGATTTCTTCCATGACTGCACGTGTGATGCGCGCCACATCGTCAGGAAGGCTGCCACCGTTCGTGTCGCAAAGCACGAGGCGGTGAGGATTACCCGTCGCTGCCGCGCGCAGCGTCGCCAGCGCATACTCCGGATTAGAACGGTATCCGTCAAAGAAGTGCTCCGCGTCATAAATCACAAAGGGCACCCGCGCGGAAAGATAACGAACTGTATCCTCGATAATCTCCAGATTCTCCTCGACCTTTATTCGCAGCGCGTCAGTTACGTGCAGGATCCATGATTTGCCGAAGACAGTGATGACGGGCGTTTCCGCCTGGAGCAACGCCTGAATACTTTGGTCCTGCCGGCACGATAGATTTCGCCGGCGCGTCGCCCCGAAGGCAGCAATCGCCGAGTGCTTCAGCTTAAGAGCACGCACGCTCTGGAAGAAGGCCACATCGCGAGGATTTGAGCCGGGCCATCCTCCCTCGATGATATCCATGCCGAGCGCATCTAGTTCTTCAGCGACGCGGCATTTGTCTGCCACCGAAAAATTGATGCCCTCGCCCTGGGTTCCGTCACGTAGAGTGGTGTCGTAGATTTCGATTCGATTAGTCATGAATTCTTAGCTTTACCTTGAGCGCCGAAGGATACGACCGGAAAGCTTTTCGGTCACTCTTTATCGCTCCCGCGTCGCTCGCCAGATTTCTGTGCCGGAAAGATCGTTCGCCATTGCTGTAACCGGAAACGACGTGGCCGTCGCCGAAAAGCTTGTACTTGTATGTTGTCAGGCCCTCCAGACCAACTGGCCCACGCGCGTGCAACTTGCCGGTGCTGATTCCCAGCTCCGCACCCAGGCCATAACGAAAGCCATCAGGAAAGCGCGTCGAGGCATTCTGATAGACCCCTGCGGCGTCGACTCTAGTCATGAAATGCGAGGCCGTGTCGCTGTCTTCAGTGACGATCGCCTCTGTATAACTGCGCCGATCGGTGAAATCTTTTTCGGTCAATAGAACCTGCGCGATTTTGATATTAAGCGCGGCGAACAATCGCTCGTAGGCATTCATCAACAAATTCTGACCGACGGCTGCGCATGCCTGGCGAACAACTAAATCACTCAAACGAGCACGCGGCAGACTCAGCCGTCCGGCGCCAAGACCGACCGCGCCGGAAGAAACCAGCACGACCTGGCGGCCGGCGCTCTTGAGCGCGGCAATCGAGCGCACGATCGGCTCAACTTGTTCGGTGCATATCTCACCATCGACTCCAGTAACGATACTCGTGCCCAGCTTGATCACCACACGATGCGCTGCGCGCAGCCGTTCAGACGCAGCGCCTCCGTGTTCTACCGCCTTCATTGGTAACTGATCTCCACTTGCTGAGGAGCAACCAGATGAAGCCAATCCTTGTATCTTCTGTCACGTCCGGAAGTCGCGGCGAAGAAGATATCCTGAATCTGCTCGGTAACCGGCCCGGGGTGACCGTCATTGATCGGGACGCCGTCAACTTCACGGATTGGCGTAACCTCAGCCGCTGTTCCGGTGAAGAACGCTTCATCGGCGTTGAGCAGTTCGTCGAGCCGCAGCGTTCCCGTTTCCACTCGATAGCCGAGGTCGCGCGCGATCTGCATCACCACATCACGAGTGATGCCGAGGAGGATCGAGTCGCGTTCGTCGTTGGTTACCAATTGTCCATCGCGGACGATAAAAAGATTCTCACCTGACCCTTCGGCGATGTGACCATCTGTATCCAGCAGCAACGCTTCATCAAAACCACGACTGACCGCGTCGCGTACAGCAAGTATCGAGTTAAGATATTGACCGCAGGCCTTTGCGGTCGTGGGAATCATCTGCGAGTGAAACTTCAGCCAGGGAGAGACCGTCACGCGAACGCCCTTCTCTAAACTCTCCGCGCCGAGGTAAGCGGCCCAGGGCCAGGTAAGAATCACGACTTCCACCGGACAGCCGGCCGGATGCACCCCAAGAGTGCTGCTGCCGTAGTAGCACAGTGGCCGCACGTAACAACTGCTGAACTCGTTTTGACGGATGACCTCGCAAATTGCGTCGGCAAGCTCTTCGCGCGCGTAGGGAATGTCGATCCCGTAGACGCTCGCCGAGTTGTAAAGCCGATCGAGATGCGCGTCGAGGCAAAAGACCGCAGACCCATCATCAGTTTCGTAGCAACGCATGCCTTCGAAGACGCCGCTGCCGTAATGCAGAGCGTGCGCAGAGACGTGCGTATTGGCTTCGCTCCACGCGATGATATCGCCGTTCCGCCACACCCATCTGGTTTGATCAAACGTCACCGCTTGACTCCCGGACTTTCGTCTAATCGTTAGACCGCCCAAAGCCACTGATCGGGATCGTAATGAAGAGGCCGGTCTTCACCGCTAATCCAGTCAGGCCGCGTGGGCGCACAAATGTCGAGCGCCAACGTATCTTCAAGCACCTCGGAAGAGTGCTCAACTCCCGGCGGTATGCAAAGCATCTGGTTGGCTGAAAGCGTTACATCGCGGCCCGGCAGTTGAAAGCGCCACGCGCCGTTCAGTACGATGATCACTTCTTCGCTGGCGTGACTGTGCGGCAAGGTCACCGCCCCCTCTTTTACCTCGATTCTTGCCACCGTGATGCTTTGACCGGCGACCACCCTTCTGAGATAGAGATCCGTTACTTCTTCCGGTTTCATTGTGTCCCAATCGTAAAAACCCATTTGTCCCTCCGCTAATTTCCTCTTCTGTTTAGCGCGGATCTTTTCCACGCGCGTTGTGATGAAAAGTCTGAAGCCTATTTGTTCGCGACTCCAAACTTCATACTCCAGACCCTCGATTGTTGTTATGGGAGAAGCGTCTCTCCCATTAGATATCTGTCCACCTCTCTTGCCGCGCGGCGTCCATCCTTGATTGCCCAGACGACCAGCGACTGACCACGCTCAACATCACCAGCGGCAAAGACCCCTGGAACACTCGTCATCTTGTTTTTTGCGAGCGCGACGTTGCCGCGATCGTTGATCTGCACGCCTAGATGAGCCAGCAATCCTTCCTTCTCGGGGCCAAGAAAACCCATAGCCAGCAAAACCAATTGCGCCGGCCAGGTCCTCTCGGTGCCGGGCACTTCTTTGGGAACAGCTCGCCCGTTGTTGCCACCGTCCCATTTGATCTGCACAGTCCGGATTCCTGTCACGTAACCTTCGCCGTTACCAGTGAAGCGTTTTGTCATCACGGAATACTCGCGCGGATCGGCGCCGAAGACCGCGGCAGCTTCCTCCTGGCCATAGTCCAGGCGATAAACTTTCGGCCACTGCGGCCAGGGATTATCCGGCGCGCGGCTCTCGGGCGGCTTTGGCAGGATTTCAAATTGCACCAGACTCCGGCAGCCATGACGCATAGCCGTACCAACGCAATCGGTGCCGGTATCGCCACCGCCGATCACAATGACATCCTTGTCTCTTGCCGAGAGATGATTCTGGTCTTCAAGATTGCTATTCAGAAGACTCTTTGTGTTGGCATGAAGGAATTCCATCGCGAAGTGAATGCCCATCAGTTTTCGACCATCAACAACAAGGTCGCGGGGGCTGGTCGCGCCACAGCAAAGCACGACGGCGCTGTAATCATTCATGAGTCGATCGGTCGAGTAGTCTTTCCCCACATTTGTGTTAGCAACAAACTGCACGCCCTCTTCCGCCAGGAGATCCACGCGCCGCTGGACAAGCGACTTTTCGAGTTTCATGTTCGGAATGCCATACATGAGGAGGCCACCAATACGATCGGAGCGCTCGAAGGTTGTTACCGAATGGCCGGCTCGGTTCAGTTGCGCGGCGCAGGCAAGCCCTGCCGGGCCAGAGCCAATTACGGCTATCTTTTTTCCGGTGCGCACGTCAGGTCGCTCGGGCATGACCCAGCCTTCGGCAAAACCTTTGTCAATGATTGCCGACTCGATAGTCTTGATGGTGACCGGGGATTCATTGATTCCAAGCACGCACGATCCTTCGCAGGGCGCGGGGCAGACACGGCCGGTAAACTCCGGAAAATTGTTCGTCTTGTTCAGACGATTGAGCGCTTCGCGCCAGTTGCCATGATAGACAAGATCGTTCCACTCGGGAATGAGATTGTTAATCGGGCATCCCGAAGCCATCCCGTTTACCAAAGTCCCCGTATGACAGAACGGCACGCCGCAATCCATGCAGCGCGCGCCTTGGTCACGCAGATTCGCCTCAGGCATTTGTTCATGAAATTCTTTCCAGTCGTGTATCCGGTCGCCCGGAAGCCGCGCGAGCGGAAGACTGCGCGTGTATTCCATGAAACCTGTGGGCTTACCCATAAGATGACTAAGGATGAAGGATGAAGGCGGAAGGATGAAGTAAGAACAGCGCTGTTTGAGTTACCACTCTTTCATCCTTCATCCCTCATCCTTCATCCTTTCTTCCTCACTTCCCTCCTACACGGGCCAGGTCGCGTGAATTCAATTCGAAGGCAGCCATCTCTGCCTCTTCGTAGCTCAGTCCAGTCTCTTTGATTTGCTTCTGCGCATCGAGTACGCGCTGGTAGTCGTTTGGCATGACGCGCACGAACCTGAAAAGAGCCTCATCCCATGACAGCAGTATCTCGCTTGCCCGTCCGCTGCCGGTGTATTCAACGTGCTTGAAGATCAAATCTTTGACCAACTCGATCTCTTCCGCGTCCACGAGTCGTGTAAGCTGGACCATCTCTTCATTGCAGCGCGACGCAAAATCACCCTGGTCATCGAACACATACGCGATGCCGCCAGACATACCCGCTCCGAAATTCCGGCCGGTGGATCCAAGCACCACGACCCGACCGGCCGTCATGTATTCGCAGCCGTGGTCGCCGATTGCTTCAACCACTGCCAAAACACCGCTGTTTCGCACGCAGAACCGTTCACCGGCAACGCCGTAGATGTACGCTTCGCCGCCGGTTGCTCCATAGAACGCAACGTTCCCGATGATCACGTTGTCTTCAGCGACGAATGTTGATTCCCTGGGCGGAAAGACAATGATCTTGCCCCCGGAGAGGCCCTTGCCGACGTAGTCATTCGCGTCTCCTTCAAGAGTCAACGTGATCCCGCGCGGCACGAATGCGCCGAAGCTCTGACCGGCAGATCCCTCAAACTCCAAATGGATCGTGTCGTCCGGGAGACCGGCCGGACCAAAGCGGCGAGTCACTTCGCTTCCCAGACTCGTTCCGACAGCGCGATTCGCGTTGCGGACTGGAAGACGCGCCGAAACGCGCCGGCCGCTATCGAGCGCCGGCTTGCACAGATTCAGAAGCATGGTGTTGTCCAGCGTCGTTTCCAATCCGTGTTCCTGGGCAATCTGGCAGTAGCGGCCGACCGTCTCCGGGGCGTCAGGCTGGTAAAGAATCTGCGAAAGATCGAGACCGTGAACTTTCCAATGGTCCACTGCCTTGCGTACCTCGAGACATTCCGTGTGGCCTACCATTTCATTTACGGTGCGGAATCCGAGCCCAGCCATCAGCTCGCGAACTTCCCGTGCGATGAAGCACATGAAGGTGACAACGTTTTCCGGATCGCCG
>Ga0070697_100003979_pt1 | contig 11341 bp, 20 predicted proteins | sample KBSK1501metaG_FD_65475 | JGI IMG/M metagenome (GOLD analysis project Ga0070697, IMG submission 65475) | Corn, switchgrass and miscanthus rhizosphere microbial communities from Kellogg Biological Station, Michigan, USA - KBS K1-50-1 metaG | ecosystem: Host-associated > Plants > Roots >... | reverse complement strand
TTCAGTTGGCGCTACGGCTGGCGTTCTGATCGATTTCGATTCGCTTGCTTGCAACGGCCCCTGGAGAAACGTTGCTCACTACCCCGTATAGATCGTCGATGTGGCCGGGTTGGCTGCTCGCAAGGTCAGTTGTGCTGAATGGTGCCCAGTATGGCAGCTGTGAGCGCGTTTGGGGCAGCTGGATTTACCGCTGAAATAGTCTGGCCACTCGCACTGATAGCGCTCGGGATATTCACATCCAGCACCAAGCCCCAGCTTCTCGCCACTTGTGACCGTGAGCGGAAGCGCGCCGGAACTGGCGGTGGCGGTGCCGGCAGAGCTTGACACCTGGGTTAGCGATCCGGAGGAGCAGCGGACAACTCCCGAAGAGGGTTGCGCACAGTAGGTAAGTAAAACATCCGAGAACGTTACGGCGAGGCTGTTGTATGTCCCTGCGGGGATCGACACGGCAGCCGAGCGGAGTGCCAAAGCACTTTGCAAACGCGTGAATTCCGGGCGACGGTGATGGGTGTTTCGCTGACTCCCTCCTCGCGTAGCGCGGTCAACGTGGATTTGGTCTCCGGAACCACCGGTAGCTACGTTGCTGATCGCGATAGATTCAAGCCCGACACCGCTGCGCCCAATTCTTCCGAGTTCAGAAATGGCGCGGGTCGTATAGGCTTCTTCCGCCAGACCGAAAAGGACATGTACTGTTATGTCTCTGGGAGTACATCGACTGGTCTCATATCGCGGTAAACGCAGGTCCGATAAATCGAGCTCTGATTCACGCAGGAGCACGCAACTTGGATCTAGAAGGTCCGCGACTTTTTCTTCGGTAGGCAGACGTGCAGAGTTCCGTTTACGGGCTTCACTTCTGCCAGGGCTGGATTTATTTCTTGGCAGAACTGATGGACGGATTGGACGTCAGGGCCGTACTTTGCTTCGCCGTCGCGTTTCTTTCTGCTGTGAAGGACCACCAGACTGTGAGTGGTCAGACTCAGGATGGTGGTCACCTCCGGGTCCCCCGGACAATCAACAACCAGCGAAAAATCCGGTGCGTCTAAATCATCGTCGCCGCGCCAGAGTTCCTTCTCGGCAGTGAGCCAATCGTCGAGTCCGAAACCATGCTGGTGCTCGCGCTCTTCAAAAATCTGGTAAGCGCGTTTTGTGATTGTTGACAGTATGATTTCCTGATGACGCTCCTCGCTGCTTTCAACTGTAATAACTGGAATTCCCAAACACTTTCGGATTTCTCCTTGCATTTGGATACCTCCTTCTCAGTGCAACTCCATGTTTAGGCCACTCGATGTCCATGGCACCTACTCGGCCGTAATGCTGCTAGTCATCGCCAGGAGCCGCTGCATTCTCCGCAGGTCAAATGGAGCGGCGTCTGAAACCGCACAAAACTCCAGTCTGTCTTTTCGCCAGTCGATCCATTGAAAGCCCTGGCGTGTGCCAGCATGCGCGGAGTCATCTGATTCGCTTGTGCGCCAAATAAAGACATTGAAAACCTGATCGCGGCTGCGATAAACGAGCGCGGCGACTGTGCGGCCTTGAACGATATCCACGCGCCCACCCTGCAGCGCGAAACCGTTACTCGCGAAATCGCGGACCGGAAAAGTAAATTTTACCTTGCTGTCAAACCAGGCCTTTAGGATTGCCGGATCGGCTGAATTCGCGGTGGTGATCTGCCCCGGCAAAAGTGAGCGAAGGTGGGCGTCCACAATCTCGGCTGCGAATTCGGCTTGATAGTCCTCCTCCTTGCGAACGACAGGAACCACCCGCCACAGGATTAGCGCAACCAAAACTATAGCCGCAGCTGCTGCTAGTCCGCGCCAGCCTAAGAGCGGCGACAGCCTGGTTTTAGGCGTCCTTGAGTGGATGCCGACGCGAATCTTCAGCCTGAGCGACGCCGGCGCAGACTCGTATAGACGTGCGTGTTTTAAAGAACCACGGACCGAACTCATCGTGTCCAATTCATCGATACAATCGGAGCAGCGCGCAAGGTGATATTGGAATTCGGCTGCACGGATGACGCTCAGCTCACCGTCGAAATAGCTGTGAAGGAGGGCATTGTCAAGATCACAGCTCATGCGTAGTTTCTCCTCCGGCATGTTTTGCCACGGCGGACTGCAATTGACGACGGGCTCGCGAGAGCGAAGACATGACGGTGCCCATAGGAGTTGAGGTGATCTCGGCGATCTCCTTGTAAGAACACCCCTCCAATTCTCGAAGTACAAGGACTTCGCGGAAACGCGCTGGAAGCGTTTCGAGCGCTTGCTTGAGCCGCTCGCGATCATCTCCCGCGATGGCGATAGATTCTGGAGTTGCCGAAGATTGCATGTGCAGCTCTTCGTTGAATTCATCCGTCATGTGCATTCGCCGATTCTTCTCCAACCACGTGTACGAAGTATTGCGAACAATCTGCAATAGCCAGGCACGCACATCGCCGCCGTAAAACCCGCCGAAGAAGCGATAAGCGCGAAGCATGGCTTCCTGTGTCACATCTTCCGCATCGCTACGGTTGGATAAAATCCAAGCCGCAAGATTAAATGCAGCATCGAGGTGCGGAAGCACCAACTGCTCGAAGCGCGCCCGATCTTCTGCTTCCAACACTTCCAAGCCTTTCGCGCTGTCAATGAACTTCGTAAGTAAGAACCGTGCGGAGCCTGGATTTATTCTGGCTTTCGGTTGTTTTGTGATGAACAACAACGAAGAACTTAGATTGAAGAGTGGGGAATAAGGCAGGTATGGCGCCAGTCTAATAGAACAAATCCCAATCCAACCGGCGGCGCGAGCGTACTTGACGGCGCAACAACTCGCGCCGCTACCTCTAATCCTTTCTGTCGAACGCGCGGAAGCACGCTCACGCCTGCGAGATGGAAGTTTCTGCCTGCTGGCCGGATTTCCGAACCGATTCACTCGCGGTAAAAAAGAGTAGACCCCAACGGAATATTTTGCGGGGTTGGCGCGTCTCCATAATGCACGTCGCTCCTGAGGCTCGCGGCAAGAACTGGGGGATCAGGGAGAGGAAAAATATGGCCAAAAAGAACAAAGACGAGATTTTGCACGATCACAACAACGATGGAATCGACAGACGAGGTTTTCTGAAATGCATGGCATGGGCTGGGACAGGCGCGCTTTGCGTGATGGAAGGGGGAATCCTGAAGTCGTATAGCCTGAGCCGGGTGGGAGAAATCAGCGCGAAGGAAATGGCGGGCGAACTCAGCTTCGTGCAGATCAGCGACAGCCATATGGGATTCAACAAACCCGCTAATCCCGACGTGGCAGAGACGCTGAAGTCGGCCGTCGAGAAGATCAATGGGTTGAGCAGGGCGCCGGAGTTCATGCTGCACACCGGCGACCTCAGCCACCTTTCGAAACCGGAAGAATTCGACACTGTCGATCAAATTCTGAAAAGCGCGAGCGCCAAGGACGTGTTTTTCGTGCCTGGCGAACACGACGTGCTGAATGACGACGGCAAATCGTACTTCGAACGCTACGGGAAGAACGCCAAGGGAGGTGGGTGGTACAGCTTTGACAAGAAGGGCGTGCACTTCATGGGGCTGGTGAATGTGATGAATTTGAAGGCCGGAGGACTCGGCACGCTGGGTCACGAGCAGCTGGAGTGGATCGAAGACGATGTTCAGCACTTGAAACACAGCACGCCCATCGTGGTGTTTGCGCACATACCACTATGGTCGATATATCCGGAATGGGGTTGGGGAACGGAAGACAGCGCACAGGCACTGGCTTATCTGAAAAAGTTCGGTTCAGTAACGGTGCTGAACGGGCACATTCACCAAACGATGCAGAAGGTGGAAGGAAACGTAACGTTTCATACGGCGGCGTCGACAGCATTTCCGCAGCCGCAGCCCGGCAAGGCCGATTCGCCGGGACCGATGAAGGTGCCTGCAGAGCAGTTGAAGAGCGTGTTGGGAATTACGAACGTGAATTACGTGCAGGGCCGTCAGGCTTTGGGAGTAGTTGACTCAACGCTTGCGTAAGCCGGAGAAAAACCCGGAGAAAGAAAAATTAAGTCTTAGCAAAATCTGAAAGGAAAAAAAGGAAAAGGATAATGATTAGAAAAACTGTATGGATTGGAGGACTGCTTGCAACCGTGATGCTTGCGACGCTGCTGCTGTCGGCAGGTTCGCCGCGCAGCTCAGCGAAGACTCCACAACCCGCGACTGCGGAAGTGAAAGTTGATAATTTCAGTTTTGGGCCGGCGACCTTGACTGTACCTGCCGGGACGACGGTCACCTGGACAAATCGTGATGATATTCCTCACACGATTGTCAGCACGGACAAAGTATTCAAGTCCAAGGTGCTGGATACTGACGAAAAATTCTCCTTTACCTTCGCCAAAGCCGGAACGTATCCGTACTTTTGCTCCATCCACCCCAAAATGACCGGCTCGGTCGTTGTGCAGTGAGCCGCCAATGAGCGTAAATCCGATTTCAACGGTGCCGGTGCTCGCGACCGGAATCCTCGCCTGGCAGTTCGCACTCGAGGGACAAAAATTAAAAGGCACCCTGCTTGAGCATCTGGTCCTGGCGTGCATTCGAAGCTGATGATCTGGCTGGTGTGGTGGGTACACGCCCGCGGCCGGAAACGGCCAGAACTTTTGCCGAATTACCGGTTAGCGATTGAATTTTTGGCTTTTGGGATCGTCGGCCTGACTGCGCACTGGGGAGGTTTCCTAAGCCGCGTGAACGGGCCCGGTTAGTTGCAGGAATCAGATTTAGGACTGCGCCCGGCAACGGATGGAGTCCAGAAACAGAGGAAAAACTTATGAAATTAGTATATGGAGCAATCGTTTCGCGCCGCTGGTGTTCGCAGGAAATGGTGCACCTTATCCAAGCTAAAAGATAGCGGCGTTTGTGTTCGAGAAAGTGTATGTAACGACGCTTCCGTCCGCGATTCGCCCGAAGGTGGTAAAGAGCAAAAAGACATTTGGTGATTACGGATATGTGGCGCGGGAAGTCGACGAAAAGAAGGCACTCCTCGATTCGCCGCAAGGGGCGCCGAAGATTTCCATCGAAGTATTGGAAGCGCAGAAATCCGGAATTTTCGTGTGCGTTGATAGCCAAGCATCTGGTAAGAGCGGCGCAAAGTTCCAACGCGTGCTGTTGCTAGAGCTAAAAGACGGACTTCTGAAAGGCAGAGAGACCTGGAAGGAATTCGACGCTTGCCCAGTAATTGGCGGCGGCAACCAGGATTCGTCGAGCTCGAACTACTAGATCTCAAAACAGCGGATTGGTTTCTGTTTCGTGGAGGAAAACAAATTGCGTAGCGTATTTCGGATTGCATCGTTGCTCTTTCTGGGTGGACTTACCATCACAGCAGGCTTCGCACGGCTAACGAATACTTCTCAGGCGGACCAAGAAGTACAGGTCATTGAGATCTCCGCAAAGAAGTACGAATACACTCCATCACCCATCCGCCTAAAACGGGGCGCGAAAGTGCAGTTAAGGATTACGGCTCTCGACAGGGCCCACGGTTTTAGGATCAATCTCAACCCTGATGGATCGGACAAGAAGAGCGATGCGGGCCTCATCTTCAGTTCGAATGATGACTGCTTCAAGCTCGAAAAGGGAATCCCGACTGTAGTGGAATTTGTGGCCCGCACGCCCGGGACTTATTCCTTCCACTGCTGCAATCGTTGCGGGATCGGCCATGGCGGAATGAAGGGTCAGCTCATCGTAGAGCCATAAACGGATAGAGATATTGTAGATTTCTTCCCTTCGGAATCAAGACCTGGCAAATGAAATTTCTGCGTACGCGCGACCTGTCGCGTTTCTTGCAGGGACGCGGCGGCACAGTGACCGGGCCGTCGATGAGTCATTGCTAAGAAACGGCACGAAGAAACCACCGCGCTTCAGCAGAACGGCCATGACCGAATCCATTCAAAAGGAGGCAACCTCATCATGAAAGCAGGCCTGAGCGTCTCCTTGGGCTTTTTATTTGTCGGGCTGGCTGCGTTCAATGTCATCACGATGTTGCAGAGCTCTCGCTCCGCGCGGGCACCGCGGACACGTGCGCGAGCAATCACTCTTCATCGCGCCAGCGGTTATCTGTTCATCGGTTTATTCGCGGTGATGATCTGGTTTATGAGCAAGCGCCTTATGGGCTCGCCAGAAGCAATGGCTGGAGACGCCGCGTTACACATCGATCTGGCAATCTTGCTCGCACCGCTTCTCTTTTTGAAAGTAATGATCGCGCGGAAGTACAAGAGCCATCATTCGATACTCTTGCCGCTTGGATTAGCAATTTTCGCCATATCGTTCGTGCTTGTCTTCATCCGCGTTCTGCCGTACGCCTTGGGGAGAATCGATCCGTCAAGCTCGATTGTGAAGTATTCGATACTGCTTCTTGTCCTGTTCTGCTTCTTTCTCGTGAGCTTAGCTCTTCGCCCCGCAGGCTCGTCAGCCAGCAATTCATCACGATCTTCTTCTCCGCAGCCGTCGCTGCCGGCTACGAAACCGCATTCCGACTCATTTTCCCTTGAACTTATCCGCAACGAAGTGCAAACGCACGATGCCAAGACGCTGTGCTTTCGCATTCAAGAAGGCAAGCAGCTAATCGCCGAGCCTGGACAGTTCCTTACCTTCCATCTCAATATCGACGGCAATCAGGTTGTTCGTTGCTATTCGATCTGTTCTTCCCCGCTTAAAACAGACTATGTCGAAATCACTCCGAAACGGATGAAAAACGGATACGTTTCCGATTTCCTGAACGAAAGAGCGATGCCGGGACTTGTCATTCGTGCAAGCGGGCCTGCCGGGAAGTTCTATTTCGATGAAAAAGTACACAAGGACATTGTTCTCATCGCAGCTGGCAGCGGTATCACTCCGATGATAGCGATGCTCCGTTACATCGAAGACCGTGCTCTCGATGTGCCCGTCACCCTGATCTACTGTGTTCGAACCTCGCAAGACATCATCTTTCAGGACGAATTAACCCGTTTGAGCGGTGCACTTGCCCGGTTCCGGCTGATTATCACGCTGAGCGCTCCCGACGCCGGATGGAAAGGCAATAATGGCCGATTGAACAAGGAGTTGCTGCTCGAGCGAATTCTCGATTTCAGCGGGCCCACTTTTTTCCTGTGCGGTCCCGGATCGTTCATGCAGCATGCATCCGAACTGCTTAAGGAACAGGGCGTCTCCGCCGATCGCATCAAGCAAGAAAGCTTTGGTGGGAAAGCTTCGCTAGCGGTCCCGGATCCATCCGGAGACTCGTCTGTTCCCTTTGTTGAATTTTTGCGCTCGGGATTCCAGTTTGAATTGCTTCCCGACATGACCCTCTTGGAATTTGCGGAGACAGTGGGCGTTTCGCTTCCCTATGGTTGCCGGCAGGGACAGTGCGGAACTTGTGCAACCCGCCTGTTGCAAGGCCGTGTGACCATGCAAGCGGAAGACGGACTGAGCGCCGAACAGAAACGGGCAGGATTTATTCTTCCGTGCGTCAGCAAAATTCACGGTTCCATATGTATCGACGCTTGATGAGTCTTTACAATAGGACACCGGCTGGAGCCTGCTATCACCCCGCCGGAGGAGACTAGTTTTGTTTTCGGGCCAATCCTGAAAATCCACCGGGAATAAACCGAGCTGCAAGGCAGTCGATATTAAGCAGGCACAACAAGGCCCGCTCTACGGAACTCAGGACGGGAAGAGGTTTCGCTCCAAATCTATGGAATCCTGTCTCATCCAAAACTCACCGGCCACAGCAGCGCGTTACGTGCGCTTCGGTCCTTTTTATATCGATCAGCACCGCCAGCAAGTTTTTCGCAATGGTACTCCGCTGCGCTTGCAGGGCAAGGTCTATCAGGTCCTGATCTTGCTTCTGCAGAGGCAAGGAGAAGTGGTCACACGGGAGGAGTTGAAGCACACTTTGTGGCCGGCTGGTACGCACGTGAATTACGAGACAAATACCAACACCACCGTCAACAAGCTTCGACAGGCTGTCAGCGAATCCACGAACAAACTCTCTTACATCGAAACGATTCCTCGCAGAGGTTACCGCTTCGCAGGAACGGCAGTATTTTCGCAAATTCCATTTGCCACGATGAAGCCGGCAAATTCGCCGACAGCAGAGACTATCGACCCTGGCCGTGACCAAGAAGCACCAAAGAGTGACGCTTCCGGTTCGCATAAGTTGCCGACCATGATCACCGTTGCACTGATCCTAGCCGGCATGCTCCTCGGGGCAACCGCTGCGACCTATTGGATAACGCACTTTGCATAACAATGATTCGTATTGTGCGACATGACGATTGCGGACGGAAGGCATGCGGAAAGCAATTTGCCTTGTCCCCGATTTATGTTTGTATCGTGCGTATTCCTTCGGCTCTTTATTATCACTATTGCCATTTCGAATTTTTCCTTGCCGGCGGCCGCTCAATCGGTTGTCTCAGATAACATAAAACATGACACTCCGGGGAAGACCATTCAGCAGGGGCAATTCGTCCACATCGACGTGAATCTGACGCTGGTCAACGTCACGGTTACCGACCCTTATGACCGCGTGGTCACTGGCCTGGAGCCCGATAATTTCCGCGTCTTCGAAAATAACGTCGAGCAAGAAATACAGTATTTTTCCTCGGAAGACGTTCCTGTTTCCTTAGGCGTCATTTTCGACCTCAGCGGCAGCATGGCCAACAAGGTGGGTAAGGCGAAAGAAGCCGCGTTGCAGTTCTTCAAGACTGCCAATCCTCAGGATGAATTCTTCCTGGTAAGTTTCAACGAGCGCGCAGAGCTCATCAGCGCTTTCACCAACAGCGCCGACGATCTGCAGAGTCGGTTGCTCTCGGCTTCAGGGAAAGGACGCACGGCGCTTCTTGATGCGATCTATCTATGTCGGCGAAGCGAACGACCCGGGAAGATTACACGCTTGTCATATTTCTATAATACTAGAAATAAGGAAGTAGCGTCAAGCTCATTCTTAACCTTTTCTGGCGGGTGAGGTTTGGGCTGTTGATGGGGAGCACGAGTCCGAACTTCGAGAAGTGGGCTTGATTCTGGACTACACTCCAGGGTGTAGGTTCTTGAAGAGGAGCCAGAGCCATGCAGATTGGCACCGTCGCTAAAAAGATTGGCCTCAGTGTAGACGCGATTCGGTTCTACGAACGTAACGCCCTCTTGCCTCGTGCACCCCGAAGTGAAGGTGGTTTCCGGCAATACCAAGAAAGCGACATCGTGACGCTCGGCTTCATCCGCCGGGCGCAAGGGCTGGGATTCACGCTCGCTGAGGTACGGGAACTCCTTGCGCTAAGACAGAGCCGCCTGCAGCCGTGCGCTCCGGTGCGCCACCGACTTGAACAAAAGCTCGTCCATGTGCATCGCAAGCTCACCGACCTTCAGAAACTGGAACGGGAACTGCGGTTGGCGCTCCGAAGCTGCAACCGGGAGCTGCACAAACGATCCGCGCACTGCCCGCTTCTAGGCGACAAAAGCCAACTCAAACCGGGGAGCCGAAAATGAAGATTGAAGTTCTCTACGTGCCCGACTGCCCGCACCATCCGGCTGCGATTCTCAAGCTGAAGGAAGTCTTAGCTGCAGAAGGCATCGCGGCGGACATTACGGAAGTGGCAGTGAACGACATGGCGTCGGCGATGGCGCTTCGATTTTGCGGTTCTCCTACGATTCGTATCAACGGGCGCGATGTCGCGGAGGAATTCGGGGCCGTCCAAAACTTTGCCGTGTCCTGCAGGTTGTACCCAGGTTCGATCGAGCCGGTTGTTCCGCCTCTCGAAATGATACGGCGGGCCGTGCGTGACGCGTACAGGAGGCGGACGCTCCGTGAAACAAGGTAGCGGCATGTCGGCTTCGGTTGGCGCAATTCTGAGTTCGCTCGCTTCCCTGAGTTGCTGCCTTCCGCTGGGTTTTGCTGCGGCGCTCGGCGCCGGGGCGGCCAGCGCGTTCTTTATGACGCTGCGCCCGTGGTTGCTCGGACTCTCCGTCGTGCTGATCGGGCTAGGATTCTGGCAGCAGCGCCGTGCTACACAATGCGCTGTCAAAGGCCGGGTGGTAGGGCAGGTACTGCTGTGGGCGGCAGTGGTTGTCGTTCTCGGAATGATTCTGTTTCCTCAACAGATTGCAGGGTTCCTCGCGGACCGATTCAGCGAGACAGGAAAATGAAGAGAAAGGCCATCATTGCTGGGGTCGTGGCGGCGCTGTTGCTCGTGGCAGTAGCGTACTTATGGGGTCCTTCCTCGGTCGCGCCAGGACAACCGCCACTGTTGACGCTGACCGCTGCGAATTTCAGCGAATTTGAAACTGCTTTCGAAGCCGATACCAGTGTTCCTCGCGTGGTGCTGCTGCTTTCTCCCACTTGACCGACCTGTCTGCGGGGGGCCTCCGCAGCCGAACAACTGATCGCACGATATCCGGACCGAAGACTCCGCGTGCTGGTCGTGTGGGAGCCGATCCTGGCCACGGACTGGCGCTCGCCCAGCGGGAGTACGCTCGCGCGGATTTTCGATCAGCGCGCGCAGCAATTTTGGGATCCCAAGCACGTCGTCGCGCAGGAATTAAGCAGGATCGCCAAGGGGAAGTCTCAGATGGAACCGGACTGCTGCGTGAGCAAAGGGAATCACTGGGATGAAGCGATTCTGTACGCTCCACGGTCGAAATGGAGCGAGGGGGGGCCAACCCCAGTTTTTTGGAATGGTCCCGTTGTGAAGGTCATTCCCGGGCTAGAGAGCATGCTCCGCGAACTCCCGTAAATTTGGCGACTCTCTCGACTCTTCGATAGCAGTGGAGGAACCGCTGGGTTATACACTGCGGGTATGGTTGAAACCGCCATCTTTGAACGGAATGCTGTGTTCGGGAGCCCGACGGGACCACAGTATTTCACCATCGGCTGGAATGCCTTAGAAGGTCTGGTGACGCAGAAGTGCAATGCCGCGAGCTGAATGAAAGGCGGGTTCTGGCCTGTGTCTCCTTGGTCGTCCAACACAGATTCATAGGTGATGTAGGCCGCGAGCAGAAGAAAGCAAATGCCGACAAGGCGGACAATCTTCGCTAGCATTTAAGAACAGTTGCAGCGAGCTTCAAGGAGGGGGATCCATGATTATTTGCGATCTCTGCGGCGAAGCGAAAGATTGTCTTCAGAAGGAAATTGCCGGCAAGGAATACGATATCTGCCCCGAATGCTGGAACCCACTCGCACAAAAGCTGCGAGGGAGAGGCAGAGTGAAGAATCGGGAAACCGTCTTCCTACCAGCGCCAAGAATAAACAAAGAACGGGAAGATGAAGAGCCGGGGCCGCTACCAGGAGAGCCGCCTAAGATCTGGGGCGCAGTGGAGAGGCCACATTAATAAGCCGTACAACGAGCCGCTGCGAACCTCAATGGAGACTC
>Ga0070697_100003977_pt1 | contig 11343 bp, 8 predicted proteins | sample KBSK1501metaG_FD_65475 | JGI IMG/M metagenome (GOLD analysis project Ga0070697, IMG submission 65475) | Corn, switchgrass and miscanthus rhizosphere microbial communities from Kellogg Biological Station, Michigan, USA - KBS K1-50-1 metaG | ecosystem: Host-associated > Plants > Roots >... | reverse complement strand
CGTCGAGGTAGACGCCCGGCTCGACCGAGAAGACCGTCGGGCTGGGGAGCGGGTCTTGCGGGGCGGTTCGGCTCAGGCTCGGCAGCTCGTGGGTGGCGAGGCCGATCCCGTGGCCGGTCCCATGGCCGAATTGATCGCCGTGGCCCGCCGCGACGATCACCTCCCGGGCGGCCGCGTCCACGGCGTGACCGCTGGGGATTGCGCCCCGGCCCGCTACGGCGGTCTCGAGCGCCGCGATCGCCGCGGCCTGGGCGCGGCTGACGAGGTCGTACACCTCGAGATCCCGGTCGCGCGGCGACCCGACGAACAGCGTCCGGGTCATGTCGCTGCGATAGCCGGCGACCTGGGCGCCGAAATCGAACAGCAGCACCGCGCCATCCAGCACCGCGCTGTCGCGTGGCGAGCCGTGCGGCAGCGCGGCCTGCGGACCCGACAGGCAGGCGACGTCGAAGGCGAGCGCCTCGGCGCCGCCAGTTCGCATCAGCCACTCAAGATCGAGCGCGAGGGATGCCTCGGTGACGCCCGCCCGGATCCGTGGCACGAGGGCGGCCAGGGCGCGATCGGCGACCGCGCACCCTGCGGCGATCCGCTCCACCTCGGCCGGCTCCTTGATGGCGCGGTCCGCTTCGATCCAGCCCTCGACCGCCACCAGCTCGACATCGGGCGCCGCGGCCGCCAGCCGGCCCCAGGTGGCGTACGGCACGAAGCCGGCTTCGACCGCGATGCGGCGCGCGCCCACCGACCCGACGAGCTCCGGCCAGCGGTCCGGCAGGTTGCCGTAGGCCTCGAACAGCCGCGCCTCGGGCGCCTCCTGGCGGGCCTGGATCGTGTACCGGCTGTCGGCCAGGACCACAACGTCCTCGCCACTGATGAGGAACTGCCCACTGACCCCGGCGACCTTCTCCTCGCCGTCGGCCAGGGCGAAGCCCGTGAGATAGCGCATGTGCTCGCGGCGAACGCCGAAATAGGCGTCGACGCCCGCGTCCGCGAACCGCGCCCGCAGCCGCTCGACGCGCCGCGGACGCGAAGCCCGGTCGGCGTCGTTCCAGCGCGAGAGGTCCCGTGGCGAAGGCGCCACGGCGAAGTCGGACGGATCCGGCCACGTGCCCGGCCGTGCGGTGCGGCTAGCCGCCTGGCGTGTAGCCATATTTCTTCAGGTTGGCCTGGTGCTCTGCGTACGTCCTTTCGAAGACGTGCCTGCCCCCGCCGTTCGGGATCGCGAGGAAGTAGAGGTAGTGGTTGGCCGTGTCCGGGGCGAGCGCGGCATCGATGGAGGCCAGGCTGGGCGTGCAGATGGGCCCGGGCGGCAGACCCTTGACGAGATACGACTGGTAGCCGGCAAGCTCCTTCGGCAGCACGACGCCCGACAGCGCGACGCCCGGCGGCTTCCAGAAGAGGTACTGCTGCCACTGGGCGAAGTCGAGCTTGGCGAGGGCGATGGTGTCTAGCGCGTAGAAGACGACCGGATCCGCGTTCAGGATCTGGCTCCCGCCCTTCTGGCTGAGCCGGTTCTGATAGACGCCGGCGATGATTGGCCGCTCCTCGTCGAGCGCCGCCTCGCGCTCGACGATCGAGGCTAGCGTGAGCACCTGGTAGAAGTTGAGCCCGCGCGCTTTCGGCACGTTCAGCTTGTCGCCGACCTGCTGCTCGAACTTGTCGAGCATCATCGAGATGAACTCCTCGGGGGTCGTCTCGGGCAGGATCGAGTACGTCGCCGGATAGAGGAATCCCTCGAGCGACGTACCCGCCGGAAGCTTCAGCGCAGCGAGCCACTCGTGCTTCGCGATGAGCGACGCGGGCGGATGCTTGGCCAGTTCGTAGAACTGCTTCGGGTCCATCTTGAGCGGCAGCGTCTGCAGCTTCGCCGTGATCTGCTCGATGCGAAGGGCCTCGCGAAGCCCAACGTCGACATAGGGCGAGACCGGCGGTGCCTCGAGCAGCTCGACCAGCTGCTGTGGCGTCATGTTCCGCCGCAGGATGTAGTCGCCGGCGTTGAATTTCGTGGTGACGCCGCGCTCGATCGCGATGAACACGAAGGCTCGCGAGTCCGTCACGAAGCCCTCTGCCTGGAGACGGGCCGCGATCGTGCGGGCCGTGTCGCCGTTGTTGACGGTGAAGGGCGCCTCGATCGGGCTGTCACTCGGCGCGCGGTCGAGGTTGACGCCGATGTCCTCGCGGACGAGATCCTTGACGAACGGCAGCCCCAGGGCAGCCGGATTGTCGGCCGCCCAGCCGACGATTGCCCCGCGAACGACCGGGCGGAGGATCGTCACGGCGGCAACGAGCACGATCGCGGCCAGCACCAGCGCGAAGATGAGGAAGCGCAGCAGTCCGCCCGGGCCGCCGCCCCGGCCGCGTCGCCTGGCACCGCTGCCGGCCCGTGGCGCGTCGCGGCCGGGCCACGTCGTGGCGTCGTACGGGTCGGGCTCGGCGGCGTATGGCAGCTCCCGGTCGTCGCGCGGGCGTCCCCCGTCGCGGATCGTCATCCAGTGGTCTCCGTGCGCTGTGCGGCGTCGGCCGCGGGCGGGTCATGAGGCATGCCACCAGCGGCCCTGGCATCGAGCTCGTCCTGGAGGATGATCGCGGCGGCTTCGCGGTCGATCCTCGCCCGGTACGCCTGTCGCTGGGACGCGCTGGGTGCACCGCCCGATCGGCCGCGCTTCATGGGTCCAACCCGTTGCTCGGCCAGGTCGCTGGTGAGCCGCTCGTCGCGCAGCGTAACCGGCAATCCGATCCGCGGCTGGACCGTCTCGACCCACGCTCGGGTGAGGCGTGCCTGCGGCCCCTCGTCGCCCGAGACGTCGAGCGGGAGCCCCACCACGAGCTCGCCGACGTCGCGCTCCCGGACGACTTCGAGCAGCGCGGCCGCGTCAGCCTGGGGGGTCCTGGCCCGGCGAATGGTGGCGACCGGGATGGCCCGGCCGCCGTCACCGTCGGCCACCGCCAGCCCGATGCGTCGCTCGCCGAGATCGACGCCCAGCACGCGCTTCACGGGGCGGGAACGGTCGGCGCCGCGACCTTCAGGTCGATCCTGCTGTCGATCGTCGGAATCGAGGTCACCCAGTCGGGCCATACCGTGACCTGCACGTCGCCGAACGGCTCGAGCGCGGCGCGAGCCTGTGGAACTGGCTTGCCCCTGATCAGCTGCACGAGGCTGGGCTGGTCGACGACGCGGACCTGGGTGGCACGCGCCGTCACGGGGAAGACGATGCTCCCGCCATCGACCGAGGGCTGGCCAAGATCGACGTGCACGGACCCGCCGACAAGGGCGTTGCCAGTCGTCGTGGCGGCACGCATCCGATCGCCGGCGAGCGCCGTCACCAGCGACTCGTCGACGGCGATAACCGAACCGCGGCCCGTCATTCCCAGGTCGAAGGTGTCGACCTCCTGGCCAATCAGCGTGGCGGGGTCAACACTCGGGGCGGTGGCCTCCGTGCGGGTGTCGGCGAATACGGTCAGCGCAGCGGGAACGCGCCCCGGCTCGACAAGGATCGCCTGGAAGTCCTGGTCGAGCTGCTTCGTGAGCTGGGCCAAGGCCGCGTCGACATCGGGTTGCTCGATCCGCGCGAATTCGTTGTGGACGCCTCCCTGGGTCGGATCTGCATTGCTCACCCGCGTGAGGACCGGGTCTTCGCTGCGGGGCACTACCGTGATCGCGTTCGATTCAACATTCCCGCTCGTACCTGCGACGACCGCATCGACAATGACGGTGGCCTTCGACGGAATGACGATGTACCGCGGCGCACCCGGAATGAGCTGCGCCCGGGCGAGGCGGGCGGCGCTGCGGGTCCGAAACTGAATTCCGGTTTGGGTCGACACGATGCTCCCGGCGGGCACCGTATTCGCGCTGCCCGTGTCGTAGCTGCTGAAGGTGACCTTGCCCGTCGCCTTCTTCTCCTCAACCCGCCGTCCCTTGACCGTGAACGTGTTGTTCGAGGCGAGATCGAAAGTCAGTGGCTGGGCGGGGACGACGCCGGCGACCGGGTCTGATGCCGTGACCGCGGGATCCGCGCGGACCGAGAACGCCAATGGACCAACCGGCAGCTGGCGGGGCGCGACGGTGATCGTGGCGCTCGGCAGCAGCAGGTAGGCAGCCACGCCCAGGACGAGGAGCGCCAGCGCGACGAGCGCGACGGCGACGGCGGCAGCCGGCCGGCCGAGCGCCACGCGCCGCGGCAGGAGCGCCGGAAGCACGATCGCGTCCGCTGCGGAGTGGCGAGCGACGGCGGGTGCTGTCGACGGGACAGACGGCGATGCGACGCTGGCCGCAGGTGGCGCTACCGCGGGGGCCGCAAGAGGTGCCGCGGACGGCCCGGCGGGCGGGCCTTGCGCTGCCCGCCGGACAGGCGCCGGGCCAGCCGCCTGGGGCGCGATCGGCGGCGGCGCCGTGGCGACCACGGTCGGCGTCGACGGGTTGTCCCGGACCGATTCCTCGAATTCGCCCACCGATCCGAACACCGGCAGGCCCGCCGACGCGGCGAGGGCGCGCGTCGAACCCTCGCCCGCCACGATCGCCAGGCGGCGACCGCGTGTCTGCGCCTCGCGGGCGAGGAGCCGGAAGTTGATGCGCGACGTCGAGAGGCGCGAGCCCGACGGGATGACCAGCGCGACGGGCCCGTCGTCGGTCAGCCGGATCCGGGCGGCCGCGGACGTGATCTCGTCGTCGTTGTCGACGTAGATGATCGTGGGCAAGGCGGTCAGACCTTCATCGCCCGGAGGACGCGCCGCAGGGCGACGTCGAGCGGCGCCTCCGTCGTCTGGAGCTCGATCGCCTGGTAGGCGAGGCCTAGTGGGGTGACGTCCTGCTGATCCACCAGCAACTTGGTCTCGTCGCTGATGGTCTGGATCTGGTCCGGCTGCATCACGCTCACCTCCGGCGGGCGGGCGAACGGCAGCCGCTTCCAGAACCGCTCGGCGGCGAGCGCGTTGCAGATCTCGGGCAGGCGCGATCCGCCGCCGCAGAGGTGGATCCGACCCGGCAGCAGGTCGCCCGCCGCGAGCTCTTCCATGACGAGCTCGACGCCGGCCGCCCAGATCTCGACGTCGTCGGCGATGATCGCGGCGACCTCGGTGCGGTGGTCGACGTCGAGTCCGCGCGCGTAGTCGACCTTGAGCTCCTCGGCTAATGGGAACGGCAGGTCGAGCCGATCGGCGAGGCTCTTGGTGAAGGCGCGGCCACCCAACGCGAACATCCGCGTGCCCTCGATCCCGCCCTGGCGGACGAGTGCAACGTCCGTCGTGCCGCCGCCGACGTCGATGAACAACGCCCCGGACTGACGGACCTGGTCCGCGCCCAGCACGCGCGCCACCGCATAGGGCTCGGCGACGATCTCGAGCAGCTCGAGGTCGAGCTGCGAGGCGACGCTCTGCAGCGCGCCGAGGTGGACCAACGGCGCGAAGGCGTTGAAGATCCCGATCTTGACGTGCCGGCCCTGGAATCCCACCGGGTTGGTCAATGCGTAGCCGTCGATCGCGGCGGCGGTCACCGCGGCGTGGACCAGCCGGACGTCGACCTGCGGCAGCCCCGTCTCCCAGGTGATGGACCGCTCGGCCTCGCGCAGCGCCTCGCGCTGGACCCCGTCGATGAGCTTCTGCAGCTCCGCTTCGGTGATCGGCACGTCCGGCTTCCTGCGCTCCTGGCTGTGGGTCGTCGTGAAGCCCTTGACCAGCTCGCCGGCGATTCCGATGACGACCTGCGTTGGACGGAAGCCGGCCATCTCCTCCGCTTCCTGGAGGGCGACGGCGCAGTTGTCGACGACGGCGGCGATGTCGGCGACCGTGCCCGACTGCATGTGCGACAGGCCCTGTCGCTTGCGACCCACCCCGCGGACCGTGCCGTGCCCGCTGTCGTCGATGTCGAAGACGAGCGCCTTGGCGAATTCCGTTCCGACGTCGAGGGCCGTGCAGGCCGCGAGCGCTTCGTTGCCGTCGCGCTGCCAGATCCGCCGCCAGAAGGCCATCAGTGGCCGTTCCGAAGATGCTCCGCCACCGCTGCCAGCGCGTTCGACAGGCCCTCGCGCCGCGACCCGCGGCCCTGCGCCATCTCGGGCCGGCCGCCACCCTTGCCGTCGATCGGCGCCACGGCCACGCGAACCAGGTCACCGGCCGCGACGCCGCGCGCGACGAGGTCGTCGCTCACGGTGACGAAGACGTGCGGTTCGTCGGCATCGAGGCCCAGCGCGATGACGCCGGAGCCCAGCACGCCGCGGACGTCCTTGGCGACAGATTTCATCGCGTCGATCGAGGGGAACGGCCCGGCGAACGCGACAAGCCGAACGCCCGGCGCGACCTCCTCCGCGGCGGCCACGAGCTCACTGGGCCGCGGCAGTCCGGTCTCGCCCGAGCGAAGCCGGCGGCGGGCCTCGCGCAGCTCTTCCTGGAGTGCCTCGATCCGCGCCGGGAGCGCTTCAGGTGAAGGCGTGCCGGCGGCTGCCGCAGCACGATCGAGAATGGCGAGCCGGTCGCGGACGAGCGAATCCGCGGCGTCGCCGGTGACGGCGTCGATGCGCCGCGTGTTCGAGCCGATGCTCCGCTCGCCGGTGATGACGAAGCCGCCGATCTGGCCGCTGGCTCGGCAATGCGTCCCACCGCACAGCTCGAAGCTGTAGTCCGCGACCCTCACGGTCCGGACTGTCTCGCCGTACTTCTCGTCGAAGAACGCGTCGGCGCCACCCTCGATCGCTTTGGCCATCGCCATGTACTCGACCGTGACCGGCCGGTCGTCGCGGACGATTCGGCGGACCTCGTCCTCGATTGCCCGCTTCTCGTCGTCGGTCAGGCCCCGGTCGAACGGGAAGTCGAAGCGCAGGTAGTCCGGCGTGACGAGCGAGCCCGCCTGGCGGGCGCGCTCCCCCACCACGTTCCGCAGCGCCCGGTGAAGCAGGTGTGTCCCGGTGTGATTGCGCATGGTCCGTTCCCGCCGCTCCGCGTCGACGACGGCGCGCACCTGGTCGCCCACCCGAATGCGTCCCCGCAGCACGCCGCGATGGACGATCAGGCCGCCGACCGGCTTCTGCGTGTCGGCGACGTCGAACAGCACGGCGCCATCCGCGCCGAGGAGCTGTCCGCGGTCGCCCACCTGGCCGCCGCCCTCGGGATAGAACGGGCTGCGGGCGAGGATGACCTCGGCTTCGGCTCCGGGGTCGGTGCGGAGCTCCGCGTCGCCCCTGGCCTCCAGGTCGTCGTACTCGATGCCGTCACGCACCACGGCCGCCACTGTCGCGTCACCCGTCGTCGTTTCATAGCCGATGAACTCGGTGTCGCCGATGCGCTGCTGGATGGACTGGTAGAGCTGGGCGATTTCGGCGTTCCGGGCGAGCTCGGCTTTCCGGCCGCGGCGGCTTCGGTCGCGCTGTCTTGCCAGCGCCTCGTCGAAGCCCAATCGATCGACCTCGACGCCGTATTCGGCCGCCAGTTCGATCGTCAGGTCGATGGGAAAGCCGTAGGTGTCGTGGAGGCGGAATGCGACCTCGCCCGGCAGCTTCGGCGCATTCGCGGGCAGGTCCTCCGGTCGCCGGCCGATCACCCGTTCAGCCGACGTCAGCGGGATGAGCGCCTCCTCGAGCTGCACCGTCCCGGCATCGAGCGTCCGGCCGAATTGCGACTCTTCGCGCAGCAGGCCGCCCAGGATCTCCGCGCGTCGCTGGACGAGGAACGGATAGGCCGGCGCCATGACGTCGATGACGACCGACGCGGTCTGGGCCAGGAACGGCTCGCGCCGGCCCAGGAGGCGACCGTGGCGGACGGCGCGGCGGACGAGCTTGCGCAGGACGTAGCCGCGGCCCTCGTTCGCCGGCAGGATGCCGTCGGCGATGAGGAACGTCGCGGCCCGCGAGTGGTCGGCGATGACCTGGTAGCTGAAGCGCTCCTGCTCGAACGCGTCGGGATCGTGGCCAAGCAGCTCGCGCATCCGAGCGTGGATCGGCAGGAAGAGGTCGGTGTCGTAGTTCGTGGGGACCTGCTGGACGACCGACGCCAGGCGCTCGAGGCTCATCCCGGTGTCGATGCTGGTGAACGGCAGCGGAACGCGTTCGTCGGGGCGCTGGTCGAACTCCATGAAGACAAGGTTCCAGATCTCGAGCCAGCGCGGGCAGTTCTCCGAATGGTCCGGCACGCAGTGCGGGCCCTCGCTCAGATGGGCCCCGCGGTCGAAATGGATCTCGCTGCACGGGCCACACGGGCCGGTGTCGGCCATCCGCCAGAAGTTGTGATCGTCGCCCCGCTCGACGTCGCCCCACTTCGCCATCCGCTCGGCCGGCAGCCCGATCTCGTCGCGCCAGATGTTCCAGGCGACGTCGTCGTTGGTGTACGTCGTGGCCCCCAGCCGCTCGCCGGGGATCCCCAGATCGCCGGTGAGGAAGTCCCAGGCGAACCGAATGGCCTCGCGCTTGAAGTAGTCGCCGAAGCTCCAGTTGCCGAGCATCTCGAAGAACGTGTGGTGGCGGGTGGTCCGGCCCACCTCCTCGAAGTCGTTGTGCTTGCCGGCCACACGGAGCACCCGCTGGTAGTCGACGGCCCGGGTGTACGGCCGCTTCTCGACGCCGGTCAGGACGTCCTTGAACTGGACCATGCCGCTGTTGGTGAAGAGCAGCGTCTGGTCGCCGGCGGGGACGAGCGAGGCGCTGGGGACGGCGGTGTGGCCGCGAGCGACGAAGAAGTCGACGAACCGCTGCCGGATCTCGGCCGCCGGCCGCCCGACTATCCGCGGATCGCGCTCGAACCCATTCCCCATCCCGGCCAATGGTACTGAAACGGCACCGCCGGACCGTGTCCGGGCAGCCGGGTTGCTCAGGGCTGGCCGGCCTCGACGGGCCCTTCCGCGGCGCGTGTCTCGCCAGTTGGGGTGATGGCCTCGGCGGCGTCGCGGGCCCGGCGGTAGCGACCCCACAGCGCGGAGCCGGCGATTGCCGCACCCACCAGCGCTCCCGTCGTCACGCCCCGCAGGAACGTCGACATGATCGGCGACCGGTGGCTGCCCTCGAACGCTTCGGGCAGGAGCCGTTCGATCGTGGCGCGCGCGTCGCGTTGCCCCTTGCTGCTCATCGGCCCGCGCCGGCTCGACGGGACGGGCCCAGGACGGCAACGACCGTCACGATCGCCATCCCCAGCCACGCCACGACGGAGGCGGGGATGAGCCGGAAATCCCCGATTCGCAGCAGGTCGATCCCCAGCCGGCCGCCCAGCGAGTCGCCGGCCCACGCGCCCAGTCCTGCCGCGAGGAGCAGGAGCGGTAGCTGACCGCCCGCCGTGCCGCGGATCAGCACGAACAGCGACGTGTTGAAGAGGCCGACGAGGACCGCGAGGATCGGCGCGGGGCCGACGCTCACGCGGCCGAACCGGCCGCCGCCGCGTCGGCGCGGGCAATCCGGCCGCCACCCAGCACGACGTCGCCGTCGTCGAAGACGCAGGCCTGGCCCGGCGCGGCAGCCCAGACCGGCTGGTCGGTCTCGACCAGCCACCGGCCGCCGCGCAGCGGCTCGCGCCCCGAGGCGGGCCGGATCGAGGCCGCCACGGGCGCCGTGCGGTGGCGAATCCGGACGGCCGCCCGGAATCCGGCCACGCCGTGTGCGGGTGGCGGAGCGTCCGCGACGAAGGTCACGCGCTCGACGAGGAATGAGCGGGTCTCGAGGTCTTCGCGCCGGCCCAGCTGGATGGTGTTGGTCGCCGGGTCGATGCGCGACACGTAGCGCGGCGAGCCCAGGGCGACGCCCAGGCCCTGGCGCTGGCCCACGGTGTACGCGGCGACACCGACGTGCTCCCCCACCCTGGTTCCGTCGCCATCGACGAGCGGCCCTGGCTCCGGCTGCCAGCCGGCCCGCTCTCGGAGCGCGTCGCGGTAATCGCCGCCCGGAACGAAGCAGATCTCCTGGCTCTCCGGCTTGTCCGCGGTCACCAGTCCGAGGCCCGACGCGATCTCGCGAACCTGGGGCTTCGTGAGCTCGCCGAGCGGAAACCGGGCGTGAATGAGCTGGTCCTGCCGCAGGCCGTAGAGGAAGTAGCTCTGATCCTTGTCCCGGTCCCGCGCGCGCAGCAGCCGGGTCCCGCCCGCGACCTCCTCGCGGCGCGCGTAGTGGCCGGTCGCGACCGCCTCGCAGTCGTACAGGTGGCGCGCCCGGCCGAGGAGGGCCCCGAACTTGACGTAGGTGTTGCAGTCCACGCACGGGCTGGGGGTGCGACCGTCGAGGTAGGCGTCGAGGAACGGCTGGAGGACGCCGCTATCAAACTCGCGCTCCAGGTTCATGACATAGAACGGGATGCCGAGCTGGGCGGCAACGCGACGCGCGTCGTCGGCGGCGTCAAGCGAGCAGCAGCTCTTCTTGAACTCGGAGTACGTGTCCGCGACGTCGTGCAGCCGCATCCATACCCCCACGACCTCGTCTCCGGCCTCACGGACGAGCGCCGCCGCAACCGACGAATCGACGCCTCCCGACATCGCCACGAGCACGCGGCTCACGCGCGGACCCCCTGGCCGAGTGGATCGGCGGCAACGGCCGCCGCACCGACGCGCATCGAGGCGATCGTGGGTGGAACGACCCGGACCGCGGTGTCGATCTCGTCATCCGTGGTCGTCCGGCCCAGCGACAGGCGGAGCGCTCCGCGCGCCTCCTCCTCCGGGTAGCCCATCGCGGTCAGCACGTGCGAGACCTCGGTCGAGCCGGTCGTGCAGGCGGAGCCGACGGAACAGGCGATCCCCTCGAGGTCGAGCGACAGGGCGACGGCCGTGCCATCCGTGTCGCGGGCAATGATCGAGAGGAGGCCGGGCAGGCGGTCGATGGGATGGCCCGTCAGCTCGGTCCCGTCGACGCCGAGGACCGCGGCCTTGAGGCGATCGCGCAGCTTGCGGATCCGGCGGCTCGTCTCGGTCCGCTCCTCGCAGGCGAGGTCATACGCCGCCGCCAATCCCACCGCGCCGGCGACGTTCTCGGTCCCCGCGCGGCGATGGCGCTCCTGTGTCCCGCCGTGCTGCTGGGCGAGGATGTTGGTGCCGTGCCGCACGTAGAGCGCGCCGACGCCCTTCGGGCCCTCGAACTTGTGGGCGGCGATGGATACGAAGTCGGCATCGAGCGCCTCCACGTCGATCGGGACGTACGGCGCGGCCTGGACGGCGTCGACGTGGAACAGGACGCCCTTGTGGCTGCGGATGCGCCGGCCGATCTCGGCAATGGGCTGGAGCGTCCCGACCTCATTGTTGCCCAGCATCACGCTGACGAGGATCGTCTTGTCCGTGATGGCATGGTCGACGGCTTCCGGGTCCACGCGGCCGTAGCGGTCCACCGGCAGCTCCGTGATTTCGAAGCCGAACTTCTCGAGGTGGCGCAGGGCGTGGCCCACGGCGTGGTGCTC
>Ga0070697_100003976_pt1 | contig 11346 bp, 11 predicted proteins | sample KBSK1501metaG_FD_65475 | JGI IMG/M metagenome (GOLD analysis project Ga0070697, IMG submission 65475) | Corn, switchgrass and miscanthus rhizosphere microbial communities from Kellogg Biological Station, Michigan, USA - KBS K1-50-1 metaG | ecosystem: Host-associated > Plants > Roots >... | reverse complement strand
CTCGCCGGCCTGGGCGGTGCCGTGATAGCGCCCCTCACTGGCGTCGTGCCGACGCTGGGTCTGGCCTTTATCGCCAAGATCTTCATCACGGTGATCGTCGGCGGGCCCGTGATCCTCCTCGGCACGACGACATCGGGCGCGGTGCTGGGCCTTGTCGAGAGCCTCGTCTCCTACAGCTCGACGCCCATCTACGGTCAGGTCGCGATGCTCGCCGTCGCGATCATCCTTCTTCGGCTCCTCCCCCAGGGCATTTCGGGCTTCTGGCGCCGAGGCGTCTAGTGAGGGGGTGGGCGCTGTGGGCCGTCGCGGTCGTCGTGGTTACGGCGCTGCCGGCCGTGCTCTCGGCCTTCCAGATCGTTCAGCTCACTGTGTTCATGATCTACAGTCTGCTCGCGCTGAGCCTCGACCTTATCTGGGGCTTTGGCGGGATCCTTTCGTTCGGACAGGCGGCGTTCTTCGGCGTGGGCGGCTACTGCTACGGGATCGTGGGCATCAACTCGGGCAGCACGGCGCTCGCGCTCACGGCAGGTGTCGCCGGCGCCGCTGGGCTCGCGGCACTGCTCGGCTACTTCACGTTCTACGGCCGGGTCGGCTCGATGTACTTCGCTGTCATCACCCTGACGGTGACGCTGATTCTGCACCAGGTGATGGGCACGACGGCCGACCCCAGGTATGCGGTGGGCCAGGCTCGCCTCGGTGGCTACAACGGGATGACGGATATCCCGTCACTAGCGCTGGAGGTGCCCGGACGCGCCCCGCTCACGCTCGACCCGGTCCCGCTGTTCTACGTCGTGGGCGGCCTGCTTCTTCTGGTTCTCGCCCTGACCCGCGTCCTCGTCCAGTCGTCCTTCGGTCGCGTGCTTGCCGCGATTCGCGAGGACGAGCTCCGGACGGAGCTGCTCGGGTACGATCCCCGCTGGCGCAAGCTCGTGACGTTTGCGATCTCCGGCGGCATCGCCGGGCTCGCGGGAGGCCTCTTCGCGGGCTGGGGCAACTTCATGAATCCGCAGGTCTTCAGCATGTTTCAGTCGGCGCTGGTGGTCATCTGGGTGATGGTCGGCGGCCGAGGCACGCTGTACGGGGCCGTGGTCGGCACGCTCGCCGTCCAGTTCCTCACCAATTACCTGGGCACTGCGTCGGTCACCTACACGACCGTCGCACTCGGCGCCACTCTCGTGGTGATCGTTCTGCTGTTCCCGCGGGGCCTGCTGCCTGCCATCGAGGGCGCCGTCCGGCGAGCCGCCGGCCGGCGGGCCCCGGCGCCAGAATTCGCGCGATGAATGACGTCGTGCTCCAGGCGCGGGGTCTGGTGAAAGAGTTCGGTGGGCTGCGCGCCGTCAACTCCCTCGACTTCACCCTGAGGCGCGGCGAGCTGCGCTGCGTGATCGGCCCCAACGGCGCCGGCAAGAGCACGCTGTTCAAGCTCCTCACGGGTCAGCTCAAGCCTACGGCGGGGACGATCCACTTCAAGGGCGTTGACGTCACGCGGCTTCAGCCCCACGAGATCGCGCGAGCCGGGATCGGGATCAAGTTCCAGGTGCCGCGCGTCTATGATGGCCTGTCCGTCGCGGAGAATCTCTGGCTCTCGGCGCGCTTCCGTCATGGGGTCGGCGACGCCGGCGTGATCGTCGACCGGGTTCTCACCGAGATTGGCCTCGTCGAGCGCCGGGCCAGCCTTGCGGGTCACCTCTCGCACGGCGACCGGCAGTGGGTGGAAATCGGCATGGTGCTGACGTCCGACCCCGACCTGGTCCTCCTCGACGAGCCAACCGCCGGCATGACCCACGCCGAGGCGCGACGCACGGCCGACCTCGTGCGCGAGATCAACCGGCGGGCGACACTGATCGTGATCGAGCATGATATGGATTTCGTGCGAAACATCGCGGGATACGTCACCGTGCTCCACCGGGGCGCGGTGCTCGCCGAGGGGACCATGGAGGAGATCCGCGCGAACGACGTCGTCCGCGACATCTATCTGGGGAAACGCCCGCGTGCTCGAAGTTGAAGGGCTGCACGCGCGGTACGGGCAGGTGCCGGTGCTGAACGGTGTCTCACTCCGGGTGGGGGCGGCCGAGCGCATCGTGATCATCGGACGGAACGGCGCGGGCAAGACGACCCTGTTGCGCGCGCTCATGGGCTTCCTCCGCTCCCGCCAGGGGCACATCCGCTGGCGAGGGGTCGATCTCACGCACCTGCCGCCCTACCGGCGCGCCCGGCTCGGCCTCGGGTACGTGCCCCAGGGGCGTGAGATCTTTCCCACCCTCACCGTCCGCGAGAACCTCCGGATGGGGGCCCTCTCGGGCGACGGATCGCGCTTCGACGAGCTGCTGCAGATCTTCCCGCGTCTGGGCGAGCGCCTGGCGCAGCGCGGCGGTAGTCTCTCCGGGGGCGAGCAGCAGATCCTCGCCATCGCCCGCGCCCTCATGGGCGACCCGAAGCTGCTGCTGCTCGACGAGCCGACCGAGGGCGTCCAACCCTCGATCGTCGATGAGATCCTCGAGCAGCTCCTCGGGATCAACGCGCGATTCGGGGTGACGATGATCCTCGTCGAGCAGAACGTGGACTTCGCCTGCGCGTTCGCGCAGCGCGCCTATACGATGCTCAAGGGACAGATCACCGAGGAGCTGAGGCCGGAGGCCCTGTACGACCCGCGTGTCATCGCCGACTATCTTGGCGTCTGAGAGCGCCCGCACCGCCGGAAGGGGGAAACCATGAAAAGCGACGATCCCGTCACGAAGGAAACCGTCGAGCGCCTCTGCGCGCAGGCCGACCTGCCGCTCGGGCCGGAACGTCGGACCAAGCTCGTCCCCATGCTCGCTGGCCTCATCGCGGCTGCCAACGAGCTGAACCGCAAGATGGCGGCCGCGGCGCACCGGTCGATCCTGCCGATCCTGCGATTCCCCGAGCGATAGGAGGCACGTCATGGCACAGGGAGATCCGCTGGAGCTGACGATCATCGAGGCCGCGGCGCAGCTCGAGGGGCGCCGGCTCTCCCCGGTGGAGCTGACAGAGGCGATGCTTCAGCGCATCGCCAAGGTCGACAAGCAGATCCGAGCGTACATCACCGTCTGTGACGCGCAGGCGCGTGAAGTGGCGCGGGCCGCCGAGCGCATGATTCAGGCGGGATACTGCCTCGGCCCGCTCCACGGGATTCCGATCGCGCTCAAGGACAACATCTACACGCGCGGCGTCCGCACGACGGCCGGGTCGAAAATCCTGGCGGACTTCGTCCCGTCAGAGGACGCGACCGTGGCGGCCCGGCTCAAGCGCGCCGGCGCCATCATCGTGGGCAAAACGAACATGCACGAATTCGCCTGGGGCGGCACGACCGACAACCCGCACCACGGCACCTGCCGCAACCCCTGGAACCCCGAGCGCTTCCCGGCTGGCTCGAGCGGCGGGTCGGGCGCGGCCGTGGCCGCGCGCACCTGCCTCGGCGCGCTCGGGACCGATACGGGCGGCTCGATCCGGCTGCCGTCCTCGGTGAACGGAATCGTCGGAATCCGCCCGACCATCGGTCGCGTGAGCAACTACAACGTGGTGCCCTTGGCGTGGACGATGGACACCGTCTCGCCGATGACGCGCACGGTGGAAGACTGCGTGGTCATGTTCGAGGTCATCGCGGGCTACGACCCCTTCGACGAGCATTCGGCGCAAGTTCCCGTGGCGGATTACCGCGGGGAGCTCGGCCGCCCGGTGCACGGCCTCCGCGTCGGACTCATCCGGGATTACTCACTGACCCACGTGCAGAAAGCGGTCGGCGACGCGGTCCGCGCCGCGCTGAAGACGCTCGAGGGGCTCGGCGCCCGGGTCGAGGAGATCGCGATGCCGTCGATCCACGGCAACATCTCCGCGCAGCTCACGATCGAGTCGTGCGAGCCGAGCGCCTACCACCAACAGTGGCTCCGCACGCGCGCCGCCGACTACGGCGAGGACGTGCGGACCTTGCTGGAGCTCGGTGAGATGTACCTGGCCACCCACTACATCCAGGCCCAGCGGTATCGGAGCCTGCTGCGGAAGGAGTTCCTCGAGGGGTTCAAGCGCGTCGACGTCTTCGTCACGCCGACCCTGCCATTCACGGCCACACCCTGCGGCGCCACCGAGGTCATGATCGAGGGCAACCGCAAGGAGGACATGCTGTCGGCCATCATGCAGTTCACCGGGGTGCCGAGTCTCGCAGGCCTGCCCGCGCTGTCGCTTCCGGTCGGCTTCGACCCCGATGGCCTGCCCGTCGGAATGCAGGTGATCGGACGGCCCTTCGACGAGGGGACGCTGTTCCGGGTCGGTCACGCCTATCAGCAGATCACCGACTGGCACACGAGGTCACCTCGACTCTAGACAGCGCGCTGGCGCAGCGTAGCCGACGCTCCAGATCCGCGCTAGAATCACGCCAGAGCGTCGCGATGCGGACCTACCTCCGAGTGCGGGGCAATCGCGCCGACGAGATCGTCGGCGAGGTGGTGCGCGAGCAGCCGCTGACGATCTGGGTCAACGGCGAGAAGTTCCTCACGCTCCTCTGCTCCCCGATCAAGCTCGAGGCGCTCGTCGTCGGGTACCTCTGGATCGAGAAGGTGATCGGGGACCCCGCGGAGATCACCCGGCTCGACGTCTCCGCCGTGGACGGCCGCGCCGACGTGACGCTGGACCGCTCGGTGACGCTGCCGACCGAGCGGATTCTGACCTCGGGGTGCGGCGGCGGCATCACGTTCCGCATCGACCACCGATTGTTCCCCAGGCTCCACTCCACGCTCCGCGTGGCGCCGGAGACGCTGGCGCTCAGGATGCGAGAGCTCTTCGCCGCGGCGATCCACTACAGGGCCTCGCGCGGGATCCACGGCGCGGCGCTCTCGGACGGCGAGCGGCTCCTCGTCGTCGCCGAGGACGTCGGGCGCCACAACGCGGTGGACAAGGTCAAGGGCGAGGCCCTCATGCGCGGGATCCCCACCGAGGACCGCGTCCTCCTGTCAACCGGCCGCGTCTCCTCGGAGATGCTGCTCAAGGCCGCGCGGATGGGCGTGCCGCTCGTCGCGTCGCGGACCTCGCCCACGGAGATGGCGGTGGCGCTTGCCGAGCAGCTCAACATCACCGTCTGCGGGTACGTCCGGGGGGACAGCCTCAACCTCTACGCCGGGAGCGCGCTCCTGCTGGGGGAGGGGGCTGTGGCGGCGCGACGCTGACCCGCGCGGCTCCCGCGATACAGCGCCTGTCGTCGGACGAGCTCAAGCGGGCCCAGGGCGAGACCCTGGCGACGCCGCGGATGCGCTACGGCGTCCTCGCGCACGCGCTGTTCCTCACGATGGACCTCCTCTACGGGCGCAGGCGCCACCTGTCGAAGTTCAAGGTCCTCGAGGTCATCGCCCGCGTTCCGTATCAGGCATGGGAGCACGTGGCCTACATTGCGATCACCCACATGCATCCCCGCCCGGACTTCGCACGGCGCGTCTTCGAACGGATCAAAGAGAGTCGGCTCCAGCAGGACAACGAACAGTGGCACCTCTTGATCCTCGAGGAGCTCACCGATCGGAAGGGGATCAGGGAGGGCTTCGTCCGGTACCGGGTGATGCCGCAGCTGATCGCCTTCGTCTACTACCACATCAGCTGGCTGCTTTACGTGCTCCGACCCCGGTGGAGCTACCTCCTCAACGCCAGGTTCGAGGACCACGCCGAGCACGAGTACGTGCAGTATGTTGCGGAGACCCCGGCGCTCGAGGCCGAACCCTTCGAGAGCATCTTCGCCGACGACTACGGGCACTTCGCGTCGCTCGCCGACCTCTTCCGCCAGATCGCCTATGACGAGCGGGTGCACAAGCTCGAGAGCCTCGAGCGCGTCGCGACCGCACGCTTCGAGTAGAGACGCATGAGCGACGAGCCTTCGGTCGAGGGGAAGTACCAGGCGCTCCGCCGGGGTCTCCGGTCGCGGCGACGTGACGACCCCGCGCTCGATCTCTTTCGCCGGATCGAGACGAGCCTCTCGGACATCGGGCTCGTCGATCGCATGCTCCTCGAGCTCAGCCGCTGCTACAACCCGCTCACGAACGGGCCCATCGTAGATCTGGCTGCGCGCCGGGGCATCGTGGAATCCCTCCGAGCGGGGCGGCCCGATGATGCGAAGAGGCTCTTGGACGAGTGCCTCACCCGGTACGCGCCCCCCGCCGAGGCGCCCAGGGCGTCGCCCCCACCCGACCCCGGAGAGCTTCCCCTTCCAGGGGCATCCGGCTAGGCGGGGCCCCCCATTTCCCTAGACGCGCCGCGGCTTGACGATGGTCAGACCAGTGTCTAGGATTCCGGCGATCGAAGCGCCAGACTCCCGGGATTCGAGGAGGTTCAGGCGATGACACAAAGTCTCACCGACCATATCCAGACATCGCGCTTCGTGGTCGTCGACGTGAAGCATGCCGAGGGTCGCCTGCGCGTCAGGGGTGAGGCCGACGTGTGTACCGAGCTCGCCTGCTCGGCGCACACCCTCGTCGTCACGGACGAGGACACCAAGGCGGGTCTCGACGCGTTGAACCCCGGAGACATCATCAAGGTCGAGCCAGCGGACGGGCGTCCCGAAAGGATCGTCGTGCTCCGCCGGGCGTGGGATGAGCTGGCGAGCCCCGAGGTCTAGCGGCGAGCCGGTGACCCCGCCCGAACGGGCCCTCCAATCCGATCATCGCAGAGGAGTGTCGCTATGAGTTTGTCGCGACGCGACTTCCTGAGATACGGCATGGCCGCGGCCTCCACCGCCGTCGCCTCCGGGGGGATCGATCTGAGCCCCGTGGAGGCGGCCGCGACGTCGCTGCGGATCAAGGAAGCCAAGGCGTTCCCGGGCGTGTGTCCGTATTGCGCGGTCGGTTGTGCCCAGCTCATCTACGTCAAGGACGGAAAGATCGTCGACATCGAGGGTGACCCCGATGCGCCCCACACCGAGGGCGCGCTCTGTCCGAAGGGCTCATCGACGTATCAGCTGTCGCTGAACGAGCGGCGGATCACGCGGTGCCTCTACCGCGCGCCGGGCGCGACCGCGTGGGAGGAGAAGCCGCTCGACTGGATGATGGCCGAGATCGCGCAGCGAGTGAAGAAGTCGCGCGACGCGACCTTCGTCGAGACGGTGAAGGTCGGCGCCAACGAGGTGCCGGTCAACCGCTGCGAGGGGATCGCGTGGCTCGGCTCCTCGGTGCTGGACAACGAGGAGAATTACCTGATCGCCAAGCTCGCGCGCGGGCTCGGGCTCGTCAATCTGGAAAATTCGGCCCGGCTCTGCCACTCGGCGACCGTTCCGGCCCTGGGGGCCACGTTCGGCCGCGGCGCGATGACGACCAATCTGATCGACGTCCAGTACGCGGACGTCATCATGCCGACCTCCAACTGGGCCGAGTGCCACCCGGTCAGCTACAAGTGGGTGATGAAGGCCAAGGAGCGCGGCGCGAAGATCATCCACGTCGATCCGCGCTTCACCCGGACTTCGGCCACGGCGGACATCTGGGTGCCGATCCGGTCGGGCACCAACATCGTGTTCTTCGGCGGCCTGATCCGGTACGCGATCGAGAGCAAGAAGTACTTCCACGACTACGTCGTGGCGTACACGAACGCCCCGCTCCTCCTCGATCCCAACCTCAAGACCCCCGCGGAGCTGGACGGGCTCTTCAGCGGGTTCGACCCCGCCAGACGGAGCTACGACCAGTCCACCTGGAAGTTCCAGCTGGACGCCGACGGCTATCCGAGGAAGGACACGACGCTCCGCGATCCGAACTGCGTGTTCCAGCGCCTCCGCCGGCACTACAGCCGCTACACCCCGGAGATGGTCGAGCGCGTGTGCGGCATTCCGAAGGAGCTGTTCCTCAAGGTCGCCGACATCTACTGCTCGGCGTCGGGGCCGGACAAGACGGCGACGGCCTCGTACGCGCTGCAGCTCAACCAGTCCACGAACGGCGTGCAGCAGATCCGCGCCCTCTGCATGCTGCAGCTCATCCTCGGGAATATCGGGCGTCCCGGCGGAGGCGTCGTCGCGCTCCGCGGCCACTCGAACGTGCAGGGCGCGACCGACTTCGGGACGCTTTACCACATGCTGCCCGGCTACCCCGCGGAGCCGTTGCAGGGGCCGCACCCGACGCTGACCGACTACCTGGAGAAGACGACGCCGAAGGGCGGTTACTGGGTCAACAACCCGAAGTTCGTCGTCAGCCTGCTCAAGGCGTGGTGGGGGCCGGCGGCGACGAAGGAGAACGACTACGCCTACGACTACCTCCCGAAGCGCGAGAAGGCCGACGCGTACTCCCACCAGCACTTCCTCGTGGGGATGTACGAGAGGAAGGTGAAGGGGTTCATCTGCATGGGCCAGAACCCTGCGGTGGACAGCCCGAACGCCAAGATGGCGCGGCAGGCGATGCGGAATCTGGAGTGGATGGTGGTCGTCGATCTCTTCGAGACCGACACCGCCGCCGTCTGGAAGGAGCCGGGTGTCGATCCGAAATCCTCGCAGGTCGAGGTCTTCTTCATCCCCGGCGCGCCGGCCGCCGAGAAGGACGGCTCGATCACCAACACGATGCGGATGGCCCAGTGGCACGTGAAGGCCGTCGAGCCGCCCGGCGACGCGCGCTCCGACGCGGCGTTCATCGTGGACGTGGGTACCCGCGTCCAGCAGCTCTACAAGGACTCCAAGGCGAAGAAAGACCGCCAGGTCCTCGATCTCGTGTGGGACTACCAGCCCCAGGGGCCCAAGAAGGAGCCCAACATGGAGCTGGTGCTCAAGGAGTGCAACGGCTACGCGACCGACGACATCGTGGACAAGGACGATAAGCCCCTCTACAAGAAGGGCGAGCCGCTCAAGACGTTCGGCCACCTGAGGGACGACGGCTCCACCGCCTGCGGCAACTGGATCTACACCGGCATCTACCCCGAGGAGGGCAAGAACCTGGCCCTCCGACGCGAAAAGCCCAAGGCGGGCGACTACCTCGGCCACGGCTGGGGCTTCGTCTGGCCGGCGAACCGGCGGATCATCTACAATCGCGCCTCCGCCGATCCCTCGGGCAAGCCCTGGAGCGAGAAGAAGAAGCTCATCTGGTGGGACGCCGAAGCGAAGAAGTGGGTGGGCAACGACGTCCCGGACTTCAGCCCGACGATGGCGCCGGACACGCCGCGGGCGAAGGACGGCCCGTTCAAGGGCATCAGCGGCACGGACGCCTTCATCATGAACCCTCACGGCCTCGGACAGTTCTTCGCCTCGATCGTGGACGGCCCGTTCCCCGAGCACTACGAGCCGTTCGAGTCGCCGACGAAAAACCTCCTGTCCAAGGTGCAGAACAACCCCGTGGCGAAGGTGTACAACATCGGCGACCTGAACAAGCTCGGCACGCCCGACAAGTACCCCTACATCCTGACCACGTACCGGCTCACGGAGCACCACGCGGCCGGCATGTCGCGGCACGTGCCGTGGCTCTCCGAGCTCTTCTTCGGTCACTTTGCGGAGATCGGGCCCGAGATGGCCAAGGAGCTCGGGTTCCAGAACGGCGACATGATCACCGTCGAGACGCCGCGCGCGACGATCAAGGTGCGCGCCCTCGTCACCGAGCGGATCAAGCCGTTCGTGATTAACGGCAAGAAGGTCTACCAGGTCGGCATCCCGTGGCACTGGGGCTACCAGGGCGTCATGAAGTCCGCGCGGGGTGACATCACGAACGACCTCGTCGCGAGCCTCGGCGACCCGACGACGTTCATTCAGGAGTCGAAAGCCCTCCTCTGCAACGTCAGGAAGGAGGCGTAGCCATGGCACGCACGCTCGCGATGTTCACAGACGTTTCCCTGTGCATCGGGTGCCGCGCTTGCCAGGTCGCCTGCAAGCAGTGGAACCAGCTCGCGCCCGAGGAGCCGGAGTGGACGGGGACCTACCAGAACCACGCGCACTTTACCGACAAGAGCTACCGCCTCGTCAGGTTCTTCGAGGAGACCGACGACAAAGGGCAGATCAAGCAGTGGCACATGATGTCCGACGTGTGCAAGCACTGCGCGCAGGCCGGCTGCCTCGAGGCGTGCCCGACCGGCGCGATCTACCGGACCGAGTACGGGACCGTCAACATCAACCAGGACATCTGCAACGGCTGCCGGTACTGCGTCTCCGCCTGTCCGTTCGGCGTCGTCTCCTTCAACCACGATACCGGCACCGCGACGAAGTGCACCTTCTGCAACGACCGGATCCACAACGGGCTCGGGCCCGCCTGCGCGAAGGCGTGCCCGACCCAGTCGATCAGGTTCGGCTTCCGCGACGAGCTGGCCGGCGTCGCCCAGACGCGGGTCGAGGAGCTCCGAAAGCTCGGCTACAAAGACGCCCAGCTCTACGGCGCGGACCAGAAGGGTGACCTGGGCGGCCTCAACGCGTTCTTCCTGCTCCTCGGCAAGCCGGCGCTCTACGGGCTCCCGGAGAAGCCGAAGCTCCCGCAGCGCAACGTGCTCGTCGACTCGCTCCTGTCGATCGGCTCCGCCTTGGTCGTGGGGCTGGGCGCCCTGGTCGCCTTCAGGGGGCGGGGCGGCAGGGGAGACGCGTGATGGAGCCCGGTCTCCTGAAAAGCGCGGACTGGCCGGTCCTGATCGAGGTTTACTTCTTCCTCGGCGGTATCGCCGGTGGGGCGTTCGTGATCGCGACGATCGCCAACCTCCTCGGCCACGAGCGGTATCGCGACATCGTCAGGGTCGGGTACTACCTCGCTTTCCTCGCGGTGATTCCAGGACCGATCATCCTCACCGAGGACCTCGGTCTCCCCACGCGCTTCCTCCACATGCTGATGGTGGCCAAGCCGTCGCTCGAGATCGGCATGGACGCCGTCAACGTCGGGCCGTTCCACCTCAAGCCCTTCTCGCCCATGAATGCGGGAGCGTGGGCACTGCTCGCGTTCAGCGCCTGCGCGTTCCTGGCTGCGCTGGACGTCTTCCTCGAGCACCGGGGCGGTCGGAGCATGCGGACGTTCCGCGGCGTCGTCGGCGTGATCGGCATGTTCTTCGGGTTCTTCCTCGCCGCCTATCCCGGCGTCCTCATCGGCGCCACGGCGCGGCCGCTGTTCGTCAGCGCCCACTGGCTGGGCGCTCTCTTCCTCGCCGTCGGCGCCTCGACAGGCGGCGCGGCGATCGCCCTCATCCTGAGCGTGCTCGGCGCCACGCGGCGCGAAGCGCTCTCGCGGCTCATGCGGTTCACCGCGTTCGCGCTGGTCGTCCAGCTCGTCGCGCTCGCGCTGTTCATCCTGTCGGTCTCCACGGCGGGCTCTGCAGGGATCGCCCGCGCGCTGGCGCAGCTCATGACCGGACCGTACGGCGTCCCGTTCTGGCTCGGCGCGGTCGTCGTCGGTATCCTGGTGCCGTTAGCGCTCCACCTCG
>Ga0070697_100003972_pt1 | contig 11356 bp, 10 predicted proteins | sample KBSK1501metaG_FD_65475 | JGI IMG/M metagenome (GOLD analysis project Ga0070697, IMG submission 65475) | Corn, switchgrass and miscanthus rhizosphere microbial communities from Kellogg Biological Station, Michigan, USA - KBS K1-50-1 metaG | ecosystem: Host-associated > Plants > Roots >... | reverse complement strand
GCGACGAGCGAGCGAGCGTCGGTCAGGTGCTCGCCCCAGCTGACGGCGCTTCTGACGCAGGCGATCGCTGGACGCGCGCTCGAGGTGTCCAGCGGCGCCGGGCACGACGGGGTGTACATGTCGGAGATCACCGACGTCGCGATGCTGTTCGTCCGCTGCAAGGGCGGGATCAGCCACAACCCCGCGGAATCGGTGACCACGGCCGACGTCGGCGTTGCGCTGGACGTTGTCGGCCGCTTTCTCGAGCTGCTCGCCAGACAGTGATCGTCCGTGGCGGGACCGTGGTCACGGCGCGCGGGGTCGAGAAGGCGGACATCGTGGTCAACCACGGCCGGATCACCGAGGTCGGTCCGGACCTCGAGGGCTTCGGCCAGGTGGTCGACGCTTCCGGCTTGCACGTCTTTCCCGGCGGGATCGACTCGCACGTCCATCTCAACGAGCCCGGGCGCACGGAGTGGGAGGACATCGCGCACGGCACGTCGGCGCTGGCCGCCGGCGGCTACACGTCATTTATCGACATGCCCCTGAACAACCTGCCGGTGACCACGACCGTCGAGGCCTTCGACCTCAAGCTCGCGGCGATGGAACGCTCGGCCACGATCGACTTCGGCCTGTGGGCGGGGCTTGTCCCCGGCAACCTCGACCAGCTCGGGCCGCTGGTCGCGCGTGGGGCGATGGGCTTCAAGGCGTTCATGTGCCCGAGCGGCATCGACGAGTTCCCGGCGTGCGACCTCGACGCACTGCGCGAGGGAATGGAGAGGATCGCCTCGCTGGGCTCGATCGTGCTCGTGCACGCGGAGTCGCCGGCGCTGCTTCGCAACGTGGCCGGCCCCACGGCGGCGGAGTTCATCGCCTCGCGACCACCTGAAGCGGAGATCCAGGCCATCGAGGATGTGATCGCGATCGCGCGCGACACGGGTTGCCGCACGCACGTCGTGCACGTGAGCACCGTCCAGGGGATGACGACGATCGCAGAGGCCCAGCTGCGGGGAGTGGACGTCAGCGCCGAGACGTGCCCTCATTACCTGCTGTACTCGGACGACGACCTCCAGCGCCTGGGCGGGCCGGGCAAGTGCGCGCCGCCTTTCCGCAGCGCGGGCAACCGCGACGACCTTCGCGCGATGGTGGCCGCCGGCGAGGTGGAGATCGTCGTCTCCGACCATTCGCCGAGCACGCTCGAGCTGAAGCAGGGCGACGACTTCCGCAGCATCTGGGGTGGCATCGCGGGCTGTCAGTCGACGCGGCAGCTGCTGCTGGCCTGGGACGGGATCGAGCTTCCGCTGGTGGCGGCGGTGACGGCCGCCCGCATCGCCAAGCGATTCGGGCTGGCGAACAAAGGCGACATCGCACCGGGCTTCGACGCCGACCTGTGGCTGGTGGACCTGGACCAATCGGACGAGGTGCGGCGCGAAGACCTCCGCTACCGCAACAAGCTCACCGCCCACGAGGGGCAGGGCATCCGAGGCCGGACCGTGAAGACCCTCGTCCGCGGCCTCGAGCCCTCCAACGGGGAGCACATTCGCCCCGTCTGGCGGTGACCAAACAGGATCGTCTCCGACACGCAGAATAAGCCTCGTCGCGGAGAGGTTGGTTGAGGTCGAGATGCGCTGGATGATGTCGTTGGCGAGGTTTGTGTTCGCAAGCGCCTCGCGACGGTTGGCGCTCGGGAATCCATCCGCCGATCTGCACGCGCACTGGGACCGCCTGTCGCGGAGCTGGAAACCAAGACAGCTCGAGTAGCGGCTGCGCCTCGGGGGTCAGCCGACGCTGAAGAGGGGCTCGCCTCCGAAGACCAGCGGATCCTCCGGTTGAAACGCATCAGCCCGCTCGTTGAAGGACTGAAAACCAGGGTCATTGTCGTGCTCGTGGTGGCCCTCTTCCTCTGACTCGACCGCGATCACGTAGTTGGCGATGTCGTCGCGTTCGCTGCTGCCGAAGCCGGAGCGGAAGATTCGCGCGCTCTTGAAGAGCCCACGATCGTGGTACTCGCGCCATCGGGGCAGCTCCTCCTGCTCAAAAAGGCGTTCATACTCTCCGGCCTGCTCTTTTCTGATCCTGATCACCAGGACGGCCATCTCGCTCATTCGCTCCTCCTAAGCCGGGTGCTGACGGCGCCAATCTCCCGGGCGACCTCCCTTTCGTCGGCGGTGAGCAACCTCCCATCCCTCACCACGGCCCGGCCGTTGACGACCACGGTCTGAGCCCGCGCCGGCGGCGCGAGGGCCAGGCCGGCAAGCGGGTCTTTGATCCCGGCGTGGGCGAGGTCGTCGACGCGGAAGCACGCGACGTCGGCGCACTTGCCCGGCGCGAGCTCGCCGCAGTCGTCGCGGCCGAGGCAGTCCGCGCCGCCTTTCGTGGCCAGGCGCCATGCGGTGCGCGCGTCCAGCGCCTGCGGCGACGCGTTGCGCACCCGGGCCAGGAGCAGCGCCTGGTGCGCTTCCATCGCCAGGTTGGCGTCCTCGTTGCTCGCCGCGCCGTCCAGTCCCAGCGACACGCGCGCGCCGGCGCGCACCAGATCCTCCACGCGGCAGGTACCCGCGCCAAGGCGCATGTTGCTCGACGGACAGTGGGCGATGCCCGACTGCACCTCCGCCACACGGTCAACCTCGGCGTCGCTCAGGTGAATGCCGTGCGCGTACCAGACGTCGTCGCCCGTCCAGCCCAGCTCCTCCATCAGCTCGAAGGGCCGCATGCCGAAGCTCTCGAGGCAGAAGCGCTCCTCGTCGAGCGTCTCCGCGAGGTGGGTGTGGAGACGCAGCTGGTGCTTGCGCGCCAGCGCCGCCGAGTCGCGCATCAGCTCGGGGGTGACCGAGAAGGGCGAGCACGGCGCGACCACGACGCGGCACATGGATCCCGGCCTGGGGTCGTGGAAGCCCTCGATCATCTCCTGGGTGTGGGCGAGGATGGCGTCGTGCTCCTCGACCACGCTGTCTGGCGGCAGCCCGCCCTTCGACTCCCCGAGCGACATGGAGCCGCGGCAGGGGTGGAAGCGCAGGCCGAGCTCGCGCGCGGTCTCGACCAGGGCTTCGAACAGGCCGGGCTTGCCGCGCGGAAAGACGTAGTGGTGGTCGGTCGAGAGCGTGCAGCCGGACAGGAGCAGCTTCGTCATCGCCGCGCGCGCGGCGGCCCGCACCACCTCGGCGTCCATGCGCGCCCACACCGGGTAGAGGGCCCGCAGCCACTCGAACAGCGTCCCGTCGGGCACGTAGCCGCGCGTCGCCCACTGGTACATGTGGTCGTGGGCGTTGACCAGGCCGGGCATGGCGACGCAGTTGGGCTCGTCGACGACCTCGTCGGCGCGCGGCGCCGCCCCCGAGCCGATCTGGTCGACGAAGCCGTCCCGGATCAGCAACCAGCCATCGTCGATCTCGCGGATGCCGGTCCAGAGCAGCCCTGCCTTGAGGAGCAGGGTCACAAGGTCAGGTCTTGCGGACGGACGGGCACGCGGTCGATCGCGCGGCCGGTGGCGGCGCGGATGGCCGCGACGATGGCCGGACCCGAGGAGATGGTCGGCGGCTCACCGACGCCCTTGAGGCCGTAGGGCGAGTTCGGGTCGCCGAGCTCGAGGATGTCCATCTTCACCGGCGGCATGTCGAGGATCGTCGGCAGCAGGTAGTCGGTGAAGGACGCGTTCTTGATCACGCCGTCTTTGACCTGGATCTCCTCCATCACCGCCAGGCCCAGGCCTTGCGCGGCGCCGCCCTCCAGCTGACCCTGCACCGCGAGTGGGTTGATCGCCTTGCCCACGTCCTGGGCGGTCGCGAGCTCGACGACCTTGACCAGGCCGAGCTCGGTGTCGACATCGACCACGGCGCGGTGGGCGGCGAAGGCGAACTGCATGTGGGCGTCGGACTGGCCGGTCTCGGGGTCGAGGTGGTGGGTCTTGCGCGGCCGGAACTCGCGTGTCTCCTCGATCACGGCGTCGCCGAGCAGCGTCGCGAGGGAGACGATCGGCCTGCCGCCGGCATCGACGACGGAGTCGTTCTCGATCCGCAGCTCGCTCGCCGGGTGTAGTTCCGACTGGGCGAGGTCGAGCACGCGCCGGCAAACGGCCTCTGACGCGGCCTTGACCGCGCCGCCGGTGATGTAGGTCTGGCGCGAGGCGGACGACGAGCCCGCGGAGCCGACGCCGGTGTCGGCGTTCAGGACGACGATGTCGGTCACGCCGAGCTCGCTGCCCGCGACCTGGGCCTGGACGAGGGCGACGCCCTGCCCCACCTCGGCGGCGGCGGTGTGGACCTCGACGCGCGGCTTGCCGTCGTGCACGGACAGGCGGACGCGGGCCGTGGAGTAGTCGTCGAAGCCTTCGGAGTAGCCGATGTTCTTGAAGCCCGCGGCGTAGCCGACGCCACGCGTGACGCCTTCGCCGTGGGTGGTGTTCGACACCCCTCCAGGCAGAAATACCTCTCGCCCCTCACCCTGACCCTCTTTCGCGAGCGGGAGAGGGAAGGCACGCACTCTGCGCAGCAGCTCTGCGACGGGGACCGGGCCGTCGATCGCCTGCCCGGTGATCGCGCGGTCTCCCGTCTCGAGCGCGTTCTTGATCCGCAGCTCGACCGGGTCCATCTCCAGGGCGGTGGCGAGCTTGTCCATCTGCGCCTCGTGCGAGTAGCAGTTCTGGACCGAGCCGAACCCGCGCATCGCCCCACACGGCGGGTTGTTGCTGTACACGACGATGCCGTCGATCGTCGCGTTGGGCACGCGATAGGGCCCGCAAGCGAAGCAGGTCGCGTTCGCGATCACCGCGGTCGAGCTCGAGGCGTAAGCGCCGCCGTCGAGCAGGATGCGCGCTCTGACGTAGACCAGCCTTCCGTCTCGGTTGGCGCCGTGCTCGTAGCTCAGCGTTCCCGGGTGACGGTGCACGTGGCCGACGAACGACTCCGGGCGCGAGTAGGAGATCTTCACCGGCCGGCCCGTCTTCAGCGCGAGGAGGCATGCGTGCGCCTGCATCGAGAGGTCCTCCCGCGCGCCGAACGCGCCGCCGATGCCGGCCATCGTCAGCCGCACCTTCTCTTTCGGCAGGCCCAGGATGCCGGCCAGCTGCTGCTGGTCGACGTGCAGCCACTGGGTCGCGATGTGCAGGTCGACGCCGCCCTCGCCGTCGGGGATGGCCAGCCCGGACTCGGGGCCGAGAGGCGCCTGGTCCTGCATGCCGATCTCGTACTCGCCTTTCACCACGACGTCGGCGCGCGCCGACTGGTCGCCGTGGCGGATCTTCACGTGGCGCAGGACCCTGCCGTCCTCGGCGCGCGTCACCGGCGGCAGCACCTCGTAGTCGACGCGGACCTTCGCGGCGGCCCGGCGGGCCTGCTCGGGGTGGTCGGCGGCGACAACGGCGACCGCCTCGCCCCAGTAGCGGACGAAGTCGAATGCCAGCACGGGCTGGTCGGCGATCTCCAGGCCATAGAGCTTTTCGCCTGGCACGTCCTCGTGCGTGAGCACGGCGTGCACGCCCGGCATGGCGCGAGCCTCGGACGCGTCGATCGAGCGGATCCGCGCGTGCGGGTGCGGGCTGCGCACCGTCGCGCCCCACAGCATCCCCTCCGCGCGCAGGTCGGACGAGTAGACGAACGCGCCGCGGACCTTCGGCGCGGCGTCCGGGCGGCGGACGCTCTCCCCTACCTTCATCTTCCGGCCGCCATGTGCACCGCCGCGATGATCGTGCCGTAGCCCGTGCAGCGGCAGACGTTGCCGGCGAGGGCCTCGCGGATCTCCCCGTCGGTGGGATGCGGGACGCGTTGAAGGAGGTCGTGGGCGGCGACGACCAGGCCCGGTGTGCAGAAGCCGCACTGCACGGCTCCTGCCTCGACGAAGGCCTTCTGCACCGAGTCGGCGTCGACGCCTTCGACGGTCGTTACGGAGCGGCCGCTGGCCTGGCCGCCGAGGACGAGGCACGCGCACACGAGCGCGCCGTCGAGGTAGACGGAGCACGAGCCGCACTCGCCCTGCTCGCAGGCGTTCTTGGAGCCGTACAGGCCGAAGCGTTCGCGCAGCACGTAGAGCAGGCTCTCTCCCGGCCAGACGTCCTCGGCCGCACGCCGCTCGCCGTTGATCGTGGTTTCGATCCTCACGTCCAGCACCACTGCAGACATCGTCGCGCCATCACCGCCAGGGCGTGCCGGCGGTAGGCGGCGGTGCCGCGCACGTCATCGATCGGCTTCGCCGCCGCGGCGACAAGCTCGCCGAACCTTCGCATCGCGGCGTCGCTGGGCGGGCGCCGGTTCTCCCAGTCGAGCTCGCCGTGGATGAACTCCTCGGCCTGGACCGCCCGCAGCGGGGTGGGCCCGGCCGAGCCGATGCCGGTGCCCACGCGCCGGTTGGCGGGGTCGACGTCGAGCGCGAACGAGCACACGGCGATGACCATCGCGTTGCGCGTGCCCACTTTGGAGAACTGCTGCGGACCGGGCGCGGGCGCGACGAGGAAGGCGGCGATGAGCTCGTCCTCGAGCATCGCGTTCTTCTTTGGCCCGGTGAAGAACTCGCGCACCGGAATGCGTCGCACCCCGGACTTCGAGTGCAGCTCGACCTGCGCGTCCGCCGCGAGCAGCGGCGGATGCGCGTCCCCCGCCGGCGAGGAGGTGCCGAGATTGCCGCCGACCGTGCCGCGGTTGCGGATCTGCGGCGAGCCGACGGTGCGCGAGGCCATCGCCAGGCCGGGCAGGCGATCGCCCAGCTCGTCGATCAGACGCGTGTAGGTGACCCCCGCGCCGATGCGCAGCACGCCGTCGTCCGTTCCCCACTCCGTCAGGTCTTTGATCCGGGTCAGGTCCATGATCGACGCCGGCCGGCCGTGGTCGAGGTTGAGCTCGACCATGACGTCCGTGCCGCCCGCGATCGGCGTCGTCTCGGGGTGGGCGGCCTTCATCTCCAGCGCCTCGGCCCAGGTCGAGGGCTGAAGGAACTCCATCGCTACCAGGCCAGGCCGGAGTCGGGAGCGTCTTCGCGCGAGACCGTGCCCTCGATCTGGCCGTACGGGCGGTCGGACGCGTAGAAGACCTCGTTTGGGTTCTCCAGGCCGAACGGTGAGAGGTCGACCACGAAGTGATGCTTGTTCGGCATCGAGATCCTGACCTCCACGACCTCCGGCCGCGCCTCGAGCACCGCCGAGGCCATGGTGTAGAGCGTCTGCTGCAAGGACAGGCTGTGCCTGGACGCGAACGTGTCGAGGAGCAGGCGGCGGACCTCGGCGTACGACTTCGCCCACTCTGCCTGCGCGTCGCGGAAGCGCCACCGGGCGGTCAGCGAGGTGGCCATGATCCGGTCGTGCGTCTCGGGTAGGGTCGTGTAGCGGTCCTTGATGTAGCCGTGAAACTCGGAGCCGGTGGACTTGAGGACCACCAGGTCGGAGACGCCGGCGACCACCCAGGTGCCGTCGTCCGAGCACGTGACCATGGCCAGGCGCCTTTCGGTGCCCGCGCGGACGAACGCGTGGTCGTGGATCCGCTCCCAGCCGAACTCCTCTACGTGGACGCGCGCGCGATAGACGGGCGCGAAGTCGCTCACGAAATGCCTCGCGAGGCGGATGGCGAAATCCTCGATCTCGCCGACACCGTCGTGGGCGAAGGCGAACACGGTGTTCTTCTGCGTGTCGGTCGGCAGGACCTTGCTGTTGTCGCCGGTGAGGTGCGTGTCGGCGAAGTCGCCGGCGAGGGCCACGCTCACGTTGAGGTCCTTGATCTCGTGCCGCGCGCCTTGCCTGGTGACGCGGACGACGTGCGTCTCCGACTTCCCGTACTGGTTGTCGCCGAGGACGATCTTGCTCAAGTGCCCCTGTACGTGGTGTATCCGAATGGGCTCAGCAGCAGGGGGACGTGGAGGTGGCCGCCCTCGAACGTGAAGACGACGGTCACGGTGGGATAGAAGGCGCCGAGGCCTGAGCGCTCGAAGTAGGGCCTCGTGTCGAAGTCGAGGCGGTACTCGGAGGGATCCAGGTCCTCGTCGGACAGCGAGCGCACGCGCCCGTCGGCGTCGGTCGTCGCCTCGGCCACTTCCTTCCAGTCGCCGTCGGGCTCGCGCCGGTGCAGCTTCACGTCCAGGCCGGCGGCAGGCGTGCCGCGCATGGTGTCGAGCACGTGGGTGGAGATGCTCACGACGTCAGTTTCGCCATCCGAAGCAGGACGATCTTCCGCAGCTCGCGCTTGGCCTCCTGGAGCTCGGCCACAGGGTCGTTGCTCATGCGCCGTTGCAGCTCGCCCAGGATCTCCTCGGCGCTCCGGCCGCTCGCATGGATGAGAAAGACGTGCCCGAACTTCTCCTCATACCGTCGATTTTCGGCGGCCAGCTCGGACAGCGTCGGGGCCGAAGCCTGCAGGGCGCGGTTCTGCTCCCGCTCCGAGGTCGCCGGGGCGTCACCGCCGCGCTCGCCGATTCGGGGATGCGCCTTCATGGCCTCGAGCCATTCCTCGTCGGTCAGGGCTTCCATGGCGTGGTCGGCCGCCTCGAAACCGCGCGTTGCGACCTCGCGCGCCCACCGGCGGTTCGCAAGACACTCGTAGAGCCGAGCCTCGAGGTCGTCACTCAATCCCCAACGGCACCAGCTCGAAACGGCCTACATCGACGAGCCCGCGATCTGTGATCTTCAGCTCGGGGATCACCGAGAGGGCGAGGAAGCTCAGGGTCATGAAGGGCGCGGCCATGGTCACGCCCATGGCGTTCAGGCGCTTCTCCATCGAGCGCAGCCGCTGATCGACCTCGGCCAGCGGGCGGTCGCTCATCAGGCCGGCGATGGGCAGCGGCAGCTCCTCGACGGCGCGCCCGCCTTCGACGATGACGATGCCGCCGCCGATCTCCGCGAGGCGCGTGACGCAGGCGGCCATGTCCGCGTCGTCGACGCCGAGGACGACGATGTTGTGCGCGTCGTGCGCCACCGTCGAGGCGAACGCGCCGCGTTTGAGGCCCACGTTGGTGGCGAAGCCGAGGCCGATGCGGCCGCTGGCGTGGTGGCGCTCGACGACCGCGATCTTGACCAGGTCACGTGCGGGGTCGGCCACGATGCACCCCCTGTCGACCCTCGGCTCCACGGTCTCGACGCCGGTGATGAGCTGGGCGGGGATGACGCGCATCACGCGGATGTTCTTCGGGCCGGCGGGGACGTGGAACGAGCTCGCGTCGACGGGTGCGAGGCTGACCGTCTGCCGCACCCACTCGGGCGCCTCCAGCCTGACGAACTTCGGCGCCGCGCCCCGCTTCAGCACCGACCGAGGCCGGAAAGACTTCAGGTCCTCGAGGACCAGGATGTCCGCCTGGTAGCCGGGCGCGATGGCGCCCAGCCGCCACAGGCGGTGGCAGGTCGCCGCGTTGATCGTCGCCATGACGACCGCGTCCTCGGGGCTGATGCCCTCCTCCACCGCGACGCGGACCATCTGGTTGATGTGGCCGTGCTCGACGATGAAGTCCGGCTCGCGGTCGTCGGTGCAGAAGGCGCAGCGCTCGGTGCCGTACTTCTTGACCAGCGGCAGCAGGTCGCGAAGGTTGCGCGCGATCGAGGCCTCGCGCAGCAGCACCCACATCCCCAGGCGGCGCTTCTCCAACGCCTCCTCGAAGGTGAAGGCCTCGTGGTCGGTGCTGATGCCGGCCGAGATGTAGGCGTTGAGGGCCGGGCCGCGCACACCCGGGGCGTGGCCGTCGACGTGGTCGGTCAGGCCGGTCTCGAGCTTGGCCAGCTCGGAGGGCGCGCCGGCGATGACGCCTGGGAAGTTCATCATCTCGGCGATCCCGATCGTGCGGCTGCGGCGGAGAAGGCTCTCGATGTCGCCTGTGGTGAAGGGGCGACGCGGGGACTCAAAGCGTGAAGCCGGCACGCACGACGAGGCCATGACGAAGACGTCGAGCGGCAGGTTTTCGCAGCAGTCGAGCAGCCAGTGGATGCCGTCGGTGCCGAGCACGTTGGCGATCTCGTGCGGGTCGGCGACGACGGCGGTCGTGCCGTGGGCGAGGACGGCGCGCGCGAACTCGTCGACCATCAGCTTGGAGGACTCGATGTGCATGTGGGCATCGATGAAGCCAGGGACCAGGTACGAGCCCTGGACGTCGAGGCTCTCGCGTCCCTCGTAGCGGCCGAGCCCCACGACGTGGCCGTCCTTGACGGCGACGTCCACGTCCAGCCACTCCTTGGTGAAGACCGAGAGGACACGGCCGCCGGACAGCACCAGGTCGGCCGGTTCGTCACCTCGCGCGACCGCCATCCAGTGTGCGTCGATGACGGAGACTTTAGCGAGAGTGTCGCGACCTCGTGGGACGAAACAGATTCGCGAGGATGGACGGCCGGAGCCAAGGAAAGGGTGGCGCGACGAGGAGCGCATCGAGTGATGCGCGACGAGGAAGCGCCGGGCCCCTTGACGCAGGCTTCAGCGCCGCAGGCGCCCGGCCGTCCAGACCGCGAAGCTGTGAGGAACATCGGGGGCGCGACACTCCAGTCCGGGCCGATTGGACGAGGCCTCAAACGCTTAGAGGACCCGCGGTTCTTGCGCGGGCAGGGACGGTTCGTGGACGACCTGCGGCCCGAGGGGTGCATGCACGTCGCCTTCGTGCGCAGCCCGTTGGCAAGCGGGCGAATCCGGGCGGTCGAGGGCAGCATCGTGGCTGCGGACCTCGAGGGCTCGTGCCGGCCGATCGTGGTCCACCTGACCACGCCCGGCGCCGTCTCGCCGCCGCGCCCCATCCTCGCCCGCGATCGCGTCCGCTTCGTGGGCGAGATGATGGCCGCCGTCGTCGCCCCGACCAGGTATGAGGCGGCCGACGGGGCGCAGGGAGTCTCGCCGGACATCGAGCCGCTGCCGGCGGTCATCACGTTCGAGGACGCCCTGGCGGAAGGTGCGCCGCTGGTGCACGACGACGTGCAGGGGAACCTGTACTTCGCCGGCCATCGCTCCTACGGCGACCTGGACGCGGCGTTTCACGGCGCCGACCTTGTCGTCGAGGGCGAGGTGACGCATCCCCGCGTCGCCGCGGCGCCCATCGAGCCGCGCGGCGTGGTCGCTCAGCCTGACGGGCACGGCGTGACCGTCTGGACGTCGACCCAGGTCCCCCACCTCGTCGCCGACGCGGTCGCCGAGTGCCTCGACCTCGATCGGCAGTTGGTGCGCGTCATCGCGACCGACGTCGGCGGCGCCTTCGGCGTCAAAGCCCAGGTCTACCCCGAGGAGGTCCTGCTCGCGTGGATCGCGAGGCGACTCGGCAAGCCGGTCAAGTGGACCGAGACGCGTTCCGAGCACATGCAGGCCGCGAGCCACGCCCGCGACCAGCGCGTGCGTTTCTCCGCCGCGGTGCGCAACGACGGGCGAGTGCTCGGGCTGCGTGCCACGGTGTGGTCGAGCATCGGCGCGTACGGCATCAGACCTTTCGGGCCGCTGCTGGA
>Ga0070697_100003971_pt1 | contig 11357 bp, 21 predicted proteins | sample KBSK1501metaG_FD_65475 | JGI IMG/M metagenome (GOLD analysis project Ga0070697, IMG submission 65475) | Corn, switchgrass and miscanthus rhizosphere microbial communities from Kellogg Biological Station, Michigan, USA - KBS K1-50-1 metaG | ecosystem: Host-associated > Plants > Roots >... | reverse complement strand
CCCGCCATCCGGTGCGCGGCGCCCTCGTGGACCATCCTGTGTGGACGTTGGCGGCGCGCCATCCGAGACGCGGCTGCCCAGCCGACCACTCAGCCGACGAGGTGACCGGCGGGACCGGGTTGCCCTCAAGGAATGGGGCAAAGAAGCTGGCCGGACGGGGCGGCGCAGGCCTGCGCCTGCGGGTCAGGATCGGCGGCACCCACGGGCCCGGTCCTGCCGGTGGAAGCGTCGCGGGCGGCGGGGCCCACAGGAAGCGACACCGGCCCGGCCGGGCGGTCTGGGTACGCCGACGCTGGCGCAGGATCGGCGTGATTGGCTGGGCGAGCGGGCATGGCAGCGTCAGGAACGTACCGCGGCGCCGCCCTGAACGCGGTGGCCGCCGGCCTTCGATGACCGCCGGAGGGAACAGAACGTCGGGTGTGATCGTCGGCGGCCACGGCGGCGGCAGAATCTCACCACGGCGTGCCGGCCGGACCAGGGTGCGGCGCCGGGCGGCGATCCACTGCGGCGCCATGGCGGGCGGTGCGACGACGGGCTGTGTCCACGGCCCAGGGAAGAACTCGCCCCGACGCACCAGCGCGCGGGCCCGCGTACGCCGCGCGAGCCTCGCCGGGACAGCAGCGGTCGTCTTCGGGTAGTCGAAGAACCTGCCGCGGCGTACAGCAGAACGCGGACGGCGGGCCATCAGCCACCCTCCTCAGCTAGGAGGTCTTACTCTTCCCACTCGACGGTCAGCACGAGCTTGTGCGACGCCGGGAGCGCGTTGTTGCGGTTGATGAATGCGAACCCATCCGTCGTACCCGCCGCGATGATCAGCTCCTCGACGCCCTCCCACGGCAGATCGGCGCCGGACTGGGAGTTGAACGCGACCTTGAACTGGTCCGGCGACGTGAGCGTCGGCGGGGTCGCGTACGTGGTGTGGAACAGCGCGGCGGCGGCGGGCGAGTTGGGGTCCATCTTCGCGCCGGTGACCGACCCGCCCGGGGTGGTGCCCGCGTTCGTCGTGCGGGCGATGCCGAGTTCGACCTGCTGCGAGGTGGGTGTGGCGGCGCCGGCGATGACGCCGACGGTGACGCGGCGGAGCTTGGCGCCGTTGCCGGCGATCGGCCGGAGCCATGCGAAGGCGGTGTCGGCTGCGAGGGCCGCCGCCGACTCGACGGTTGCGGTGTATCGAGACACGGTGGTTGTCCTCTCAGAACAGGCCGGAGTATGGGCTGATCAGCGGGTGTGGCGGCTCGGGTGTGGCGGTGGACGCGGCCCGGACGGCGATGGTGACCGCCGCCCACGGGATGCTGCCGCTGGTGGTGAACGTTCGCGTGCCGGTCGCGCCGGAGGCGGAAAGCTGCTCGGTGCCGCCGACGCCGGAGATGCCCCCGGTGTGGATCTCGTACTGCTCGACGAACGGCGAGCTCGGCGACGTGTATGCGGGGGCACTCGCGCCGCCGCCTGAGTTGTCGAAGACGATCAGCAGCGAGTCGCTGTTGCTGGGGGAGACCGACGGGGCGGCTTCGGAGGTGCCGGATCCGGAGGCGCCGGCGCCGTTGCCGTCGTTCGGGGTGGTCTGGTCGACGCCGATGAGCGGGTAGACGACCATGCATTTGTCTTCGTCGCCGGGGGCGCTTTCGGTGACGGAGATCGTGTACGTGCCACTGACTGCGATCTTGGCGTAGTAGACGTTGATGTGGGCGAGGTTCGTGCCGGCGTCGGCGCTGCCGCCTGGCCATGCGACGACGGTGGGTGTGTGGCCGGCTCCGTCGTCGACGGTCGGGGTGTTCATCGCCGAGGCGGTGTAGAAGTCGTTGCCGTGGGCGAAGACGGCGACGTCGCCGGATTGGAGGGCTACGGCGCCGCCGATGGTGGGGCTGGAGCCGTTGTTGGCGAAGACGCTGGGCGCGCCGCCGCGGATGGTGATGGTCACGGCGGTCACCCCCGGTGTTGGTCCTGGCCGATGGTGAGCGGTTCCACGCACGAGTCACGAGCAGGTGGTGGGTGCTGCTGCCATCGGCCAGGACCTCGTCCCCGCCCTGGGACGCAGAAAGGCCCCCGTCCGCACCGGGGGCCTGTCGCTGGGCGGCGGAGCCAATGCTCCGACCATGGAACACATAGTGTTCACCGCAGGTCAGGATGTCAAGCCGCGATCATCAGGCGGCGTGTCGGGGCGCGGGGCGATGTGCGCAGCGACCTTCTCCAGCGCCGACTCGCCAACCTCGAACCACAGCCAGCCTCCCTGAGTCGCGACCAACTCGCGAAGCTCCTCAGCGATCCGGGCTCGCTCGTCGGCTCGCGCCAGCCGCTCTATCTCGGGGACGATGCGGTCGAGGAGCGCCAAGAGCTCGTCCCCGTATTGGAGGGGACCTTCACGCAGCCGCTCATTCGCGATCTCGTACGCGCGAGTCTGCAGCTCCCGGCTCACTCGGCGGCCCTCCACTTGCTCGTGACGCGCAAGACGATCCAGTGCGCCTTGCCCGGCTCGCAGTTCCAGCAGTCCTCCCGGTAGGCGTGCTTCTCCAGCTCTCGGCGCGCCTCCTCGCGGTTGGGGAAGGCGAAGCCGTCAACGCGGACGGACACGCGGCCGTCGGGGTGGCCGATGCCGTACTCGGTGCTGGCGACCTCGATGCGTTCGATCTCCGGCACTATCGCGCCTCCGTGATCGGCTGTTGGGGTACGCCGTCGACCCAGTCGGCCCACCGGATCGGGTCGACGGCGATCGTCGACGCCGGGTGTACCGAGATCCGGGCCCGGCGGCCGAGCTCGTCGGCGAGTGCGATCAGGCGGGCGTTCTGCTCAGTGAGCGTGCGCACCTGCTCATCCACCGAGCCCGCGGCTACGGCCGCCTGCTCAACGAGTTGACGCCGCAGGCCGCGGATCTCTTCCTCTCGGATCCGGATCATGTGCTCGGCTTCGGCGAGTTTGCGCTTGACGTTGGAGCTGCCCATCACGCCTCGTGCGGCTTGCTGCGCGGGAGACGGTTCTCCAGCGGCGCATGGTGGTGGAACTGCGTGCCGCATAAGGTGCAGCGCAGGTCGGCGTCGAGGACGCAGTCTTGGCCCTCATGCGGGACGAGCACGAACTGCTCCGGCATGACGGGAGTAACGTTCTCCCGCAGGTCCTGCGAATCATCTGGGTCGAAGTACATGGGGGCTCCCATCGGTGGGTGTGTTCAGGTTACGCGCGGCCGCCCGCCAGGAGGCGTACGGCGGGCCCGTCGACCGTCGGGGCGGTGTCGTCGGGGCGGAGCGCTCGTGCGGCGTCGTGGGCGCTGTACAGCACGGGACGGATGCGGTCCTCTGTACGTCGCCACCGATGCAAGCTGGCGAGTTGGTGGATGCGGCGTACCGGCAGCGCGTACAAGACGGCGAGTTCGGCGGCCGACATCCACCGGCCGCGCTTGAGCCCGATCCACCGGCCCAATCGGGCCAGCTCCTCCACCGGCCAGGCGTGCTCCGGGTCCTCACACGTCACCTGCAAGGGCAGGAGGGCGTCGGTACGCCGTACCAACGCCCGGACTTGGCCACGGCAGGGTTGCCCGTCGACGAGGAGCGGACACGGTCCGATCTGCACCACCGACGTCGGCTCGGCGGTCGTGATGGCGTACGCCCGCCGGCCGAGGTAGCCGAGCCGATCCGACGTGTCGCCGGCGTTCGGCCGGGCAGCGAGCCAGGGCGCGTTGGTGCCGACGATCGCGGCGAGGACTTCGTTGCGGTCGTCCCACTCCCACGACACGAGGTCACGCGGGCCTACGGCGCCTGAGGGGAGCGCTGGGGCGAGGATCCACCGTTGGGGGAGGCGTACGCCACCACGGATCGCGGTGATGGCTTGGACGAGCTCGACGAGCAGCTTGCGGATGTCGTGGCGGGCGGCTGCGGCCGCGATGTCGAGGCGGAGGCCTGCGTGGGTTCCGCCGGCCACCGTGCCGCCGCCTGTGCCAGACCCGGCCAGTTGCTCGCCGAGCTCGTCATGCAGCGCGGCCAACCGTAGGGCATCCGATGCGATGTGGTCGACGTGGTGGCGGCATAGGAGGTAGCCGTCGCGGGCGGGGGCGGGTCCGTCGGCGCCGCGCGGGAGGCAGCCGGGGGTGTGGCACCAGACGGTCAAGAGCGCTCCTCTCGGGCAGCGTCCAGCGGGATGGTCTCGCGGTGCCGATCCTGGCGGGCCTTCCAGCGGTCGTAATCGCGGAGCGCCTTGGCCACGGCGCGTTTGCGGGTCCACGCGAATGCGCCGGGTAGGCCGGCCATCGTCTCGGTGACGACGTAGGCGTGCCAGGTGATGCGGCCCATGCGGGTGATGCGGAGCTCGGGCGTGACGGCGTGGATCTTCAGCGGGACGTACGGGTAGGGGCATTCGACGCGGGATGCGAGCCATGAGATCTTCCACTCGCGGGCGAGGTCGTCCGGGAGCGGCGGTAGGCCGGCATCGCGCCGGGCGGCGTTGACGGTGATGAGCTCCTCGCGTGCGCGGTCGCGTAGGGACCGTTGGTCGGGCAGTGGCCCGTCGGCGTTGACGGTCATCGGGCAGCCTCAGGTCCGATGAACTCCGTCTCCGGCGCCTCAGCCCAAGCGATCGAGTCCTGGCGATACTCGGCGGCGAGTTTGCGGAGCTTGCCCTTGACCCGGTCGGCGATGTCGTCGAGCAGCTCCACGCACCAGCACGCGTTCTGCCACCGGCTCGCAGAGTTCGACGTCCAGCAGCCATGGAGCTGTACGCGCGAATCAAGGTCGAGAGTCCGGTTGACCCGATGGAAGTAGCTGGACCATTCGGCCTGGGTGAGCTTGTCGTCGCTGTTGCCGATCGAGATATAGACGATCACTGGCTCTCCTGGGGTGCGCAGTCGGTATGGACGAGCCCGAGCGGCTGGCGGGACCAGCGCCGCGGCTGGCCTTCGTAGATGCCGAACCGGCAGACGGAGCAGGTGGTTTGGCGTTGGTCGCTGCCGCCGACTCTGGTGCCGGCGTTGTTGAGGCTGGGTTTGACGCCCATCACGGCTCCTGGAGTGCGGCGATGGTGGTTGGCCGGCCGGAGGTGAGCCGACGGATCTGGGCGGCTTGTTCGGCGATGTGCGCCTGGGCGTGGGCGAGGTCGTCGCGGAGTTGCTCGGTCTCAGCCAAGGCCCGCCGGGCGTACGTCAGCGCTGCGAGCACGGCCGGGTCAGCCAAGGCCCGCCGGGCGTACGTCAGCGCTGCGAGCACGGCCGGGTTGTAGACGCCCTGGGCTTTGGTGAACTGGTCGACGTATTCGATGGCTTCGGCGGTTGTGAGGTCAGCCACGGTCGCCACCTGGCTCTCCGGGTGCCGTCGGCAGCTCCACGATCTCCTCCGCGGCCGCCTGGGTCGCCTTGCGCCACTCGGCGATCGCCTCGTCCAGCTCACGCTCCTCGTCGGTGCCGTCGACCGGAGCCAGGACCAACTCCAGGAACGCGACCGCCCACGCGGACTCGTAATCGTCCCGGGCGTATTCGAGGAGTTGGAGCATGGCCCGGTCCTCGGCATCGACCTCGCCGGGGTTAGCGGCGAAAGCTTGACGGCCTTGCCAGGCGAGGGCATGGAGGATCTCCTCCTCGCGGCTGAGTGGCCCGCGCGGTGGGGCGTTGCGGTTGGCGTACGTGACGAGCTGCGAGGCCAACTCCAGGGCCTCGTTGGCGGGCATCTCCGGCGCGGTGAGCGCCTCGCGTACGGCGGCCGGGTCCAACGTCCACGCCTTCGGCGGCCCGTCAACCTTCCACGGAACCACCTCTTCGGCCCGGTCGCACAGGCCGAGGATCTTCCCGCGCTGCATCGCCATCATGTTCGCCCGATCCTGCTCCCGAGCGAGCGCCTCGGCGGCCTCCAGAGCCAGCTCGACCCATGCGCCCTCGACGGCCAGGGCGGACGGCAGCGGCGCGAAGCCGAGTGCGCTGAGGCCGGTGCGGAGCCGCTCCAGCTGGCTGGCGAACCGACGCGCCGCAGCCTCGGCCGTCTCCTCCAGATCCGTCGGCGTCGCCGACGACCACACCTCGGCGAGCTGCTCCGGAGTCGCCGGCAGGTCGTACTCGGCACCCTCGCGCGTGGGGTCAACAGCCGTAGACGTAGCGCCCACGGGAGACGGGTTTTCGCTGGTGGGAGGGTCAACGGGTGTCACCGTCGGCCAGTGGAGCTTCGAGGGCGCGACGGTGACGCCGGTGTGAAGATCTTTGCCGCCCGCGTCTGCGCCTCGGTGCCACAACTCCCACCAGGTGGCCCAGCTGGGCTGGCGCCATTCGAGGCGTTCGCGGAGGGCTGCTCGGCCTTTGCAGCGGTCGCAGTCGGCGGAGGGCTGCTCGGTGTGGTCGTCTTCGCACTTGTACGTCTCGGCCAGGACCCAGGCGCCGAAGGCGTAAGCCTTAGCGTGGTTCTCGTCGGCGAAGACAGCGTCGGCTTCCCAGTCGTTGGAGTCGGTGCCGTCGGAGGCGTACCAGATGGTTTCGAGTCGGGTGGTGGTTTCCATCGGTTGGGTCATTGGGCTTTCCTGTCTGGGAATGGGATGACGTTGTCGGCTGTGGGTGTGCATTGGTCGCAGCGGCCGATTGTGGGTGGGTCGCCGGGGATGATGACGAAGCCTTTTGCGCATCCGGGGTTGGGGCATGGTGGGCGCGCGCGCGCGGCCGTGAGCTGAGGTCCAAGATCAACCCCTTGCTCCTTAGATTTCTCCTCTACTGGTTCCTCTTGGTTCCTAGGCAGGACTTTGGGTGTCCTGCTGAGCGGATTTACGGTGTCCTGCTGAGCAGGACTTCTGTTGTCCTGCTCAGCAGGACTTTGGGTGTCCTGCTGGAGGTCCTGGCTGATCATGTTTTCCACAGGGGGTTCGTCGATGGCGTATCGCTTATCGGCTTTCCTTTCGGCGGCGCGTGGCGTCTTGAAGAGAGTGAGCCGGTAGACCTGATTCGCGCCTGATCTGGCCCTATTCGTGCGTTCTATTGCGCCCATTGCGACGAGGGTGTCGACGTGGCGGCGGACGGCGCGTTCGCGGCTGTCGAGGGTGGTGTTCTCGCGGGCAGGGAGGACGTTGAGGAGCGGGTCGTGGCCGCCGAAGTAGAGGTTGGCGGGGCGGCCGTCGGAGGCGGTGTCGAGGGCGGTGAGGGCCATCTGGATGAGGATGCGGAAGGCGCCGTCGGGGGTGATCGCGGACCATTTGGCGAGGGCTGTGGCGACGAGCGTGGCTCCCACGTGGCCTCCTTCCGATGTGTGGTGGGGCCCGGCCCCGGGGGAGTGGGGCCGGGCCGGTTAGGTGGTCAGGAAGTCGGCGAGTTCGGTCTGGCCGGGGAACTGCGCGGGCGGCCTCGACTGGCGTCTGGCCGGGGAACTGCGCGGGCGGCCTCGACTGCGGCGATCGCGGCGAGGGTCTCGCCCTCCATCGGTCCGGCCAGCAGCTTGGCCTCCATCGCGGTACGCAGGCGAAGGACCGCGTCGGCGAAGTGCTTGGCCTGCGCGGGGTCTGCCGGCATGCCGAGGCGGCCGAGGTAGTGGATGACGGTGGCGATGTCGTTGGCCTGGGTGACGGTGAGGTTGGCCATCTAGCGCTCCCTCGAGCGGCGCCAGCTGCCGGCGTCGCGACACGTGGCGAAGTGGCTCTTGCGGAGAGTTCCGGGCGTACGCGCGGCTTGGCGCTGCACATTGAGGACGTCGGCCAGGACACGGCCGGCCATCCACTGAAGGGCGACGTTGCCGTCCGGCGTGACGTCCGGGTTGACGGGCATGCTCTTGCCCTTGGTGGTGACGGTCCAGATGACCGGCTGCTGGCAGGAGCGGCAGGGTTCGGTCGGGAAGTCTTCGTCTGCCATCGGCTAGTCCTCGTGTTCTGCGTAGCGGCGGGCTTCTGCAGCCCGCTGTTCGGCGGTCTGGGCGGGGAGTTGGGTGAGGTCGTGGACGAGGTTGGTTTCGGCGAGGTTGCAGCACACGCCGACGCCGGCGAAGACGTGGACGGGCAGCTTCGGCTTGGCTGGGGCGCGGGTACGCCGTGTGCGGGGTCGGCGGTTCATGGCGCGACCGCTTCGGCGATGTAGTCGGCCTGGGTGAGGTCGGCGTAGAGGCAGCTGCCGGCGGGGCAGTGGTCTGCGACCTGGATGCCGCCGCTGTTGCGGCCGAGGAAGCCGCGGTGCGGTGTGATGACTCCGCTCACGACGGTGACGAGGAGCGTGCAGGTGGGGCATTCGACTTGGCGGTGAGCGGGCGGTCCGGCCATCAGGAGTTCACCTCTTCCACGTGCTGGTAGTAAGCGCGGCGGGAGTCCACTTCAGACAGGCTGCGGCTGGAGAGGTGCCAGCTGCCGGAGAACGGGCAGTGGTAGACGTAGTGGGTGTCGTCGATGCCGCGTAGGTCGTGGTCGGTGTCGGCGCGGGCTGCGATCTTCTGGGCGGCCTCGTAGGTGGGGAAGGCGTATTTGCCGCAGGTGTCGCGGAGGTAGACGACGTGCTGCCGCCCGTGGGCCGCTCGGCGCGGGCCACGGGGGCGGCGGTTGCGGCGGGGCATCATGCGTCCTGGTGCGCCTTGTCGTACGCGTCCAGGACGTAGCCGGGGATCCGACCGTGCCCTGGGCAGGTGATGCCCTTGGCGAGCGCCCAGGCGCGGATGGCCTTTGTGTCGCGCTTGCCGGCGGCTGCGGCGGTGGTGTTCTTGAGCGTCTTGCCGCTCGCTGCGGCGAGCTCGGCCTTCCGCTCGGCGAGGTGCTTCTGCAGGACGGCGATCTCCGCCGCGAGACGCCGCTGCTCGGCGCTGCCCTCCATCAGCTTGGCCAAGTCGTCGAGCTTGCCGCGGATCTGCTTGGCGAGCCGCTCAGCCTTCGGGACGCCCGACGTCTCGGCGGTCTTCAGGAGGGTGTCGGTGCTCATGAGCTTGGTGTCGTCCATAGTGGACTCCTTGAGGGTGAGGGTCCGCCGGTCGGCGGCGATCGCCGGGATACGGGTGACGACCACCTGCGGCGCTCGGGCGGACTTGATTTCGACGGTGGGTAGAGCGGGTGTTGCGTACGTGCCGGGTGGCGGGGCGGGCACGGTGGCGCGCAGCGGGTTGAGGCGTGCGTGGTCGTACGCCAGGACGAGTTCGCGGGCGCGCGGCTTGGAGTACGCGATGCTCTCGATGACCGCGACGACGGTGCTCGTCCGGCAGCCGGCGAACTTTGCGATCACCTCGGTGGACGAGCCTCGGAAGTAGGCGGCGAGGATGTCGCGGCGCTGCCGGGTCATCTGCGGTGACGCCGCAGCCGCGACGGCCGGCGGAACGGCTGCGTTAACGGTCACGGTGGCGGAGCGGTCGACGCCGCGTCCCGCGTGTGGTGCTTGGGAGATCTGGCCGCCGCCCGTGCGGCAGGGTTTCCCGCTCGCCGCACCACACGATGTGCAGGCGGTGAGTGGGGTCCACGAGGCGGTGTCCATTCAGCCACCGACCGGGACGGGTTCGCGCCACAGGCAGCGGTCAGGGAACAGGTCCGAACACACGCCCCGGCATTCGCCCTCGTGCAGCGGTGCGGGAATCGGGTCTTCCTGCGTGTCCCAGTCGCCCGGCTCCTCCTCCAGCTCCGGCGGTGCGGGGATGGTCGGCTGGCGGGTCCAGGCGTCGACCCACGCAAGACCGGCACGGTCGAGGACCTCCCGGGCCCGAGTGACGGCGACGTAGGCCAGCATCGCGTCCTCGGCGCGTACCTTCGCCTCACCGGTCTCCGGGTCCGGCCGCGGCTCGCGGAAGTCGTCCGCGATCGCCACCGTCGACCACTCGCGGCCCTTCGCCTTGTGCGCGGTCGAGACGATCAGGTCGGCGCGGTCCTCGGTGACGAGCTGCTCGGTGAGGCGGATGATCGCCTCGGGGCCGTGCTTCTCGATGAGGTCGACGATGACCTTCAGGTCGGAGCCGCCGGCGTCGAGCGCCACGTACTCGCAGACCTCCGCCCAGTTCGAGAACGCGACGAGTTCGGGGTGGGCGCAGGGTTCGCCGTACATGAGGTGCTGGGCGGCTTCGGCGTACCCGCGAAGGGCGTCGCCTCCGCCGACGAGGGCCACCCGCCGGTTGTTGGCGAGGGCGCCGATGACGTGTTCGAGGGTGCCGCCGTTCGACCGGCACAGGATCGCCTGAGGTCGGTCCAGCGGGCGCAGCACGGAGGCGATCGCGTCGTATCCGGTCAGGCGCAGCTGCGCGTCGAGGAGGTCGAGCCATTTGTTCGCCTCGTCGGCGATCGGCTGCCCGAATCGGAACGACTGGGATAGGTAGAAGCGTTCGCCGGTGAAGTCGCGCATGGCGTCGACGGCGCCGCGCCACCCGTAGATGGCTTGGCAGCGGTCGCCGACGAGGATCCGCTGGCCGGTCTGCCGTTCGACGACGTCAGCGACGGCGGGGTTTGAGTCCTGGGCTTCGTCCAGGAGGACGTAGTCCGCGCGCAGGTCCGGTGTGGACAGTTGCCATAGCTTGAGGTAGCAGTCGTGGGTGAAGCGGAGCCGGCCGTGGATGCGGGTGATGTCCTCCCACGCCCGCCGTGCGATTGGCACAATTGCCTGCCCCAGCGCCGTCCGTGCAGCGGGCGCCTCGAACCGCGGATAGAGCGGCACGTGGTGGCGCTGAATTAGGGCGTCGGCGGACTGGCAGAACCGGTCGACAGTCGCCATGACGATCCGGGCGACCTGCTGCGGGGCGAGGATCGGCACGTCGTCGCCGAGCGCGAGCGGCCCGGTCAGGTTGAGAAGTTTCGCGGTGATCCGGGCGGGCTGCCTCGGGGCGTTGAGCCGTTCGGCGTAGAGCTTGCCGACTGACCCGAACGCGAACGCGTGCGCGGTCTTGCACACCACCGTGCTCGGGAAGGAGCGCTGCGCGTCGACGGCGATCGCCTTGTTGTAGGCGAGGTAGACGCCTTTGCTGTTCGGCTTCGCGCGGGCGAGGAGCTTCAGCGTGGACGTTTTGCCGGTGCCGGCGCCCGCCTCGATGACGAGGTGGGCGCCGGACCGTGCGGCGTCGACGATCGCGGTCTGCTCCGGGGTCGGCTTCACGACGCCGCCGCCTCGCTGGCCGGGGTGTTCTGGTCGATGAACTTGCGCAGCCGGGCGATCACCTTGTGTGCGTCGCCCGTGGTGAGGCTGGCGCTGGTGGTGACGTCGCGGCCGAGGATTTCGGCGGTGAATGCCAGGCGGCCGTCGCGGTCGTCGGCGAAGCCGGCCTGCCGCCACAGGGCGTGCATGTGCTTGTGCAGCTGCTGGTCGGCGGGCGCGTTGGCGGCCTGCTTCGCCCGGCCGACCCGGATCAGCAAGTCGCCGAGCTGCTCGACGGTGCCGGACTCGTTTTCGACCTCGGCGGTGAGCATCGAGCGGGCCTCTTCGTAGAGGGCGCGTACGCGCTCGACCGGAGTCGCCTCGTCTACGGCCTCGT